>Ga0070675_100004615_pt1 | contig 10519 bp, 14 predicted proteins | sample KBSM43metaG_FD_65343 | JGI IMG/M metagenome (GOLD analysis project Ga0070675, IMG submission 65343) | Miscanthus rhizosphere microbial communities from Kellogg Biological Station, Michigan, USA - KBS M4-3 metaG | ecosystem: Host-associated > Plants > Roots > Rhizosphere > Soil ...
ACGGCGCCAACGCCTGCGGCTCCGCAGGTGGCGCCGCCCGCGCCAAAGGCGAAGGAGCGGCCGTCGATCGTGCCGCCGATTCCGCCGCGCCCGGTTACGCAGGAATAGCACACGGAACCACGTAGACGGTTTACCGTTCCGCTTCCACGCGGCCGCACCCTCTCTCTCGGCGAACGCACGGTGATCATGGGCGTGATTAATGTCACGCCCGATTCGTTTTCGGAGGGCGGCGCACTGTTCGATCCCACCGCCGCTGTCGCGGCCGGCGAGCGGATGGTGGAGCAGGGTGCCGGCATTCTCGACATCGGGGGAGAATCGACCCGTCCCGGCGCGTCCACTCTTGACGCGGCCGAGGAGCAGCGCCGCGTCATCCCGGTAATCGAGGCGCTGGCCAAGCGCGTTGATGTCCCGATCTCGATCGACACGTACAAGGCGGCAACGGCAGCGGCTGCGCTCGGCGGCGGCGCGTCAATCGTCAACGACATCAGCGGCCTGCGATACGAGCCGGCGTTGGGAGAGGTTGTTGCGCGGGCCGGGGCGGCGATCGTCCTGATGCACACGCGCGGCCGCTCGCGCGACATGTATCGACAGGCATCGTACGGCGATGTGGTCGCGGAAGTGCTCGATGAACTCCGTGAGAGCATCTCGTTTGCGTCCGGTGCGGGCATCCCGAAGGAACGCATCCTGATCGATCCGGGTCTGGGGTTCGCGAAGGAGGCGCCTCACAGCTTCGAGGCGCTCGCGCGTCTCGATGAGTTCAGCGAACTCGGACGTCCGCTGGTCGCTGGTCCATCCCGAAAGTCCTTTCTGGAACGGGCGCTTGGCGGACAAATTCCGGCGGCGGCGCGCGACTGGGCGACCGCAGCGGCAGTCACGGCGGCCGTTCTCGCGGGCGCCCACGTGGTGCGCGTGCATGCGGTCGCCGAGATGCTGCAGGTGGCGCGGGTGGCTGACGAGATTCGGCGGTATTATCGCGTCGATTCATGAACTGGCTGGCGACGCTTCTCAAGCGGCCCGACATCGGATGGGCCGACGCGCTCGACATCGCGATTGTGTCGTTCCTCCTCTACGAGCTGCTGCTGCTGATTCGGGGAACCCGTGCGGTGCAGATGGCCTTGAGCGGCGGCTTCCTGCTGCTCCTGTATTTCCTTTCGCAGTGGCTGCAACTCGAGACGGTCAACTGGGTGATCCGCAACCTGGCGGCCTACGTCGTTTTCGCAATCATCGTCTTGTTCCAGGCCGACATTCGTCGGGCGCTTGCCCACTTCGGCCGTGCGCCATTCTTCCGGTACTTCGACCGGGCTGAACATGCGGACGAAACAATCGAGGAGCTGGTCACGGCTTCGACCAACCTCGCCGCTCGCCATACGGGCGCCATCATCGTCCTCGAACGGCAGATCGGTCTTCGCAACTACATCGAAGGTGGCATTCCACTCGACGCGATGATCACGTATGACCTGCTGTCCAGCATTTTTCAGCAGGCTTCACCGCTGCACGACGGGGCGGTCATCATCCAGGGCGACCGTATTGCCGCAGCCGCCTGCTTTCTCCCGTTGTCGGTCAATCCGCGGGTGAGCCGCGATCTCGGCACGCGCCACCGCGCCGCGCTCGGACTCACCGAGGAAAACGACGCGATTGCGATTGTCATATCCGAAGAGACCGGAAAGATCTCGATTGCCACCGCCGGCGATCTCGAACGTGGTCTCTCGGCTGACGCATTGCGCACGCGGCTTGCGACGCTGCTTGGACATCGCCGGCGCCGTTTCCGCAAAGCCGAAGAGGCACGGAGCTCACTCGCCTGATGGCGTACGTCGGTTTTCGTCATCATCTCGGTCTGAAAGTCGTGTCGATTGCGCTGGCGGCGCTGCTGTGGGTGGCGGTGGCCGGTGAGCAAACAGTCGAACGATCGTTACGAATTCCGCTGGAGTTCACCAACCTTCCTGCGCAACTGGAAGTCGTCGGCGATTCGCCCAACTTGGTGGACGTCCGCGTTCGCGGTTCGTCGGGAGCGCTGAACCGGATTGCAGCCGGTGAGCTGGTTGCGGTTCTCGATCTCCGTTCGGCCCGCTCGGGACAGCGGCTGTTTCATCTCGACGGCGACGATGTACGGACCCCGTTTGGAGTCGATGTCGTCCAGGTGAATCCATCAACCGTGTCGATGATGTTCGAGCCGTCAGGCAGCAAAGTAGTACCCGTCGTGCCGTCGGTCGAGGGGGAGCCTTCCGACGGCTTTGTGGTCGGCACAGTAACTGCAGAGCCCTCGACGGTCGAAGTGCTGGGCCCTGCAAGTGTGTTATCGACGTTGACGCAGGCGATCACCGAACCGGTGGCGGTGACCGGTGCTTCAGCCCCCGTTACTGAAACCGTCAACATCGGGGTTGCGGATCCGGCCGTTCGACTTCGCCAGCCGCAAACCGCACGGGTTGCCGTGACAGTTGCGCCTGCGCCGGTTGAATGGTCGGTCAGCGATATAGCGGTGACACCACGCAACGTGCACGGCCGAGTCCAGGTGACTCCGACGCGTATCACCGCGTGGGTGCGCGGTCCGCGAGAAGTGATGACGAGCGACAGCGCTATGTTCGAAGCGTCCGTGGAAGTTGAGGGTTTGCAGCCAGGCGAGCATCAGGTCCCGGTGACCGTCGTCGCGCCGGCGCGTGTCGGCGTCGTCCGTTTGGAACCGGCCGAGGTTAGAGTGCGAATTCGGTAACAATGGGTCGTTTCTTCGGGACCGACGGCGTTCGCGGCAAGGCGGGTGAGTACCCGCTCGATCGTCCAACCATCCGTCGACTGGGAGCGGCGCTGGCGCGCGCGCTCGCGTCGCCTCCCCGTTTTCTGTCGGGCCGCGATACTCGTGAATCGGGAGCCTGGATCGAGCGCGAGCTCGCGTTTGGCATCGCGAGCCAGGGCGGCTCGTTGACCGGGGCCGGCATCATTCCAACGCCCGCGATCGCCTACCTCACTCCACGAATGGGATACACCGCGGGCGTTGTGATTTCCGCTTCACACAACCCGTTCGAGGACAACGGCATCAAGGTGTTCTCGGGGGCCGGCGAAAAGTTCACCGAGCAACTGGAGCAGCACGTCGAGTCGATTATCGCGGACCCGTCGTGGGATCTTCCGTCTGGCGAGGCACGAGACGTCGAACAGATCGACTACCGCGCTGAATACCTCGCGCATCTGCGGGCGATTCTGCCCAACGTCGAAGCGTTCCACAGCGCGCGTCTGATCGTCGACTGCGCTAATGGGGCGACGACCACCATCGCGCCGCGGCTCTTCCAGGAGCTTGGCTTCGAGGTGCGCTGCATCGGATGCGAGCCGGATGGTCGCAACATCAATCTGCACACCGGATCCACGGCGCCGCAGCAGCTCGCCCGCACGGTTGTCGACGGTGGATATCCGATCGGCATTGCCTATGACGGCGATGGAGACCGCGCGATATTCGTCGACGAACGCGGACAGATTGTCGACGGCGATGCGGTCATGCTGATGTGTGCCAGGCAGATGAAGCGCGAGGGGCGCCTGAAGGGAAACGCCGTCGTGGCCACGGTGATGAGCAACATTGGCCTCGAGATCGGACTGCGCGAGGCGGGCATCGACATGGTGCGATGCCCGGTTGGCGACAAGTACGTCATGGAAGAGATGATTCGCCGGGATCTTTCGCTCGGGGGCGAGCAGTCGGGGCACGTGATCTTTTCCGAATATCTGTTCACCGGCGATGGCCTCGCAACCTCTCTGAACGTGCTTCGCACGATGGCGGCAACGGGTCGAACGCTTTCCGACCTTGCATCGGAGCTCACAACGTACCCACAGGTTCTGGTGAACGTTCGCGTCGACCGCAAGGTGGACCTGGATACGGTTCCCGAGGTGGCGAGTGTGATATCCACTGTTGAATCACGACTCGCGGGGAACGGTCGGCTTCTGATCCGATATTCGGGAACCGAACCGCTGCTTCGCATCATGATCGAAGGCAAGGATCAGCGCGAGATTGCGGCGTGGGCTGAGGAGATTGCCGAGGCGGTCCGCCAGCACCTCGCCGCCTCTGTATAGAACTTGGTCAAGCTTTCAGTAAACGTCAACAAAGTCGCGACAATCAGAAATTCGCGCGGAGGCACTGTTCCTTCGGTGCTCGAGGCCGTGAAGGTCTGCATCGATGCCGGCGCTCCCGGCATCACTGTTCATCCGCGTGCCGATGCCCGGCACATCACGAAGGCCGACGTCGGCGAGATCGCCGCGTATCTGAAGCCGCTGAAAGGGCGCATCGAGTTCAACATCGAAGGCGACGTGCGGCCGGACCTCCTGCAACTGGTGCACGCGGTGAAGCCCGATCAGTGCACCCTTGTTCCCGTCAAGCCGGGTGAAATCACGAGCCAGGCGGGATGGTCTCCCGACACTCCTCGTGAGGCGCTCGCGCGCGCCGTGGCGGAGCTGCGCGAGGACGGTGTTCGCGTCAGCCTCTTCGTGGATCCCCAGGAGGCTTCGATTCGCTGGGCGGCGAACATGGGCGCAGATCGAATCGAGCTATACACGGAACCGTTCGCCCGCGCGTTTGAGCGCGGCGACACTCACGCGCGCGAGTCGTTCACCGCGTATGAGCGCGCCGCGGAGCTTGCGCACTCTCTCGGGCTTGGCGTCAACGCCGGCCACGATCTCGATCTCGACAATCTGGTGCTGTTCCGGCGTTTGCCGCATCTGGACGAAGTGTCGATTGGCCATGCGCTCATCAGCCATGCCGTGTTTGTGGGCCTGGCATGCAGCGTTCGCGACTTTCTGGACGTCCTTGCCTCATAGCGGTGGTCAGTTTTCGCCCCGGTAAACCTCTTTCAGCGGCGTGCCCCGGCAGCAGTTAGACTTAGAAGGCCACCACAGCTCCACATGAGATCCGAATCAATAGTCTTTGCCATCGCCGGGATCTGCTTCGGCACCATCTTGGGGTGGGTCATCGGGACGCAGCAGGCGGGCAAGCGAACCGCCACGCCGGTGCAACTGCAGCAGGCCGCGCCGGCGGCAGCAGCCGGCTCTCCCGACGCGGCGCCAGCGGGAACACGCCAACCGGCCGCGCTCGACGAGGGGAAGGTCCAGAGCCTGTTGACCATCATCAAGAGCGATCCGAAGAACGTCGGCGCGCACGTGCAGCTGGCGAACACCTACTTCGACGCCGAACGTTATCCCGATGCGATCAAGTGGTACGAGGAGGCGCTCAAGCTCGATCCGAAGAACCCTGATGCAAGCACCGACTTGGGCGTCAGCTATTACTACTCGGGGCGCACGGACGAGGCGCTGAAGCAGTTCGAGACCTCGTTGAAACTCAACCCGAAGCACGCCAAGACGCTGTTCAACAAAGGCATCGTGCTGGCGTTCGGAAAGCGTGACCTGCAGGGCGCCACCGAGGCGTGGCAGCAGGTCGTGCAGCTTGCGCCGGGCACTCCCGAGGCGCAGGCCGCCCAGCAGGGGCTGCAGGGGATTGCTGCCGCTCAGGGCCGCGCACCCGCGCCGAGCGCGCCGCCGCCCGGCGGGTAGCGATCAGTAATAGGACGATTCCGGATAGAGGAGTCGAAGCACGAGCGAGAAGAGCGGGTCGGTGGCCATCGGAAAAATCCGCCACGCAACCAGCAAGCCCACCATCGACATCATTCCACTCGTCCAGAAGCTCCGCACCGCAAACGCGTGCTTCTCCGGAAGCAATCCCGTCAGCACGGCCGACCCGTCGAGCGGTGGCAGTGGCAGCAGGTTAAAGGCTCCAAGGAACACGTTCTGGACAACGAGCACCGAGAGCATCGTCGTGATGTACGAATTCCCCTGCGTGGCGAACTCCACGATTGAATCGAGCGACACGGTTTCTGGAGCCACGAACCATCCGAATGCGAGACCGGTGCGGATGATGACGAAGGCGGCGGCCGCAATCATGAAGTTCCCGGCTGGTCCCGCGGCTGCCATCATGGCCGCACGTCGCGGATAACGCTCCGCCCAAACCGGATCGTATGGACAGCTCGCCCAACCGATGGCCCACCCCTGCGTCAGCGATGTCAGCAGTGGTACAAGCAGCATGCCAACTGGTTCTCGCGCGACGTGAGGCGCAGGCGAGAGCGTGACCTGGCCTCCGTTGTAGGCGGTCGGATCGCCGAGCCGCCATGCAGCCAGCGCATGCATTGCTTCGTGGACAGTGGTGGAGAAGAGAAACGACGCGAACCAGACAAAGCCGGTGGCGAGATCAATGCTCATGAGGAGTCTTCGCCTCGAGCTGCTTGCAGGTGAATATCGGCGGAAGCGGTCGCTTGCTTCAGGAGTGACTCAGAGCCACGATCCTTTGTAGGAGAATGCATTCGGCCCGCCATGCTGCGCGCGCTGCTTGAACTCATCGTCCTTCTGCTTGTCATTCGAGCCGTCTGGCGGGTGGTCGGCAGCATGGTCGCAATCTCCGCCGGGTCGCGCAGGACAACCGCGTCGCGGGAGCCGAGTCCTGTCAAACTTGTGCGCGATCCGGTTTGCGGGACATACGTCTCGCCCGATTCAGCGATCGCGGATGGGAGAAACTACTTCTGCTCCGAAAAATGCAGAAGCGAATATCGATCTCGGTGATGACGGGCGACAGAGCCCAGAGACACAGAGTCCCGTCTTGTACAGAAGGTTCACTCTGTCTCTGTCTCTCCGTGGCTTGTACTGGGCGGAAGGTAGTTCTCATTTGAGTTCTCGAGCCGAAGAGCAGACTCGCGCCGACATTGTCGAAGTCGGGCGTCGTCTATACACACGCGGGTTTGTCGCCAGCAACGACGGCAACATCAGCGCGCGTCTCGACGAGCGCCGCCTGGTGACCACGCCGAAGAGCGTGTCCAAGGGCTTCATGACCCCTGACATGATGGTGATCGTCGACTATGACGGCGCCAAGCTCGCAGGCGATCGTGATCCGTCATCCGAGCTGCCGATGCATCTGGAAATCTACCGGCAGCGTCCCGACGTCAACGCCGTCGTGCATGCGCATCCGCCAACGGCGACGGGCTTTGCGGTTGCGGGCATCCCGCTGACGCGCGCCGTGCTCGCCGAGGTCGTGACCACGCTCGGAAGCATTCCGATCGCGGAGTACGGCACACCCTCGACCGCGGAGCTGCCGGAGGCGGTCCGCAAGTACATCAAGGCGCACGATGGCATGCTGCTCGCCAACCACGGCGCCGTGACGTGCGGCAACAGCGTCTTCAACGCGCACTTCAAGATGGAGACGATCGAGCACTTTGCGAAGATCAGCCTCGTTGCGCGGCTGCTGGGACGCGAGCATCTTCTGTCGCGGGAGGAAGTCGAGCGGCTGCAAGGACTGCGCGGGATGTACGGCATCGCCGCGCCGGCGCCTGTGTGTGCCGATCCGGCCGAAGCCGAACGCGATCAGGCGCTCTGTCAGGTGCTCGAAGCACCGACTTCGTCGACCGAGCGGCTCGTGCCCGACATCGCGACGCGGGTGCGCCAGGCGAGCGTCGATGGAGAAATTCGGCTAACATACGGCGAACTTACGGCACTCATCGCCGACGCAGTCAAAAATCTGAAAGATTAGCAGTCGCCGGGTTCGCGACTGCGTGTCTGCGGTTTGGTCGCGGGACCAGGCCCACGTACGTGGGGCGGGTCCGGCTGAGCGCGGACACCATGCGCAGGCCGACCCGCCGGGAGAAAACAGAATGGGAGAGGCGCTCGGAATGGTCGAAACCAAAGGGCTGGTCGCCATGATCGAGGCGGCTGACGCGATGGTGAAGGCCGCGAAGGTGACGCTGGTTGGCTGGGAGAAGATCGGCGCCGGCTACGTGACTGCGATCGTTCGCGGCGATGTAGCGGCGGTGAAAGCCGCGACCGATGCCGGAGCCGCCGCTGCCCGTCGCGTCGGCGAACTGGTTTCGGTGCACGTCATCCCTCGACCGCACGCGAACCTCGAGGACGCGCTGCCGATCGGGAAAGCGAACACCGCGAAAGTCTAGAACGGGGCCCCTTCAGCCATGATCCTGGCCCGCATCGTCGGTACTGTTGTCGCGACGCGGAAGGATCCGCGGCTCGTCAGCAACAAGCTGCTCGTCGCCCGACCGATGGATCCGCACGGCAAATCCGAAGGCAGTTACCTGGTGGCGGTCGATACCGTGGACGCCGGAGTTGGCGAGACTGTCCTTATTGTCAGCGGCAGTTCCGCGCGCATGGCGTCAGGGATGAAAGACTGCCCGGTCGATGCCGCCGTCGTCGGCATCGTCGACATGGTGGAAGTTGCCGCGGGAGATTGATGCAACTGGCGAAAGTGATCGGCGACGTCGTTGTCACACGCAAGGATGACAACCTGACCGGCATCAAATTGCTCGTGCTGCAGCCGATTGCTGCGGATGGATCGAACGCCGGCCGCACGCTCGTCGCGGTTGATGCCGCCGGTGCGGGCGTCGGCGAGACGGTGTTTTTCGTCCGCGGCAAGGAAGCAAGCTTCCCCTTTTTCCCGACCGAGGTCCCGGCGGACGCGGGCATCGTTGGCATCGTCGATCATTACGATGTGGAGCCGTTGTGATCATCAAGGGACCGGCTTCAGTCGCCCGGCTCGAAGCGTTCAGTGGCCTGGATCGTAGGGGCCGGCTTTAGCCGGCCTAGCGACGCATGCAGATTGCCCGAGTGATCGGCACGGTCGTCTCGACGCAGAAGCACCCCAAGTTCGAAGGCGCGAAGCTGCTGTTGGTGCAGCCAGTGACGCTCGACGATAAGCCGCGCGGGACGCCGCTGTTGGCCGTCGACTCGGTCGGCGCAGGGGTGACCGAAAAGGTTCTCGTCGTGCTCGAAGGACGCGCCGCGGGCGAAGCGCTCGGCCGCAAAGCCGCGCCCGTGGACGCGGCGATCGTCGGCATCATCGACAGCGTGGATATCGAGGAATGACCGACGACGAGCTCCGCGTGATGGTGCGTCAGGCGATAGCCAGGGTCCAGAGCGGCATGACTACGTCTTCGCACCCATCGCACCCATTGCACCTTTCGCACTTCTCGCACCAGATGTTCACCGTCCCGTCCGGCGCGGATGCGGAGGGCCCGTGCATCATCGAGCCGGCCGTCACGTGCAATCACTGCGGCTATTGCAAGTCGATGGGACATTGAGCGCCACACAACCCTCCATTCTCCTCACCGGGAAGATTCCTTCGTCTGTGATTGCCCGACTCGAACAAGTCGGGGACGTCGATCGCTTTCAGCGTGACGGCGTGGACGTCATGCCGCATGACGAGCTGGTCGCACGGGTCGCCGGCAAGCAGGCGATCGTGAGCATGATCACCGACGCCATCGATCGGCAGGTGATTGACGCTGGCACCGCGCTCAAGGTGATTGCGAACGCGGCTGTCGGGTACAACAACATCGACGTCGCTGCGGCGCGCGAGCGCGGCATCATCGTCACGAACACGCCCGGCGTGCTGACAGACGCAACCGCGGATTTGACGTGGGCGCTCATTCTCGGCATCACGAGGAGAATCGGCGAGGGTGAACGGCTGATTCGCCGCGGGGAATGGCGCGGGTGGACGTTCGACTTCATGCTCGGTGCGGAGCTGCGTGGCAAACAGCTCGGCATCGTGGGCTACGGCGGCATCGGCCGTGCGGTGGCCGCGCGGGGTCGGGCGTTCGGGATGCGCATCGCGTACACGAGTCGCACCCCCAAGAATGATCCAGATGCGGAAGCCATGACGCTGGATCGGCTGCTCGCCACCTCCGATGTCGTGTCACTTCACTGTCCGCTGACCTCGGAGACGCGCCACCTCATCGATCAACCTGCACTGGCGCGCATGAAACGGAGCGCCTACGTGATCAACACGTCGCGCGGCCCTGTCGTCGACGAGAAAGCACTGGCCTGGGCGCTGCGAACGCGGCTCATCGCAGGTGCCGCGCTCGATGTGTTCGAACAGGAGCCGAAGGTGGAACCCGAGCTTCTGACGCTCGAAAACGTCATGCTCGTGCCGCACCTGGGAAGCGGCACCGTTGAGACGCGTACAGCCATGGCCGATCTCGCGGTTCGCAACGTGGCAGCGGTCCTCGCGGGTCAAAATCCCCTGACGCCGGTCGCTTAGCGCGACTCTGGACACAGCACTCTGCCGAGTGCTAACTTCACGCGGTTGTGTCACTTTCAGTGCCCCGCGCCGAACGGTTCGACGCTCAGCGCGGCAACACTGCCGAATACGCCTCCAGGTCGGTAACAGCAAAGTGAACACATCGGGGGAAAACATGACGAAGCGAACGCTTACAGCGATTCTTCTGACCGCGACGATCGCGTTGCTGGTCGGCATCCGAGTTGGCGGTCAGACCGGAAACCGCGCCGGGACATCGAGCGCGCTGCCGCCCGCCGGCATTCCCACCTTCTCGACCGAGAACCTGGGACGCATGGCGCACTTCTATGTCGGGGGCGAGTACGTCGGCGAGCCTGGCAAGGAGTACATGGACGGCGCGATGTACGTCGAGGTGTGGGTGCCGAAGCAGGTGCGGCAGCCGTACCCGATCGTCATGTTCCACGGCAACGGACAGACCGGCGCCGTGTGGCAGCA
>Ga0070675_100004618_pt1 | contig 10517 bp, 7 predicted proteins | sample KBSM43metaG_FD_65343 | JGI IMG/M metagenome (GOLD analysis project Ga0070675, IMG submission 65343) | Miscanthus rhizosphere microbial communities from Kellogg Biological Station, Michigan, USA - KBS M4-3 metaG | ecosystem: Host-associated > Plants > Roots > Rhizosphere > Soil ...
CGAAACGCGGCTAGTGGTGGCCGCGGCGCTCGCGAAGGGCGGCAAGGCGCATGTGCAGGCCGTGCGCGCGGGGGAAGACGAACCAGAAGCCGGTGAAGACCAGGAAGAGCGCGCCCGCGGCAATGAGCGCGGCGGACTCGGACCCGCAGATGAGCTTCACGATCAGGTGGAAGTCGAGCGTGAGGCCCGCCGCGAGCGGCAGCATGCTCCATACCAGCAGCAGGCTCGAGACGTGAATGAAAGTGTCCGTGACCTCGCGCGATCCGGCGCTGCGGTGATAGGCGGCGGGCGTCATCACCATCGCGACGGCGAGCGCGACCAGGGCGATGGCGAGCACGTGGAGGATCTGGTCGCCGCGTTCGACTTCCTTCGCGAAGCGGTCGTTGAAGACGGCGATCAGCTGGAAGCCGAAGAGCGCCTGGATGCCCGGCAGGACCATGCGGCACTCGTCGGCGAGCATCTGCGCCGCCTCCGAAAGCTTGAGCTCCTGCCGCTCTTCGCGGCGCGCCGGGCGCGCCATGGAAACTTCAGTCGGCGGCGCCGGTGGGCCGCGTCACGGCCGGCGAACGCGCGCCGCTCCACAGCGACTGGTACGCGGCCAGCAGCTTCGGCGATTCGTAGCGCCACTCGAGGTCGTTCTCCACGCGCGCGCGGCCGAAGGCACCCATCTCGGCGCGGCGCTGCGGATCGTCGACGAGCTCGATGATCTTCGCGGCGAGGTCGTCCGGATCGTTCTGCTTCGCATAGAGCGAGGCGGACTGCGCCGAGAAGCGGCCCTCGGTGAGGTCGAACTGCACGATGGGCTTGCCGAGCGCCATGTACTCCATGATCTTGTTCATGGTGGACTTGTCGTTCATCTCGTTCGCGATGTCCGGGTTCACGCAGACGTCCGCGGTGTTCAGCATCGCGAGGAGCTCCGCATCGGACACGCGCCCGGTGAAGGTCACGTAGTCCTCGATGTTGAGCTTCTTCGCGAGCGCCTTCATCTCGTCCAACGACGTGCCGCCGCCCACGAGGCCGAACTGGATGTCGTGGCGGCCGTGCAGGTCCACGATCTGGCGGATCGCGCAGAGCAGCAGGTCGATGCCCTCCTGCTTGCCCATGACGCCCACGTAGCCCACCAGGTACTTGCGCCCGTTCTTCAGCGCGCGCACCGGCGGGACGATCTTCAGGCGCTCCAACGACGGGCCACTGCGCACCACGGTCACCTTGTCCGGATCCATGCCGCCCCTTTCGATCGCGATGCGTTTGTACGACTCGTTGGTGGCGAGCGAGATGTCCGCCGTCTTGAAAGTGAGGCGCTCGAGCCAGACCATCAGCTTCCAGAAGAAATCGCGGCGGCCGAACTTGGCCTCGTAGAGCTCGGGATTGATGTCGTGGTGGTCGAAGACGAACTTCTTGCCCAGCAGCTTGAAGAAGCCGCCGATCAGGAAGAAGAGATCCGGCGGGTTGCACGCGTGGATCACGTCGAAGCCGCGCGTGAAGAGCACGCGCCACGAAAGCAGGAAGGTCCAGAAGAGCGCCAGGCTGTATTCGACGAGGTAGCCCAGCGCCCCGTCCGCTTCCACCGCGAGGTCGTAGCGGTGGATCGCGATGCCGTCGATCTCCTCGAAATGCTTCTCGCAGCCCTTCCCCGTCGGGCAGATGATCGACACCGTGTAGCCCGCGTTCTTGAGCGCGGTGGCTTCCTGCCACACGCGCCGGTCGAAGGGGCTGGGGAGGTTCTCGACGAGGAAGAGGACTTTGCGCATGGCTTACCAGCAGATCCCGTCGTACACCCCCTCGACGCTCTTCGTGTCCGAGATGCGCACGAGGTCGACGATCTGCTGGCTTCCACGCAGCAGCTTCGGCACCTCGCGGAATTCCGGCGAGCCGTTGCCGATCACCACGGTGCCCGCGTGGTCGAGCACCTGGTCGATGGAGTCGACCATGAGCTTCGAGATGTGCGGGATGTGGTTGAGGATGTAGTCCTTGTTGGCGCCGTGGATCGAGGCGATGCGCACGTTGGAGTCGTAGACGCGCAGGTCGTAGCCCTTGCCGATGAGGCGCTCCACCAGCTCCACCATCGGGCTCTCGCGCAGGTCGTCGGTGCCGGCCTTGAACGAGAAGCCGAGGATGCCGACCTTCTTGTTGCCCTTGTCGATCACCGCCCGGATGCCGCGCTCGATCTGCTCGTCGTTGCTGGGCAGGATCGCGTCGATGATGGGCACCTTCACGTCGAGGAGCTTCGCCTTGTACGAGAGCGCGCGCACGTCCTTGGGCAGGCACGAGCCGCCGAACGCGAAGCCCGGCTTCAGGTAGTACGGCGAGAGGTTGAGCTTGGTGTCCTGGCAGAAGATGTCCATCAGCTTGTGGCTGTCGATGCCCAGGCCCTTGCAGATGTTGCCGATCTCGTTGGCGAACGAGACCTTGAGCGCGTGCCACGTGTTGTCGGCGTACTTCACCATCTCCGCCGTCTCGTAATCGGTGCGGATCTTCGGACCCGGCAGGTGCGCGTAGATCTTCTCGAGCACGTCGCCGCCGGCGGCCGAGCCCACGTCGCCGATCACCGTCTTCGGCGGGTGGTAGTAGTCGTACACGGCGGTGCCTTCGCGCAGGAATTCGGGGTTGATGCACAGGCCGAAGTCGCGCCCGGCCTTGAGGCCCGAAACGGATTCCAGCGTGGGGATCACGACGTTCTTCATCGACCCGGGGAGCAGCGTCGAGCGCAGGACGACGGTGTGGCCGCGGTGGTCGCGCAGGCCCTCGCCGATCTGCTCGCAGACGCGGCGCACGAACTTGAGGTCGATGTGGCCGTTGCCCAGGCTGGGCGTGCCGACGCACACCAGGGAGACGTCGGTCGCGGCGACCGCGGACTTCACGTCGGTGGTGGCCACCAGGCGCCCGGCAGCGACCTGCTCGGCGATGATCTCGCCGATGTCCTTCTCGATGATCGGGGTCCTGCCGGCGTTGATGAGGTCGACCTTGGTTTGCTGGGGGTCCACGCCGATGACCTCGTGGCCATCCTTTGCAAGGCAGGCGGCCGCCACGGCTCCGACATAGCCGAGGCCCATCACGCTGATTTTCATTCTTGCTCCGGGAGAAGTGAATCGAGGAGCTACGAGGATGGCGTCGGCAGTTGACTACGCGTGGGAGCCAAAAATCGGCCGGGCTAGTCCGGTCGGACTACCCGCAGGCGATTTCGGTCCTCAGGGTGGATCCGGACGACAGCCGCCGGCGCCAGACGATGGTCGGGGCGGGCTGCTTGCGGTCGAATGCGCGGGACACCCAGCCCCCGATGGGTTCGGTGCTGCCATGCACGATGTCCAGGTCGCCGCCTTCCGGAAGCCACAGGGTGATCGTCCGGCCGTCGCGCGAGAGGTCGATGCGATCACCCACGCGGCGGACGTCGCAGCGGTCGTCGCAGTGGAAGAAGAGCTCCACGTCGTGCTCGCCGTTCATCTCCAGCGTGTCCTCGATCACGATGCGGCGCGTCGGCTTCTCCAGCTCGATGCGGCGGCGATGCGTGACCGGGTCGTCGAGGCAGGCGTAGCCATCGTGCCAACCCTCGAACTGGTCGGCGTGCGCATCGGTGCTCCACAGCGAGCAGCCGGCGCGCGCCTTGCGCAGCCACATGAAGTTGCCGCCCTGCTGCGACTGGTCGCGCCCGTCCACGCGAATGGTGTTGTGCGCCGCGGTGCCGCGAAAGTACGAGCGCCAGTGCGATTCGGTGTGGTACGCGAACGTGCCCGGATCGACGATGAACTCGACGCCGCCCACCGAAAGCGTGAACGAGAGCGCGTCGGCATGGCCGTGCGCGGCGATCTCGCGATAGCCCAGCGGGCCCGCGTCGGCCACGAGGCGGATCTCGGCCGGCGTTTCGAAATCGGTGCCCAGGATGTAATAGCCGCCGTCGGGAAACTCACGGCGGATCGGCAGCCGCGCCGCACTCGTGTCGAGGCCGTCGAACGCGAAATCGGCGTGCGGCCCGAGGAGCCAGCGCGTCTTGTCGTCGAGCCCGCTCGCCTTCGCCTTGAAGTCGCCGCGCCCGAACATGACCGCGCCGGTGGCGAGCAGCGAGCGGTACCGGCAGAAGCCCGCACGCGGATCGAGCCGCACCACGTAGCCATCGTCGGCGTCGCCGAACATCGGCAGGTTGCCGTTCACGTCCATGATCGACGCGAGGTACACCAGCATCGCCTCGATGCGGGCCGCGTAAGCGGGCGCGAAGTCTTCGCCGTTGGCGCGCGCCGCGAGGAGCGGGATGAGCAGGAGGTCCAGCTCCCACTGCTGGTACGACACGGCCTGCTCCCGGTTCACGCCGTCCGGCGCGTTCTGCAGCAGCGCTTCACGCTCGAGGATCTCGCGGCCGCGCGAGCGCCATTGCTTCGCGCGCGGCCAGTGCGGCCACGAGGCGCCCGCCACGTACAGGCCCGCGACTTCGCCCACCAGGTGATTGTTGGCGGATGAATGCAGCGAAAGATGGCCGGACACGAACTCGGCGTGCTGGTAGACGGATACGAGCCAACGCTGGCGGAAGGCTTCGCCTTCGGGCCCTTCGAACGCGCGCGAATGCACGCCGCCCAGGAGCTGCCACGCGGCGGACCAGTTGATCAGGCGCAGCGCCGCCTCCAGCGAGCTCGACCAGTTCACGCCCATGCGGAAGGGGCATGCGACGAACCAGCTGTCCAGATGCTCGCGAATCGCGTTCGCGTAGCGCGCCTGCGCGGTGAGCGCGTAGGCCTGCGCCAGCGTCACCAGGTGCAGGTGCCGGTTCGGCTCCCAGAGGTACTTGCAATCCCCGACGCGCGCGGGATCGCGATAGTCGAGCTCCTTGCCGAAATCCAGCGGCGCCTCGATGCCGGTCTTGGGATCGCGGTTCCAGCGCGGCGGCGTGCCGAGCTCGACGTCTTCCAGCGCGAACACGTCATAGCGACCCGCGAGGATGCGGTCCGCCGCGACGAGGATCGCCGAGGGGTTCACGCGCGCCTCGGCATGGATCCACGGCGAGGCGTAGGCGGCGAGGTCCGGCGCGGGGACCTCGCAGCGCACGAAGCCCCAGCGCTCGACGCGGGTCGCCGCCGCCTTCACCACGCGATGGCCGATCTCCGCCGGCGTCATGCAACGCAGGCGATTGAGCTTCCAGGCGAGGCCCGAGGGCGCCGCGGCCTTCAGGCGTACTGGCGGTGCCAGATTTCGAGATTCAGGAGCGCCCATAGGAGCTTTTCGTGGTTTTGGCGGCCGTCGATGTGGTCATCGACCATCCGGTCCAGCACTTGCGGGTCGTAATAGGCGCGCGTCTTCGACTCCGAACCGCGCAGGTGGTCGCACAGGTACTCTTTGAGCGGCCCCTGGAACCATTTGTTCACCGGCACGCGGAAACCCACCTTCTTGCGCTCCAGGATGCGGTCGGGGATCAGCGAGCGGCCCGCCTGGCGCAGGATCCACTTCGTCTTGAGGCCCTTCACCCGGTAGTTGTCGGGCAGCGACGAGACGTACGCCGCGAGCTCGTGGTCGAGGAACGGGACGCGCGACTCGATGGACGCCGCCATGGTCATGCGGTCGCCGCGCTCGAGCAGGTTGTCGGGCAGCCAGCTGGTCTGGTCGAAATAGAGGATGCGGCGAAGCGTCGTCGAATCGGGGGCCGAATCGAAGGGCGGCGCGTCGTTGCCGTGGTCGTAGCCGTTCATGCGCAGCACCGAGAGCTCGTCGCGTTCGCGATGATTCAGCGCGCCGAACCAACGCACGTAGCGCTCGCGCCAATCCTCGATGTTGAGGTTGGTGATCGCGGTCTTCGCGCGGCGGAAGCCGTACGGCAGCGATTGCGTGAGCGGCGCGATGAGGTTGTGGCGGATCATGCCGGGCATGAGCTGGTAGCCCTGCGCGAAGCGCTCGAAGACGTGCTTGGGATAGCCGCCCAGGATCTCGTCGCTCCCCTCCCCCGTGAGCACCATCTTCACGGTCTTGGAAGCCTCCTTGGCCAGCATGTAGATCGGGATGTCCGAAGGCTCGGAGACCGGCGCGTCGCGGTAGCCCACGAGCTTGGGCAGGTTCTCCACGATGTCGTCGAAGCCCACGACGAGCTCGTGGTGATTGGTGCCGAAGTGGCGCGCCACCACGCTCGCGTATTCGAGCTCGCTGTAGCCGCCCTCGCCGAACCCCACCGAGAACGTCTTCACGTTGTTGTTGTGGCGCGTCATCAACGCCACGATGGTGGAAGAGTCGAGGCCGCCGGAGAGGAACGCGCCGAACGGCACGTCGCTCACCATTTCCATCTTGACCGCCTCGTCCAGCTTCTCGAGGAATTGCGGGACGACGTCGCCTTCGCCTCGCAGCCCGGACCTGGCGCCCCGCAACTGCCCGTCGGGAGCGACCCAGTAGCGGCGCTGCGTGAGCTTTCCGGCTTTCCAGATGGCGCAGGTCGCGGGCGGCAGCTTGCGGATGCCCTCGAACAACGTCTTGGGCCCCGGCACGTAGCGATACGCGAGGAAGTCCCACACCGCGGAGAGGTTGACGGACGGATTGGGCTGCGGCAGCTGCAGCAACGCCTTGATCTCGGAGGCGAAGTAGAAGCCCTCGCGGTCCTCGTAGACGAAGAGCGGCTTCTCGCCGAAGCGGTCGCGCGCGAGGAAGACGGACTGGTTCTTCGCGTCCCAGATGGCGAACGCGTACATGCCGCGCAGGCGCTCGACGCAGCGCTCGCCCCAATGCTGGTAGGCGCGCAGCAGCACTTCCGTGTCCGAGTGCACCTGGAAGCGGTATCCGCACGCCTCCAGCTGCGCGCGCAGCTCGCGGAAGTTGTAGATCTCCCCGTTGAAAGTGATCGCGAGCCCCGCCTCGTCGTCGATCATGGGCTGCTTGCCGCCCTCGGGATCGATGATCGCGAGGCGCCGGTGGCCGAGCAGCACGCGATCGCCCGCCTGGGTGACATAGCGGGCCGTGCCGAAGCCGTCCGGCCCGCGGTGCGCGAGGCTGTCGAGCATCCGGTCGATGACCGGAAGGTCCACCAGGCTCTCAGGGCGCACGACGGCGCCGGCGATTCCGCACATGGCTAGTCCTCGAGCTTCTCGGGCGCGCGCCGCGGCTCCGGGTTGCGCGCGGGTGCGTTTCGCGCGCTGCCGACGCCGGCCAGGGAGACATGGCCGACCAGGCGCGCGTAGTGGTACGCGAATTCCTGCGCGAGGCGCTCGATGGAGAACGCGGCGCGCACGCGGCGGCGGCACGCGCGGCTCATCCACGAGAGCTTCTCGCGGTCGCCGGCGAGGATCGCGATGGCCTCCGCGATCGCCTTGCCGTCGCGCGGCGGCACGAGGAAGCCGTGGATGTCGTGCGACACGACGTCCGGGATGGCACCCACGGGCGTGGCGATGACCGGCACGCCCGCCGCCATGGATTCCAGGAGCGCGTAGGGAAGCCCCTCGCTGTAGCTGGGCAGCACCATCACGTCGGCGCCCGACAGGAGCTTCACCTTGTCGTTGCCGAACACGGGGCCTACGAACACCACGCGGTTCGCGATGCCGAGCGCCTGCGCGTAGCGGCGCAGCCGCGGCTCTTCCACGCCGCTTCCGCCGATGACGAGGCGCGCATCCACGCCCAGCTCGTGGGCAAGGCGCAGCCCCTGCAGCGTCTCGTAGAGCCCCTTCTCGCGGGCGATGCGCCCGACGTAGACGATCTGCAGCGGATGCGTGGGATCCGAGCGCACCGTCGGCACCGCGCTGAACGGGCGGCAGTCGATGCCGTTGGGCAGCGCCACGACCTGCTGGCCGGGAATGAATTCCTTGTACGCGTTGAGCTCGATCTGCGCGAGGACCACGACCAGGTCGGGGATGCGCAGCGTGCGGCGCAGGAAAGAGGTGAGCGCCGGCCGGTTGGCGAAGAACTTGCGCGGCAGCTCGCCGCCGTGCACCTGGTAGACCACGCGCGCGCCCAGCGCCTTGGAGACGAAGAGGTAGACGAGGTCGCGCCAGTACGCCTTGCGGTTGAGCGAGGTGTTGATGTGGACGATCGAGACGTGCCGGAAGATGATCGACGCGGCGAGGAAGAACGGGCTCACCAGGAGCCGCAGCACCTTGCCGATGGCGCCTTCGTCGCGCCCTTCGCTGCCGACCTGGAAGTGGACGATGTCGTACTCGTCGCCGAGCGCGGAATCCATCAGGAGGTTCAGATGGGTGCTCACCCCGCTGACCGCGGCGCGATGCGGCCCCAGCATGAGGATGACGGGTCGGTTCATTTGTAGATCTCCTGGAGCTTGCTGGCCGACTGCGCGCGGCGGGCGGGCCGGCGCTGCACGCCGAGGCCGGAATAGATCTGGTCGAGACGCGAGATGGCGTGCTCGGTGGTGAAGCGCCGGCGCACGGTGGCGCGGGCCTCGTGGCCAAGCCGATCGGCGAGCTCGCGATCCACCAGCAGGCGGTGGAGCGCCAGCGCGAGCGCATCGCGATCGCCGGGCGGCACGAGCAGGCCGTTCACTTCGTTCGTGACGACGTCGGGAATCCCGCCCACGTCGCTCGCGATCACCGGGCAGCCGGCGGCCATCGCCTCGAGGAGGCTCATCGGCAGCCCTTCGGCATGCGAAGGCAGGACGAAGACGGTCGCGCGCGCGAGCAGCTCCTCGCGGCGGCGCGGCGAGACCCAGCCCGAGAAGTGCACGTTGGCGCGGATGCCGCGAATCGCGACGTGACGCAACGCGCCCTCGATGTCGCCGTCGCCCGCGAATTCGAGGCGCACGGTGGGGATCGTCTCGCGCACTTCGTTCACGGCCTCGATGAGGTCGAAGACGCCCTTCGCCTGCTCGATGCGGCCGACGAACGCCACCAGCGCGCCGGGACGCTCCACCGGCACCTGCTGCGGCAGGTTCACCGGGTTGGGAATGGTGGTGATGCGCGGATTGGCGGTCACGGTGCGCATCCACGCCTGCCAGCGCTCGGAGACGGTGACGATGCACGCGGCACGGTCGAGGAAGGCGCGCACGATGCGCCGCTGCCACGGCCGGCACTCCTGCTCGTAGAAGCGCGCGAAGCCGCCGCCGTGCAGGTGGAAGACGATGGGCCAGCCGGCGAGCCGGGCGAGCGACATCAGCACGGCCTTGCGCCAGAAGCTCGCGCGCGAGGCGGCGTGCACGTGCAGCACCGCGCGCGGGTGGCGCACGATGAGGAAGAGCATGGAGAAGAACGCGCCGATGGCGCAGCTGCCCTTGGCGAAGTACCCGCCGTCGCAGTGCGTCTGGACGTAGTCGATCGGCCAGCGCGCGAAGAGGCCGGCCGCGCGGTAGGCGTTGACGACCGACGAGATGCCGCCGTGCGTCTCGAACGAGGTGCCGAGCATCACGATGCGGGCCGGGGCGGCGCGAGCCATCGTCATGCCTCCGTCGCCGCGCCGAAGTAGCGGCGGATGTCGAGGTTCTGCACCAGCATGCGGGCCTTGCCGCGCGGCGTGCGCGCGATGTGGTCGACCTGCGCCACTTCGACGTCGCAGCCGCCCTGCGTCTTGGCCGCGACGGCGCGCGCGATGCGGTCTATCTGGTCGGGCGTGAGCTGGTGGTCGGCGACGACCTTCAGCACGATGCGGCCCGGGCGATCCTGCTCGTACTGGATCGTCTCGACCTCCGCCAGCTCCGGGAAATGCGCGACGCCGATGGTGGTGATCGACACCAGCCGGTGGTCGCGGCACACGATGAATTCCTGCAGCCGTCCCACGATGCGCTCGCACGCGGGGTAGCCCGGCAGCATGGGGTGGCCGCGATCCGACAGCACCGCGAGGTCGCCGGTGCGGTAGCGCACGAACGGCATCACCTTGTTGTCGAAGCTGGTGCCGACCACGAAGCCCAGCTTGCCGGGCTGCGTGATGGGGCGGTTCTCGGCATCGAGGAGCTCGAAGTAGCCGTACTGGGGCCAGAAGAAATAGCGGTCGTCGTCGGGCATCGACGCGGCCATGAGCACGCGCTCGGAATGGCCGTAGTGCGAGATGATCGGGCACTTGAACACCTCGCGGAATTTCTCCATCTGGTAGCCGTACACGTTCTCCGAATACAGCATCACGCCCTTCACCTCGCGGGTGAACTCGGGCATCGGATTCGCGGCGAGCCAGCGCGCCAGCGGATAGAGCGCGGAGGGGAACGCCTCGATGAAGGCGGGCCGGTGGAGCGCCAGCGCCTGGGCATAGGCGGGCATGAAGCGGCGCTCGAGGTGGTCGGAGGAAAGGATCAGCTGGCGCTTGATCGGCTCGTACATCCAGATGCTTCCGCCCGGCTGGGCGGCCGACTGCACGGTGCGCCCGCGCAGCGCCAGCACCGCGTCGTTCGCGCCCATGCCGACGCGCTCGCGGAAATCGTGGATGAAGGCGTATTCCTTCGGGCGCGACACGTGCTTCTGCAGGTAGAACTGCATCGGGTTGCGCGTCGAGCCGCCGGTGAACATCTCCAGGCGCGCCTTCTGCCCCATGGCGCGCGACAGGTAATGGTCGGGGTGGCGCTTGATGTCGAGCTTGTCGGTGACGGGCAGCATGTGCAGCACGTCGCGCACGTCGCGGCCGCCCTCGAG
>Ga0070675_100004620_pt1 | contig 10515 bp, 7 predicted proteins | sample KBSM43metaG_FD_65343 | JGI IMG/M metagenome (GOLD analysis project Ga0070675, IMG submission 65343) | Miscanthus rhizosphere microbial communities from Kellogg Biological Station, Michigan, USA - KBS M4-3 metaG | ecosystem: Host-associated > Plants > Roots > Rhizosphere > Soil ...
GAAGGATCACGCAGGCCTGCTCGTCGCTGATGGCGGCGACGCGGTCCTCGGTTCGCAGCGCCTTGCCGAGCCGCTCGAGGACGAGCTCCATGGTCATCGCGGGCGAGGGCCCGCGCAGGAGCGCCTGCAGGCGATCGACGCGGCGCAGCTCCACGATCAGCACGGCGAGGCGCCCGTCGGTCGCGCGCGCGATCGCGGTCTCGCGGTCGAGCAGCCGCAGCAGCTCCTCGCGTGTCTCGTCGGAGGCCCTTTCGGGCGCCGCCGCTGCGGATCGGGGTGGGGGCAGCGGGGCCGTCAAGAGATCACGAGAGGTAGAAGTCCCTCAGGTCCAGGTCGTAGGCTCCGGCGGGCAATCCGCGCTTGATGTAGACCGGCTCGTCGCCGCCGGCCTTGTTCTCGTAGAGGAGGTCGAGCATCGCCGGGTGCGGCGAACGCGTCTTGTCGGGGCCGGTCACGACGAGCACGCGCGGCTTCAGGCGCCGCACCTTGTTGTGCGCGACCACGATGGCGACCTCTCCCGTGGACAGCTCGATGAGCGAGCCCACCGGGAAGACGCCGATGGACGAGACGAATTGCTGCACCAGCGGCTCGTGGAAGAAATCCCCCGCCCAGCCGCTGATGCTGCGCAGCGCTTCATAGGAGGAGGACGCGGCGGCATAGGGACGGTGGTTGGTGAGCGCGGCGAAGGTGTCGACGATACCGGACATGCGTCCGTAGATGCCGATCTCGTCGCCCACGAAACCGCGCGGGTAGCCGCTGCCGTTCATGCGCTCGTGGTGCTGCTCGATGCCTTCCATCACCTCCGGATCGATGTTGCGCGTGTTGTGCAGGATCTCGATGCCGTGCTCGACGTGGCGCTTGGCCTCCTCGTACTCCTCGGCGGTGTAGCGGCCCTGCTTCTCCATGAGGTAGCGCGGCAGCTTGATCTTCCCGATGTCGAGCAGCAGCCCGATCTGCGCGAGCTGTGCCAGCTGCGCCTTCGGGAAACCGAGATGGCGGCCGAACGCGGTGAGGTAGACCGAGACCTGCAGGCCGTGGCCATAGGTGGCGATGTCCTCCTGGCGCAGACGCGCGATCCACATGGCCGCGTCGGGGTTGCGCACGACGCTCTCCACCATGTCGCCGACGATCTCCTCGACGCGCTCGATCTCGAAGCTCTGCCCGAGGCGGATGTCGCTCACCAGCTTGTCGAGCAGCGACGACGCGTGCTCGACCGCGGCCTGCGCGCGCGGCACTTCCTCTTCCACGCTCACCTGGTCCACGTACGTCTGCACCTCGACGCCCGGGGGCAGCAGCTCCGCCCGGGCCGCGAACTCCTGCGGCGTCTCGCGCGGCGGCTCCATCGGCGGGACGCTCGCGCGGTCGTCATCGCCGCGCTTGTCGCCCTTCAATCGCCCGAAGAGCCGGCCGAGGAAGCCGCGCTCGTCGGCGCCGGAGCCGGGCGCTTCGGCGCGGCGCGCGCGATACGGCACGGAGGCGGGGAACCGCGCGGTGCGCATGGGGCTGCCATCGGCATGCGCGCGCGGCCGGCGGTCCTTCGTGACCGGCGTCGCGGCCTTCACCTCGGTCACGGCATCGGGATCGCCGCCGGCGGATCCCGGACCGGCCGCGGCGCCGGAGCCCGTCATCGGCGCTCCGGGCTTGCGCCCGGTGCCGAGCGACGCCGCCGGGGGCGCTTCGAACTGGTCGCCGGTGGAGCGCGCGCGGTCGACGATCACGTATTCGCAGTGCGTGCGCAGCGCGAGGATCTGCTCGTCGTTCTCGATGAGGAAGCCCTGCAGGAGGAATGGCGTGTCGACCCACGGCCGATCGAGGTCGGCCACGAACATGCCCACCTTGAGATCGGTCGTGAAGATCTTGCTGGCCATTGCGCTGAATTCTAACGGCAAAAGCTCGCCCCGAACCCACCCGTGCGGGGTGGAGAGGCGGTTTCAACCGAGAAAGCCGAGGTCCTGTGGCGCGAACCGCGTGAGATTCGGAAACACGGCCGCGACTTGCGCACCGTCCAGGCCGAACCACCGGCCAAGCGTGGCTCCGTACTGCTCGATCGAGGTGGTGGGGATCCAGCGGCCGTTGGTATCGGCATCGTCGGGACCCGCGCGTGCGAGCACGGGATAGGTCCCATACATGCGGCCGCCTCGCACCGCGCCGCCCATCACAAGCATGTGGTTTCCCCAAGCATGATCCGTTCCGCCGCTCGAGGAGGGCACAAGGGTGCGGCCGAAATCGGACAGCGTGAACGTGGTCACCGCATCGCCCGTGCCGATCTGCGACATCGCGTCGTCGAAGGCGCGCAACGCCGGAGACAGCTGTCCCAGCAGGGTGGCCAGCGTGCTCAGCTCATTCGTGTGCGTGTCGAAGCCGTTCATGGACACGAAGAACACCTGGCGGCGCGCGCCCGTCTCGCCGCGCGCCTCGATGAGCTTCGCGACCTGCAGGAGCTGCTGCGCGATCGAGTTTCCCTGGCCGGCAAAGAAAGGCTGCACGGCGAAGGAGGTCGAGGCGAGGATCGGCCGCACGAGCGCGGACAACGCAAGCGCTTGCGCGGACATTTCTGTCACCGCACGTACGTAGGCGTTCGTGTCCGGGACGGCGAGCAAGGCGCGCATCGCGGCGAGCCGCGCCTCGGTGGTCGAGCCCATCGGCAGGCCGCCCGTCGAGGGCAAGGCGAGCGGATTCGACGCCCTCCCATTGAGGAAAAGGCTCGCGCCGGCGATCGAAGTCACTACCGGGAAGCCGCCGTTCGCCCGCTCGAGCTGGTCGGCCATGCGCCCGCCCCATCCGTCGGCGCTCTCGCCCGAGGAGACCGACGATTGCCACTGGTTCGCCTGGTCCGCATGCGAGAACAAATTGTCGGGACGCACCGCGACATAGTTCGAGCGCGTAGTCGGCGCCCTGAGCGGCCCCACGTTCGCGAGGATGGCGAGGCGCCGCTGCGCGAAGAGCGGGTGCACTGCCGCGAGCGCGGGATTCATCCCGTAAGGCACGGCGCTCGCCGCCGGCTCGATGGGCAGCAGGGACGATTGCTCGATCTTCACGCGCGAGGCGGCGGGACGCACGGTGGCGTATTGCCCGTAGCCGGAGGAATCGAGCGGCACGACGAGGCTGTTGCCATCGACGCCGCCGTACAGGAAGACGCAAACCAGCGCCTTGTAATCGCCGGCCTGCGCCACGGCGGGAGCCGCAAGGCTCAGCAACGGCAACGGCACGAGACGCGATGCGAGGCCGCCGGCGCCGAGCGCGAGCGCGCGCTGCAGGAAAACGCGGCGTCCTCTCATCGCTGCACCTGGAACCACGGCGACGCGACCACGAGCCAGAGCGCCGTGCGCGCGCGCTCGAGCGCATTGGCCGCCGGCAGGGCGCGAAGCGACGACACGATCCGCGCGCGCAGCGGCGGCGGCATCGTACCCGCGAGCAGAGTGCGATCGAGCATCCCGGCAAGCTTGTCGGGGTCGGAGGCGAGCGCCACGTACGGCGAGAAGTCGCGAACCGTGCCAATCGCGCCGTCGAGCGTCGGATCGGGCGCGATTTCCGCCGCGAAAATCAGGTTGTTCGCGAAGTTGAGGCGCGCGTTCGCGGTGGCCGAGTTCAGCGCGCCGAACTCCGGCCCGGGGAGCCCGCTTCCCGGGACGAGGTAATCCGCCGGGTAATAGTTGAAGACCGACGGTGCGTAGAACAACGACTGCCCGAGCTGGCTCGACCACGCGCGCAGGAAGACGCCGTCGGTGCGCGCGCCCGCCGCGCGCGCGAGGCTGGTCATGTAGAGCACGGGCTCGGAGAGCTTGCCGTAGCCGGGATCGATCTTGCGCGCGCCGCGCGCTTCGGGGTCCAGCAGGATCGCACGCACGACCGCGCGCAGGTCGCCGCGCTCGCCCGCGCCGTTGTCATCGAACACGGCGGCGACCCGGCCCACGTACTCCGGCGACGGATCGCTCGTCACCAGTCTCTGGATTAGCTGGCGGCCGATAAAGGGGCCGACGTTCGGGTGCGACACGACGTTGGCCAGCGCGAAGTCGAGATCGCGCACCGCACCCATTCCCGCCGGCGCGAGCGTCTGGCGAAGCAGCAGCTTCGCGCCGGATTCGTGGTTCGCTTCCACCGGGATCATCTCGCCCACGAACTCGCGCGGGTTGTGGTTGCGCGGCTGCGCACCCGGTGCGACGGGGTAGGTCCAGCCGGTGAAGACCCGCGCGAACCCCTTGATCTCGCTCTCGCCGTAGGTGAAGAGGGGCCTGCCGTCGGCGTCCACCTTGTGGCTGCCGTCGCGATTGAGCAGGAACGTTCCGACCGTGAAAAGCTGCAGCACCTCGCGGGCGTAGTTCTCGTTGGGGTCGGTTCCGCTCGCGGGATCGACCTTGTCGTTGTTCGCCATGTCGAGGTATTCGCCCATCAGCGGCGACACGGTCACGGCCCGAAGCAGCTCGCCGAAGCGTCCGAATGCCCGGTCGCGCAGCAGCTGCTGGTAGTCGCGCATCGGGTAGGCGCGCGCGTTGCGCACACCGGAAGTCACCATGATCTGCGACAGCGCGAACGCGACGCGCTGGCGGAGCTGGTCGGGCGCAGAGAGCGCCTGGCGGAAGAAGTCGAGCTGGACCCTGAACAGCGTGTAGTTGTCGCGCGCGCAATAGCTGTCGGGACCGAGAGGCGGCGTCGTGTCGGGACAGCTGGCCAGGCGGTTGAATGGCATCCACGGATACGCGGGATATAGCGTCGCCGGCATGGCGAGCTGCTCGTCGATCCACGCTTCGGCTCCGATCGCCGCGACGCGTTGCGCCTCCGATTCGACGGCCCCGAAGGTCGCTTGGCGCAGCAATCGAACCGCGTCCGCGTGGACGTCTGCGTCCGAAAGCGCGGCGCACATGGCGATGCCGGGCTCAGCCAGGCCCCGCGCGCGTGCTTTCGCGTGGACCGTCGCGTCCGACGAATAGCGAGAGCTTCCAGCGTCGGAATACGTGCGCAGCACGGGCGTGGTGGCCGACGGGCAGCCATCTTGCTGTAGCTGCGGGGCGTAGAAGGCGATGCCTTCGTACACCCAACCCGGATATTGTTTCGCCGCGTCGCAGCCTTCCGCGTTGGCGATATACAAAGGCGTGTCCGCACCTGTGCCGGCCTTCGGGCGGAACCGGCATACCGGCGCCAGATCGGCCGCATCGCCGGCATCGACGTACACGGCGAACTCGCCCCCCGTGCGGGCCCATCCCTCTGCCGCGTCGAAGCGCGCGATTTCCTCGCGGTCCGCAGTGAGGAAGTACGCCCCTCGCGAGGCATCGTGGAATTCGATCGCGCGTCCGGTGGGTTGCGCATGCGCGAGCCCCGCGAGCGACACGATGAACAGCAGCAACCTTCGGGCCATGCGGGGTTTCTCCTTGCGCATTGCCACTATAATCCTTCGCTTGGCGGCGATTCTCAACGGCATTCGCGTCCTCGATCTCACCCGCGTCCTCGCCGGTCCCTGGTGCACGCAGCTCCTCGCCGACCTCGGCGCCGAAGTGATCAAGGTGGAGCGCCCGGGCCGCGGCGACGACACGCGCCAGTGGGGCCCGCCCTTCCTCAAGGACCGGGAAGGCCGCGATACGGCCGACGCCGCCTACTACCTCGCGTGCAATCGCGGCAAGAAATCCCTGACGCTGGACATCGCCAAGCCCGAAGGCCGCGCCATCGCGCGCGCGCTCGCGTTGAAGAGCGACGTGCTGGTGGAAAACTTCAAGGTGGGCGACCTGGCACGCCACGGCCTTGACTACGCGTCGCTCTCGCGCGAGCACCGGGGCCTCGTGTATTGCTCCATCACCGGCTTCGGGCAGGACGGGCCCTACAAGGACCGCCCGGGCTACGACTTCATGGTGCAGGGGTTGGGCGGCCTCATGAGCGTCACCGGGGAGCGGGACGACCTCCCGGGAGGCGGGCCGCAGAAAGTGGGTGTCGCCGTCTCCGATCTCTTCACCGGCATGTATTCGTCGAGCGCCATCCTCGCCGCGCTCATGCATCGGCAGAAGACCGGCGAGGGCCAGCACATCGACATGGCGCTCCTCGACGTGCAGGTGGCGATGCTCGCGAACCTGAGCTCCACGTACTTCGCCTCGGGCGAGGCGCCCCGGCGCATGGGCAACGCGCACCAGAACATCGTCCCGTACCACGTGTTCCGCGCCGCCGACGAATTCCTCATCGTGGCGGTGGGCAACGACTCGCAGTTCGCGAAGTTCTGCGACGTGATCGGGCGCCCGGAGTGGACCGGCGATGCGCGCTTCGCCACCAATCCCGAGCGCGTGCGCCATCGCGACCTGCTGGTGGGCATGATCGCCGGGCGCCTGCGCGAGCGGCCGGCGCGCGAATGGCTGGCACTCCTCGAGCCTGCGGGCGTTCCGTGCGGACCGATCAACGACCTGCACCAGGTGTTCGCCGATCCGCAGCTGCGCCATCGCGGCATGGAAGTGCGCGCGCCGCACCCGGCCGCGGGCGAGGTGCGCATGGTGGCCAACCCGATCAAGTTCTCCGCCACGCCCATCGAGCACGACACGGCGCCGCCCTTGCTCGGCCAGCACACGCGCGAGGTCCTCTCGTCGGTGCTCGGCGTGGGCGAAGCGGATTTCGAAAGGCTGAGGAAGGAGGGTCTCGTTTGACCGATACCGACGCGCTGCGCCAGGACGTGGCGATCGCCAACCGCATCCTCGAGCGGATGGGGCTTTCGCATGCGTTCGGGCACGCGAGCGCGCGCATCCCCGGCACGAACACGTTCCTCATGCCGACGCGCCGCAGCCCCGGGCTCGCCGAAGCGGGCGAGCTCCTCGTGATCGACACCGAAGGGCGGCTCGTCTCGGGCGAGGGCGAGCCCAACAGCGAGTTCTGGATCCACGCGCGCATGTACGCGGCGCGGGAGGACGTGGGCGGCGTCGTCCATGCGCACCCGCCGGCGTGCGTGTGCCTGACGCAGATCGGCGAGCCGCACCGCGTGGTCCACAACCAGGGCGCCATCTTCTCCGCGGGCGTGCCGGAATATGCGCGCGTGGGGCTCATCCGCACGCGCGAGCTGGGCGACCTCCTCGCCAGGGTCGTGGGCAGCGGCAAGGCGGCGATGATGCGCGGCCACGGCATCACCACGGCGTTTTCCGACGTGCGCACGGCGACGGTGGCCGCGTGCTACCTCGAGGAGAGCGCCGCACTGCAGCTGCGCATGCTCTCGGCCGCGGGCGGCGACGCCACGCGGCTGCGAGTTTTCAGCGCCGAGGAGGCGCTGCCGTTGGCCGACCAGATCGCCGGCAGCGTGGCGCGGCGTGCCTGGGACTATTTCGCCGCGGTCGCGGCCGCCAATCCCCTCGGCTCGGGCCAGAAATAGGCTGTCAGGTCAACGGTTTATTGGGTAGACTCGGGAAAACCCGAGCCAACCGGCAGGGACCGGAGGAGGTTGGGTGAAGCCCACGGATATCACCGCGCCGCAGTACTTCCACAAGGTCGTGGACTGCCAATGGGCATGTCCCGCGCACACCCCTGTGCCCGAGTACATCCGCCTGATCGCGCAGGGCCGCTATGCGGACGCGTACATGGTCAACTGGAATTCCAACGTGTTTCCCGGAATCCTCGGGCGCACGTGCGACCGCCCGTGCGAGCCCGCGTGCCGCCGCGGCCGCGTCGAGGAGAACCAGGGCGAAAAGCCCGAGCCCGTCGCCATCTGCCGCCTGAAGCGCGTCGCCGCCGACTACAAGGGCGACATCAGCGACCGGCTGCCGAAGAAGCCCGTCACGAAGAACGGCAAGCGTGTCGCGTGCGTGGGCGCGGGCCCCGCGTCGCTCACCGTGGCGCGCGATCTCGTGCCGCTGGGCTACCACGTGACCGTGTTCGATTCCGACCGGCTCGCCGGCGGCATGATGCGCTCGCAGATCCCCAAGTTCCGCCTCCCGGAGACGGTGATCGACGAGGAGATGGGCTACATCCTCGACCTGGGCGTGGATTTCCGCGCGGGACACCGCATCGATTCCATGAAGCGCCTGCTGGGCCAGGGCTACGACGCGGTGTTCGTGGGCTCCGGCGCGCCGCGCGGGCGCGACCTCGAGATTCCCGGCCGCCGCGAGGCGTCCGCCAACATCCACATCGGCATCGACTGGCTCTCGTCCGTGGCTTTCGGCCACGTCACGAAGATCGGCAGGCGCGTGATCGTGCTGGGGGGCGGCAACACGGCGATGGACTGCTGCCGCTCGTCGCGGCGCCTGGGTGGCGACGACGTGAAGGTGATCGTGCGCTCGGGCTTCGAGGAGATGAAGGCGAGCCCCTGGGAGAAGGAGGATGCGATGCACGAGGGCATCCCGATCCTCAACTACCTCGTCCCGAAGGCGTTCCTGCACGACGGGCCCCGGCTCACCGGCATGGTGTTCGAAAAGGTGAAGGCGGTCTACGACGAGCGCGGCCGGCGCAAGCTCGTGCCCACCGGAGAGCCGGACCAGGCGTTCGAATGCGACGACGTGCTGATCGCCGTGGGCCAGGAGAATGCCTTCCCGTGGATCGAGCGCGACATCGGCATCGAGTTCGACGAGTCGGGCATGCCGGTCCTGGATCCCGTGACCCTGCAGTCGAAGCGCCCCGAGGTTTTTTTCGGCGGCGATGCGGCGCTCGGCCCCAAGAACATCATCTGGGCGGTGGCCCACGGCCACGACGCCGCCATCTCGATCGACCGCCATTGCCACGGCGAGGACGTTCACGTGCGCCTGGCGCCCCACGTGAACCTGCATTCGCAGAAGATGGGCATCCACGAGTGGAGCTACGACAACCAGGTGGCGCCCGACACCCGCTTCAAGGTGCCGCTGAAGGACCTCACGATCGCGCTGCGCGACATCCGCCAGGAAGTGGAGCTGGGCTTCGATCCGCAGCTTGCCTGGAAGGAGGCGCAACGCTGCCTCAACTGCGACGTCCAGACCGTGTTCGCCTCGAAGCTGTGCATCGAGTGCGACGCGTGCGTGGACATCTGCCCTGTGGACTGCATCACCTTCACCCGCGACGGCGAGGAGCCGGACCTGCGCGCGCGGCTGAACGCGCCGGCCAGGAACCTCACGCAGGCGCTCTACGTCTCGGGCGGGCTGCGCACCGGGCGCGTCATGGTGAAGGACGAGGACGTCTGCCTGCATTGCGGCCTGTGCGCCGAGCGCTGCCCGACGGGCGCCTGGGACATGCAGAAATTCCTCCTCGACATGACGCACGCCGGGCCGCGCTGCGGCGCGGCCGCGCGCGACAAGGTTACGGCGTGATTACCTGTGTAATTGCCTGCAGGGAGGGTTTGTGACGTAGGACACAGGAGCTTTACCGCATGCGGGGGGACACTTGCAGCGGATTTTCAATGGCCATTCAAAGGGGAAAACAATGACTCGAATCCTTACCGCTTTCGCCGCCGTGCTGGCGCTGATGATCGGCATGCCGTCTGCCGCGCAGGACAAATCGAAGGGCACCGCCGCCGAAGCCACCGCCATGGTGGAAAAGGCCATCGCCCACATCAAGAAGGTCGGCCGCGAGAAGGCCTTCGCCGACTTCAGCAGCAAGCAGCCGCCGTGGGTCGACCGCGACCTGTATGTCGTCGTCTACGACATGAAGGGCAAGGTGCTCGCGCACGGCTCCAACGAGAAGATGATCGGCAAGGACGTGATCGAGCTGCGCGACAACGACGGCAAGTACTTCGTCAAGGAGCGCGTCGAGATGATGTCCAAGGGCCCCGACGCCAAGGGCTGGCAGGACTACAAGTTCATGAACCCGGTGTCGCGCCAGATCGAGCCCAAGCAGATGTACCTGCGCCGCTTCGAGGACGTGATCGTCGGCTGCGGCATCTACAAGAGCTAACAACACTGGCTGCGGCGGGCGGCCCGCGGGCCGCCCGGCCCCTCGAAAGACGCCCATGGTTTTGCGACAGATTAGGATCGGCGCGCGCCTCGCGCTCGGCTTCGGCGCGGTGCTGGCGGTATTGATCGCGGTGACGTTCGGCGGCACCTGGCTCGGCAAGAAGAGCCGCGACGACCTCGCCGGCGTGGTGGCCGCGGCGAACGTGAAGCAGACGCTCGCCGCCGAGATGCGCGCCTACGCGCTGGAGCAGTCGGCGGTGATGCGCAACATCGGCCTGCACAGCGACATCAAGGCGATGCAGATCGACGAGGACCGCGCGCGCACGCTGGGCAAGCAGTCCGACGAGGCGCGCGAGCGCATGGCGAAGCTCGCCACCACCCCGGCCGAGCGCGAGCTGCTCGAGTCCCTCGCCAAGAGCGACCACTCGCTGGACAAGCCCTTCGCGCAGGCGCTGGGCCTGTCCACGAGCTTCCAGAACGAGGCGGCCGCGCAGATCCTCATGAAGGAAGTCGATCCGCTGGTGCAGAAGACGCTCGCGGACCTGGGACGCCTCATCGAGCTGCAGAAAAAAGCGGCCGACGAGGCCGTGCAGTCGGCGATGGTGAGCGGCGACCGCGTGGCCACCATCACCTACACCGTGGCGCTCGTGGTGCTCGTGCTCGCGATCCTGATCGCGTGGACGACGACGCGCAGCATCACCGT
>Ga0070675_100004621_pt1 | contig 10515 bp, 8 predicted proteins | sample KBSM43metaG_FD_65343 | JGI IMG/M metagenome (GOLD analysis project Ga0070675, IMG submission 65343) | Miscanthus rhizosphere microbial communities from Kellogg Biological Station, Michigan, USA - KBS M4-3 metaG | ecosystem: Host-associated > Plants > Roots > Rhizosphere > Soil ...
GCCGCCTCTTCGAGGGAGACATGCACTTGCTGCAGCGCGGCCACGCACGAGCGAACAGCGTAGGGCAGCCGGCGCACCGCGTAGGCGAGCATGATCGCGATCCAGCTCGCCGTCAGCGCGCCGCCAACGATGGGGAGCTCGATGCCGCGAAAGGCCCGCAGGAAACCGATCGCCAGCACGATGCCGGGGATCGCCAGCGCAGCGCTCGCACCCCAGTCGAGCCAGTGCCGACCGGGAAGGCGGGTGCGCAGCAGCAGGTACGCGATCGCCGCGCCCAACACGACGTCGATGCCCGCCGCGAGCGTGCAATAGAGAAGAGTATTGCCGATCATCCGGCTCGAATCGGTGAACACGAGCGCGTAGTGGTTCAGCGTGTAGGCGTCAGGGAGAACGGAGAAGCTCCAGACTTTCGCGAGAGACAGAAGCAGAAGTCCCACGTGCGGCGAGAGGACGAGCGCGAGCACGAGGAACACCCACGCGTACGCGAGCACGGCGCTTCCGCCGCTCAGGGGCCGCTTGCGCAGAGAAGATCCACCCCGGGTCAGCGTCGCGTAATCGCGCCCCTTCGTGATTCCGGCCGACAATGCGAGGGCGACTATCGAGAACACGATCATCACGAGCGCAATGACATAGCCGATCGGATCTTCGAGGCCGACGGACGTGATCCGCAGGTATGCCTGCGGTGCCAGCATGTTCGTCACGTGAAGCACGAGCGGCGTCCCCAGGTCGTCGAAGACCTTGACGAATACGAGCGCGGCCCCCGCGACGAAGCCCGGTGCGGCGAGTGGAAACACCACGCGGCGGAAGAGCCGGAAGCCATGGCTCCCCAGATTCTGCGCGGCTTCCTCCATCGCGCCGTCGATGTTGACGAGCGCGGCGCTCAGGTTCAGCAGGATGAACGGAAAGTAATGGAGGCCTTCGACGAAGATGACGCCGAAGAGGCCTTCCATGAAAGGGATTCGAAAGCCGAAGAGGTCGTTCAGCAGCAGATTGAACGAGCCATTCCGGCCGAACAGCAGTTGCAACGCGACGGCGCCCACGAAGGGCGGCATGACCAGCGGCAGCACACCGAGGGTTTGCACCAGCGCGGCCCCGCGGAAATCGAAGCGCACGGTCAAGTACGCGAGCGGCACCGCAATCGCGGTTGCCAGCAGTACCGAGCCCGTCGCCACGATGACGCTGTTGACGAACGCCTCGCGCATCAGCGAAATCGACAGGAACGCACTGATGTGACCGAGGGTGAATCCCCCCTGCCCATCGGCGAGCGCGGTGTACAGGACGGTCGCGACGGGAAACACAAGGAACAGCAGGATGAACGCGATCACCGGCAGCGCAAGGAGCCATGCGCTGCGCGCCGCCATAATAATCACTTCACCGAGTTCGCGAGCTCGGCCGCCTTTGCGTAGTTGGCCTTCGCCCTTGCCGCCCAGTCCTCCTCGATCTGGGTCCGGCGTTTCGTGGCTTCGGCATCTTTCTTGTCGGCTCTGAAGGTCGCGAGCAGCGCGGAATCGGTCACCTGCTTCTCGTCGACCGGCGGGGCATAGGCGAGTCGGCGCGCCTCATCGAGTTGCGGACTCGTCCTTCCGCCCAGGCGCTTCTGCGCGTCCTGGATCGCCTTGGTCGCTGCAACGAGCTCCTTGTGCCGGAACGTGATGAGCTGGTCGAACAGTGAGACGACGACGTAGTAGCGGGACTCGGACAGGTTCGAATCGAAGTTGACCTTGGCCTGGATCTTTCCGGAGAAAGGATTCGGGAAGCCTGGCGGTGCCTTCGCATACGTGGCAGGCAACACCGGCAGACGGCTGATCTGCTTGTCGAGCAACAGCGCCTGGCCCTCGTCCGAGAGCGCGAACTGGATGAACCGCTTGCCGCCCTCGGGCGACTTCGAGCCGGCGACAAGCGCGATGTTCGCCGGCACGATCGAGGTGACCGATGGGTAGACGAACTCGACCGGCATGCCGGAATTCTTCGCCGCGAGGCCGAAGAAATCGATCACGAGGCCCACCCCGAACTGGCCGCTCGCCACACCATCGGGCACGCCGAAGCTTCGCTCGGTGATCGCCGCGCAGTTGCCGCCGATCGCAAGGATCTGTCCCCAGCCTTTCGTCCATCCTTCGCCCTGGAGGATGGTCTCGACCGTCAGGTGCGTCGTGCCCGAGCGCGACGGGCTCGACGTCGCCACGTGGCCGAAGTAGACGGGGTTGACGAGATCGGCCCATTCCTTCGGCTCGGGCAGCTTGTTCGCCGCGAGGTAGCGCGTGTTCCACATGATCCCGTAGCCGGCGAGCGCCTGCCCGAAGTAGAAGCCTTCGGGATCGTTGATCGGATAGTTGCCGATCTTGTCCGGGACCGCCGGATTGCGCGCGTCGACCTTCTGGAGAAGCTTGGACGATGCCAGCACCTCGAAGGCGTCCGGCGCCGACGCCCAGAAGATCTCGGGCCGGCTGCCCGCCGGCTGCTCGCGGACGAAGGCGATGCCCGCGGCCGTGTTCTTGTTGAGGATCTCGAGCTTGTCCCCGGGATACTTGGCTTCGAACGCTTTCTGGTAGGCGCTGGTGAGCTCCTTGGGAAACGACGTGATCACGGTGATCGTGTCGGCTGCGGCGAACGTGGCGACGCCAGTCGCGCAAAGCATGAGGACAGCGGCGAGCGACGCCAGCGAACGGTGCGGCACGGAGCCTGGGGGACGAGACATGTTGACCTCCGGAGGAATTCTGCGGGCCTCGCGACGGCGCGCGGTGCTGACGAAGCGAGCGACCGTTCGAGCCCTTTAATTGGCTCGCATTGTAGCGGTTGCCGCCCGCGCTAGAATCCCCGCATGGCCGCCGCGTTCGACTTCGCGCTCTCGCCGTCCGCTGACGACGATTTCGGCCGGTTGCGCCGGCGGATCGCCTCCGCGTGCCGAGGCGCCGAAGGGGAGACGGTCAAGGCGCTGATCGCGGAAGCGCGGCTCTCGCCCGACGAGCTCGGGAAGGCCCAGGCGGTCGCCACCAAGCTCGCCGAGGCGGTGCGCGTCGAGCGCTCGAATGCGGGCGGCGTCGATGCGTTGATGCTCGAGTTCTCGCTCGAGAGCCGCGAGGGAATCGCGCTCATGTGCCTCGCCGAGGCGCTGCTGCGCATTCCCGATTCCGCGACGCGCGACCGCCTGATCCGCGACAAGATCAGCAAAGGTGATTGGTCGACGCACGTCGGCGCGTCGCCGTCGCTGTTCGTCAACGCGGCTGCCTGGGGTCTGCTGGTGACGGGCCGGATCGTCGATTCGCGCAGCGAAGGCACGCTGGAGATGGCGCTCGCGTCGCTGCTTCGCAAAGGCGGGGAGCCGCTGATCCGCAAGGGCGTCGATCTTGCGATGCGCCTCCTGGGCCGGCAGTTCGTCACGGGCCGGACGATCGAGGAAGCGATCGATAACGGACGCGAGCGCGAAGAGCGCGGCTACACGTTCTCGTTCGACATGCTGGGCGAAGCCGCGATGACCGCAGCGGACGCCACGCGTTATGCCGGTGCGTACGAACACGCGATCCACACGATCGGCCGTGCGTCGCGAGGTCGCGGCGCAATCGCCGGCCCGGGTATCTCGGTCAAGCTGTCGGCGTTGCATCCGCGATACTCGCGCACGCAGCGGAAGCGGGTGATGGCGGAGCTCCTGCCCGAAGTCACGAAGCTCGCGGCGCTGGCGAAGAGCTATGGCATTGGCTTCAACATCGATGCCGAGGAAGCGGATCGGCTCGACCTTTCACTCGACATCCTCGAGCGATTGGCGGCGGATCCCGCGCTCGCCGACTGGGACGGTCTGGGCTTCGTCGTCCAGGCGTACCAGAAGCGCGCTCGCCACGTGATCGACTGGATCGTCGTGCTCGCCCGGCGCCATCGCCGGCGGCTCATGGTGCGGCTGGTGAAGGGCGCGTACTGGGACAGCGAGATCAAGCGCGCGCAGATCGACGGTGCCTCGGACTATCCGGTGTTCACGCGCAAGGTGCACACCGACGTCTGCTACATCGCCTGCGCGAAGGCGATGCTGGCGGCAACCGACGCGATCTACCCGCAGTTCGCCTCGCACAATGCGTTCACCGTCGCCGCGGTCTACACGCTCGCCGGCGACCGTCCGTTCGAATTCCAGTGCCTGCACGGCATGGGCGAGAGTCTCTACGACCAGGTCGTGGGCAAGGACAAGCTCGATCGCCGCTGCCGCATCTACGCGCCGGTCGGCTCGCACGAGACGCTGCTCGCCTACCTCGTGCGGCGGCTGCTCGAGAACGGCGCCAACAGCTCGTTCGTCAATCGGATCGTCGACCCTGCGGTCAGCATCGCCTCGCTCGTCGCCGATCCGATTCTCGAAGCCGAGCAGGGCGGCGGCGTGCCGCACGCCAATATTCCGCTGCCGGTGGCCATCCTCCCGGGACGCCCGAATTCACGCGGCCTCGACCTCGCCGACGACGCGACGCTCGCGGCGCTCGCGGCGGAGCTTGGTGAAGCGTCGCCGCCACGTGCTGCTGCGCCGATCGTCGCGGCTGCGTTCGAATCCGCTTCGCGCCCTGCCATCGCGATCGTCAATCCGGCCGCGCGTGACGACATCGTCGGCCGCGTCATCGAAGCCGATGCCGACGATGTGACGCGTGCCGTCGCGATCGCCTCCGGAGATGAGGGACGTGCATGGTCGACAACCGCCGCCGCCGATCGCGCCACGTGTCTCGAGCGCGCGGCCGATCTCCTGGAAGCGGAGCGCGCCACGTTCGTCGGGCTGGCGGTGCGCGAAGCGGGTAAAACTGTCGCCAACGGCATCGGCGAAGTTCGTGAGGCCGTCGATTTCCTGCGCTACTACGCGGCGCAGGCACGGGCGGAGCTGGGAGCCACCGGCATCGAGCCGATCGGCCCCGTCGTCGCGATTTCGCCGTGGAATTTCCCGCTCGCGATCTTCGTCGGCGAAGTTGCCGCCGCGCTCGCTGCCGGCAATCCGGTGCTCGCGAAGCCCGCCGAACAGACGCCACTGATGGCGCACGAAGCGGTTCGGCTCTTGCACCGTGCGGGCGTGCCGGTCGCGGCGCTGCAATTCCTGCCCGGACGCGGCGAGACGGTCGGTGCACCGCTCGTCGCCGATCCACGCATCGCGGGCGTGATCTTCACCGGCTCGACGGATGTCGCGCGCGGCATCGCAAAGAAGCTCGCGGAGCGTGACGACGACCCGGTGCTGATCGCCGAAACGGGCGGCCAGAACGCAATGATCGTCGACAGCTCCGCACTTCCCGAGCAGGTCGTCGCGGACGCGGTCGTCTCGGCGTTCGACAGCGCCGGCCAGCGCTGCTCGGCGCTGCGGATCCTCTGCCTGCAGGAAGACGTCGCAACCGAGATGCTCGCGATGCTCGAGGGCGCGATGCGCGAGCTCGTCGTCGGCGATCCGCAGCGCTTTGCCGTCGATGTCGGCCCGGTGATCGACACCGATGCGCGGGAGGGACTTCTGGCGCACATCGCGCGAATGCGCGCGTCGGGACTGCGCGTCGTCGAGATGCCGCTGCCGCCGGAGTGTGGGCAGGGGACGTTCGTCGCGCCGACGCTCATCGATCTCGGCGGGCTTTCCGGTCTTAGGCACTTGACGCAAGAAGTGTTCGGCCCCGTGCTGCACGTGATGCGCTGGAAGCGCGGGGAGCTGCCCGCGCTGGTGAGCTCGATCAACGCGACGGGCTACGGCCTGACGCATGGCATCCACACGCGCATCGACGAAACGGTTGCCGCCATCGTGTCGCGGGTCAAGGCCGGCAATGTCTACATCAACCGCAACATCGTCGGGGCGGTCGTTGGCGTGCAGCCGTTCGGCGGCCACCGTTTGTCGGGCACAGGGCCCAAGGCCGGCGGTCCGCTCTATCTGCGACGGCTGGTGCGCAATGCCGTGGCTCCCATGCCGCACGCGCCGATCGCATTGCCGGGTCCGACCGGAGAATCGAACACGCTCGAATTCCACCCGCGCGGCGCGGTGCTGTGCATGGCGAAAGACGAGCGGACGCTGGTTGCGCAGGCGAAGGCGATGCGAGCGCTGGGCAATACGGTGATCCTGGTGCGCGAGCCGATGTCGCTTGCGGTCCGCGATCATCTCGACGGCGCCGACATCGTGCTCGTCGACAAGATCGATCCGTCGAAGCTCGACGCCGCGTTGCTCGACGTCAGTGCGGCTCGGTTGCGGAAGGTGCGCACCGAGCTCGCGACATCGTCGCGCTCGATCGTTCCGGTCGTCATCTCGACGGGCAAAGGCGAAGGCGACTGGATGCGCCTCGTCGTCGAGCGCACGGTGACGGTGAACACCGCCGCGGCCGGCGGCAATGCGGCTCTCCTGTCGCTGTCCGAGGACACCGTCGTCTGACGGCGCGTCGTCGCTCGCCGACCGTCACGCCCCGGATGCGCTACTTCGACGCCGAAGCGATTCGCGCGCACTTGACGTGGCCGCGGATGCTCTCCGCGCTCGACGCGATGCTGCGCGACGACGTCGCGGCGCCGCTGCGCGCGCATCACGCGATCGACGTCCCCGGGGAGCCGACGGCGTCCTTATTGCTGATGCCTGCCTGGCGCTCCGCGCGCCGGCTTGGCGTCAAGCTCGTGACGGTGTTTCCGGGCAATGCGCGCCGTGGCGAGAACGCGGTCGGCGCGGTCTACGCGCTGTTCGACGCGTCAAATGGCGCGCCGCTCGCGCTGTTCGACGGCGAGGAGATCACCGCGCGGCGCACGGCCGGAGCCTCGGCGTATGCCGCCGCCAGGCTCGCGCGCCCCGATGCGCGGCATCACGTCATCGTCGGCTCGGGGCGCATCGCGCGACAGCTCGCCGACGCCTATCGCTCGATACGCCCGATCGATCGCGTCAGCGTCTGGAGCCGCACGGCGGAGCACGCGCTTGCCGCCGCCGTGGAACTCCAGCACGCCGGTGTGAGCGCGTCAGCAGTCTCGGATCTCGAGCGCGCGGTGCGAGACGCCGACATCATTTCGTGCGCAACGCTGTCGACTGAGCCGATCGTCCGCGGCGAGTGGCTCGCTCCGGGCGTGCATCTCGATCTCGTCGGCGCGTTTCGCCCCGACATGCGCGAGACTGACGATGCGGCGGTCGCGTGCGCGGACGTCGTGGTCGTGGACCGCCGCGAGTCGGCGCTGCGCGAAGGCGGCGACATCGTGCAGGCGATCCGGAGCGGCGCCGTGAGCGAGGCAGCGATTGCCGCCGAACTGGCCGATTTCGCGCGCGGCACGCACCCCGGACGCACGCGCTCCGATCAGGTCACGCTGTTCAAGTCGGTCGGATTCGCGCTCGAGGACCTGGCCGCGGCCGAAGCGGTGTACGACTCGGCGACGTCAAGCGTTGAGTGACGCAGCGACGTCAAGCGTCGCGTGACGCCGCGCCGTCGAGCGTCGCGTAGGCGATGCTCAGCGACCCAGCGTGAATCCCGCGGGCAGCAGCTTCTGCGTGTCGGGGTGCTGCCGCATGTAATTGCGTACGAATGAGCACCACGGCTCGACGGCCAGCCCATGCGCCTGCGCGTACGCGAGCGCCTCGCTCACGATCCGGCTTGCGATGCCGCGCCCTTCGAGCCTCGGCGGTACTTCAGTGTGATGGATGCGCATCACGCCATCGACGAGCCGATAGTTCGCGACGCAAAGTCGTCCGTCGACTTCCGCCTCGAAGCGGTTCTCGGCTTCGTTGTGGCGAACTTCGATCTCTTCGCCGGAGCGCTTGGAGAGGCCGATGGCCTGCACTTTCAAGGAAGCTGAATTTTTCCGCCACCGTAAGGCCCGCCGGGCGGCAGAGCGCCGGTCTGCGGAATCACGAGCGACGACGACTGCTGCCGCCGCATTTCCTGGATCTCGTGCATCGCGTGCGCGACACCTTCCTTTGCAGCCTCTCCGTAGTTCGCGACCGCTTCGGCGAGCGTGGCGCCCGGAACGTCGAAGGCGATGGGCAGCGGACCGACATTGGTCATCAGCTGCGCTTCGCCGGTGTAGATCGTGGGCCGGGAAGGATCCGGCTTGCCGTCGCTCGAAACGGGGTGCATGACGCGCAGCAAGCCCATGGCTCGGTCGGTGTAGATCTCCTCGCGGTAGAGCGCGTCGGGATCGATGGTGGGGTGCCCCGCGCGGGTGCCTGGTTCAGTGGCCATCGGGATGTCTCCGTAATAGTTTGGTTCCCTAAGGGAATGCGGTTTAGTTCCCTGAGGAAGGCGGTTCAGTTCCCTAAGGGGAGGGAAACCGCAATTTTACGGGAGTTCGCCGGGTGGAACAGGTACATGTCGTTGGCGAGCACGCCGCCCTCGAAGCCGGTCGATTGGCGCTCGACTTCGGCGCTGTCGCCGGCCGCGCCCCACGCGACGAGCAACGGGAGATAGTGCTCGGACGACGGATGCGCCCGAGCCGCATCGGGCGCCTGCTGCAGATAGTCGACGAGTGCCGCCGTGTCGTGCGCCTCGAGCCGCTGCGAGAGCCAGGTCGCGAACGCCTCGGCGTAAGCCACCGGTGCGCCGTTGCCTCGATTCATCATCCAGTCGCGAAGATTGTGCGTCGCGTGGCCGGAGCCGACGATCAGCACGCCCTTCTCGGCGAGCGGTGCGAGCGCGCGACCGAGCTCGACGTGATGCGCGCTGCCGAGCTCCGGCTGCAGCGAGACTTGAACGACCGGCACGTCCCCGTCCGGATACATCCAGCGCAACGGCACCCACGCGCCGTGATCGAGGCCGCGGCAGCCGTTGACGCCGGCGGTGATCCCGGCGTCCTTCAGCAGCGAGACGGCCTCCTGCGCAACTTCCGGAGCGCCGGGCGCTGCGTAGCGAATGCGATAGAGCTCGTCGGGAAACCCGCCGAAATCGTGGATCGTCTCGGGCTTGTCGCTCCCCGTGAGCATCGGTAACGCGGTCTCCCAATGCGCGGAGGCAATGAGCACGGCGCGTGGCCGAGGCAGCGCGGCGCCGAGCGCCGCCCACGCATCGCTCGAAGCGGTGCGCGAGGCGGCATTCATCGGTGAGCCGTGCGACAGGAAGAGTGTCGGCAGTCGGGACATGAGATCCAAGATGGGTGCAGGACCAGGTCGTTCAAGGATGGACGGCGATCTTACGCCGTCGCGGTGTCGTGCTTCGTCGACGGTTCCTTGATGAGACCTTCCGCCTTCATCGCCTGCTGCACCTTAGGCCGTGCGGCGACGCGCGCGAGGTAGTCGCGCAACACCGGGAACGGTCCGAGATCGACGTTCAGCATGCCCGCCCAATTGAGGATCGTGAACAGGTACGCGTCCGCAATCGTGAACTTGTCGCCGGTGAGGTACGGTTGTTTCCCGAGTGTCTTCGACAGCGTCTCGAATCGCGTCGCGAGCTTCTTCCGCTGCGCTTCTTTCGTCGTCTCGTGCGTCGTCGGGTTCCACAGCGGTCCGAATTGCTTGTGGAGCTCGGTGGCGATGAAGTTGAGCCATTCCATCAGCCGGTAGCGCTCCATCGTTCCGAATACGGGCGCGAGCTCACCCGGCTTGCGGTCGGCGATGTACTGCAGGAGGACGGCGGCCTCGGTCAGCTTTTCTGCGCCCGAAATTTCGAGCATCGGCACGTAACCCTTCGGGTTCACGGTGTAGTAGTCGGTCCCGTCCTCGAGCTTGTGCGCCTTCAGGTCGACCTTGATGGCGCTGAAGGGCAAGCCGATTTCCTGCAATGCGATGTGGGGCGCGAGCGAGCAGGCGCCGGGGGAGTAATAGAGTTTCATGGGGTTCTCCTTGAGTGGGACGAGTCTGAGTTTGGAGGGTTCGAGCCGCGCGCACCGTTCGCGACCGAACGGCGCGTGCGTTGAAAGCGGGGCTAGACCGTTGCCCTTAGGGCTAGATTGGTTGCACCCGAGGTTGGGCGCCTAGCGAGCGCAGTGCATACGCGCCGTCCCCGAGCAGCGCCTGCACCAGCAGTGCGATCGTCCAGAACGCTGGGTATTCCCAGCCGCCGTTTGGCGAGGTGAAGAGCCATCCGTTGCCGGCGTGGGCCCAGGTGGCGCCGATCAGCACGGGCACCAGGGCGATCGAGACGGCGCGTGTCTTCACACCGGCGATGAGCAGGAGGCCGCCCACGAGCTCGGCGGCGAACGTTGCGTACCCCAGGATTCCGGGCAATCCCAGCGAGGCGAAGAACTGGGCCGTGCCGGGCAGCGTGAAGACGAAGTACTTGAGCAGCGCGTGGGCGATGAACATCGTGCCCAGCGAGAGGCGCAGCACCAGAGCGGCGGTGGCTGCGTTGCGAGAGTCGGTCATGTTCGTTCTCCGATTGGTAGCGCGAAGTGCGCATGGAGTGGATAGTCCGCCTTGCGACAGGAGAGATAAATAGGGCTAGGATGGATAGACTATTGCGTAAAATGCAATAATACGCACCGATGGATCGCTTCCATTCACTGACTGCCTTTGCCCGTGTCGTCGAGGCAGGCAGCTTTGCCGGCGCGGCCGAACGTCTTGGAGTGTCGGTGTCGTCCGTCTCCCGTGCCGTGGCCGATCTGGAAGCGCACCTCGACGCGCGGCTCCTGAACCGGACG
>Ga0070675_100004629_pt1 | contig 10506 bp, 7 predicted proteins | sample KBSM43metaG_FD_65343 | JGI IMG/M metagenome (GOLD analysis project Ga0070675, IMG submission 65343) | Miscanthus rhizosphere microbial communities from Kellogg Biological Station, Michigan, USA - KBS M4-3 metaG | ecosystem: Host-associated > Plants > Roots > Rhizosphere > Soil ...
GGACATTAGCCCCGGGTTGAGCGAAGCGATACCCGGGGTCACCGCGACCCTCTACACAACCGCACGCTGAAAGCGTGCGAGGAGATTCCCGTTAAGCAACAGGCCCGGCCAGGAGGCAATACGTCGCTGTATGTTATGGTGCATCATGCGAACCGGACCTCTCCTCTGCCTCACGCTGATCGGCGCATCGATTCTTATTCCGGCGGGTTGTGCGCCTTCAATGACTCCACCGGAGAAGATAGTTGAATCCCTGTATGCACCCTATCTATCGCCAGGGGCGAATTCCGTGCCATCCAACTGGGAGAAAGCACCGGTCTATTCGAAGAGCCTCAAAGCGGCGATGGATCGCGCCTTCGACTACAGCCTTCTGCTCAACGAACCTGTCATCGATTACGATCCGATTGCCAACGCTCAGGATGTCTCCATTATGAACCTCACAATCGATGTAGATCATCCGGCGGATGCCAAGGCACATGTCGTGGCTCGATTCGACAATCTGGATCGGAAGACCGCTGTCGAATACGACATGATCGTCGAGGACGGCGCATGGAAAATCGACGGAATCCGGAGTGGCACTGACGGCTTTCGCCAGATCATCGATGAGGCGCTGAAGCCCATAGCTGATCCGCAGGCAATGACCGCACCCGTTGAAGCAATCTATCACCGCTATAGCGCAACCGAAAAAGTTGAACCCCTCCATGTTTGGGCGCCTCTCTCGCAAGCGCTTCGAGAGAACCTCGAGGAGGCGCACAGAAAATCCATTGGGCTGTCTCTGGATCCCGTCTGCGGTGGACCGTCTGGGACTCCTTCAAACGTGAAGATCGAGGCAGTCAGTGCAAGCGTGATCGCAAAATTCAAGGTGGATGGCGGGGATCGGGTCGCTGTCTACGACCTCGCAGAGAAAGATGGCAAATGGGTCGTCGCCGACATTCACGTTCCTGGCAATTCCCCCTGGTACCTCAGCCAAAAGCTGAGCGACGCGGGGATACGCTGAATTTCTTCTGTGCGTCTGATCTGAGCGAAGCTGCCCGCATTTGGTCAATTTGCCTGAACCGTGACGGTGACGCTGGCCGTGCCTTCGGCATGGTCGCAAACCTTCGACGATTCTTCCCTACGTTTCTAACACTTACAAAAAAGCTGCCTTTGGTAGCGCGGATGCAATAGCGAAGAGCGAACGCTGGAGGTTTCATAATCTAATGCTTAGAATCCGAGTCGACGACCAGCCCATGGCGGCGACTTTTCATGTGGAAGGCAAACTGGTGGGCGATTCCGTTGAGGAATTGCGGAAGGTCTGGACCGCAACCCACACCCTTGATCCCCAAAAACAGACCGTCGTCGAACTAACATCCGTCCTTGTCGTGGACGCCGCCGGTCGATGCCTCTTACGACAACTGCACGCAGGGGGCGCTATGCTGGCAGGCAAAGGAATCATGATCAAGGCGCTCATCAACGAAATCGCAGACGCCAAGGATAACCCTGGCGAATCCTGTTTCGTGCTCACCCGAAAGCGATAGGGGGTGAGGTCTTGGACAACTCTCCTCCAACTCAGATCTGTCCAAATTGCGGATTGAGTTTCCGATCGAACTCAGGCTGGCGAGCTTCCCTCTCCCTCCGGGAGAGGGTGTCGCGAAGCGACGGGTGAGGGATCTTTAGGCCTGTAAATCCGCTCATCCGGCCCCCCTTCTCTTGATGCCCCACCTTCTCCGGGTGGGAGACGGCCGCGCGACCCACCGTTCCTGCACAACAGTTCTCGATGATTTTTGGGTCGGTCCGTTCCTGATCATCTCCCAGCTACTTCTCAACTTCTCGTCGCGATTCCGCGACGAACACTTTGCCCAAATTTCATCATTCTGCCGCGATCCGAACCTGTCCAGACGCGGTCGGGCCCGTATCTGGTTCTTTTTTCATGATTTGCCCTTTGGCATTGCTCGTGCCATCAGTCGCGCCGGAGGTGATGACGATGTTGGCTCTGGTGTTGACGCTGCTGTTGGTTCCATCGCAGCAAGAATCCGATGAGCTCACGCGGTCTGAGGAGCTTCAACTCGCGCGCGAAGAGAAGGCTCAGCACCTCGAACCACCGAAGCGGTCATTCATGGAGAAGGGCCTGTATGAGGTCAAGGAACGACGGCTCGTGGAGCGATTTCAGGCCGGCTTCCACGGATTCCATCCCTTAATCGGCGGAATCGCAAAGGGGTCCGGCTTCGGGATCGGCACGTCGTATGACATCACGGACAAGCTCAAGGCTTCAGCGCAGGTCTCCATGAAGGGCTATCAGAAGTATGAAGTGGTCTTCGCCACTCCCCGTTTCCTGAGCGATCGCCTGTTTGCCGAAGTCCGGACCACCTATCGCAATAATCCAGAAGAAGCGTTTTACGGACTCGGGAACGACACGCGAGAAGAAACCCGCAGTCACTACGGGCTGAAGGACAGGAGCGTCGCCGGCCAGGCCGGTATCCGCTTGAGCAAGAACGTCAAAGCAGGAGTTCACGCAGGGCTGGTTGATGTCACGGTAGATCAAGGCCGGCGGTCGAGGTCCCCTTCTATTGGAGAGGTATTCGAACTGGCGAGTCTGCCCGCATTCGACAGCCAGCTGACGTACCTGCGCACCGGAGTGTTCTTCGATATCGACACCCGGGACGAGCCCGGCAACCCCCGCGACGGCGCCCGCTATGTGGCGAGGTGGAACTACTTCAGGGATCAGAATCTTCGCCTGCACGATTTCGGCCTGTTCGACGCCGAAGTTCAACACTACATTCCGTTCTTCCATCAACGACGCGTCATCGCTCTGCGAGCGAAGGCAAGCTTCACTCGAACCGCTGACGACCAGTCGATTCCCTTCTACATGCTGCCGACCCTTGGGGGCTCCGAAGACCTGCGCGGTTTCGCAGACTTCCGTTTCCGAGACAAAAACCTGGTCGTGGTCAATGCCGAGTACCGGTGGGAGGCCTTCTCCGGCCTTGACGTCGCGCTCTTCGCCGATGCCGGTCAGGTCGCATCCAAAGTCAGTGATTTCAAGTTTCGTGACATGAACACTGCTGCAGGCTTCGGGTTCCGCTTTAACACGGAAAAGAAGGTCTTCTATCGCGTCGACGTCGGCTTCTCGCGAGAAGGCGCAAGGGTCTATCTGAAATTCGGTAACGTCTTTTGAGGGTAAGTGTATGAAGCAAACGTTGGCTCTAACAATCTTGATCACCGTCATGGTTCCTTCAGCCTTTGCTCAGACATTTCGGGCCGACGATCCCGTCTGGGTCGACAATGACGCCGCTATCGATGTTAAGCACATCGCGAAGCACAAGCTGAACGACCAGTACGACTTCATGATCCATGCTTTCGGGAAGCCGGGAGATCGAACCCCAAAGCGCGCCATGAACGTCAACACACTGGGCGAGGTCCCGGACAGCAGCTGGTTTCAGAATCGGCACGCGCTCCGGCGGATGAGCATCGAGGAGCTGGTTCGCGGTCCCAACAGCGGAAGCGGACCTTCGATGCAGGGCCCCTGGATTGTCATCGGGGCAAAGACCGAAGGCATCACGCCCGGTTTTCGTGTCCGCGACGCGCGGGGCGATGTGTACTTTATCAAGTTCGATCCGCCTCAGAATCCAGAGATGGCGACTGCCGCTGAAGTTATTTCGACGAAATTCTTCTACGCCCTGGGTTACAACGTCCCTGAAAACTATCTGGCTTTCTTCACTCGCCAACAGCTGGTTGCCGATCGAAAAGCCGTCATGACGGACGACGCCGGCCGAGAGCGTCCCCTGGAAGAAGCGGACCTCGATACCATTCTCAAGCGGGTTCACCGTTCTCAGGACGGAGAGTACCGCGCAGTCGCCAGCAGACAGATCTACGGCTTGCCGCTCGGGCCATTTCAGTATTTCGGAACCCGGCCCGACGATCCGAACGATATCTTCCCGCATGAGCACCGTCGCGAGCTTCGTGGCCTTCGCGTCTTTGCAGCGTGGCTGAACCACGATGATTCACGCGCGATCAACTCCCTCGACGTGCTGGCTGGCGTACCGGGCCGGCGTCATGTCCGGCACTATCTGATCGACTTCGGATCCACTCTGGGCAGCGGAAGCGTCAGCGCGCAAAAGCCGAGAGCCGGCTGGGAATACATGTGGGAGCCCGGAAGCGCTCTCAAACGGATTGCCACTCTCGGGCTGTGGGACAGGAACTGGATTCAGGTGAAGTATCCCAACCTTCCTTCGGTCGGACGATTTGAAGCCGAGTGGTTCGATCCGAAATCCTGGAAGCCGGAGTATCCCAATCCGGCATTCCTGAATGCGACAGATGAAGATACCTACTGGGCCGCGAAGATCGTCATGGCTTTCACCAACGATGAAATTCGCGCGATCGTCAAGACAGGCCAGTTGAGCGATCCCGCGGCCGAGACCTACCTCGCGAACACACTGATTGCCCGCCGGGACAAGATCGGCCAGCAATGGCTCGCCACCATGAACTCCTTTGACAACTTCGCGATCGTGGAAGGCGAGCTTGAATTTGAACATCTCGGATCACGGCTTGATCTGGCGCGCGAGCCTGCTTATCAGACGCAGTGGTTCGCCATCGACGTCGTTTCAGAAACTCGCCGTCCGGTCCGAAAGGAAGATTTTCAGAGGGAGGCTGCGCTGTTTCTGGTCGAAGTCACAAGTGCTGCGGGCACGATCAACGTTCATATTCGGGAACGCGACGGCGATCTCCAGATCGTGGGGATAGACCGATGAGTAATGCCGAGCAGGAAGTAAACGCCCGTCTGTGCGTCCCTGGCGGGCGGGATACTCACACCACTCATCATGACCTTCCGAGCGACGTCATGGACAAGGCCGTCACGCGCCTGGGTTGGCTGGGATTGTTGTTTGCCGCCACGCTCCATATGGTGCACTGGGCCCGAATCTCATTCACGCCGTTCGAGGGATCGGATGGCGGAATGCAGGCCGCGACCGCAGCTTTGATTGCAGGAACCGTACTTGCCATTACGATATGCGCGCTGGCCTGGACCAGGAGACTTCCTCAGCGTTTGATGCTGGATGCCGGGATCCTGTTTGAAGTAGCCGCGGCCTTCTGCATCGCGATAATCGAATTTCGAATCCGAACTCACACGGATGAGCCCATCGTCGGCGTTTCGGGCATGGCACTCTGGATCACGTTCTTCGTGCTGGTTGTCCCCACGACGATGGGAAAAGCCGCTCTCGGAGCAATCGGGGCGGCTCTGATGGGCCCGCTGGCGCTTCTTGTTTATTCCGCGGTCGAACGTATTCCGTTGCCAACCCCTGGGCGGATGCTCTCCATATTCCTGCCTGATTTGCTGGCAGCCGCTTGGGCTCTGCTGTTGTCGCGGTACGTGTATGGAATGGGACGCGAGATCAGCAAAGCTCGGCGCATGGGCTACTACGAACTGACAGAGCGCCTGGGACGCGGTGGCATGGGAGAAGTATGGCGTGCAAAGCACCGGATGCTGGCGCGCCCCGCTGCGATCAAACTGATTTCTCCTGAAGCGATGGGCAGAGGCGGCCATCTCACATCGACTCTGATTCGACGGTTTGAACGGGAAGCCCAGACCACCGCAACGCTGCAGTCGCAACACACCGTCCAGGTCTACGATTTCGGCGTTACCGAAGATGGCGCTCTATATTACGTCATGGAATATCTCGAAGGGCTTGACCTGCAAACCCTGATCGAGAGCTACGGCCCGATTCCTCCCGAACGCACGGTTCATTTCCTCCTGCAGATCCTGGAGTCGCTGAATGAGGCACACCGCGCGGGTCTTGTGCATCGCGACATCAAGCCCGCGAACATCCTTGCAGGAAAGTACGGCGTTAATTTCGACTTCATCAAGGTGCTCGACTTCGGTCTTGCTCGATTCATCGAGGACTCGAGGACGGCCGGAACCATTTTCCCGATTGTGGCAGGAACGCCGGCGTACATGGCGCCGGAGGCTGCGCTGAATGCAAGTGACGCAGACGTTCGCGCAGATCTTTACGCCGTCGGAGCTGTCGCCTACTGGATGGTGACGGGCAGCTTGGTCTTCGAAGGCCTGACGGACTATGAAACTCTTCTGGAACATGTGAACCGAGTGCCGGTGCCGCCTTCTCAACGATCGGAGACGGAAATTCCGGCAGAGCTGGAACAAATCATCATGGCGTGCCTCGCGAAGGACCCTCTCAAGCGTCCGCAATCCGCTACGGAGTTGATCGCAAGACTGAAGGCTGTGCCGCTTGCCGCAGCGTGGACACCGGAACGCGCCGAGCACTGGTGGCTGGCTCACAGACCGCCAGTAGATGGTCCAATATCGCGTCAACTGCCGGGACTGGCTGGAGAGGCGGCGTAAATGAAAGTGCGGCGGATTGATTCGACGATGCATGCTGCGGCGTTCGGCGCCGCTGCGCTCATCGCCAGCCAGGTGGCAGGAAAGGCAACCCGCGACGCATTCTTTCTTTCGCAATACTCGGTGACCGCCTTGCCTCTGATGGTTATCGTCTCGTCCCTGCTGTCGATTGGTGCAGGTCTGATATCCGCTCGATTGCTGAGCACAGGGTCTTCGAACCGCCTGCTTCCGCGCGCCTTTCTGGCCAGTTCCGGGCTGCTTTTGGTCGAATGGGGAATCTCTGCAAGGAACCCCGCTCTGGCAGCGCTGCTGATCTATCTGCAGATGACCATTCTGGGTTCCGTTCTGATTTCCGGATTCTGGTCCCTTCTCGACGATCGATTTGACGCACGCTCGGCGCGTAAGCAGTTTGGAGGAATCGTCGCGGCCAGCACGATTGGCGGTATTGTCGGAGGCCTTCTGGCCGGACAATTCGGAGCGAGTATGGGCGTCGCGACAATGCTGCCGATCCTGGCATTTCTTCACGTCGTTTGCGCTTTCATCGCAGCGAACATGGGCTCCAGTGGGAAGCCCGTGCAAAGGCCACCAGAGAAGCGGCCAAAGCGCCCGACAAGCTCTGGCTGGATGATTCTTCGCTCGGCGCCTTATGTCCGCAATCTTGCATTGCTCATTCTGTCTTCAACGATGGGGGCCGGGCTGCTGGATTACGTCTTCAAAGTGCGAGTTGCCGCAGCTTATCCCGATAGCAAGGAACTCGTCAGTTTCTTTGCTCTGTTCTACACCGTCATCGGTGTGGGGACGTTTCTCGTTCAGCTAATTTTGAGCCGAGTCGCCGTCGAGAAGCTTGGAATTGCCGGAACCGTGAGCAGTCTTCCGCTCTCGCTGGCATTCGGAAGTCTTGTTGGTCTGATCCTTCCAGGCCTTTCCGCTGTTGCAGTGACGAGAGGCGGAGAGGCAATGGTCCGAAGTTCATTATTCAAATCCGGCTACGAAATACTGTATGCGGCAGTGTCGCGGCGTGAGCGACAGGCGACAAAATCCATTCTGGATATTGGAGTCGAGCGCATGGGTGACCTGCTCGGCGCGTTGCTGCTTGGCGCCATCACCTGGACAGTTTCTCCAGACTCCACGACACTTATGCTGGCCTTTGCGGCGTCGCTGGGATTTGCGGGATTCGTGATTTCGAGACGCCTCCGCCGCGGCTATGTCCAGGCTCTCGAGAACAGCTTGATGAGCCGGTCGCTGTCTGTCATTCAGCTTGCGGATTGGCCGGTGCTCGGTGGGAGCATGCTTCGCACGATTCACGGCCTGGCTGTCCCCGAGTCGCCGAAAACCCCGACTCCACCACCGGTATCGAGGCCTGCACTTCTCGACCCGATCGCGCTATTCACTCAGGACCTTCGGTCATCAAATTCCGAGGTTGTCAGAAACGCCCTGCGCCGCGATCTGGAGCCAACCCTGGCCTCTTCGGTGATTGCTCTTCTGGCCTGGGACGAAGTGTCGCCGGACGCGATCGAGGCTCTGAAGAAAATGGGCACCCGAATTACAGGACAGCTTGTGGATGCACTGGTGGATCCCGATCAGGAGTTCGCGATTCGCCGTAGAATCCCGCGAGTGCTCGGCGAATTCGAGTCGCAGCGGGCTGTGGACGGATTGATCGAAGGTCTGCAGGATGCACGATTCGAAGTGCGCTTCCATTCGGGAAAAGCGTTGGAGCACGTGCACAATATGAATCCCCAGTTGGTCATCAGTCGGGAAAGCATTCTCGAGACCGTGCAACGAGAGCTTCAAGTCAGCCCCGAAGTCTCTCGCCATTATCGTGTGATCGACAGCACCGGCCAGGAACCGAAAGGCGCGATTACGATGGATCACGTTTTCAGACTGTTGACCCTGGTCCATGCGCGGGACCCCTTGCAGTTGGCTCATCGGGCGTTGATGTCCCGAGACGATCGCCTGAGAAGAACATCTCTCGAGTACCTCGAGAATGTTCTTCCGTCTCACGTATGGCAGCAGATTCTGCCGTTGTTCGAGGAAGAATCAGGCGTTGCAGCGGGAGTATAGATGGCGTGTCCGGGCAAAATGTACTTGGGTAGTGCTGAAATCTTGCCCAAGTTGTCCGGAATAGTGGTCGCGCGGACCTTCTCCCACCGGGAAATGGCCCGAAGGGCCGGATGAGGGATTTACAGGCCTGAAGATCCCTCACCCGTCGCTTCGCGACACCCTCTCCCGGTGGGAGAGGGCCGCTCACGAAGACACACTTCGAAACCTGAAATCTAGTGAGTCTGGCTCGGAAATCAGGCGCGGCGGGAAATCCCCAGCTTTCGCATTTTCGCCTGCAGAGTTGTTCTCTTCATGCCGAGTTTCGCGGCTGCGCCCGCAGGGCCGGCAACGAGCCATTTGGTCTCTTCGAGAACCTGAAGGATGTGATCGCGCTCGACGGACTGCAGGGTCGATCCACCCGGAGCCGTTACGGACTTCGGGGCTGCCGGGGCAAGCGCGACTTCAGCACTTCCCCGAAGCTCTCCGAGGGGAACTTCGAGTTCAGGTCCACTCGACAGGATAACGGCCCGCTCGATGACATTTTCAAGTTCCCTGACATTTCCGGGCCAGTGATACCGAGCGAGAGCGGCGTTCGCTTTTGTAGAGATGCTCTCGATAGGCTTCTTCATGCGGCGCGCAAACCTCTGCGCAAAGAAACGAACAAGCAGGGGAATATCCTCAGGACGTTCCCGCAATGGCGGGAGAGTGACTGGAAAGACATTGAGCCGGTAGTAGAGGTCGCTCCGATACTGCTTGTCGGCGACCATTTTCTCAAGGTCACAGTTCGTCGCCGCGATCAGTCGGACATCCACCTGTTGAGTGCGCGTACTTCCGAGGCGTTCGAACTGTTGTTCCTGCAGGACGCGAAGCAATTTCGGTTGTAGCTCCAGCGGAATGTCTCCGACCTCGTCGAGGAAGAGACTCCCCTGATGAGCAAGCTCAAATCGCCCAATCCGTTGCGAGATGGCGCCCGTGAACGCTCCACGCTCGTGTCCAAACAATTCGCTCTCCAGCAAGCCCATCGGGATCGCCGCACAGTTGACCTTCACCAGCGTCCGGTTTTGGCGCGAACTCAGATTGTGAATCGCACGGGCGATCAACTCCTTGCCCGTTCCGGTCTCACCCCGGATCAGGATCGTCGAATCCGTCGGCGCAACCTTTTCGATCTGCGCCAGGATCTGACGAAGCGCCTGGCTTTCCCCGATGATCTCTTCGAAGTTGCCGTCCGCGCGGATTTCATCCTCGAGATAAAGCTTTTCTTCGGTGAGTTTGTTCTTGAGCCTTTCGATTTCGCGATAGGCCATGGCGTTGTCTGTCGCAAGGGCAATCTGCTGCGCGATCTGAGTCAGCAGTTCAATGTCTTCTTCTGTCAGGGCGTTTTCGCGCATGCTGCCCACGGTCAGCGTTCCGATGACGCGCCCCTGCGCAACGAGAGGCACGATGCACGCCGACTGAAAGCCTTTATCAAAAAAGCGCTTTGTGAGTTCTGAAGGAAATCGCACCGTGTCCGGCGTGGGCAGATACACGGGCTTTTTCGTTTGAATGGCGAGACCATTAGCCGTGTTCTCAGTCGGTACCACGGTGCCCGTGGCGATGATGTCGTGATCGGTCGGGCGACCCTCAAGGGCAAAGGCGTGATACTTCCCCGTTTCAGAATCGTAGAGAGCCAGGCCCGCAAAGTCCTGGCTCATGACTTCCTGAAGGCTCGACGCGATTGCTTTCAGGAGTTCCCGAAGATCCAACTGAGAGATCAGCGAGTTGTTAACCTTTAATAAGAGCTGGGATCTGTCGCGGCTTTTCTTCAGACGCTGCTGGGCAAGGCGAACCTGTTCGAAACTGAGTGCGCTCTCCACGGCCAAAGCCACCTGGCTCGCAATCTGAGAAAGGATCTCCGCATCCTCATTGGAAAACGCCGCTTCGCTCATGCTCGCAACCGCCAGGGTGCCCAGCGTTCGGCCATGGGACGCAAGGGGAACCAGGCAGCACGCCTTAAGACCCTGCGAGAGGATTTGTTTCGTGGCTTCCGAAGGAAACTCGGAGAAGTCCAAACGGTCGCGCAGAACGATCTTGCGACTTCGGAAAGTAAGGCCATTTACCGTTCCGTCGAGCGGGATTGGAGCAGCAACCTTCAGGAGATCCGGGTT
>Ga0070675_100004631_pt1 | contig 10504 bp, 5 predicted proteins | sample KBSM43metaG_FD_65343 | JGI IMG/M metagenome (GOLD analysis project Ga0070675, IMG submission 65343) | Miscanthus rhizosphere microbial communities from Kellogg Biological Station, Michigan, USA - KBS M4-3 metaG | ecosystem: Host-associated > Plants > Roots > Rhizosphere > Soil ...
AAATTAGCCCCCGGTGAGCGAAGCGTAGCGAGCCACCGGGGGTTGGTGAATCCTGGAGAAACGCACGCCGGAGGCGTGCGAGGAGAAATTGGCGGTTCAGCAACAGCCCCGGCCAGCAGGGGTGGACGCGACGTCAAGAAAAATATCGCGAAGCTCCATTGATGGAGCAGACGGGGTGATGGTTTCAAGATCGACAGAATGTTTTGAATCTGAACCACCACCCCGTCTGCGCCGTTTCGGATGCTTCGCTCTTTCTTTTTACAGGCGCAGACACCCCCCCTGGCCAGGAGGGGCAATCTAACTCAGGTTTCGATTTCCACCTAAGACGCCGGCATGAGTCTCTGGACGATCTGGTCGATGGTGTCTTCGACGGAGAGCAATGGGAATCTTCGTTCCGGGTTTGCCATTAGTCCACCTCCTCGACGAGCTGGAAACCGCCTCCCAGCCGCCTTTCACATTCAATTCAAACGTGACCTTGGGCTGAACCTGCAGGCTCGTTTGTGAACTCATACTCAAGAGCCCTTGAGAGTCTAGGGTGCGCGTCCTTAGCAGGACATCCGTTGAATTACGGGACTGCTTCGAGGAATTCACTGTAGTGGGCCAAGAGAGGCAGCCCGTGGTTCACGCTTTCCGGACGATGCCTTCGCGGAGTCGTGCCCGAGAAAACAATCCCCGCCGCCCTTACTGCGTGGCGCCGCATTGTATGAATCGAAATGGACTATCCTACGTTCTCGGAAGGCGTCAGAATCTTCACCACGGAGAATACATGGCCGACACAGATGCCCGGATTCCATTGCAGAGTGCGTCGCCCACCGAACGAATTTTCCCAACCCTGAAACCGGATCAAATCGAGCGCGCTGCGGGGCACGGCAAACTCCGGCGAGTTCAATCGGGCGAGGTGCTCGTTGAAGTCGGCACTCCGAATACGCGAATCTTTATCGTCAAGACGGGGATTGTTGAAATCCTCCGGCCGCTGGAAGAGGAAGAGCAACTCGTCGCGTCGCTCGGCCCAGGTCAATTCTCCGGAGAAGCCAGTGTCCTGACCGGCCGCCGCGGATTGGCCCGGATACGAGTCCGCGAGGCCGGCGACGTGATCGAAATCGAGCGCGACCAGTTGTTGGCGCTTGTCCAGACCGACAGTGAGTTGAGCGACATCTTCATGCGTGCCTTCATTCTCCGTCGCGTGGAATTGATTGAGCGTGGTTACGGAGATGTTGTCCTCCTCGGATCGGCGCATTCCCCGGGCACGCTACGAATTAAGGAGTTTCTGACCCGTAACAATCATCCCTACTCGTACCGCGACCTGGACAAGGACCCGGGAGTGCAAGCTTTGCTCGATCGATTTCATATCACCGTGGACGACATACCGGTTGCGGTCTGCCGAGGCGGTGCTCTGCTTCGCAATCCCTCGAATGAGGAAATCGCCGAGTGCCTCGGTCTCAATCAGGCAATCGATGCGACACGACTGCGCGACGTCGCGATCATCGGAGCAGGACCTGCCGGTCTCGCAGCCGCCGTGTATGGTGCATCTGAAGGTCTGAATGTTCTCGTCGTGGAGTCCAACGCCCCCGGCGGGCAGGCCGGATCGAGTTCGAAAATTGAGAACTACCTCGGATTTCCCACAGGAATCTCCGGTCAGGATCTCGCCGGACGGGCGTATACGCAGGCGCACAAGTTTGGCGCCGAGGTGATGATCGCCAAAGCTGCAAAACAACTGACGTGTGATCGAAAGCCCTACGCTATCGCCATCGATCATGGCTCTCCGGTTCCCGCACGTTCGATCATCATTGCCACCGGAGCTCAATATCGGAAACTCTCGATCGATCACCTGTCTCAATTCGAAGGGAATGGCGTCTACTACGGAGCAACATTCGTCGAATCGCAATTGTGCTCCGGTGAGGAAGTAGTCATTGTCGGTGGAGGCAATTCGGCAGGTCAGGCCGCGGTGTTTCTCGCGCACACGACGAAACGTGTCTATCTGCTGGTCCGCTCCAGTGGTCTTGCGGCAACCATGTCGCGTTACCTCATTCGCCGTATCGAAGAAACTCCATCAATCGTTCTGCTCCCTCACACCGAAATTATCGCGCTCGAAGGAACAGACCGTCTTCGACAAGTGCGTTGGCAGAACAGTAAAACCGGAAACGTCGAAACACAGGAAATCCGGCACGTCTTCGTGATGACAGGCGCGACGCCCAACACGGAATGGCTCAAGGGCTGTGTCGTGCTGGATTCGCATGGCTTCATCAAGACCGGCCCGGACTTGTCTCACGACGACCTTACTGCAGCGCATTGGCCGTTACCGCGCTCACCCTATCTCCTGGAAACAAGTTTGCCGGGAGTGTTCGCTGTTGGTGACGTCCGTTCGGGCAATATCAAACGGGTAGCCTCTGCGGTGGGAGAGGGATCGATTGCCATATCGTTTGTGCATCAGATATTAAAGGAGTAGGGGAACAAAGATGACGGAGGAAGGCTGCGGTCATATCGCCGCAATCGAAACTGTAAAGCATCCGAAGCGCCGGGAATGCGAGGAGTGCGTGAAGATTGGCGCACAGTGGGTTCACTTGCGGGTGTGCCAGGAATGTGGAACGACTCACTGTTGCGACGACTCTCCCAACAAGCACGCGACGAAACATGCACGCACGAGCCACCATCCGGTCATCGCGTCAGGGGAACCCGGAGAGCGATGGCTGTACTGCTATCCGGACGATGCCTTCGCGGAGTATTAGACGAATCATGGGTCCGTACTAGCCGGACTTCCAAGGAAGGCTAGATATCCCCCCCATAAGGAGGGGTCGCTGAGCCCTATAAGAAAAATGCAACGCTACCTTAGCCAGGGCGAAGCGGGGGAGGTCACTGGTTGTCTGACCTCCCCACGCCGCGCCGATGGCGTTGAGGTAGCGTTACATTTTTAGATCGGCGCGGCTGCCCTCCTTAAGGAGGGGATATTGCCTCGAGGGATTAGCCGCTATAAAACCCCGTAATCGTCTTTGTTGCCGCCTGAGGACAGTTGATGTAGTGACAGGAGAAAAGTATCTGTCTGAGGACGTCCTTGAAGTGGTGCCGATTGACGACCACGCCGCTTACGTCAGGATGGATCTTGAATTCCCCAACGGACACTCCGGAATGATTTTTGGCGTTGCGACATACCGAATGAACTCTCTCCTTTATGACAATGGCAAATCCGGCAACGAACGCTGCGTTATCGAGTACGTGTGGTCCGCGGATGCTATCAACACTCGGGCAGATTATAAAACGACACCCGGGTGCAATTACTACCACGGTACGCGCGGAACTCTTGATGGTGTGTCATTTTCGATGACGAAGCGTCAGGAGATCCGATATATGCAGCGGCTGAAGGATTCGAAGGAGTTCAAAGAGGCAATGGACGAGTATCGGGAAATCCCCAAGTGATCACTTGGTCCCGATGATATTGACGAATACGCCTCTGTGGTCGTAGCCCAGGTCGGTCAGGTCGTCGGAGAAATCGGTGAAGTTGTAGCCGGCGCCGACCTTCAGGTTCTTGCCGATGTGACGATAGATCGCGGCCAGCGCGCCGCGGCGGCGTTGACTGACATCCGGCAGGCCGAGCATTCGCACCTCGGCCATGCTCTCCCACCCCTTGCGGAACCGCCAGTCCCCGCGCAGCACTATGAGTTGCGCGTTGTTGTCGAAGAAATTCCGCAGTTGGCGATCAAGGCTCACCTGTCCCAGACGGTACGCATACTTGCCGCCGACGGACCAGTTGGCCGTGACGTCGAAGGTGAGATCGAATGCCGCGATATGGCTCTTCTGAATGAACTCGGCCGCGGTATTCTGCAACGTCACTTGATCCGTAGTCGGGACGTTATAGAAATAGGTGTACTTGGCCAGGGCGCTCACCCGGTCGTTGCGCACCGGACGGTATGCATAGCCCACCACCGCCTCGGTGTAACCGCCGTCATAGAACTGGCCGAGGGAGCTATCACTAACGAGGTGGTTCACCTTGCCGATCACGCGCCAGTCCGGCGTCAGGGTGAACTTGAAGCTGTTACGGAACAGCCACACGGTCGTTTCGGTGTGCGTCATGTCGAGTTGTTCTGCGTCGTCGCGTCGATACTCGACCGCACTCGACAACTGCATGGCATCCGCACCGTAACCCATGCGAACGCCGGTCGACTTGCGATTGGTCTCAGCGGCGCTCATCGAATCGCGCAGCGTGCCGAACTCGCCACTGGCGCCGAAATTCCAGCGTTCGCTTAGCACAAGCTGCACTCCCGAGGCGTGAGTGAGACCGGCCATCGACCCGCGGTCCTGATAGCGCTCTTCGAAGTAGACGCTGGAACTATCGGAGAGTCTGGTCTTCGCGCCCGAAACCAGGTTTCCGTGACGGACGCGTCGGCCGTCGTCGGTCCGCTCGTTTTCCATCGCGTAGTTCAGATAAAGGCTGGTCCGCTCGGAATACAAATAGCTGGTCCCGACTTTGCCACCCAACCCAAGGTCCCCATCGGAAAATTCCCCGTCGATTTTGAGACGTTCCGTCGGGCGATAGGATCCGCCTGCACCGATACGTCCGTTGTCCTCACGGCCACCGCTTGAAGCGACTGTGTCCTGGACGAAGCCATAGGCGTTCCATGAGCCACCGGGACGAAACATCACCTGCCCGATCGCGTCCGTGCGCTCGCCCTGCTCCTGGGTCAATGGAACGATCGGCGAACGGTCCTTGCGCAAATCGTTACGCGCGCCGGTACTGAAGCTCCACTTGTCGTTAAGCTTAAAGACAGCGTCCGCTTCGATCGCCCGCGTCTCGAGCCCCTGGTCTTCGGTCCTCTGATCAGCCTTGGCCGTCAGGCTTAGCCGATTCGTCACGGGCATCCTGAACGCTCCGCCGTAAAACTTCGCATCCTTGATCGTCGCCTGTCCTGGCGCGGAGTAGCCGGCGTCGAGGTTTTGCGCATACAGGGTGACGCGGCCCTCGCGCCCACTGATGAAGTCGCCGAGCCCGACGCTGAGGTCGGCGCGGTAAGCCATGGCATTCGCATCAGTGAACGACAGGTCGTCCGGGCCCTGGAACCCAAATCCGCCATCATTGGACCGCAACGACCTGGAGAGAAGACCTTCGCTCCGGGCGGTCTGCACCTTGAACCACGAATCGGTGCTCTTCCGGAAGGTGAAGTCTGCGGCGCCGAGGTTGCTGTCCGCGTTCCCGTCCTCGTTGGCATTGGCGGTCAGACCGAGCCGCAGGTGGTCGTTGAACCAGTAGTGGCCCTGGCCGCCGACGGCGACCGCGTCCAGCTTATTGAAGCCTGGCGTGTACTCATAACGCACCGTCAGATTGGCTTCGTTGCCGCTCAAACCGCTGCTGCGCACCAGCAGGTTGTCGGCGGCGGTCGACGACAGCGGCTCGGTAAGCAGCAGACGGCCCTGCAGGTAATCGATGTCGTAGTCCACGCCGTACCGCAGGTTGACGACACCTGTAACGATGCCCGAGTCCTTGTCGCGAAGTTCGATGCGTATGCGCTCGGATCCCCTCAGGATGTCCTGGCGGCGCAGGAAGTACACCGATCCACCCGTTCCCCGAAACTCTTCATAGCTCGACAACGTTCCGGGTTCTGCGGCAAATCCGTCGACGGCGATTCGTCGTTCCCCGAAGCGGGTGATCGCTTCGGACCCAAAGTGTGCGTTGGCTCCGTACAGGCCGCGATCGACGTGGGCGAGTTCGTTGCCCACGTAGCCGACATTGAAGTTGCCCCACATTCCGTAATTCTCGCCACGGCTCGCCTTGAGATAGAACTTGCCCAGGGTTGGCGCCATTTCTGTAACGACACCGTCATCGCCGAACGTCGGGAAGTGGTATTCGGGATCGACGCGCCGGAATAACGAGTCGGGCGACTTGTCGAGGAAGTTGCTGAACAGATCTTTCACGGGGCCTTCGCGGGTATCCGCGCTCGCGGTCAATCGCCAGCGATTACTGATCTTGCCGTTTGCGTAAAACGCCAGCCTGCCATCCACCGATGAATTGTAGGGTTGCGGAGCGTTCTCGCCCTGCAGCAGATCTACCGGGCCGTTCGCGCTGTTCTTCGACAGCGTCACGTCGGCGACTCCGATGTAGAAGAGGTCGCTGCGCTTGAACTCCAGGTCGCGAAGATACAGCGAGCCGTTGCCCGCGGGATCGAGCACCGCAACTTCAACCGTGTGCGTGCCGTTCGGAAGCACCTCCTCCGCAGCGAAGTTGCCCTGCGGGTCGACGGGAACACTGTGGCCCGCCACCCATACCTTGTAGTCTGTTGGGACGCCTTTGCCCTGCACCTTCACGGTGCCGCTGCCGAGCGGAATCTGCTGGCGCGCCAGGTCGTTCTCGCCGTAGGCGGCCAGCAACTCGCGGGGCTCATCAAGGGACGGCGCATTGGACGTCGCGAGCTTTGCAGGCGACGTCTCGCGGTACAACCACAGTGGCCGCGCGTCCGTTTCGTCGAAATTCCCTTTTGCATCATAGGCGCGCAGCAGGTACTTGAGCTCGCGTGCCGGGCCCGCGATTATTTCTCCCGATGGCTGCCATTCCGCAAAGCCCGCCTCGTCGATTGCGATGACCGTCAGGGGCACGGCCTGCAAGGACTGCTGCTGCTCGAAGATTCGGATTTCAGCACGATCGAGGAAGCTCGCATAGTTGCTGTACATCCGGAAACGCACCGTCGATGCGGCAGACACGCCGTCCCGGTTGCTCACCGCCACGGCCACGGGATGCGCCGCGACGCCGAGCCGCGGCCGCGACTCGAGATTGTCGAAACGGAACCGGATGTCGGCGTCGTCAAGGGCGACGTCGGTGCAGCGCTGGACGTCGGAGGAACTGCGGCCCGGGTCATCGATCGGCTTGCCGTCCACCGAGATGTGCATCACATTCAGCTCGTAGGGGCTCTTCGCGTGAAGCTCCCGGGTGAGACGCGTGATGTCCACGCCATCGTAGTCGTCCAGCGGCAGCCGTTCGTCATACACGACCTGCACGCGGACAAACGACTCCTGGCCCTGAATGAAGCCGGCGTTCACGACGTCATCGGACTGGACGTATCCACGCCCTTCATGTTCGGCTCGCGCCCCCGACAGCGCCGGGTCTTTCATCACGATGTCCATGGCGCGGCGCGCCCGCGCCGCAGAAAGGCCGATGTCGTCGCTGTACACGGAAGCAGTACGACGGTCGAGGCGCTCGTTCTTCGTGTAACCGATAAGCCGCACCCGAGGGTTGGTCCGATCCGCGATGTCCGTCAGAGCGCGACGCAGGTTCGCCGCCAGACCAGGCGGCAGGATCGGCTGACCGTTCTCGAGCTGGAGCGTCGGAATGCTGCCCCAGGGTGGATCGTAAATTCTGGTTACCATCTCGTCGACATCGTTAGGACAGAGTTGTGGCTCTTCCGACAACACCTGGAGTGGATCGTCGTACCAGAACTCCACCTCGATTCGACGATTCGATGTCCGTCCCTGGACGGTTGCGTTGGACGCAAGCGGGTTCGATGCACCGCGACCATCGCTTTCGATCGCTGCGGCCGGCACTCCCAGCGCCTCCTGCATGGCGAGTGCGACGCGATGCGCTCTTGCCTTCGACAACGACAGCGAGTTCCCATACGTGCTCTCGTCGCTGCCGGTCAGCGGCGCGTCATCGGTATAGCCGATGAACCGAACCATCACACCCTGTTTGTCGCGCAGATTGTCGAACGCCTGCCGGACTTGTTTGGTGAAGGCTTCGGTAATCGGAGTGGTCTCATCGTCGTACCGCAGTGGCGCGACGAGGTTCCTGACTCGAGTCCGCGGCGTTTGGCCATCTTTGTATCGCATCTTGCAGACGGTCTCGACACGGCAGACCTTGATGCGCTTCACGTCATCGGGTGGATTCGGGTCGTGCGACCATTCGCGGAATGACTGGTCTCCGGAGAGATGACGCTCGACCGGCTCGCCTGGCCTGGTTGTGTTGAATTGACCGGCACCCGGCGAGGCCGTCTTGACCTGACCGGCACCTGCCGAGGCCGTCACCAGCAGTAATCCGACAAGCAAGGATAGATGCGATAGATGGCGGTGCTTGCTCATGATGTTCACTTGCTCCCTTGCACGCGCACGTCGGACCGTTTTGGCGGGGCACCACGCCGCCAGAAGATTTCGGGCTCGATAGCGAGCACGTAGCTGGACTTTTCCGCTTTCCACAATTGAGTCAACTGCCGCTTAACGGCTTCCACGCGACGCTCGACCAGCGCCGCATCCTCCGTGTCCGCGACGTAGGACAGGCGCAACACTGCCGGCGCTTTGCGGAGTTCCTCGAGGAGCATGTTGATGCGCGGCCGCCACTGGATGCGGATTTCGGTCGTGCCCGGTTCGAACACCGCTTCGGAGAGATCGATGCCGACCACCCGGTGAATCGACGCGCCGAAATTGAACGGCACGGCCTTACCGCGCGTGACGCGCTTGATCTGCACCTGGTCCGTCGACAGCCGGAAGCCACTTGGCAAAGTCCTGTCGTCGAGCTTCAGCACGAAGTTGCTGCCGCGGCTCTCATTGGGCGTAATCGCGCAGGTAATGTGGTACCTGCCAAACGGATCGGTCGTCGCCTGCAGACCCCGCGCTGTCACCACTCGCACGCCCGGCAGGCCGTCTTCGCCGTTGTCCTGCCGCCCGTTGCGATTGGCGTCATTGAAGACCTTGCCGGTCACGTCGGTGCAATCGAATGTGGGATCAGGCGTGATGCGCACGGTGGCGGTAGCTTCACCGGACATCGCATTGCCGGTCAGTCCGTTCACTGCCTCGGCGCGGTTCACGTATTCGCCCTCGGTGACTCCTGCTCCCACGGCGAGCAGCAATCGCACCGTGCGCGCTTCGGTTCCCGCGATGACCAGGCCGTTCCAGCTGAGCGCTCGGCCCGCGACCGACGGCTCGGCCGGCACGCCATCGAGAAGGGCAGAGCCCGCCACATAAGTGAAGCCGGCAGGCAGGCGATCCACGATGCCCACATCCGTGAGCAAGGTACCGGCGACGTTGTTCACACTGATGACGTACGGAACCAGTTGCCCGCGGGTCACGTTGAGCAGCGGTGTCGTCTTGGAGATCCCGATCGAGCCGGCGAGTTCCGGATCGATCGGGATGTGGTTGTTGAAAATCTGGCTCGAGCCCGGTATCTGACTGCCGTCCAGCATCACGTGGACGTGGTGGATCGTGCCGGCGCTGCGTGGCGGAACCGATGTAGCCGGCGCGAACTCTGAAGTCTGCACTTCGCAAAACAGGGCCGTGCCCGGGATCGCATCGTTGACGCTGGCCGGGCAGGCCGGCACGGAGAACGCTGCAGCCGAAGCGCCGGACGTTGGCGGGATGATTTGCGAATATCCCGCAGCATATGCAGTTCCCGGTGGCGGCGTCAGCCCGATGAGGTAATTACCGCCGCTCGGGCAGGCCGGGTCGCTGAAGTTGACATCGAATTTGTAATAGCCGTCCGCGAGCGTGACCTGCCCTTGCTGCGCCGCGTCGTCCAGGCAGCTCGCCGGCAACGGCGAGGCGCCGCCGGCATTCAGCAGGGTGAGAGTCGCCCCGGCAACCGGTATGCGTGCCATCGAGTTGTAGACGACGCCGTTCGGATGAATCGGCAGGTTCAGGTTCTGCAGATTGGCGCCGGACAGCGCGATGATGTCGCTCATCCGCTGCAGTCCGTTCGTGAACGGCGAGACAACCCGGCCCAGCATCGCGGTAGTCGCGACAGCGCCAGGCGCGCGGAACCGCAGCTCATAGCGAACGCCTCCCACATCGTTCGGCGGAATGCCAATGATGTGATAGTCGCCGTTGGCGTCAGTCAGCACTGAAAACCACAGCTGGTTGTCACGGTAAAGGTCCACCGACCAGCCAGCCAGCGCCCGCTCGCCGGCATCCCGGGCATTGTCGAAGTCGGCGTCATGCCAGGCGGATCCGTTGAGCGCGGCGAAGCCAAGAGTGCCGCCGACGACGATTGAAACGCCGGCGCTTGCCGTAAGAGTGGGATTGTTCCAGGCGACCACGCCCGTATTCGTGACCACCGCACCTTCCACCAGGTTGGGATTGAGAGTGGCCCGGAACCTGAGCACCACGACCTCGCCCGGTTGAAGCGGCCCGTTGACCGCTTCGTAGTTGGCGGTAATGGCCGAGCCGGCGAATGTGATGCCCGCCGAAAACCCACCCATCGTCGCCGATCCGTTCACGTAGGCAAGCGAACCGGGTTGCGATGCATTGAGGTCGTCGGTGATGACAACGTTGATGGCGGGCACTGCCGTGATGTTCGTCACGCGGACGACGTATTCGAGCTGGGCGCCGGGAAGTGCTGCGCCGCCACCGACCACGGAGACTTGCGTCGTGATCGAAAGCTGCTGGCCCGCACCTACAACGACAACGGTCGGTTCGGGTCCGGTCGAGGGATTACCATCGCCGTCGGTCAGCAGGTTCGGCAACTCGATGCTGTCCACGACGGCCTGGTTGCTGATCAGCGTGCCCGAGGGCGTGCCGAGATTAACTCGAAGGTCGAACCTGA
>Ga0070675_100004632_pt1 | contig 10504 bp, 5 predicted proteins | sample KBSM43metaG_FD_65343 | JGI IMG/M metagenome (GOLD analysis project Ga0070675, IMG submission 65343) | Miscanthus rhizosphere microbial communities from Kellogg Biological Station, Michigan, USA - KBS M4-3 metaG | ecosystem: Host-associated > Plants > Roots > Rhizosphere > Soil ...
TAATTCCTTCCAATAGATTGTTGGACGAATTTGAAGCTAATGACCCACGTTACAAATTCACCATTCTCGAAGTTGGAGATGCAATCTTAACTAAAGGAGGAACGGTTCCAGGAAAAGTGCTGACAAAAGGTGATTTAAATGTGGACTCGAGCATAAGAAATGGAGTAGTACTTAAAAGAGTATTTCGTAAATATTCAATCTACGATTGGGATGACAATGGGTTTCATCCGGGTGGTGTAAACCAACGCGTTATTCGTTACGCTGATGTTCTTCTTATGCTGGCAGAATGCGAAGCTGAAGTAGGAACTCCTGCCCAGGCAGCAGCATACATTAATATGGTTCGTGCCCGGCCGAGCGTAAATATGCCTGCGATCACGCTGGCCTCAAAGAATGCCGCACTAAATGCAGTGATGCACGAGAGAGCCGTGGAACTGGCAGCAGAAGAAGTTGCGAGTATTGATATTTTGAGATGGAGGAAAAAAGGATATTTCCCACTCATCAGGACGGATCCAAAACCAGGGCAAGTAGACTTATTTCCAATTCCGTCAGCCGAAATTTCTACAAATCCCTTGTTGAAATAAACATAAAAATTATAATTTTTTAACTGGAGGCTATTTAGGTAGCCTCTATTTTTTTAAAAAATAAGTTATAAAAGCTATACTTGTAATTGCATGACAACACTTATAAAATTTCATTATTCAAGGGTTGTTGTTCTTCTTGTTATTCTGACATGCCTGATTGCTTGTAAGCATAAAACAAACAATACTTTGTTTACGCAGCTAAGTCCTGAAGAATCAGGAATTTATTTTAGTAATGATATTCATGATAATGACTCGTCAAAGTCTTTCATCAATGAATTTGGCTACATGGGTGGTGGCGTAGGTATAGGGGACTTTGATAACGACGGATTAAAAGATATTTTTTTTTCTGCAAACCAGGTGAGCAGCCAGCTGTATATTAATAAAGGGAATAACAAATTTCAGGAGATAACGAAAGATGCAGGCGTTTCAACCAGTGTATGGGCTACCGGTGTAAGTATAGTTGACATCAATAATGATGGATACGATGACATTTATGTTTGTGTATATGGCAAAACATTAATTGAAAGAGCCAAAAATTTGCTTTTTATTAATCAAAAGAATCTCACGTTTTTAGAAGAGGCTGAAAACTATGGCCTCGCCGATACAAGTTATTCAACACAGGCGGCTTTTTTTGATTATGATAAAGATGGTGATCTTGATATGTTTCTCTCTAATTATCTGATTGGTGGTAACAATGCTAATTATATCATCCCCAGAGATACCAGCGGTCGATCGGTTGCCAATGACAGATTATATAGAAATGATGGTGATACTTTAAAACTTGGTCATCCTTTTTTTGTTGATGTTTCCATACAAGCTAATATTAAAGATGATGGTTACGGTTTAGGCTTATCGGTTAGCGACTTTAACAATGACGGATGGCCAGACGTATATGTAGCAAACGATTTTATTTCGAATGATAACCTATGGATAAATAACAAAAATGGAACCTTTACTAATTGTATTGCTAAGGCACTCAGGCATCAAAGTTATTCCAGTATGGGGGCGGACGCGGCAGATATAAATAATGATGGCCTAACAGACATTGTGACGTTAGATATGTTACCGGAATACAACAAAAGAAAGAAAGAATCTTTTTTCTTTATGAATTATGAGCGTTATCAGTCCGAGCGACTAAGAGGTTACGAGCCGGAATTTATGAGGAATATGTTGCAGCTTAATAATGGCAACATTTGTAAAAACGATACATGTTTGCCTTTTTTTAGTGAAATAGGACAACTTGCAGGAATTTCGGCTACTGATTGGAGTTGGAGTGTATTAATGGCAGATTTTGATTGCGATGGATGGAAGGATATACATATGACAAATGGTATCGGAAGAGATTTTATTAATGCCGATTTTATAGAATTTAGTAACCAAATATTTGCAAGTTCTTTGGATAAAAAAGAACAGCAGAAAGCGATCAAGAAAAAGTTAGCGAGCCTGGATCATGTTAAATTAAACAACTATCTATATACTAATAACCGCAATTATACATTTTCCGATGCCTCGGAAAGAAGTGGGATTGACGAAGCTTCTATGTCAAACGGTGCTGCCTATGTAGACATTGACAATGATGGAGACTTCGACCTGGTTGTTAACAACATAAATAAAGAAGCATTTGTTTTTGTTAATAATACTATTGAGGAAAAGAAAGTTTCAAATCCGCATTTTCTCAGTGTCGTTTTAAAAGGTGATACGTTGAATAGTCAAGGTTTTGGCACAAAACTTTTGCTATATCAAAAAGGAAGTTTGCAGGTGCAGGAACAGAATCCTTATCGTGGCTATTGTTCCTCCGTAGATCAAAAACTGATTTTTGGCCTGGGCGGAAATGATAAAATTGATTCTTTGGTTGTTCTGTGGCCCAATGATAAAAAACAAATCATTAATAATATCCAGGCAGACACTACCATCGCTATTCTGAAAAAAAATGCATTGGATTTTCCCTATCACAATGTGCAACAACCGACCACGTTATTTTCAGATGTCACTTTTGCCTCAAACATTTTATATCGCCATGAGGATAATGAGTATAATGATTTTGCAAACCAGCGTCTATTACCGCAAAAGTTTTCTCAGCTAGGACCTTTTATGGCTGCCGGAGACATTAACGGAGATTCCGCAACGGATTTTTTTATAGGAGGCGGATTTAGTAAGTCAGGCCAATTTTTTTCTCAAACTAAAAATCAATCATTCGTTTCAAAATTTCTTACAGATAGCGTCAAAATGGAAGAGGACATGGATTGTTCTTTTTTTGATGCTGATAGTGATGGAGATGCCGATTTACTTATTACCTATGGGGACGTAATACAGCAAGAAAATTCGGTTCATTACAAACCGCGATTATTTTTTAATGATGGAAAAGGAAATTTTAGCCTTAAGTCTGAGGCTATCCCGGCAAGCGTGACAACAATAGCTGGATGCGTAAGTACAGGAGATTATGACAAAGATGGCGATCTCGATATTTTCATTGGAGGAAGAGTGTCCAAAAATTATCCGTTACCTCCAGCCAGTTTTTTACTACAAAATAACAAGGGATTATTTACTGACGTAACTGCAAAAGTTTGTCCTGCTTTACAAAAACCGGGAATGATTACTGCCGCAGTTTGGACAGATTTTGATAACGACAAAAAAATTGATTTAATCATAGCTGGTGAATGGATGCCTTTGCGATTTTTTAGAAATGAGAACAGTAGTTTGATAGAAGTTACAAATGAAAACGGCCTTTCTAATATGAATGGTATGTGGAGAAGTCTGGCTGCTTCAGATATTGATCGCGACGGCGATATGGATATTATTGCTGGGAATTTAGGCCTTAATTGCACCTATCATGTTAGTCCACAGGAGCCGATGCAATTGTTCGCAAAAGATTTAGACGGTAATGGAAGCATCGATCCTATTTTTTTCTATTATATAAAGGATAAGGATGGAAAAAGAAAATTGTTTCCTGGAATTAGTAAAAGTCAATTTGCTGACCAGGTGCCGGCAATCAAAAAACAATTTTTATATACAAAGGATTATGCAGGGGCGACTTTCGACGATATTTTTCCAAAAAACAGAAGAGAGAATTTGATGCAGTTAAGGTGCGATGAAACCCGCAGTTGTTATTTCGAAAACTTGGGTAAAGGAAAATTTAAAAAACATGTATTGCCCATGGAAGCTCAGTTTGCTCCGGTCAATGCTATTGTTTGTGATGATCTAAACGGGGATGGATATTTAGATATATTATTGGCAGGCAACGAATACCAGGCAGATGTAATAACCGGGAGATATGACGCATCATATGGATGTTTTTTTAAAGGAACTGGGAATAAAACTTTTCAATTTATACCTTCCGTTAAAAGTGGTTTCATAATTAACGGTGATGTAAAAGATTTGCAGGTTGTTCGTTTATCGAATGGTAGCAAATTGATTTTAGCGGCTGTAAATAACGACTCACTTAGGGCTTTTAAAATTGGTAACTAAAAAAACTTTTACGATAAAGCTGCCCTGAATCGCCTACTAGTCATTTTAATTAAAGCAATTGGTTTTATGAAGCATTTGAAATTTAGATTGGTATTTTTTATTCCGGTCTTGTGCTTTGTTTTATGTAATAATAAACCACAGCCAAATAAGGAAATGATTCAACTTTTACAGGTTGCAAATGAATATGACTACAATCCTAAAAACATTTTTGCTCCGGAAGCCAATATGGAATTCTACGATTCTATACTTAATAGTTCTCTGAACCAGGAGCAATTATTGAATGCGTGGTATGGAAAAGCAGAGGCATTACTTCAACTTGGAGAAGAACTCAAGGCAATTGAGATTTATGAAAAATTAATTAAAAAAGTTTCTGTTATCAATTTTGATAAGCGCACTTTAATAATGAAAGACCTGGCTGCAGCCTATTTGAGATTAGGAGAAAGGACTAATTGTATTCACAATCATAGCGCCGAGTCCTGCATATTTCCTATAACGGTTCGTGGTGTACATAGAGACAAAACTGGTTCGGAAAAAGCAATTGAAATATATACGAACCTATTATTTGATAATCCTAACGATCTGGAATCAAAGTGGCTGATGAACATTGCTTATATGACAGTTGGCAAATATCCAAATCAGGTGCCACCCTCATTCCTAATAAAACTAAGCAATGAGGATAGCATGCATACGATAAAGCCTTTCACCGATGTTGCTGCAAATGTTGGATTAAATTTAAAAGATATGGCGGGAGGAAGTATTGTAGAGGACTTTAATAACGACGGTTATCTTGATATCATTAAAAGCAGTTGGGATCTAAAGGAACATATGCATTATTGCAAAAACAATGGTAATGGCACTTTTACTGATATGTCAGAATATTCAGGCCTTATTTATTTGACAGGCGGATCAAACATTATGCAAACTGATTATAATAACGATGGCTTTAAAGACATATTTGTTCTAAGGGGAGGGTGGAGGGGAAAATTTGGAAAACACCCGAACTCTTTATTAAAAAATAATGGAGACGATACATTCACAGATGTTACAAAGGAAGCTGGTTTGCTTTCATTTTATCCTACCATGACAGCTACCTGGGCGGATTTTAATAATGATGGGTGGCTAGATGTTTTTATTGGAAATGAAACTAATCCATCACTCGATGATATCAACACGTGTGAATTGTATGTAAATAATAGGACCGGAACTTTTACTAAACAATCTTCTAGGTCTGGTTGTTCCATAAATGAATTTGTAAAGGGAGTGACATCGGGTGATTATGATAATGACGGCCGTACTGATATTTTTATTTCTACTTTAAACGGAAAAAAAATTTTATTAAAAAATGAAACGATTACAAATGGCGAGGTTAAATTCAGTGATGTAAGTAAGGCTGCTGGCTTAAGCAATTTCATGGGTCGCACTTTCCCAACATGGTTTTGGGATTATGATAACGATGGTTGGCTGGATATTTTTGTCTCTGGTTATGAATTTAATGAACCACTAGCTTATTATGCCGCAGCAGAAGCAATGCAGACTCCCATTGGCCCAATATCAAAAATGTATTTATTTAGAAATAAACGCAATGGAACATTCGAAGAGATATCAGTCCAGGCTGGGTTAAATAAAATTTCTTTTGCGATGGGCGCCAATTTTGGCGATATTGATAATGACGGCTACCTTGATTTTTATCTTGGCACAGGCAATCCGAAGCTTAAATCTTTAATCCCAAACAAACTTTTTAAAAATTTAAATGGTGCCTATTTTATGGATGTAACGACACCTGCACGTGTGGGCAATTTACAAAAAGGACATGGGGTTTCTTTCGCAGATATGGATAATGATGGCGATGAAGATATTTATATTGAAATGGGAGGCGCTTACGTTGGAGATGCGTATGAAAATTCTTTTTATTTAAATCCTGGCCAAAATAATAATCATTGGTTAAATATTTCGTTGGAAGGGATTGTTTCGAATAAGGCTGCAATTGGCGCAAAAATTACGGTTGCATTTAAAGAGGGAAATGCGAAAAGGGCTGTTTATAGAGACGTAAATTCTGGAGGTAGTTTTGGCTCTAATCCTTTACGGCAGCATGTTGGCATCGGGCAGGCAGATGTTATTGATAAATTAGAAATAAAATGGCCGATAACCAATAAAACACAGGTATTTAGAAATATTCCGGTGGACATTAATATCAAGATTAAGGAAGGGGATGATAGGTACACCGCTTATAAACTTAATCATTGTGACTTTCAGACTATAAAAGCCGGATTGATACCGTGCCCTCCAAAACAGTAATTAATTGTGAGCTCTTAATTGCAGGAGTTTACGTTCGACGCTATTCATGTCGGTGAAACATTGGCTATTAATTTCTATTGGAAGACTACTTCGAAACCTGGAATTTCCCTGACTCAATCAATTTACCGGTTTTATCGAAAAGCTGGTAAATGTAAACACCGCGATTGTAATCAGACAAATTGATAGTGGTTTTTTGATTCAGATTGGCCGCTTCAAATACTTTTTTACCTAAAAAATTAAATAATTGAACAGTGAGCCCTTTCTCTAAATTTCTTTGAAAATCAAAAGTAATAATAGATGTTGCAGGGTTCGGGTAAAAACGTAAAATGGAGTTTGTTCCATCTGATAAAGGACTACGAGATTGTCCTTGTGAGTAGGTGGCTGTCAATAGAATAATGGATGATATGAGTAAAATTTTCTTCAACGTAATAACTTTACTTTTATTTTAGCCAAATTAATCGATTTTAGAAGAAATCCAAAGTTTTTACTTAAAAAACAGCAACACTTTGGCAAAAGGTCTCAAGCAAGCTCTTCTAATCTTCTGATTATTAAGTCAAATTTTGGTTGCTCGCTGGCATTCTCCAGCACTTCCACATATTGTACCAGTCCTATTTTATCAATAATAAAGGCGGCCCGCTTCGAAACGCCTTTCATCCCGTAACTAAAAGTCTCATAAAAGGCTTCATAAGTATATGATATCTCTTTATTAAAATCGCTTAATAAAGTAAAATTTAAATTTTGGTCTATCTTAAATTTGGCCAGGGTGTATAACGAATCAACCGAAATACCAAACACTTTAGCTTGCACACTATCATATTTACTAATGTTATCTCGTACCGCACAAAGTTCTGCTGTACAAACCGAGGAGAAAGCGAACGGAAAGAATAAGAGTAAAACATTCTCTCCCCGATGTTCGTTTAAGCTTACTTTTTTTTTATCGCTATCGAATAAGGTAAAATCAGGAGCTATTTGTCCAATTTGTAATAGCATATCCAAAAATATGCAACAAGTAAGTAGTAATAAAGTTGTAAATTATATTAGAACCTTGGACAGCGAATATTATTCAAACTTGAATTGTCCCTGTTTGAAAATCCTACATAAGAAACGCTCAATTCAAAGCCTCCCCTTCCATAGCTGGAAGTTCTAAGTTTTGAAATATTTACATCGTAACTAAGTGCAAATGAAAAGGGCCGATAGTCTACTTTAATAACCGGTATAAATGCATCATTTAACCTTAAAAAAGCACCGCCGTGCAAAGTATAAAGTGGCTTTTCGATTTCTTCGTTTAATTTAATTCCATATAATGCTCCTGCTACTAACTCTTTAAAATTGCCCTGCATGGAATAATCGCCCTGGAGGGTAATGTAACTGGAAGGTGTGACAGAGAATTTTACACCTGCGGAACTCACCCATTTAGGGTCCAAAACAATATTTGAATTTCTATAAAAAGAATTTTTTGGGTTTGTAAAATGATGATAAGCTACTCCTACAAACATGTTGTTATCAACATTCTCATTCAACTGGGAATTAAAACTCATTCCTACACTGCCATCAAAATAAGTGTACTTGGGATCTGGAAAATTTTCTCCAAGGCCCATGCCATCATATTGGCTGTTGGTGGTCATTTTAGTAATATCGAGACGACGTTGTACCGGCCCCCCCATGAATCCCAAGGATAAATAACGATTTTTGTCTGTACCCAAAGACTTATGATAGTTCAATGCCGGAAGTAAGTGACTGGAAACCCAGGAAACAGTACCTGCACGATCATAAAGCATTTGAAGACCAACGGTTAAAAAGTCATCACTCTTTCCCACAGGTAATTTATATTCTCCATTTAATGAAGCGGTTTTATAAGCAGTGGTTACGCTGTTCCATTGATCCCTGTAAACAGCCTGCACACGGATATCTCCGGTAAATATGCCCGCCAGCGACGGATTGCGGAGAAGAGGTGCTTCAAAAAATTGCGAAAAATGGATATCCTGTGCTGACACAGAAATAGCAATGAAACAAATTGTATTTAGTAAAAAAACTTTTTTTAAACGATATATCTTTCTCACACGTTTCATGGATTATTGTATTAATGCAAGGTTACCATCAAAGCGAATAATTTCACCATTTTCACAAAATACTTCCACCTGGTAAATATATACATCTGCCTGCGGGCGATTGCCTTTGAACTTGCCATCCCATCCTGAAGAAGGATTATTAACCGGGAAATCTTTTTGTTCAAAAACAATTTCGCCCCAGCGATTAAAAATTCTCAAGCTTTTTACTCTCTCCAGACCCTTTCCGCGTATATAAAATACATCATTACTTCCATCGCCATTTGGTGAAAATGTATTGGGTACAAAAACGTTTGCGTTCATACAAATTACCAGCACCTGCACATTTCCAGTATTCTTGCAACCATTACTGTCGACAAACGATACAGAATATTTAGTAGAGAACTTTGTGTTTATAGTAGTGGGCTCGGCACAATCAACACAACTTAAAGTATTGTTATCCGGCAGCCACGAATAACCAATAACATTTTGCGAATAAGTCGCCGGTATAGTGATAGGATACCCGTTTTGCATTGTTAGTGTGGAAGGTAGTGTAACAGTTGGCAATGAATGTACCAACAGGCTTTGACTTATTGAGTCGGCACAACCACTGGTATTTACAGCATACACGTGTAAGTTATAATTACCAGGTATAGTATATTGTTGTCGGGCTGGATTTTGTAACGTGGAGCTATTCCCATTAGGAAATTGCCATAACCATCTTACCAGGGAAGTATCGGGCCGGTTGAAAACGCCTGCATATTGTAGCCGGTCATTAGCGCAAATAATTGAATCACTTACTATGCTTATAGATGGACTCTGTACCACTTTTAACGCACTGCGCATTGAGTCAACGCATCCGTTAGCCGTAGTAACTCTCAAGAAAAGCGAATAATTTCCAGGGCTTGCGTAATAATGAGTGGTATCGTTTGGATTTGTGGACGTTGCGCCATCACCATAATCCCAAACATAACTTAAGGAAGGGTCATTTGTAGTTGTTGAATCACTAATACGCAATAGGCCATTGTCGCAAAAAAGGTTTTGATTGATGCCATATTTAGCATCTGCACCCACTACATTGATTGCAGTAGCGCCGGTTAGAGGAATTTTACACGTGCCAGAGGGTTCGGTCATTATTATTTTTGGAATGAAATTTCCAAAGTCTTTATACGTGTGCTCAATTTTGTTCACTGTAGTATCTACCACATTGCCATCACCGTAGTCCCAAACAAAATTGGCATTCATTTCAGCGAAAGCGTCGAAATTTACTGTTATTGGATTACACCCAAATGTAGGGCCATATGTTAGTGTAGCATCCTGTGGGTTAAAGACACGAAGAGGTTTTGTTATAGCATCGGTGCAACCTCCTGGGCTGGATACTGTAAGAGTTATATTATAGTTTCCGGTATTTACATAATAAATCGAAGGGTTTTCCTGGCTTGATACCGCCAGGTCAAGATCCCAGGAACGGTTATTATAAAATGAAGAGGTATTGGTAAATTTCGCTTCAAACGGGGTGCAGAAAGAAACAAAATTATTTGCAGTGAAATCAGCTTTTGGCAATCCTACCTGCACATAGTTGATTCGTTCAAGCGAATCTTCGCAACCAATTTGGTCCTTAACTTTTAATTTAATACTGTACCAACCAGTGTCGGCATAAGCATGATTTAACGAATAATCAGTGGAAGTGCTTCCATCACCTAGGTCCCATAAATTGGTAATGGCAAACTGGCTTTTTGTGTTATTTTCAAAATAAATTGCGGAATTGGGGCAAGTTTGAGTAGAAACGCTCCAATTAGCTTTTAATGTAGAAATTTTTACAAATTCGGAAAGGAAAATATTATCAGTACACCCTGTAGCATCCTGAACAAACAGTTTGACATCAAAATTTCCTAAGGTATCATAAATGTGTGTAAAAGGGGGTTGAGTATATGCTTTTGGACTTGAGCCATCGCCAAAATCCCATTGCCATTTCACTATCGGACTCGTTCCATCAGTTACTGTTTCATCAATAAAATTTACATTAAGACCCTTACAGCCCTGGTTTGTAATACTGCTTGCTCCCGCAACAGGACCATTAACACGGATAAATCCATTCTTCGTTCTTGTGTCTTTACA
>Ga0070675_100004636_pt1 | contig 10498 bp, 8 predicted proteins | sample KBSM43metaG_FD_65343 | JGI IMG/M metagenome (GOLD analysis project Ga0070675, IMG submission 65343) | Miscanthus rhizosphere microbial communities from Kellogg Biological Station, Michigan, USA - KBS M4-3 metaG | ecosystem: Host-associated > Plants > Roots > Rhizosphere > Soil ...
ACGAAACGGCCGCACCTCGATGATGCGCGCATCGACGTGGCGATCGTTCGTGATGATGCCGGACTGGCTGCCGGTGAAGCTGATGGCATCGCCGCCGAGCTCGCGGATCGCCAGCGACAGCAGCGCCATCGAGATCCGCTCGCCGGCCGAGAGCAGCATGTCGAGCTCGCGGCGCTCCGGGTTTGGCGAGAGCTGCTTGGCCATTGCCAGCAGCTCGTCAGTGGTATCGCCCATCGCAGAGACGACCACAACCACCTGATGTCCCCGGCGCGCGGTCTGCATCACCCGCTCGGCGACGTATCGAAGCTTCCCGACGTCCGCGACGCTGCTGCCCCCGTACTTCTGCACGATGATCGACATGACGAAATGGTACGACTGATCGCGGTGACGGTGTAATCAGATGGCGGTTACGGCGGCGATGGCGAGCGGCGCCACAGGCGCCCTGCGCACGCGCCTCGGGTGGACCAGCGAATCACGTCAGCCGCTTCAGCAGTACTTTCGAGTTGCGGGCGCTCTGGTGATACTGCTCCCGGCGCAGGGGCGGAAGGTCGTCGGCGGTGCCCTCGACGAACTTGGCCTTGGACTGGAAATAGGTGAACGCCTGGGTCGACAACGCCAGCAGCTCGCGCAGCCCCAGTTCACGCGCCCGGTTTTCCACGAACTGAATCAGCTTGCGCCCGATTCCCTGATTCTCGTGTGATGGGCTGACGTACAAGCAGGCCAGCTCGCCCTGGTTCTCTTCGCGATAGACGTGGAGCGCCACGCAGGCCACCGGATTCTTGTCGATCTCGAAGATGTAGTAATCATCGAGCTGACGTTCGATCGAGCTCTTCGTGCGCTCGAGCAGTTCTTCGGCTTCGACCGCCTGCCGGGTCAGCATCTGTATCGCGTGCACGTCCTTTCGCTTCGCCGGGCGGATGTTGTCGTACTCGTTGGCATGGATCAGCGTGCCGTATCCATGGTTGTCGAACACCTCGCCCAGCAGGCCTTCGTCGAGCGTGCCATCGATGACATGCACGCGCGGCACGCCGCCGTTGCAGGCGAACACGGCGTGCCGGGCCTTTGACAGCATGTCTGGCGTGAAGCCGGCACGGTCGCGCTCGAGCAGCTGACGGAGGTCGTCCACGAGCATCTGTCGAATCGGCGCGCCGTTGTAGAGCAGCCCTCGCTGTGTGGTGACGAAGATCAGCTTGACGGCCTTGAGCTGCGCCGCGACCGCGACGGCCATCGCGTCGGAGTTGACGCGATACGTCTTCCCGTCGCCGTCGAACCCGAGCGGAGGGATGATCGGGATGACGCCTTGCGCGAGCAGCGATTGCAGGAAGTCTGCATCGACGCGTTCGACCCGGCCGGTGTAGAGGTGATCCACGCCCTGGATCACGCCGAGTGGATGCGCCACGATCACGTTCGTGCAGGCGGCGCGAAGGTCGTTCGCCGACAGACCCTCGAGGATCTCGTGGGTAAGGCGGTTTGCCGCGGTCAGCGCCAGGTCGAGCGTCGCAGCGTCGGTGACACCTGCCCCCTCGAGGTCGGAGGCCAGAACCTGGCGTTCGTCGGCGAGCGCTCTGATTTGCTCCGCGGCGCCATGCACGAGCACGACGCGTATGTTCAACGAGCGGAGGAGCGCGACGTCCAGCAGCAGGGTGGCCAGGCTGTCGTCGACGACAATGCCGGCGTCGATCGCGAGGATGAAGACCTTCTCGCGAAACTGCGGAATGTACTGCAGGATGCCCCGCAGGTCGGTAAGTTTCACTCGTCGAGCCTACGCTATTTGGTGCGGCAGTTGTCCGCCCGGGGCTCGACTCGCCGGTGCAGATGCACGCGGCGAGATGACGGCGCAGACCTTATCGGGGCGTTGGCGCCTTCCTGCGGCGAATCAGGCGCAGGCCTGCCAGCGCGACTGCCGAGAGTAAGAGGCTGCTGGGCTCAGGCACGGGTACTGGGAGAGGCTCGGCATCAACAGAGATGAGATAGTTTTGAACGCCACCATGATCGGCTCTGAGGATCTGCAGGGCGTGCGCACCAGCCGACAAGGAGGCGACATCAGCGTTGTACTCGTCGATGCTGGCTAAACCCGGCGCGGTCGCGCCGAACAGAAAGATACCGTCGAGCCACACGACGATGCCGTTATCCACGCCCAGATCGAGGTGCAAGCTGGAGGCGGTCGCGAGATTGAAGTCGTAAACGATGGCCGTTTCCGTGTTGATGGTCCAAACGGCGGGAATTGCGACCGGAACGGCTGACCAGGCACCGCCCGAATAGTTGCCACCCAGCCAGTTGGTCCCAAACGCGGCGGTGAATGGGAAGTTGGGGTCGGAGCCCAGCACCGTCGTTGGGTCCCCGTCGCTGCCGTTGGGTCCCCGCAGGAAGCCGGCGGGACCATCCATCGCCTGCAGGTCACCCAACCCGCTGTTGTAGAGCCCGAGCGTGGCGTTGTTGATGATGACGTCGGCCGACGCCTGCAACGGCAACAAGCAGAGGGCGGAGACGCCCAGGATGGTCTTGACGAAATTCACGGCGCTGTCCTCCAGTCCGTGGCCCGCGGACACTCCGCAGAATTCCATCAATATAACCTTGATCGGCAAAGCAGTGGCCTTCGGGCTCATAGTCGAGCTTGCCGGGTGCTGGCCCTTCAGCCTCTCCGCGCGGACGGCGGATACACCGTCGTTACGGGTTCCACGGCTGCAGTGCGCCCCACAGCGCCAGGAGTCCACCCAAAGTCGCAAACGTCGCCGTCGCGAGCGTGAAGCGAAGCTTGCGGCCCCACGTCCAGCCGGGTGTTTCCTTGCGACCGCGCCAGACAGCCGGCAGGAGCAGGACGGCGATCACCGCAAGCACGGTCGCGGCCAGCGCCGCCATCGAGAAGACCAGAATCGAAGGGTGCGGCCACTGGACGAACACCACGGTGGCAGAATCGTTCGCGACGGCAGCGGCGAACGCGCCCGCCGCCGCCGCGCTCACGATCCAGGCGACGGCAGTCGAGCCCTGCACCCACGCGGCGATCCGCTGCACGGGCGTTTGCGGAAGACCGCGCCTGAATCGAATGCGAACGCCGGCGAGCGTGCCCAAGGCGGCAAACACCGCCAAGCCAGCCGCCACCGCGAGCGTCTGCACCTGAAAGATCGGGCCGACTCGGTCGAATGCGATCACGAACGACTGCATTCGCGTCGCCCGGTTGCCGTCGCGGACGAAGCTCAATCCCTGAAGCGCTCCGACCGGAGCGTCGATCGGCTGGAATTCGTCGGCCCGGTCGGTGGGGAGGTATCGCCGGCCAAGGGCTTCGAGGTACCCGTCGGACGTCACGCTCACCGGCGACGACTGAAAGCGGCCCAGGAACCCTTCCAGTCCACTGTGACGCCGTCGCGTCACGAGGTATCGACCATCGTAGGCAGACGCCAGCTTCGTGAGATCGGGCCGACCGGGTGGCGGCAGTTCTGACGGTGGGGCGTAAAAGTGCTCGACGATGCGCGCTGGCAGCGCGTCACTGAGTTTGGCTCCGCCTTCAGTGTTGGTCGAAATGAAGATGCCGAGGCGGAGCTGGGGCGCGAGCACCATGGACGAGAAAAACGTCAGCGTCCCGCCATCGTGGCCGAAATTGGCAAAACCACCTGGCAGCCGCGTCTCCCAGAAACCGGCATCCCAGTTGCCCACGCCCGGCGCGAGGGAGGTCATCCGGGTTCGGAAGGCCCTGGCCGCTTGCGGTCCGAAGACGCGAACGCCATCCAATGAACCATCGTTCAGCAGCATCAGCATGTAACGCGCCATGTCGCCGGCCGACGAGGACATGACCCCCGCCGGGGCGAAATGGGTGATGTAATCGAAGCCACGCGGCTGATGTGTCATGCCGGTCCACCGGTAGCCGCGCGAGAGATCCCGGGCAAGGTTCTCCGGCATCGGAGCAGGCAGGCCTTGACGCGCGGGGTAAGGCTCGCGAACGCTGGTGTGCACGAGCCCGAGCGGAACGAGGATCTCGCCCTCGATGACTTCCTGCCACGGGCGGCGCTCCACCGTCTCGAGAATCGCTCCGGCGAGCAGCACGCCGTAATTCGAGTACGAGCTCACCAGCCCCGGCTCGCGGACTCGATCCGGCCGCTGCTCCTTCATGTAGACACTCGACGGCCGGAGACTGTCCGGACTGCCTTCGAAGAGGTGGCCGAAGACCTTGTCCTCGAAGCCGGCGGAGTGAGTCATCAGGTGACGAATGCGAATCGGTTCGGACCATCCCTGATCGGGCACCTGTTGATCCGGCGGCAGGTAGGAGTTGATCGGGTCGTCGAGGCCGAGCCGTCCGGCCTCGACGGCATTCATCATGGCGATCCAGGTGAACGTCTTCGTGATCGAGCCGATTCGAAAAAGAGACGTATCGGGATCGACGCGGCGTCCGGACGCGAGATCGGCAAAGCCGTATCCCTTCGTGAGCGCTGCGCGCCCATCCTGCACCACGGCAACCGTGACGCCGGCCAGATGGTCCGCGGCCATCGCCTGGCGCACGACCCCATCGACGAAGGCTTCGAGCTCTGACGGAGCCATCGCCTGATCGGGACCAAGGCGGGGCTGCCCGTGTAAAGGACTGGCGGGCTCCTGCGCCAGGATGCCCGAAGCAGTCGCAACCGCCAGGACGGCGGCCGCACGAAGCGGCATCAGAGAGAGCCTCGGGGACCTGGTGCGATGCATCGGCCGGTCTCCAGTGGTCGTGACACACGCGCGACCACGAGAACACTAACACGCGGGAAACCCGTGTATAACCGTAGCCCATGCGCATCCCGCTCGATCGCTTCCATCCAGTTTCCTCGAGAGCAACCCTCGTCTGTCTGATGCTGATGGCGATCTGGCTGCCCGCCGCGGCGGCGCGGGCGCAGTATGTCGAGATCCAGTCGTTCGAGGTGACGCCGTTCATCGGGGCACGGCTGGGAGGAACCTTCGACCTTCAGCCGGACGGGCTCGGGCTGGTTGAAGCCACGTTGAAAGATGCGACGAGTTACGGGGTGTCCGCCGGCGTTCGTTTCGATGACTTCTCCCTCATCGAGTTCCGCTGGACGCAGGCGACCTCGGCCTTGCGGGTCGGCGCGCCGTTCGCGTTCCTCGCGGCATCCATCGGAGACGTCACGCTGGACCAGTTTCACGCGGACTTCACCCGGGAGTTCGTCATTCCCGAGGTGAAGGGACTCCGATCGTTTCTCACCGGCAGCCTCGGTGTCACGCACCTCGCCGCGGCGCAGGACGGGTTCACGCGCTTTTCGTTCGGCTTCGGCGCCGGCCTGAAACAGTTCCTGGGCTCCAGGCTCGCCATTCGTGCCGAAGCACAGTGGCTGCCTATCGTGTTCGACCCGTCAGTCAGCGGGTTCGCGTGCGGCACGATCCAGTTCGGCGGCTGTTTCGTGGTGCTCAGTGGCGAACTCGTGCAACAGTTCCAGCTGAGCATCGGACCGGTTGTGCGGTTTTGAGCGGGCGCGCGGAGTGGCGGCCAGCAGAGCTCGGAAACGGGTCAGATCGCATCGCTGAGGCTGGCGAGATTGAACGCGCGGACCTTCAGCGCGGGCACGATGATCGGCGGCCCGGCCGAGCTGTTCTCGCTGGCGCATACGCGCGTCGGCCGCCCCAATATCTCGACGTTCCTCAGCAGGTCCGCCAGCGACTCGTTGAAACGAAAGTTCGTCACCGGGCGGCTGATCCTGCCGTTCTCGATCAGGAACGTTCCGTCACGGGTGATGCCCGTCAGCGCCAGCATGCGTGGATTGAGCGGGCGGATATACCAGAATCGCGTGATCAGTACACCGCGTTTCACCCCGCCAATCAAATCGGCGAGTGACGTGTCGGTGCCCTGCATGATGAAGTTCGACATTCCCGGCTTCGAGGCCACCTTCTGCCTCTGCGCCCAGAATCGCGAGTAGGCGAGACTTCTGAGAACGCCGTTCTCTACCCACGTTTCCGCCCCGGTCGCCTCGCCGGCCTGCGTAAACGGCGCCGTCTCGCCATTGGCCCATGCCGGGTCGCTCTTGATGGTCACCCGCTCGTCGAACACCTTCTCGCCCAGAAGCGTCCCGCCGCCCCGCTTCGAAAAATACGAGCGCCCTTCGTCGGCCGACCGGGCGTCGAAGGCGCCCATCATCCGCGACATCAGCATGCCAACGGCCGTGGGTTCGAGCACCGCCTCATAGGTGCCGGGATCGAGCGCGCTTTTCCCACGCCATGCCTCGCACTTGGCCAGGGCGTCGGTGGCGATCCGCTCCGACTCGATCGTCGTCCAGTCCGCGCCTTCGCCGCCGGCCCAACCCGAGGAACTGCCATCGGCTGTGCGAACGGTCAGTGTCGACGCCACAGCGGTGGACGCATGGTAGGCAAAGAGTCCGGTCGAATTCGCGACGGCCCTGGCCCCGGCAGACACATCGATGTAGCCCGCGGAGATCGTCGTGGCCGCTCTCGCACGCTCGAGCACGAGGGAAGCCGCCCGCCCGCGATCCTCCGTCGTCAGATTGCCCGTCGACGCGTAGTAGCCCGACACGTCGAGGTAGGTCTGGCCCGACGGCTCCGGCAGGTACTCGGGATTCTCCGGCGAGAGCCGCGCCAGCGCCTCGGCGTCGCGCACGGCTTTCTCGAGCGACGCGGCGTCCAGCCGGTTCGTCTCGATCGAGGCCACGCGCCGGCCGAACGCGCTCGTGATGCGCACGACGTCGTCGGCCGTGCTGCCCGACGTCGTGATCCGGTTCATCGCGGTACGGGTGAACTCGCTGACGCCGGAGTTGACGGCAATGCGCGTCTGATCGGCCTTCGCGAACGACAGCACGCGGTCGGTCAGCGACTTCACGTCGTCGCGTGAGAGCCCTTTGCGGGACGCCGTTGTGCCGGTGGCCTGGCTCACAGAAGCGGGTTGCCTGTCAGGCGGTGCGAATGACCCTGACGTTCCGAAAGAGCGCCGCCGGACAGCCGTGCGACACCGAGTTGAGCTGCATCGGCTGCCCCTTGGCGTCGGACAGCGCGCCGCCCAGCTCGTAGGTCTGGCGGCCGCCGATCATCGACATCGAGTTCCAGAAATCAGGAGTGCGGGCCACATACGCGACATCGCGCAGCATCCGCGTCTTCTTGCCGTTCCTGATCTCCCAGAACGTCTGCCCGCCGAACTGGAAGTTGTACCGCTGCTGATCGATCGAGTAGGACCCGTCGCCCTCGATGAAGATGCCGCGGTCCGTCGCGGCGACGAGGTCGTCCTCGCTGATCGCGCGCGCCGCCGGCTGCAGACTCACGTTCGGCATGCGCGGAAACGGGATCGACGCCCAGTGCTGACCGTAGGCGTGCCCGGGCGCGTCCTTGTAGGCGCTGAACGGTGCGACCAGATCGATCATCTCGCGTGTGGCGCTCTGGTAGCTGACGAAGAGGCCCTTGTCCACGATGGGATACGACGTCGCCGCAACGCCCTCGTCGTCCCAGCCGACAGTGGCGCATCCGCCCTCTTCGGTGCGATTGGCGACGAACGTCATCAGGCTCTGTCCGAGCCGGACCTTTCCCAGGACCTGGTCGGGCGGCGCCAGAAAGGTGGTACCGGCGTAGTTCGCTTCGTACCCAAGGGCGCGATCGAGTTCGCTGGGATGGGCAATCGACTCGTGAATCGTCAGCCACAGGTGCGACGGATGCAGCACGAGATCCCATGTGCCTGGTTCCACCGGCGGCGCCGACAACTTGGCGACCGCCTCGTTGGCGTAGCGTGCGGCGCGCGCCGCCAGCTCGAGGCCGGTGACGTATTCCCAGCCCCTGCCAGCCGGGGCCACCGCGCTCCCGCGCGTCTGCGAATCGGAATTGTCGGGCGCCACGGCCGTCACGTTCACGTTGGGACTCACCCGGATGAAGGTCTGCTGAATCAACGAGCCGTCGGTCGTCGCCAGAAGCCGGCTCTCCTTGAGCGAGGAGGCGCTCGACGTGACGAACCCGACGCCTTTCACCTTGAGCGCCTCTTCGTTGATCCGGAAGAGCAAGTCCGCCTTCGATTCGACCGGGACCGAGAACGGGTCGATCACGTGGGGCGTGATCCAGCGTCCGTCCGGCACTTTCTTGACCGGAGCCAGTCTGGTCGTGCCTGGCGCCGCACGATCGCTTGCCACCGCGATGGCGACCGCTTCGCGCGCCGCTCGAACGACCGCGTCGCGTGTGACGTCACGAGTCGCGGCAAAGCCCCACGAGCCGCCGACGAAAGCCCGCACACCGATGCCGTACGATTCGCTCTTGGTGACGTTGGTGATCTGGCGCTCGCGAGTCTCGATCGCCTCCGACAGGACGCGGATGATGCGGGCGTCGGCGTAGACGGCGCCGGCAGACCGGGCGGCGTCGAGCGCCAACAGCGCGAGATCCCGTTCGACCGCATCAGGGCCGGGCGCCGTGTTTCGCTGCGCCTCGACTTCGACGCTCGACAGCCCTGCCGCCACCGCCAGCGCACTGCCGGCCGCGAGCTTGACGAACTCCCGCCGGTCGACTCCGGGCTCGTCGTCCCGCATGCCGCGAATTCTCTCACGGCCGGTGCCGCCCTTGAGGAAACACTAGATCCCCGCCGTCCGTCCGCGGACACGCCCTCCCGACTCTGCCAGGTCGCTGCGCATCGTCGGGTGTTCGGTCCGCCACGAAAAGATTCGCGAGGGGATGACGCTGCGTCGTACCTCCGAAAAGATCTGGCCTCCAGCAGAAGCTGTGCGATAAGCCATGCCGGCCCGCAGCGTGACAACCGCGCGCGAAGCGGGTAGCGCGCGCATCGCCCTCAAATACGTGCGGCCCTTTCCGGACGCTGGGCGAACGCGTGTCAGCGTCTCTGGGGACGGAGGAGCACAGGTCCGGTGGCCGCGAGGCGGCCGCGAGCTGTTCTATCTCCGATCGGACGACACGTTGATGGCCGTCCCGATTCAGGCGGATCCGACCGGTAGGGCAATCAAGGCCGGATCGCCGGTTCCGCTCTTCAGGGTCCACGGTGCCGTCTCCCAGGGGGTGGGTGTTCAGAGCTATGCGGTGTCGAAGGACGGAACAAGGTTTTTGATCAGCAGGACACGGGAAGTGACTGCACCGATCACAGTCGTGCTGAACTGGAAGCCGCGAGAGTGACGTCGCCGAACCGGTATGAGTTTGGTATTTGCCGCGATGCTCACCCGGCTACCGGCATGGTTCGCCTTCGGCAGAATCTTTAACGTGTAGTCTCGATTCCCTGCCGCTTCGAGTGCCGCCTCCCAGGCTGCCTTGTTCTTTTCCGCCAGGATGTTGTTGTCCAGTTCTCCCCACAGCGCGAGTGTCGGCGTCTGGAGCTGACGAAGAGTCGGTCCAGGATCGTAGAAGTACAAGCGCTTGATGAATTGCCAGTAAGGGTGGTCCGGCGTTCCAGGGATCGTGTCGGGCGGTTTACCCATCCGAGCGGCAAGCTTCTCACGGGCAGCGGCGTACTCGTCCCACCCTGGCCCGTGCGGGCGAATTCATACTGCAGCTTCAGGAGAGCGACGATCTCATCGACGCCCTGGGGCGGCATGCTGGTCATCGTCATTTCGTTCCGCGCCTGATCGATCGTCGTCTCGGCCGGTGGCACGCCTGCGCCCGAAATGCTGATCAGAAAGGCGACGTCTTTCGCGCGGACGGCAGCGAGCGGCATGATCCAGCCCGCCTGGCTGATGCCCAACAGACCGATCTGCGTGGGGTCGATGTCGCTGCGCGTTTTCAAGTACTCGAACGCCGCGACCACGTCGCCGGCCAGATCGTCGAACGAGGCCGTGTTCCAGTCGCCGGTCGAGCCGCCCACACCCCGTTTGTCGTAGCCCAGGACCGCCATGCCGCGCCGGATCAGGAATCGCGCGAAGGGAAGTATGTATTCCCGGTTCTCAGCGCCGGAGCCGTGCACAAGAACAATCGCGGGATGCTTCCCGCCGCTGGCCGGACTGATGAGCGTACCGGTCAGCGTGACGTCGCCGCTCGAGAAGCGGACGTCTTCGTGCTTCTCAATCTCCACTCGTCGCGCGGTACGCAGAGCAGCACCGTCGCGCTGCCACGTAAGCGAAGTGATCTTGCCGGTGCCGTCGCGCTGAAATTCGATTCGGGACTCGACTGACGTCGAAACCGCCATGCCAGGACCAGCGAAGAACTGGTCGGGGTCGGTGGGATACAGCGTCCGAATATCACCGGATTCGTCAAACGCAATTAGTTGACGCGGCGTGCCGAATCCGGTGAATTCATCCCACATCTGGAGATACACGAAGGCGGTCGGTTCCCAGCGATATACGCCCGTGTATTCGCGAAGCACCTTCTCGTCGACGGCGCGCACGGCTGGACTCTGAAGCGCCGAGAGCCCGATCGTGGTCCAGAGGAGAACCGTAGCGACTGCTGCGCCGATAACTGTCCGCATGTACGTCCTCGTGGCTACCGACGTCGCCGCGGCAGCCCTCTGGTGCGTGTCTCCGTCGAGATGCCGAGCCGCGATGCGCGAAAGATTATCGGAACCGGGCCCACGAGAATCTCGTCGCCATCGCGAAGGATGGTCGGT
>Ga0070675_100004646_pt1 | contig 10488 bp, 6 predicted proteins | sample KBSM43metaG_FD_65343 | JGI IMG/M metagenome (GOLD analysis project Ga0070675, IMG submission 65343) | Miscanthus rhizosphere microbial communities from Kellogg Biological Station, Michigan, USA - KBS M4-3 metaG | ecosystem: Host-associated > Plants > Roots > Rhizosphere > Soil ...
GAAAAGGCACTCGAACCTGGCGCACTCAACGCCGTCCACCTCTTCGACGCGGCGCGTGAGCCCGTGTATGTTGACAACTGCTGCCACTACACCACCTCCGGCAATCGGCTGCTCGCTGATTTGATTGCGAGAGCGATCGTTGCCTCGCGGCCGGTCGCCACACATTAGTCACAGATTTCACACAACTCACGCCATAGCGGGATCGTCAGAAGCGTCAGTGAAGTGCGGCTCCGTCGACGCGCACATGGGGCGCACGGGCGCGAAGCGCGACACTCGACTGTTCGATTTCGCGCCCGCGCGCGTTATGACACAGGTACAAGCAGGAATGCGGCTTGCTGGAGCAGCCGCAGCTGTATCGTGCACAAGACACGTCTAGATCCCAAAGATTTACCACCGGTCGAAGCGGCGACGTTGCGACGCATCCTCGCGTACGTGCGCCCGTACTGGCGCCGGGCGCTGCTCGTGACCGGTTGCATGACGGCCGCTGCCGCGCTCAGTCTGTCTCTGCCGTGGTTCGTGCGCCGTGTCGTCGACGAGGCGATTCCGCAGGGCAACATCAGGCTGTTGTGGCTCTATTGCGCGGCGATGATTGCGGGCCCCGCGCTCGCCGGACTGCTCGAGGTCGTTCAGAAGTACTCCTCCGAAGTAATCGGCCAGCAGGTGATGATCGACCTGCGCGTGGCGCTCTATCGACAGCTGCACGCCATGCCGTTTGCCTTCTTTGCCAGACAGCGGCCGGGAGAAGCGGTCAGCCACGTCCTCAACGACGTTCAGGGTGTCGGCGGTGCGGTGAGCGGCACGCTCGTCGACGTCGTGCAGAACATCATCGTCCTCGTGTCGACCACGATCTTCGTGTTCGTGCTCGATTGGCGCCTGGCACTCGTCGCGCTTGGATTTCTGCCGCTGTTCGTCGTCCCGACGCGCCGGGTCGGCCGGGCGCGCAAGCGCGTGAAGCGGACGGTGCAGGCACGCATCAGCGAGCTGACCGGCATCCTCACGGAAACGTTGTCCGTGTCGGGCGCGCTGCTGATCAAGGTGTTTGGCGGGGAAGAGACCGAGATTCGCCGGTTCCGCGCGAAAGCGGAAGAAATCAAGCAGCTCTCGCTCGAGCAGACGCTGATCGGCCGCTGGTTCCAGTTGATGCTCGGTCTCTTCGAAGCCGTGGGTCCTGCGATCGTGTTCGCGCTCGGCGGGTATCTCGTCATCCATGGTCACATCGCGCTTGGCACCGTCGTGGCGTTTGTGACGGTGCTCAAGCGGCTCTATGGCCCTGCGCGCCAGCTTGCGGGCGTGCACGTCGACTTGATGACGAGCTATGCGTATTTCGAACGCGTCTTTGCCGTCCTCGATCGAATACCCGCCATTCGAGATGCCCATGGCGCAGTGCCGCTTTCGGCACCGCGCGGCGAGATCGAACTACGCGACATCTCCTTCGCCTACGACGGCACCGACGAAACGCTTTCCGGCATCAACCTTCAGGTGCCGGCAGGCGCAACCGTGGCGATCGTCGGGCCATCCGGCGCGGGCAAGAGTACCGTCGCCGCGTTGGTGATGCGGCTCTACGACGCATCGCACGGCGCGATCCTGATCGACGGGCTGGACGTGCGCGAGGTGACTTGCCGGACGCTGCACGACAACCTTGCGGTCGTCACGCAGGAAACGTTTCTGTTCCACACGACCGTCCTCGAAAACCTGCGCTACGGGAAGCCGTCGGCAACGCTCGAGGAGGTTGAAGAAGCAGCACGGCGCGCACAGATTCACGACGTGATCGCGTTGTTGCCCGAGGGCTATCACACGGTGGTCGGGGAGCGCGGCTATCGCTTCTCGGCGGGCGAACGCCAGCGCCTGGCGATTGCCCGCGCGATTCTGAGAAACCCGCGCATCCTGATCCTGGACGAAGCGACGAGCTCGCTCGATTCCGAATCGGAGCGGCGCGTCCAGGAGGCGCTGGAGCCTCTCTGCAAAGGACGAACGACGCTCGTGATCGCGCATCGCCTCGCCACAATTCGCGATGCGGATTTGATCGTGGTTCTCGACCGCGGGCGGATCGTCGAGCGTGGGACGCACGACGAGTTGATGGCCAACCGCGGACTGTACGCGTGGCTCTGGCGGGTCCAGGTCGGCAAACGCGATCGCCGCGGCCTCGTTGACACACGACAGAGCGCCCGCACGGCGCGCGCCGTCTAGACGCAATGCCGGCTCGCGCCAACACGTGGACCGTCGTGCGCCTGGTAACAGTTGTGGTGGTACTGGCGGCATCATTGTTCGCCGGCGCGCTGCCCGCCTCCGCGCAGGTGAAGCTCACCTTCGACAAGCATCCCGCCATCGATTTCGGCGATGTGTTCACCGCCAGCGTACGTGTGAAGTCGCAGAACGACTGGCGGGCGTTTCCATCGGAGCCCGAGTCAGATCAGAAGAACGTTTTTGATCCATATCGCGAACGGATTGCGGTCGAGGGAAGGATTCTGGGTCGTGTTCTCTACCACGTTGAGCGCGAATTCCACGACACGTCGAGTCCATGGAAGAACATCTACCTCGAGACGCGCGTGCTCCATGGCGTCCACCTGCAGGGCGGTCAGTTCAACATGCCGTTCGGGCTCGACCAGACGACGAGCCTGATGGATCAGGATTTCAACTACCACTCCCTGGCGGGTTCATTTCTGGCGCCGGGCCGCGGCCTGGGCGTGATGGCGTACGGAGACTTCTTCAAGAAAAACCTGCTCGCCTACGAGGTCGGTGTCTTCCGCCAGGACGGTGACAACACTCGTTCGGCGCAGCTGCAGGACGTGCATGTGGCGCCGGCCTTCGCAGGGCGCATTGTCGTCAAGCCGTTCTCGAAATGGCAGCCGCTCAATTTCGCACGGTCGATGGAAACGGGATTCGCGTTCAGCGACGGCGAGCTGCCCGCGGGCCTCTACAGCCTGAAAGGGCAGACGATTGCCGGCGATGCGTTCGTGCAGAAGGTATACGTGAACGGCCGGCGCCAGCGGCTTGGGGCGCAGCTCCAGTGGCGGCCGGGCTCGATTGGTGTTCAGGCGGAAGCGATGCGGGTGCGCGACACCCGCCTCGGGCAGGGGATTGAAGACGAGGATCTGCCGAACCTGGTGGAGCGCGCATGGTACGTCAGCGGCACCTGGCTGGCGACCGGCGAACACAAGAAGGACACCATTACGCCGGCGCGCCCATTTCTCAACGGCGGATACGGCGCGATCGAGCTCGGCGCGCGCCTCGAGCGACTGTCGACGGGCGGCGGCCCCGCATTGAATCCGGCGTTGTACGGACCGCGATCTCCCGACGTTTTCCCTACAGCAGATCTCGTCTGGACGACTGGCGTGAACTGGTACTTGAACAAGTTCTTCGAGCTGTCGCTGAACGTGATTCGAGAGGATCGCACGCTGCCGCGCACGGCCACGCTGTCGTCAGGTCCGGTCTGGAGCCGGACCTTCCGTGTCGAGTTCGGATTGTAGGAGAGATGATGCGGTGGCCGCGGATTCGATCGCTGGTGCTCATGCTCGCCATTGCGGTGTGCGCTCCGATGGTGCGTGTGTCCGCACAGTCGGTCGGCACGGTGACGAGCGCGGACACGCTTGTCGACGGCAGCGGGCTGAACGATATCTGGCTGCACATCAACGCGCGAGACTGGCAGGACCTCCACACGAACTACCAGGAAGGGACGTACTATCCGGTCGATGTCGAGTGGCAGGGCGTCAAGATTCGCAACTCCGGCATCCGTGTCCGCGGCAACACCACCCGCAACGATCACAAACCAAGCTTTCGCATCGATTTCAATCGTTATGTCGACGGCCAGGACCTGTTCGGGCTGAAGGCGCTCGTCCTCAACAACTCCTGGCACGACCCCTCGATGCTGCACGACGACCTGTCGATGCAGACGTTCCGGAAGATGGGCATTCCCGCGCCGCGGCAGGCGCACGTGCGCCTGTACGTCGGCGCGGCTCACGAATACGCGGGCGTGTACGTGATCTCAGAGGAAATCAGCAAGACATTCCTCACCGCGAATTTCGGGGAGGACAACGGTTATCTCTACGAGTTCCATCGTCAGGACGGCGACAACTACGGCTTTCAGGAACAGCCCGAGCTCGGTTGGTATATCCCGCGCTTCGGGCCCAAAACGCACGAAACGGAATCGGTCGCGAATCTCTACACTCCGGTTCGCAACCTTGTCGAAGCGGTGAACGAAGCGCGCCAGGACAACCTTGAGGATCGACTTGGCGATTACTTCGACGTCAGGACTTTCATCACCGAGCTTGCCGTGCAGAATTTCCTGGCGCAGACCGACGGTCTTGTCGGTGGCGTCGGCATGAACAACTTCTATCTGTATCGCTTCGCCGGCAAGAAGCTCTCGATGCTCATTCCATGGGACCAGGACAATTCTTTCAGCCGTATGGACATGCCGCCGTCGGACAACATGGGCACCAACGTACTGGCGTCGAAGATCTGGAATGAGCCGAAGTATCGCGACGCATACCTCGCGCGGCTGCTTGACATCGCCGATTTGGTCAGCAGCGGCTGGTTGGAGCAGGAAGCGGCCCGGGAGTACGAGCAGATTCGCGCGGCTGTCTACGAGGATCCGCTGACGCCGTACTCGCGCGACGAGTTCGATCAGGCCAACGCGTTCGTGCAGCAGTTCGCCCGTGAGCGCGGTGCCGTTGTCCGGCAATATGTCGCGAGCATTGCGCCGCAGGTTCTGAATGCCGGGCGTTTGTCAGTGGAGTCCGGGGCCTATCGGACCCGGCTTAATGGCACGCCGCAGACCCAGAATCTCCCGCGCCGCTGACCGGAATGAACGTCCAGTCGTAGCCGCCCGCCTTCAACGCGAGTCGCAGGACGCCGTTCGTGCTGAGACGCACCTCGCTGTTGGGTTTCACGTCGACAAACGGATACGGCGGCGCACCGCCCGTGCCGACGACGAACTCACGGATCCCGCCAGCGTCGGGCACACCGTCCGCATCCTGCGGAGCAAACCGTTCATACACGTGATCGTGCGCCGACAACACGACCTCGGCACCGAAATCGTCGAGGATGTGCCAGAACTCACGCATCTGTTCGGTGTTGCCATGCTTGGACGAGGAGAAGAGCGGGAAGTGCCAATACGCGAGGGTGCACCGGGTTGCATGGGCCGTCAGGTCGTTCCGCAGCCATGCGGCCTGCGCGGAGCGGGCACCGACGGCAATGTTGCTGTTCAGCGCGATGACATGCCAGTTGCCAAGGTCGTAGCTGTAAAACCCTTGTCCGGGTGCCCCTGCGCTTGGGCCGAAGTAGTCGAAGTACGGGGCGGCGGTGGATGCACTGTCGTACTCGTGATTGCCTGGAACCGGGCGGGTGCGCGATTTGTGGCGGCCCCACGTCGCGTCGTAGCACGTGTCGTAGTTCTCCGCCGTTCCTGACGGATAGGCGTTGTCGCCGAGTGCGAAGACAGTGCCGTCGATGGAATCGAGCAGCCGCGCCGTCGCCTGTGGGACGCCGCCATTGGTGCACTGCGCGATGTCGCCGGCGCCGACGAAGATTTCCGTCGGGAATGCCGCTGTGAGATCGACGCCCGAAGGGATCTGCGCGCGACTGCCGATCGGGAGCGTCGAGGGATTCGTCAGGCCGGCGGGCGAGCCTCCACACGACAGGCCGATTACCGCAAGCGACGCCAGCATCCAGAACACGGCTCGCTTCACGCGCGCACTCTTGTTGAAGATGGCCTCCCTCGAGTCCGGGGGATCTATGGTAGCGCCCTTGTTCGATCCCCGCGGGGGGAAACGTTAACCCTGACAGATGGCATTCAGCGCATTGCACGTGTTTGCACGAAACCGGACGCCTGTGCGGCGTGACACGGCATCACCTGCTGCCGATACAGAGAGGGATGTCAGATGACATCAATCGCGACATGAGCCTCATCGAATTCGAGCGCCGCGTGCTCGAAGAGGCACGCGACGAGCGCAATCCACTGCTCGAACGCATCAAGTTCCTGGGCATCCTCGGGCGCAATCTCGACGAATTCGTCATGGTTCGCGGCCGCACGTGGATGGCCTCGCCCTCTGCCAAGCAGTTGACGCGGAAGATGCACGCCCTGCTGCGCGACGGATATCGCGTGCTTCGCCGGCATCTCCTGCCTGCGCTGGCCAAGGCGGGCATCGCGGTCGTCGATTACAACGAGCTACGCGCCGCTGAACGTGCAGACGTGGACGAACAGTTCGTCGACAACATCCTGCCGCTCATCACGCCACTCATCTGTCACAGCACGCCGGTGGCGGATGCGCCGGGCCTTGGGTTGAACGTCGCCGTGGAGCTCGATCGCGGACGGCTCGCGATTTTGCGCATTCCCGAGCAGCTCTCAACGCTGGTTCCCGTCGCGACGCGGCGTGACTCCGCAGGCGACGTGTTCGTGTGGCTGCATCAAGTCGTCGCCGCGAACCTGCATCGCGTGTTTCCAGGTGCGCGCATCCAGTCGGCGCACCCGTTCCGGATCGTGCGCGATGCCGACATCGTGCTCGAGGCGGCTGCCGCTGACGAGCTGCCGCAGCGCACCATTGCCGCCGTGCGCCAGCGCGAGACCAATCCCGTGCTGATGATGGTCGTCGAACGTGCGGCACCGGCGCGTCTGGTCGATTGTCTCGCGCAGGCGTTATCCGTGCAGCCGGAAGCGATCGTCCGCACGCGCGACGTGCTCGATCTGAAGCGTCTCTGGGATTTCACGCAACTGCCGCGCGCCGATCTGCGTTATCCGCCGCTGGTCCCGCAGACGTCTCCGCGAATCGGGTCGTGCATGTTCACGTCGATTCGCAACGGCGACATTCTGCTGCACCACCCCTTCGAGTCCTTCCGGCCGGTAATCGATCTCCTGCGTCAGGCGGCGGCGGATCCGGCGGTCGAGGCGATTTCTGCGACCCTGTATCGTACCGATCGCGGCAACTCACCTGTGGTCGAGGCGCTCGTCGATGCGGCGCGCCGCGGCAAGCGCGTGCGGGTCGTCGTCGAGTTGAAGGCGCGGTTCGACGAGCGCTGGAACGCGGAGTGGGCGCGTGCGCTCACGGCTACGGGTGCGCAGGTCATTCATGCACCGGCCGGGCTGAAGGTCCATGCGAAGATGCTCGTCATCGAACGGCGCGAGGCCACTCGCATCCGCCGCTATGCGCATCTGTCGAGCGGCAACTACAGCTCGTTCACGACGACGGTCTACACCGACCTCGCGCTGATGACGTGCGATGAGTCGATTACCTCGGACGTGGCGGAGCTATTCGAGTTCATGGCCGGAGCCACGCCCACTCCGGTCACGCGAACGTTAATCTGCGCCCCGTTCGCGCTGCGCGCCGGGTTGCGCGCGCTGGTCGAGCGTGAAATCGCCTGGGCGCAGCGCGGCGAGGCCGCCCACATCGTCCTGAAGATGAACGCGCTCGTCGATGCCGCCGCCATCGATTTGCTTCACCGCGCGTCGCGTGCAGGCGTCCAGGTGGACCTGATTGTTCGAGGGGTATCGGTGTTGCGACCCGGCATGCCCGGCGTCAGCGATCGGATTCGCGTTCGCAGCATCGTCGGCCGGTTCCTGGAACACAGCCGGATCTGGTACTTCAGAAACGGCGGCGCCGAAGAGACGTTCATCGGAAGCGCAGATTTGATGCCTCGTAATTTCGATCGTCGTATCGAGATTGTCGTGCCGCTGAAAGACCGGGCGCTGGCTCATCGGATTCGCTACGAGGTTCTCGATAGTTATCTGTCCGATACGCTCTCCGCGCGGGAGTTGCTTCCGTCCGGCCGATATCGGCGGCTTATGCCGCGACCTGGCGAGCCCGGTATCTCCGCGCAGTCGCTGCTGCTCGATCTCGCGGCCGATCACCTCGACACGCCAGTGGGGCAAATCCAACAACTCGCCGAGACGCGTTAGCCGTTTGCCGCGCATTCGCGCCACATTCTTCAATACGCATCAGCAGGGTCTCACGGTACAGCGATTGCGTCCGCGGGCTGTGCTCGAGCGGCTGGGCTGCATCTACGGGTCTGCTCGCGGCGCGATCGATCGATGAGAAGCTGTCCCCCTCGCGTCGTATTCACATGGGCGTGTGCTCTCGCCGTTCTGCTGTGGGCCGCAACGGCACCGGCGCTGGCGCAGGTGAAACTGAGCTTCGACAAACGGCCGTCCATGAAGGCTGGGAACCTGCTGACGGCGGGCATTCGCTTCAAGGCGCAGGTGGATTTTCGCGATTTCCCCGACGAACCCGAGACGCCATCCAAGCCGGTGGTTGATCTGCCCCGGACGCGCATTGGCGTCGAAGGCAGGTTGATGAGGGAATTCGATTACCAGATTGAAGGCGAGCTGAGCGACGCGAGCCAGCCGTGGCGCGATATCTTTATCCAGACACGCTCGTTCCGGCTACTGCAGGTGCGCGCCGGGCAGTTCAAGATTCCCTTCAGCCTCGAACAGCTCACCAGCGGCATGGATCTGGATTTCAACTACCGATCCCTTGCTGCCTCATTTCTCGCGCCGGGACGCGACGTCGGACTCATGGTGTTCGGCCGGGCTGTCAACGAGACACTACGGTATCAAGCAGGTGTCTTCAAACATGGCGGCGACAACGTACGCGAATCCGAGCGGACCGACGCGCAGGCCGACCGCACTTACGCCGGCCGTCTCGTGGTTCGCCCCTGGAATACGTATGACAACCTGTTTCGCACGTTCTCGGCGGGCGTCGCGTTCACCACCGGTGTGCTTCCAGCGGGACCGAACGGCGTCCGGGGCAAAACCATTCCTGGCGACACGTTTTTCCAGCAGCTGTTCGTGAACGGCAATCGCCGGCGTATCGGCGGCGAGTTCCAATGGCGTCCTGGGCCGGTCCAGCTTCAAGGCGAGTACATCGAGACGCGGGATCAGCGATTTGGACAAGGGATCGAGAACCAGGACTTGCCAAACGCCTACGCACGCGGCTGGTATGCGAGCGGCGTCTGGTTGCTGACCGGCGGGCAAATGAGGGATTCCATCGCGCCTGACCGACCGTTTCTGCGCGGCGGCATCGGCGCCATCGAGATCGGCGTGCGCCGCGAGCGTCTCGCGGCGTGGAGTCCTGGCGTCAACGACGGGTCGTTCTCGTCACCACGCGCGCCGTGGGTGATGCCGCGAGCCGACGATGTGTGGACGGCCGGCGTGAACTGGTTCTGGAACCCCTTCGTGAAGCTGCAGGCGAATGTCATTCACGAACGGCGGACAGAGGACGGTCGCGTCCTTGTGAGCCAGGGAAATCTCTGGAGCCAGGTGTTCCGCGTTCAGCTCGGATTCTGAGATGAGGAGCCGCACCCGGCCCGCACTCATCGCAACGGTGCTTCTCGCTGCGTTCTGCCTCGTCGCCGGCCGTCCGCTCGTGGCGCAAACGCAGATCGATTCATTGCTGGATGGAAACTCGCTCGAGGATCTGTGGGTGCATCTCAATGCGCGGGACTGGGAGGACCTGCACACGCATTTCCAGGAGAACACGTATTACCCGGCCGACGTCGAGTGGAGGGGAGTGCGGGTGCGCAACGCCGCCATTCGAGTGCGCGGTGTGACCTCGCGCAACGGTCACAAGCCGAGTTTTCGCCTCGACTTTAATCGCTACGTGACCGGCCAGACATTCTTTGGCCTCGATGCGCTCACGCTCGACAGCTCGTGGCAGGACCCCTCGATGATCACGAACCGGTTGGCGATGCTCCTCTTTCGCCAGATGGGGATCGCCGCCCCGCGCGTGGCGCACGTGCGCCTGTTCGCGGGTGCCGAACGCGAATATGTTGGTGTGTACGCGGTCACCGAAGAGGTGGTGGAGTCGTTCCTGCGCGACCGCTTCGGCGAGGACACCGGTTATCTCTACGAGTTCAATCACCTCGAGAACGACAACTGGGGCTTCCAGGATCCAGGTCCGCGGCTTGGCTGGTACGTGCCGCGGTTCAGTCCGAAGACGCACGAATTCGAGTCGGTCGCGAATCTTTACATGCCGATACGCGATCTCGTACAGCGCATCAATGATGCGCCGCAGTCCGATCTCGAATCGCGGCTCGGTGGATACCTGGACGTCAACGCCTTCATCACGCAGCTGGCCATACAGAACTTCGTGGCGCAGAGCGATGGGCTCGTCGGCGGTGTCGGCGCGAACAACTTCTACCTGTACCGCTTCGCCGGAAAAAACCTCTTTGTGCTGATTCCGTGGGATCAGGGCAATGCGTTCACGGCGTCCGACCTTCCACCGTCGTACAACATGAACACCAACGTGCTCGCGTTGAAGATCTGGAATGACCCGAAGTATCGCGCGCAGTATCTTGCGACGCTCCTCCAGATCGCCGATCTCGTCAGCACGGACAGCTGGCTCTTGACGGAAGCGCAACGCGACTATCAGCAGATTCGCGATGCGGTATACGCGGATGCGTTTGCGCCGTATTCGCTCACGCAGTTCGAAGAGATGCACGCGACGGTCCAGCAGTTCATCCGTACGCGGCCCGATATCGTGCGGCAGTACATCGCTGCGA
>Ga0070675_100004654_pt1 | contig 10474 bp, 7 predicted proteins | sample KBSM43metaG_FD_65343 | JGI IMG/M metagenome (GOLD analysis project Ga0070675, IMG submission 65343) | Miscanthus rhizosphere microbial communities from Kellogg Biological Station, Michigan, USA - KBS M4-3 metaG | ecosystem: Host-associated > Plants > Roots > Rhizosphere > Soil ...
TCCGGGCTGCTGGTTTGCACGCCGGAGGCGTGAAGGAAATTAGCCCCCGGTGAGCGAAGCGTAGCGAGCCACCGGGGGTTGGTGGATCCTGAAGAAACGCACGCCGGTAGGCGTGCGAGGAGAAATTGGCGGTTCAGCAACAGGCCCGGCCGGGAGGGGCAATCGATAAAGGAGTCGCGATGTTCGATGTCGTTGTGATTGGTGCTGGTCCGGCGGGCGTCGTTGCGGCGCTTCGCACGGCGAGCCTGGGCGCGAAGACTGCGCTCATTACGCAGAACGAATTCGGTGGCATGGCCGCCAATGATGGACCGGTGCCGGTGCGAACGCTCGCACACGCCGCTCGACTGATTCGCGACGCCCGTCAACTCGGCCGTTACGGAATCGCGGTGAGCGAGCCCGTGCTGGAGTTGCCCCGGTTGCTGGAACGAGTGCGCGAGGTGGTCGCCGATGCGCGCACGCATTCGTCCTTTCAGAGACTGATCGACTCCCTGGGCGTGACCCTCTACAAGCAGGCAGGCGCAGTCCATTTCACGGGTTCGAACACCGCTGAAGCCGATGGCGGCCTACGGCTTGAAGCCAACAAGTTCATCATTTGTACCGGCGGCGTGAGCCGCCGCCTTTCAGTCCCCGGCTCCGAGTTGACGGCCACACACAGCGACGCCTGGAGTCTGCAGTCCCTGCCTCCGTCGATATTGGTCATTGGCGCGGGCGCCACGGGTGTGCAGGTGGCGTCGGTCTTCAACGCTTTCGGCTCGAAGATCCAGCTATTCCAGAGGGGCCCGCGGATCCTCCCAACCGAGGACGAAGAAATATCTGCTGCGGTGGCAAAGGCTTTTCGCAAAGCGGGAATTGTTGTCCGCGAGAATTTCGGAGAAATCGAGTCGTTCCAGAAGACACCGGATGGCGTGCGCATGAACTTCACAAAAGAGGGTAATCGAGACCACGCTGAAGCTTCTCTTGTCGTCGTTGCGACGGGGTGGGCGGCAAACACGCATGCATTGGATTTGCCGAAGGCCGGAGTGGAGACCGATCCGAGAGGCTTCGTGCGCGTTGATGCCCATCTGCGAACATCGGCGCCGCATATCTTCGCTGCCGGAGACGTGACGGGGCACGTGATGCTGGTTCCTCAAGCTATCCAGGCGGCTTTCGTGGCAGGTACCAATGCCGTTCTGGGAGCATCAACGACTCTCGGGAATCCGGCCAGTCCAGTAGGAAGCTTCACCGACCCGGAATATGCTCAGGTTGGACTGACCGAGGCGAAGGCCCGCGAAGGACATGATGTGGAGATCGCTACTCTGAGCTTCGATTCAACAACTCGAACGATCATTGATGGGCGGACGGAAGGTTTCTGCAAGCTGATTACCGATCGCGCGACCCGCAGAATTCTTGGCTGCCATGTTGTCGGTGAGCGAGCCGTGGAGATTACTCAAGTCGCTGCCATAGTGATCGAGAGTGGGATGCCGGTCGATAGACTTGCGCAGATCCCGCTCTCTTTTCCCACCTATACCGGCCTCCTGGGTCGAGTGGCAGCAAAGGCCGCCCGTCAGCTCAACCTGGATGTCGGTTGGCTGGCGGAATGAGATGGGGGAACCTTAACTCAACGAAACGGTGCTCGTTTCGATCTCGTTGCTGGAAGCAGCACGCGATTCGCGACTTACGTTGAACGATACCGAGATGCGGGGTTCCTGACCGGTGTAGGGATGCACCCAGTGATACAGCCAACTGGGGAACAGAACGAGGAGGCCGGCCTCCGGCCGGACGCGGAGCGGTTCGCCGTAAGGGTCACCTGGTGCTGTGACGGCTTCCACGCCTGCGCGCGGATCCAGAAATTCCAGCATGCCGCTGAGAGGCCGATCCTTGTTCAAAGAGCCGGCATCAACGTAATAAACGCCAGACCATGCACTATCGGGATGAGAGTGGGGCGCGTGGTACGCCCCGGCGCGACAAATCGATGCCCACGCCGAAGTGCGGAGCGTTCCCTTGAAACCGTCCCGCCCGGCGGTGGCTTCGATCATCTTATTTACAGCCCAGCCAATCCAGGTAGACAACGCCGCCACGGCGGGATCCGGGAGATCCAGTAAATCGGTTTGCGAGTGCCAGCCGCCAATATTGCTACGTCCCAGGCTTTGGTACTTAGCCTCCTGCTGGAGGATAAGTACCCGCAGGCTCTGATTCATAACTTCAGCGTCTGGCACCCATAGCCGCCCGAGGGGGGTCGGGAATGCCGCCGTAACTTCAAGGTTCATGGCGCGGCCGTCTCAATCAGCAGAGCACCACTGACAGAGCAAGTCCGGCCTCGCTGGTTTCCTTGTACTTGCTGTTCATGTCCTTGGCGGTTTGCGCCATCGCGAGGATTGTTTCGTCGAGAGTGACGCGATGGCTGGATGCGACCTCATTGCTGGCGATCGCATACGCAGTCCAAGCCTTGACGGCGCCGAAAGCGCAGCGCTCGATGCAGGGGATCTGCACGAACCCGGCAACCGGGTCGCAGGTCATGCCGAGATGATGCTCAAGGGCAGACTCCGCCGCATTCTCGATCACACGTGGAGTTGCACCGTGCGCCTCGGCGATCATTGCTGCTGCCATCGCCGACGCGACGCCGATCTCCGCCTGGCAGCCGCCTTCGGCCGCGGACAGCGTTGCATTGTGTTTGCACAGATATCCGATCGCCGCCGCAGTCATCATGCCGTCGCGGATCTTCTCCTTCGCGAGTTTGCGCCCTCCTTCACCCAAGCCGTAGACCAGGGCCGGCATCACTCCGGCGGAACCTCCTGTCGGCGCCGTCACAACCAGATGGCCTCGTCCGTTTTCCTCGGAGCCTGCCAAAGCGTATGCCGACAGGCTGCCGATCCCGCGATCGGCCTGGAAGCTTTCATCCTGCGCGCGTTTATACACGGTCGCGGCTTTCGTCATCAACTTGGCTGGACCCGGCAGCACGTCTTCCTTTGCGTTGAGCCCCGACTTCACAATGGCCACCATCGCGTTCATGATCTTGTCGACGAAGGCGTGAACTTCCGCCTCGCTCTTTCCGGAAATCGACGTCTCGTTGGCCAGGATCACTTTGGCGATCGACAACTTGTTTTGCTCGGCATGCTGCCTTAACTCTTTCATTGTGCCGAATGGGTACTTCGGCGGGTTTTTCTTGGGAGGCTCGTACCCTTTCCACTCAATGAATCCTCCGCCCACCGAGTAATACTCCTGTTCATAGAGCACTTGATCGCCGGCCATTAGTTTGGCCGTCATGGTGTTCGGATGCGGAAAGTCGCCCTTGGTTGCGTCGAAGACAACATCCTTTAGCGTGAGATTCAGGGTCTTGTCGCCGAGCTTCACCGGGAAACTCTGGTCGGGCTTTTCTCTCATGCCGTCGAGAAAAGCGGGATCAACGGTTGCCGGTTCCTGTCCGACTAACCCGGCAAGTGAGGCGCGTTCGGTGCCGTGGCCCTTGCCCGTGGCGCTGAGGCTTCCGAACAGGTGGACCTTGAGTCCGGTTGCCTTCGCGAGTTGGTCTGCCGGGAGCTTCGTGCAGCGCTGATAGAAATCGTAGGTAATGCGCATCGGGCCAATCGTGTGCGAACTGGAAGGACCTGGCCCTACCTTATAGAACTCGTCAATGGTGGTCATGACGGGCCCTTTTTCTTTTTTAACGACATTCAGATCAGCCGAGAGTGGAGTTGGAGGTGGGGTGCTCGCAGCCGCTGGAGGGGGCACCGTGCCGCCAACCTGATCAGTCTTTTGCTCCGTCGTGCAGCCTGTCAGCACCGCTGCTGCGCTGATGGTGGCGCTGCGCATCAGGAACCTGCGGCGATCCACTCCGTCGGGAACTTTCTTCGAAACCAACTCGGCTGTGTTGCCGAGGGGGTCAGCGTCACCGTTGTGTTGAACTTCGCGGGAGTTTTCTGCGGGAGTCTTGCTCTCTCGTTCGGACATTCTGTTCTCCTTATCCAGTTAAACTTTCGATTAACAATCCAGGTAGACAACGCCGCCACGGCGGATCCGGGAGATCCAGTAGATCGGTTTGCGAGTGCCAGCCGCTAATATTGCTACGCCCGAGGCTTTGGTATTTAGCCTCCTGCGCAAGAATCAAACTCCGCAGGCTTTGATTCATATTTTCAGCGTCTGGCACCCACAACCGCCCGAGGGGGTCGGGAATGCCGCCGTAACTTCAAGGTTCATGGCGCGGCCGTCTCAATCAGCAGAGCACTACTGAGAGAGCCAGTCCGGCCTCGCTGGTTTCCTTGTACTTGCTATTCATGTCCTTGGCTGTCTGGGCCATTGCAGCGACGGTTTCGTCGAGAGTGACGCGATGACTGGACGCGACCTCATTGCTGGCGATCGCATACGCGGTCCAGGCCTTCACGGCGCCGAATGCGCAGCGTTCAATGCACGGAATCTGGACGAATCCTGCGACTGGATCGCAAGTCATGCCAAGATGATGTTCCAGCGCGGACTCCGCCGCGTTCTCGATCACACGTGGAGTTGCCCCGTGCGCCTCGGCAATCATTGCTGCTGCCATTGCCGATGCGACACCGATTTCAGCCTGACATCCGCCCTCGGCCGCGGCCAGAGTTGCATTGTGTTTGCACAGGTATCCGATCGCGGCTGCCGTGAGCAAGCCTTCGCGGATCTTCTCTGGCGGGAGTTTGCGTCCTCCTTCTCCAAGACCGTAGACGAGAGCCGGCAACACTCCGGCGGAGCCTCCTGTCGGTGCGGTTACTACCAGATGGCCACGCGCATTTTCCTCAGACCCTGCCAAAGCGTATGCCGAGAGGCTGCCGATCCCTCGATCGGCCTGAAAGCTTTCATCCTGCGCGCGCTTGTAGACGGTTGACGCTTTGGTCATCAACTTTGCCGGACCCGGTAACACACCTTCCGGCGCACTGAGCCCTGACTTTACGATAGCAATCATGGCGTTCATGATCTTGTCCACGAAGGCGTTAACTTCCTGCTCGCTCTTGCCGGAAATGGAGGTCTCGTTCGCCAGGATCACTTTTGAGATCGACAGGTTGTTCTTCTCCGCGTGCGCCCGCAGCTCCTTCATGTTGGTGTAGGGATACTTCGGTGGATTTTTTTTAGGAGGCGTGTAGTTTTTCCATTCAATGAATCCTCCCCCCACCGAGTAGTACTCCTGCTCAAGGAGGACTTGAGTTCCGGCCAGAAGCTTGCAGGTCATCGTGTTCGGATGAGGGAAACTTCCCTTGGTGGCATCGAAGACCACGTCTTTGAGCGTGAGATTCAAGGTTTTGGCGCCGAGCTTCACCGGGAAACTCTGCTCTGGATTGTCGCGCATTTTGTCGAGAAACGCGGGATCTACAGTCGCCGGTTCCTGTCCGACTAACCCGGCAAGTGAGGCGCGTTCGGTGCCGTGTCCCTTGCCTGTGGCGCTGAGACTCCCGAACAGGTGCACCTTCAGTGCCGTCGCCTTGGCAAGCTGGTCCGCAGGCAGTTTGGTGCAGCGCTGATAGAAGTCGTAGGTGATTCGCATCGGCCCGATCGTGTGCGAGCTCGAGGGACCTGGCCCTACCTTATAGAACTCGTCAATGACCGTCATGACGGGTCCTTTTTCCTGCTTCACAACATTCAGGTTTGCCGAGAGGGGCGGCGGCGTCCCTGTCGCCCTTTGCTGTTTCGCCTCGGCCGACATCGGCTGGCCCGTAATTGCCACGGCGGAGGCCACCACGGCGCTGCGCATCAGAAATGTGCGGCGATCTACTCCATCCGGAACTTCAGTAGAAATCACGTCCTTCGTGCTGCCGAGTTTGTCGGTTTCACCCTTCCGAGGTTCTTCGCTACGAATCTCCTCAGGAATGCTGTCTTTTCGTTCGGACATATTCGTTTTTCTCCTTAATCTTGAGCTTCCCGTCATAGGAAGGCAGTCAGAGGCAATTCAGTTCGCTACCTTTGTACTTATGCGCGGTAACAGTCATCTCCACGTGGGTTCCGGCAGCGGTCAGATCGGTCTTTTTAACAGTCATAATGGTTGGCCGCATTTTCGGCAAAACGTCGTGTACACGATGTTTTACCGGTCAAACAGCGAGATATCCGACGCTGTCTATCTCGCCTCTAAGAAGACTTCAACGGTGAAGGTTTTGTTCTACAGCGGACGTCTCCGGCGGCATATACGCCCTTGCTGTGTAAATTCAACTTCACGGCTTCAGTTTTGACGAAGCTGAAGATAGCGGGAGGGGTGCAAGAGATGTATCAGGGACAATGCGTATTTCAGCTCAGAGAGATCCTGTAGTGAGACGCCCTACCTTGAAGGTGTGGCATCCGTTTGATATTTGAGTCACCTTGCTCAACAGTAACAAACGAACCGATACAAGCCTCTTGCCTAATCGCTGGTTTCGATATGGCAAACTGTCATAGATCGAACCTGCATTAAGACAGACTAGCGCTGCCTGAACTTGAGAGGCGTAGGGGGCACCTAAGGGTCTCTCCGTGCCGGTCGCGACTACACGTTATTACTTCGGCGAATTACCAGATTCATCTGATTATTCGGTATTCCTCGATTGCTTATCTTAGCTCGACCCTTCGGCGATTACTTTGGACGTGTTGGTAAGAACAACGTGAGATAGAGATAGCCGAACGGAAAAGTCCTGCGTGTCTACGCGCTTAGCGGCAATTCGGCAAGTGCCACGAAACAATCCGCCCTGCAATCTCGAGGAGATCTTCTGGGTTGCTTTCGTGTTTGAGCGAAGGCTCGCACCCTTGCGCGCTCTGTTGCAAGAAGTAACCGTTTATGGAATCGTGCCAAGAAGCACTACACCACAATTCGGAGCCGTCGTTGTCGACTGTCCACTTGGTGGGTTTCCGAAGTGGACGGTTTCCTGTTCGCTGTCGCCCTGGGCGCGATCTCGCCGTCAGTCCATCCGCGACTGATGCACGCATTTCATGAAAGGTGCCTTCTTCTTACAGATGTTCATGTTCAGGTTACGTCTTTAAGAGGTGGACCATGAAACACCATAACTCACACCGCATTTTGATCGGGCTCTTCGCACTTTCCGCGGTCCTCAGTGGGTTGCCGTCCGTCTCCACGAGTCGCGGGATGGCGCCACAGGATGCCGGTGCGTTCAATGACTCGCATTTCCATCTGACGAATTACATCCAGGAGGGCATCGACATCCACCAGTTTCTCCAGATTATGGGAAATCGGGTGAGTCGCTCGACGCTCTTCGGCATTCCTCTGCAGCAGCAATGGTCCTTCGCAAATTCCGGGGATTTTGCCCCGACGTATTACCTGCAGACCGATGCGCCTCTCTACTACTACTCCTTCACGGATGCCTATATCGCCACCGTCTATCGCTCTCTGACGGAGCAGGAGCGTACACGCTTCGACCCGATGATCACCGGTTTCAATCCTGCGGATATGTATGCAACAGACCACATCCGCCGGGTTCTGAAGACCTTCCCTGGGGTGTTTTCAGGTATTGGTGAATTCACGATCCATAAAGAATTCGTTTCGTCGAAGGTTTCCGGCGAAACAGCCAGTCTCACGAATCCTGCGCTCGATCGCATTCTCGATTTCGCCGCCGAAGCCGGCCTTGTGACGCTCATTCACAGCGACATCGACATTCCTTTCGCAAAGCAGGATGTAGAGCCCGCCTATCTCAGTCAGATGAAAGCAGTGCTCAAGCGCCATCCCAAGACAAACATCATTTGGGCGCATTTCGGCCTGGGCCGTGTTGTTCATCCTGTTCAGGTTTCCGCGTCAGCGGCTGAGCGTGCCCCCGCACAAATGGACATCGCCGAGGGAATACTTTCCGACCCGGCATTCCGTCACGTGAACTTCGACATTTCGTGGGATGAGGTTGCGAAGTACGCAGTTGCCAGTCCCGAATCGATTGGCCGCGTGGCAACCATTCTCAATCGTTATCCCGACCGCATCTTGTTCGGTACCGACACCGTCTCACCGGCGAGTGCCACGGCTTACTTTTCGGTGTACGAAATGTGGACGCCTGTCTGGCGTCTGCTCACGCCGGAAGCCAGGACCAAAGTGCTTAAGACCAACTATGAACGTATCTTCGACGAAGGGCGCAAGCGCGTCCGCGAGTGGGAGAAAGCGAATTTACGCTAACTGAACCTGTATAAGGAGAGAACATGCAAGATCGACCTATCCGACTTACTTTACATGCCCTGACTTTTGCGTTGGTGTTCTTGTCGACAGCTTTGTGCGCTCAGGCTCAAGCTCAACAAAACGCACTGCAAAGAACTTCCATGGAGATCTACGGTTTTGCGATGCTGGACTTCGGCCATGATTTCAAGTCCATCGACCCGGCATGGTTCGACACGCTGCGGGTAACCAGGCTCCCATCCTTCGACGGAGAGTTTGGTGCAGACGACAACACCTTCGCCGGAGTGCGCCAGAGTCGTTTTGGGGTGAAGACAACCACTCCAACGGACCTTGGCGACCTTAAGACCATATTTGAGTGGGAACTTTTCGGCGTCGGTGTTGACGCAGGCCAAACCACGATTCGTCTTCGGCACGCCTGGGGAGAAGTCGGAGCGTTCGGCGCTGGGCAGTACTGGAGCGTCTTTACGGATCCCGATTCATTTCCCAATTCTCTGGAGTATTGGGGACCGACGGGCCTCGTGTGGTACCGAAACGTGCAGTTCCGCTGGATGCCGGTCAGGGGCGATTCACATGTGAGCTTCGCCGTCGAACGACCGGGCGCAAGTGGTGACGGCGGTGTTTATGCGGACCGCATCGAGTTGGCCGGCATCCAGCCGCGCTTTCCAATGCCGGATTTCACGGGTGAGGCGACGCTTGGAAAGGGATGGGGTTGGTTCCGTGCCGCGGGAGTCGTTCGCCGTGTTTCGTGGGATGACCTGGACAATACCGGCCCAGACCTGAGCGGCGACGCGACAGGTTGGGGATTAAATATAACCTCCGGCTTGAAAATCAAACGCGACGTCATCAAGTTGGCGGTGGTTTATGGCGAAGGGATCCAAAACCACATGAACGATTCCCCGGTGGATGTCGCCGTCGAGAGGAACCCTGACGGTTCCCTCGAGGGCAAGGCACTTCCTATCGTCGGTACCTCGGCCTTTCTCGATCACGTGTGGGGCGACAAGTGGACCACGTCTTTGGGCTACTCTCGCCAGGACATCGACAACAGCAACGCTCAGGCCGGTAATGCTTTCAAGAAGGGGGAGTACGCGCTCATCAACCTGCTGTACACACCCGTGCCCAACGCGATGGTGGGCGGCGAACTGCAATGGGGTCGCCGGAAGAACCTCGACAATTTTCAATCTGAAGGTTTCAAGCTTCAGTTTTCGTTCAAATACAACTTTGCGTACAAATTAGGAGGATAAGTATGACAGGGCAAAGTCTCGTGAAACATCGGCGACCCTTGCTCGCAGGAATCGTCGCATGCCTGGCCTTCGCTAGCCTGGCGCTCGGCTTCCAGTCGGGAGATCCTCAGGCCGCCGTCAATGCTGCGTTCACCAAGTTCAGAACCCTGCAGGAAGGGAAGAACGCGGATTACATTCCAGCTCTCGCCAAGGTGGACCCGAACTTGTTCGGGATCGCGCTCGTGACGGTAGACGGCAAGGTGTTTACTGCGGGCGACATCAACACGCAGGTATCCATTCAGTCGATTTCCAAAGTCTTCACAATGGCGCAGGTCATTCAGGAACAGGGTGTCGACTCGATCGAGAAACGGATCGGCGTCGATGCGACCGGCGCACGGTTCAACTCCATCATCGCGGTTGAAGGTGTTCGTACTGTTGCCGGAACGGGCGCACCGGAGATGAACCCGCTGGTCAATCCGGGAGCGATCTCGGCGACGAGCATGGTGACCGGTGCGAATGCAGATGCGGTCTGGGCGAAGATCATTGGATTCCACAACGACGCGGCGGGCCGGTCGTTGACGGTGCTCCAGGACGTCTACAAGTCCGAGTCGGATACCAACCAGCGGAATCAGGCGATTGGTGCGCTGATGTTGGCCTACGGCTACATCAAGACGAACTGGCAGCAGGCGGTCGACCTCTACACGCGGCAGTGCTCGATCGGCGTCACCGCGAAGGACCTGGCAACGATGGCAGGGATGCTGGCCAACGGCGGCAAGAATCCCGTCACTGGAAAGCAGGTCATGGATGCGAACAAAGTTCCGGGCGTTCTCGCCGTGATGGCCACTGCCGGTCTGTATGACGATTCCGGCAAATGGCTGTACCACACGGGTCTGCCTGCCAAGAGCGGCGTGGGTGGCGGCCTCATCGCGGTCTCGCCGGGAAAGTTCGGAATCGCGGTCGTATCGCCGCCTCTGGATGAAGCGGGTAACAGCGTGCGTGCTCAGCGCGCAATCGCGGATATCTCGAATGCGCTCGGAGGCAATCCGCTCGCGGCGAAGAAGTAGGGATGTTGTAGCCATCGCCCCTCCTGGCCGGGCCTGTTGCTCAACGGGAATCTCCTCGCACGCTTTCAGCGTGCGGTTGCGTAGAGGGTCGCGGTAACCCCGGGTATCGCTTTGCTCAACCC
>Ga0070675_100004656_pt1 | contig 10474 bp, 11 predicted proteins | sample KBSM43metaG_FD_65343 | JGI IMG/M metagenome (GOLD analysis project Ga0070675, IMG submission 65343) | Miscanthus rhizosphere microbial communities from Kellogg Biological Station, Michigan, USA - KBS M4-3 metaG | ecosystem: Host-associated > Plants > Roots > Rhizosphere > Soil ...
TTCTATTCGACCCAGGAAGATGGACTTGCCAAGGCCCTCCGCGGCCTGACTACGCTGTCCGAGGTCATCGCCAACTGTCCTCGTGTGCCGCTCAACCGGCGCCTGCGGCAACTTCAGGAGATCTACGCGTGAGCGACCTTGCCGACCTCTACCGCCGTCCGGCGCCCAAACCCGCCGCCGTGGCCGCCCCGGCCGCCACGCAAGCGCCGGTGTCGCTCGCGGCACGACTCGAGCGCGAGATTCGTGAGGGTCGCGTCGAATTGCCCGTCTTGCCGCGCGCGGCCGTCGAAGTGCAGGAGCTGATTGCCCGTGACGCCGATCTGTCCTCGATTGTGCGCGCCATCGAACGCGAACCGACCGTGGCCGCCGCGCTCGTCAAGTACGCCAACGCCGCGATCTATGCCGGCCTGCGCGACGTGACCGACCTGCAGCAGGCGGTGGCCCGCCTTGGCCTCAACCAGGTGCGCGAGACCGTGGTGTCGCTCTCGGCCAAGGCGGCGTTCAAGGCCGACAACCCGGCGCAGGCGAAGTACTACGCCACCATCTGGAAGCATTCGCTGACGACGGCGGTGGCGGCGCGCCGGCTGGCGGAGTTCGTGTCGGCGCCCAAGGAGACGGCGTTCCTGGCCGGGCTGCTGCACGACATCGGCCGCATTTGCGTGCTGCGTGGCATCACCACTTTGCGCAAGCGTGACCCGAAGGGATTCGTCCCGCCCGACAACACCATCGCCGAGTTCACCGACGCCCTGCACTGCCCGATGGGCGAAGTGTTGTGCCAGGCGTGGAACATCCCGGCGGAGTTGAGCGACGCCATCAAGCGGCACCACGACCAGAACCTCACCGAGCCGAAGGATCTGCTGGCAGCCGTGGTGCAGGTCGCGGACCTGATGGCGGCGAAGATCGGCGCCAGCCTGCACCCCGAGCCGAACCTCAAGCTCGTGGAGCGCCCGGCGTTCGCCGCGCTGCAGCTCGATGACGTCAAGGTCGCCATGCTGCTTGTCGAGCTCGAAGACGAGTGCGAGTCGATGGCCAAGTTGATGTAAAGGTTCTCGTAGAGGCGGGTCTTTGGACCCGCCTACAATGGCCGAACGCATGCTTCGGCCCATTGTATGTACGCTCCTCGTCACGACAGCGCTGGCCGCGCAAACGCTGACCGACCTGCAGCGCCGCGCCGCGGCTGGTGATCACGACGCCCAGACCGCGCTCGGCACGCTCTACGAAACTGGTGACGGCGTGCCGCTCGATCCGGCGCACGCAGCCGCGCTGTATCGCGCGGCGGCCACCGCCGGCCACGCCGGCGCGCAGATCAACCTGGCGACGATGTATCTCGACGGGGCCGGCGTGCAGAAGGACGCCGCCGCGGCCGTGGCGTGGCTCACGCGTGCGGCGGACGGCGGCAACACGCTGGCGCAGTTGAACCTCGGCATGATCTACGAGTCGGGGGAGCCGCCCGTGAAGGCCGATCCAGCGCAAGCCGCGCGTCGGTATCGCCAGGCCGCGACGCAGGGGCTCATGCCAGCGCAGTACCGTTTGGCGCGCCTGTATGAAGCCGGCCGCGGCGTACCGCGCGACCTCGATCAAGCCGCGATGTGGTACCGCAAGGCGGCCGACCAGACCGACCCCGCCGCGCAGCTGCGGCTCGGCATCCTGCTCAGCCCCGGCAACGGCACGCGGACCGACGTGGTCGAGGCCTACAAGTGGCTCAATCTCTCCGCGTCACGCTGGAAGAGCGAGGCGCTGCGCGTGGAGGCCGCCGCCCGGCGGGACGCGCTGGAGAAGCAGATGACCGAGCCGCAGGTGTCCGAAGCCATCCAGCGTTCGCTCCGGTGGCAGGACACCGTAGGAATGCAACAGAAGTAGAGGGCAGACCGCCCTTCAGGGCAGTCTGAAGACGGCCCTCTACATCGATGCGGGCGCCGCGCCCTCGACGACCTTCAGCAGCTCCTCGATGAGCGGTCGCTGGCCCGCCAGGATCCTCTGCAGCGCCATGTCGAGCGGAAACCACGCCGCCCGGTCGACTTCGGGAAACTCTTTCTGGCGGCCCGATTTGGGCGGCCACTCCATAGTGAATGTGGTGCTCCGGACGGCAGAGGCGTCGAGGTCGCCCTCCACCGCCCAGGCGGTCACCAGCTTGCCGCCGGCCTGGCGCACCGGGGTGAGCGGCAGGAACGGACCGTCCACGCTGAACCCCGTCTCCTCGCGGAACTCCCGCTGCGCGGCGTCGATCGGCGTTTCACCCGGTTCGTGGCCGCCCTTGGGGATCGACCACGCGCCAAGATCCTTGCGCGACCAGAACGGTCCACCCGGATGGACGAGCAGCACTTCCAGACCGCCGGGGCGTCGGCGGAACAGCAGCAGGCCCGAGCTCTGTTGCTTCACTGTCGCTACTTCAGCTCGCTGACGCGGCGGATCAGCGCCTGAGCGAGCCGCCCCGCGCCAGCCATGGCGGCTCCATCCAGTGTGTCGGGCGTGTCGCCAGGCGTATGGATGGTGGCGAGGATTGCCGGAGTGAATCCCTGCGTCAGGCCTGCCCCCTTGGCGTGGAGCAGCAGCCACAGCTGATGCGCCTCGGTGGCGGACAGGATGGCGATGGACAGCGTGGGGATCTTGCGGGCGCCGAACGAGCGGTCGTCGCCCGGGGGCATGCCGCCGAAGCGCAGGCAGTCCGTGCTCACGCTGGCACACGCCTCGAGCATCGCGCGCCCGAGCCGCGGATCCGCACCGCCCTGCGGCGGCCCGAAGACGACCGTGTCTCCGTAGCCGTTGATGTCGTAGTTGAGCATCGCCTTGATGCGATCGCCGGCGTGGGCCTCGGCGTACTTCGCCGAGCCGATCAGGCCCGACTCTTCGAAGTCGAACCAGACGAAGGTGACTTTCGAGCCGAGCCGTTCGCCCTTGAGCGCCGCCGCCGCGTGGACCAGCATCACGCTCGACGCGCCGTTGTCCACCGCGCCCTGGCTCAAGGTCGTGGTGGTCATCCACTTGGCGTCGTAATGGGCGCCCACCACGATGGTCTCGGGGCCTTCGCCGAGCGTCACCACGACATTGCGGCCGCGCGTGCGCGGATCAGGTGCGGCGTTCGGGCCGGCTGCCGGCGGCTTGTCGAGGGTGAAGGTCTCGACCGTGAAGGGCAGGTTGTGTGCCTTGAGGAGCGCCGTCAGCGCGTCGAACCGCGCGTCGTTGTCAGTGGCGGCCGAGAGCGTTCGGACCTCCGCCACCAACGCGTCGTTGGCTGTTTGCGCCGCCGCGAACTGCGGCAGCGCCAACAGGGCCAGAAGGATCGTCACCCGCATCGGGCGATTATGGCTCAGCCGTTAAGGCGCGACGCACCTGAAGTTGGCGGCGTCGTCGATGCTGCCCGTGCCGGTGTGGCGCGCCACCTGCGGATAGGCGCACAGCGGGCGCGTGCGCACCACCTCGTTGTTCACCACCCGGCTCGCCACCATCGACGAGGGCGCCTGCTCCTTCTCGACCCAGTTGATCACAGCCGTCACCGCGTCGTGGCGATCCGGGCCCACGCCGCCGCCGCAGTGAGCCATGCCCGGCACCATGAACAGCCGGAAGAAGTCCGGCGTGTCGGCGCCGTTCCTCGCGGTCGCCTGCTCGTAGTAGTGCACGCCCATCATCGGCTGCAGGATCGTGTCGGCCCACCCGTAGGTCATGAGCAGCTTGCCGCCGCGCTTTTTGAACTTCGACAGGTCCGGGTTCTTGGCGTCGGCGAGTTTGCTCCACGCCTCCACCATCTTCACGTCCGTGTCGTAGTTGAACGTGGTGTAGTCCCAGTCCGGCTTGGGCGGCGTCTGGACGAGATACCGCATCGTGTTCTCGGCCAGATTGAAGTCGGCAGGCTTGGGGTTGGGCCCGTTCGCCACGATCACGTTCAGCCAGCCGCTGCCCGTGCCGCTGCCGAAAAGCGGCATCACCGCTTCGCTGCCCGGCATGAAGCCGGGAAAGAACGGCTTGCCGTTGCTCACCGGACCGCTATACACCTTGGCGATCGCGTCGGCCTGCCCGGGCGTCAGGCAATCCGCGCTCGTATCCGCGCCCGCGCTGCAAGCGGCCACGTCGCGCGCCGGGTTGAAGTCGCACTTGCGCGGGTCGTCGATCAGGCCGTCGGTCAGGCCATCGATGGCGTCGCACTTGTTCATCACCTTTTCGGCGACCGTCTCCAGTTTTCCAGGCGTCACGCCGGAGCCCGTCAGTGCCTTCTGGTTCCACATCGCCCCGATGCTGAAACCGGTCTGATCGACCCACGGGGCGTTGGCGACGATGCCGTCGAAGTCCTCGGGGAAGCGCTGGGCTTCGATGAGACCCTGACGGCCGCCGTTCGAGCACGAGTTCCAGTAGGACTTCGAGGCCGCCTTGCCGTAGTAGTCCTTGGTGATGTCCTTCGACGTCGTGGCCGTGAGGTGCACCGCGCGGTAGGCGTAGTCGATCGCCTTCTGCGGATTGCTCATCACGAACGAGCCGCCCGGCTCCTTGCGCGCGTCGTGCCCCGTGTTCGTCTGCGCGAACGCAAACCCGAGCTGCAGCGCCTGGTTCTTCTGCGCCACGCGCCCCGGGTCCTCGAGGCTCTCGCCCGCGTGGCCGCCGTTGCCGATCATGTAGAAGCGGCCGTTCCACTTCGCGGGCAGGCTCACCTCGAAGGCGATCTCCGGCGACAGCGTGCCCGACACCTTGCAGTGCGCCGGCGCGGCGGCACTGGCGGCGACGCTCATCGCGGTGATTTGCGCGATCTCTTTCGACTTGAACTGGCCGAGCGCCTCGCACGCCTTGCGCGGCTCCTGCTCCGATTTCGAGTAGTCCACGAGCGCAGACTTGAGGTCCGCGAACGCCTGGCCGTGTGCCGGAGCGGCCAGGGCGGCCGTCGCGAGCGCGAGAACGAAGGTGGTCTGGATGCGCATGACGCCGTGTCCTCGAATGTCCATTATTTGAAGAGCGCCAGATCGACGGCGTTGCCCATGGCCGTATAGCCGGCGTCGCCCGGGTGCAGGTGGTCTCCCGAGTCGTAGGCCGGCAGGAACTTGGAGGGCGCCGCCGGGTCGCGCGTGGCTTTGTCGAAGTCGATGACGCCGTCGTAGGCGCCGCTCGAGCGGATCCATTCGTTGAGCGCCTGCCGCTTGGCTTCGCCTTCCGGCGAGTAGTAGGCCGCGCCCTCGTACGGCGTCAGCGTGGCGCCGTAGATCTTCAGGCCGCGCGCGTGTGCGCGCTCGATCAGCTGCTTGTGGCCCGCAATCAGGTCGGCGGCGCTCGGCGTGGGGTTGCCGCGCGCCAGGCCGATGTCGTTGATGCCTTCCATCACCATCACGTGGGTGACGCCCGTCTGCATCAGGACGTCCTTGTCGAAGCGCGCCAGGGCGTTGATGCCGGCGCCGTCGCCCAGCACGCGGTTGCCGCTGATGCCGGCGTTGAGCACCGCCACGCCCGGACCTTTGCGCGCGGCCAGGCGGCGCGCCAGGACGTCCGGCCAGCGGTTGTTCAAGTCCGGCGTCGATCGCGCACCGTCCGTGATCGAGTCGCCGAAGGTGACGACGGCGAGGGTGTTCGCCGGCGACGCCACCTCGACGCGCGCGACGAGGAACCAGGCGCCCGGCCGAAGCGCGGCGGTCATCGTGGCTTCACCGACGTGGTTGCCGGTGTCCGACACGTAGTTGGTCTGCGACGCGCCGTTGTGCGTGGTGACCGGCGACGGGCTCACGCCAAGCTCGCCCGGCACGAAGAGGTCGATGGCGACGTCCGACAGCGGCGCCAGCGTCAGGTCCACCGGATCGCTCACGAGCGTGGCGCCAGCCAGGATCATGGCCGTCGGGGCCCCGTCGAAGAGCAGCGTCTTCGACGACGCCGGCTGAATCGAGGAGTCCTGGGCGCGGAGCGCGACGCTGGCGCCGCCGACCTGGATCGGCGCCGTGCCGAAGGCGTTGCTCAGCACCACGCGCACGCGCGAGCCGCCGATGCTCGTGTGCACGATCTGGCGGAGCGTCTGGTTGGTCACGGTCGCGGGCGGCGCGAAGCCGCGCCCACCGCCGCCGCCACCAGGACCGGCCGGTGGACCGACGGGTGCCGCGGCGGGTGCCGTCGGCGCTGGGGCGGCCGGGGCCGCGGTCGCGGGTGCGCCGCTTGGGGGCACGACCACCGCGGGCGCGGCCGGCGGCCCGCCAGGGCCGGGACCACCGGCCCGTGGGCCCGGCAGCGGGCGCGACACGAGCGCCGTCGCCCAGGTGGCCACCCACTTGTCGCCCTTCGACTGCGCGACAGCGGGGGAGGCGATGGCGAGGGCCAGCAAGGCCGTCAACAGACGCGCGAACCGGGCATTACGAGGTGTGGAGAAACGCATGCGGGACTCCAAGGTGGGGGTATTTCCGGGCCGCAACTGTCGGCGGATGGATTCAACCGCACCCCCGTGGCCTTGTCAAACGTGGCAGGGATTAGCCGCAGACGCCGGCGTCGCGGCCATCATCCTGTGCAACCGGGCTTGATCTCTTAGGGCAAGAGAGGTAGATCCATCATTCCGGAGGCGGCATGAATTCAAGACGCTCCCAGCGCGTCGACATCAACGGCGATTCCGACGGCGCGTTCGCGCCGATCGTGCTTCTCGTGGACGACGAAGTGGCCGTGCGCGACGTGCTCGCGTGGGTGATTCAGGGCGTCGGCTATACGCCGGTGACTGCAGCAGGGCTCGAGGGGTTCGAGCTCCTTACCGCTCTCGCGGATCGTGTCGCGCTCGTGATCCTCGATCTGTCGATGCACGGCCTGGACGGCTTCCGCTTCCGCGACCTGCAGCGCGCGCAGCCGAGGCTCGCCGACATTCCGACCATCGTCATGAGCGGACGGCCGGTGCTGCAGGAGGAGAAGGTGCGGTTGCGGGCGAATGAGTATGTGTGGAAGCCGGCGCGCATCGCCGAGCTCCGTGCCCTCATCTCCGAGCACGCGCGCCCGATCCCGGATGCGCATCCCCGTCGCGTCGCGCAGTCGGCCTGAGGCACCGCCTGAACGCCGCATCCAGTCGCGTTACGACGAGCGCGATCGCGCCGAGGTGCATGAGCACTACGACGATCACGGCGCGTGCAGGACGCGCTTCATGGCGCGAGGGTCCTTGGAAGTGCCCTCTTGTCAATCGCCGGAGCGGGACCTACAGTGCGGACATGGCTTCCGCGCGCCTCTTCCGCGTCATCCTGCCGGTGAACGACATCGAGGCGTCCGCGTCGTTCTATGCAGCGCTGCTCGACGACGCCGGCATGCGCGTGTCGCCGGGCCGGCACTACTTCGTGTGCGGCGGTGCGGTGCTGGCGCTCTACGAGCCGCGCGCCGACGGCGACGACCGGACCCCGCGGCCGAACTTCGACCACGTCTATTTCGCGATGGACGATCTGCCGGCGGTGTTCGAGCGCGCGCGGCAGGTGGGCGGCCTGTCGACTCAAGTCGGCGACGGAGGCTTGCGGATGGGGGAGATCGCGCGCCGCCCGTGGGGCGAAGTGTCGTTCTACATGCACGATCCGTCCGGCAACCCGCTCTGCTTCGTCGACGCCTCGACGCTCTTCAGCGGCCCGCCCTCGTAGGCAGATCTACCAGGGAAGCTTCGTCCCATCCACGTAGGTCGGCTCTGCGGTGTTGGCCTGCGTCAGGCCGTCGATGACTTTGATCAGCCCTGCGATCACAACCGCCGGCTTCGCCTGCCGCGACGCGCCCTCGGGACCGATCAGCGCGCGGAGCATGTCCGTCTCCGTCGGCGGTGGCGAGATGGTGGCCACGATGATGCCGCGCTCGCGGAGGTCGTCCGCCAGGATCCGCGTCACCATGTTCAGCCCGATCTTGCTGGCGCGGTAGAAGTACGGTCCGCGATACCCTGGCAGCGAGATGACGCCCGACCGGCTGGTCATCGACACGATCTTCTTCTGCGCGCTCGCCGCGACTGAATCGACGAACGCCTCGGCCATCGCCAGCGGCGCATAGACGTTCACCGCCATCACTTCTTCGAATTGCTTGTAGTCCAGCGACCCGAGCTGCTGCGCCTTCATGTCGCCGAGCAGACCGCCGTTGTTGAGGAGCACATCGATCGGACGGCCGCGATACTTGGCGGCGAGCGCCGCGATGCCCGGGCGGTCGAGCAGGTCCAGCTTCTCGAGCGTGATACGCGGATCGCGCGCCGCCAGATCGCGCAGCTCCTTGGCGCTCGTGACGTCGCGCGCCGTGGCGATGACGTTCCAGCCGGCCGCCGCGTACTGCCTCACGAACTCCAGGCCGAGACCGCGGTTGGAGCCGGTGATGAGAATCGTGCGGGGTTGTTGGGCATCGATGCGGCGGCCCGTCGCGCCGAGGACGAGCGCGAAGACGACGAATGCTGCGGTGATCTTCATGAATCCGCCTCCCCGGCCCTCGATGGGTGCCGGCTGGAGCGGATCTTAGCGGGGTTCGTGGGCTGGCGCTCAGGGCGCCCTGGTCGCCGCCATCAGCGGAGGCGACGCCTGCTGCCGCTTCAGCGTGTGACGCATCGCACGTGAAACCTCCATGTACGGCAGACTGCCGATGCCGGCGCCGAGCACCGTCAGCGTGAGGAGCTGTGCCTGGTAGGCCGCCTGTTCGCTGGCGCCCTGCCGGATGTGCGCTTCCTCGTGAACCAGCAGGCTGGCGAGCTTGCGCGCGGCCATGATGTCGCCACAGCGGTTCCTGGTCCGCAGCAGCCGCTGGAAGGTGTCGGTCGTGGTGATGATGTAGATCTTCCGGGCGTCCGGACCCACGTAGGCTTCCACCCCGGGGGAGGCGTCGGCGGGGGCCGTCCGAGCGAACTCGATCGGGGGGAACGTGTTGACGGAACGCCCCAACAGGTTCAGGGCGCACACGAGTACTACGTCGGCGGTCCACATGGCCAGCCTCGAATGCGAGGCTGGCCTTCGTGTTGACGGAGTCCAGCCCGCTGTCTGCTCGCGGGTTCGTTGCGACCAGGGACGCCGCCGCGTTGCCGCGCGCCGCCGTCCCGCCCTTCTTGCTACCGCTTATGACCCTTGGGAACCCTTCCCGGTTGGATACGACAATAGACGCCCTTTGGCCCGAAACGGTTCACACATGCCGCGATCTTTTTCGAGCTAGCACGATTGGGCTAGCTGAAGCATGAACGCGCATCCGCCACGCCGAATGCGGACTGGTGCTGACTACGTTGGTCGCGCCCGAGTGGCACACTCGGCTCCGGACCGGACCGGAATGGACGGGAAGGAATGGTCGGGGCGACAGGATTCGAACCTGCGACATCCTGCTCCCAAAGCAGGCGCGCTACCAGACTGCGCTACGCCCCGACTCGGTGAAGACTCCTGATTTTACTGCTCTTCCAGCCGATGTCCTAGCCCGTGCTCCTTCGCTTCTGAGGCGAAGACTGCGCCACAACTGTGTCGAAACCACTCGTCGGCAACGCCACCGGCACTGAGCCGCGTCGTACGTCGACCGCAGGTCATGGATCCGGAAGCGCGGCACCCGCGCTCGCCGGAGACCTGAAGGTCCAAGGTCGCTCGTAAACAGATACGGTGCGTCGCCGGCGATCTGCAGCTGGTCGCGGAACGCGTCGACCGCGAGGTCCGCGCCGTTTGGTGTCTTCGAGTCCGGGATCCAGACGACCGCGTTGACGAGATCGAGTTGATCCTTCTTCATGGGCGTGAGCTCCCGGTAGACCCGAAGGTCGGTCTCCGTGATGATGCGGATCGCGTGCCTACAGCTGTACGTTTCACACCGCGACAACGTTCATAGTAGTGCGCCTCGTCACCGCCTCACTCTGACGCTATGCTGCACATCCTCCTGCTCACCTCGCTCATGGCTCAAACTGCCAAGCCAGCGACACCGGCCCCGTCACAACCCGCGAGCGTCGCTGCCGCGTCAGTGGTCTATCTACCGCCCGACGCCGCCGCTCTCGTGGTGAAGATATCTGCCGCCGCCGAGAGTGGTCGGCTCTGTCAGAGTCAGCTCACTGCGGCCCGGGACCGCCTCCTCACGCTGGAGAAGCAGGAACTGGACCTGCAGAACCAACAAGCGGACGTGGTAAAGGAGCGCGATACGTCTGCAGACACGGTCAGACGCGCGCCCGCCACTAGCGCGGAGGGAGTCGCCGCGCGGAACCAGAATCAGGCCGCCCGCACCAAGTGGCAGAATGTTCAGACCCAAATCGGCAACACGCTCCAAGAACAACAGCGGGTGAAGGGCGACATCGCGACTCACCTCGCGTGCCTTCAGGCCAGCCAGGCGGTGTTGAAAGGCATGTTCTCCACGCCGTCGAGCGCTGCGAAGTAGCGCGCCGGTCGTGGATGTAAGAAATCGGATTCGCCGGCGTTCTCGACGTGGCGCGGCCGGCTCGAATGATGTTTGGCTTCGGCAGCTCTCGACATTCAGGCCCATTTCGGCCTGAGATTTGAGGTGAAGAGATGGCAAAGAAAGCGGCTCCCCCGACGACAGCAGCAGCAGCGAATGCGATCGCGCTGAGACCTACGCATGCAGC
>Ga0070675_100004657_pt1 | contig 10473 bp, 4 predicted proteins | sample KBSM43metaG_FD_65343 | JGI IMG/M metagenome (GOLD analysis project Ga0070675, IMG submission 65343) | Miscanthus rhizosphere microbial communities from Kellogg Biological Station, Michigan, USA - KBS M4-3 metaG | ecosystem: Host-associated > Plants > Roots > Rhizosphere > Soil ...
GGTCAGGGTCCGCTCGCCGTTGACCTGGCGCTCTTCGGTGTGCGGCCACAGGACACCTTGCACCGTGCGCGGGTCTCCGAACAAGCGTCTCAGCGCGGGCCCTTGGAGCGGCGAGCCCTGATTGTCCTCGGCGCCCATCAGCCGATGGCTCGTGGGATCGACGAAGAGCACCCAGCGCGTCCCGTCGGGACCCACCACCTCGACCACGTCGACCGCCGTCCCGCCGATCTCGTCCTGGCCCCGGAAGGCGACCCGCGACTTGGGATTGGCCGCCATGAGCAACATGTGGGGCACGTCGCCGGAGAACGCCCGCTTCATGGCCTCCACCCCATCGGGCTCCTCGTTGAAGGTGGAGTCGTTCTTGCCGGCCGTCATCCGGGTCCACGCCGTGTCGCCGTGGACCGCCTGCACGGTGGCGAGCTGCATGAAGTTGGTCTCGGTGCGCAGGCGGCCGGGCTCGAGGCGGATCTCGGTCTGCTTGCCCGTGATCGATTCCGTGCCGCGATAGAGGGTGAGGTCGGATTCCACCCGCGAGTCCTTGATGGCCTTGAGCCGCTTGATCCCGCCGTGGGCTGCCACCATGGCGTCCGCGCGTTTCCGGCCTTCGCGCAGCGAAGCTTCGTCGGGCTCGTCCATGCGCATCGACGGAGAAACGGCGATCGGCGCGGCGGAGGCGCCGACCGACACCACCTCCACCGGGCCGAGGGTTCCGAGCGGCGCCTTGAGATCGTCCGCGGAACCCACCACCACGACGACCGCGTGCTCGGAATCGAAGAAGCGTCGGGCCACGTCCTGAACGCTCTCGGCCGTGACTCCGGTGAGGTCGTTCACGTAGCGCTCGCCATAGTCGTTGCCAAGTCCGAGCGAAGCCGCCGTCAACCATTGCGCGGCCTGGGCGCCGAGCGTCTCGTTGCGCAAGGGATACGCGCGGCTCAGGATCCGCCGCGAGCGCTCCACGTCGGCGCTCGAGGGCGGCGAGGCGGCGAAGCGCGACAGCTCGTCGCGCAGACGACCCAGCGCGGCGACGACCGAGTCGTTGTGCGCCGAGGACGCGAGCATCAGGAGACCGGCTTCGCGCTGCTGATCGAGCAGGCTGTACGCCCGGACCACGCGTGCCTGGCCGGCGAGTCGCGATCCCGTGGTGCCGCCGAGCAGGTCGTTGGCCACGGCGAGCGCCGCCGCGTCCTTGGCGCCGCGCGCCGAGACCGGCACGGCGACACGGATCTCCGCTTCGGTCGCACCCGGCACGTCGACCAGTCGGATCTGAGGTCCATCCGGCTTGCGCGGCGCGGGAATGGCGGAAGGGGCGACGGTGCGCGCCTTGCCGGCCCAGCTCCGGAAGGCTTCCTGCACCGCCGTGAACGCGGCTTCCGGATCCACGTCGCCGGCGACGGCGATCAAAGCCTGGTCGGGACGATACTGAGCGCGATGGAACGCGACGACGCGCTCGCGCGTCAGCGCCGAGAGGGCTTCCACCGAGCCGGAGAGCGGCGTGGCGTAGGGATGCCCCCTCATGGCCAGCGCCCACACGTGTTCCTGGGCGACCACGTCGAGATGCGCTCTCGATTCCATCACCCGCCGCGCCAGCTCCTGGCGCCCCAGCGAGAGATCGTCGTTCTCGAAGATGGGATTGATCAGCGCGTCGGCGACCAGCTCGAGCCCGCGCTCGAGATCAGCCGAGCGGAAGGCGCCGGACATCGTGGTGTAATCGCGCGAGGCATCGGCCAGCACCGTCCCTCCCAGGCTCTCGACATCGCGCGCGAACTGCTGGGAGGTGCGCGAGCTGGTGCCGCGCGTGAGCAGCAGCGCGGTCAGCGATGCCGCGCCGCTCTCCAGCGGCTGCTCGTGCCGCGTGCCGGCAGGGACCAGGACCTGGATCTGAACGATGGGCAGACGGTGGTCGCTGAAGATCGCCACCTGCGCGCCGTTGTCGAGCCGCCGCACCAGGGTCGGCGCGGCCTCCACGCTGGAGCCACCGATCACCAGCGCGGCCATCACGAAGAGCAGCGAGCCGCGCGCGCTCATGGGCGACCTCCGCTGGAACCGCCAGGTCCCGTGTCGGCCATGGGAAGCAGCCACACGATGTTTCGTCGCGCCGCCGTCAGCTGCCCCGCGGCGCGCTGGAGATCGGATGGCTTGGCGGCGCGCACGCGCTCCAGCAGATGGTCGAGGTCCTGCGTGTCGTTGGCCAGCATCCATCCCGAGCCGATCGCCTGCGCGCGGCTTCGCGTGGTCTGGAGACCGAATTCGATCGTGGTCTCGGTCTGTCGCTTGGCCCGCTCGAGATCGCTGTCGGCCAGAGGCTCCCGCCCCAGTCGCTCGAGCTCCGAGAACAGCGTGCGCTCGACGACGGCGCTGTCGGCGTTGGGCGCCACCGCGAGCGCCAGATAGAACAGCGAGCCCTCGCGCCGGCTGTCGACGTCGCCTTGAATGGAGTAAGCGAGCGGGGGCGTACCGATGAGTCGCGCCGAGAGCGGGGCGTCGTTGGCGCGCGTGAGCACGCTGGCCAGCAGGCTGAACGAGGCCCAGTCGGGCTGGGTGCGCGGAGGCACGCGCCACGCCGCCATCATCACGCGCAGCGGCACGTGTGCGCGCTCCGCGATCCGGCGCTCCGCGGTCTGCGGCTTCTCCGCGGGCAACGACGGCGCCTTCCCCGAAGCTTTCTTGATCGGCTCGAAGTATTTGCGCGCCAGCTCGACGACGCGGTCGCGGGAGAAGTTGCCCACCACCGTGACGATCGCGCGCGAGGGTCCGTAGCGCGCGCGGTAGAAGTCGCGCAGATCCTTGAGCGTGATCTTCGAGAGATCGCTCGGGCGGCCGAACACCGAGACGCCGTAGGGATGGCCGGGAAAGGCGAGCGCGTAGGCGCGCTCGAGCGCCACCGAGATGGGTGTGGCGCGCAGCTCCCGCTCGTCGGACACCTGCGGACGCTCCGCGTCGAGCGCTTGCTGGGTGAGCGTGAGGCCGGTCATGCGGTCGGCCTCGAGCCGGAACGCCAGCTCGACCGCGTCCGGCGGCAAGGTCTCGTAGTACGACATGAAGTCGTGGGTCGCGTAAGCGCCCGACGAGCCCCCCTCGTTCCTCACTAGACGACTGTGCTCGTCGGCGCCGAAGTGGGTCGAGCCGCGGAACATCAGGTGCTCGAAAAGATGCGCCGTGCCGGTATGCCCGGCAGCGTCGTAACGGGCGCCCGCGTCGTACCAGGCCGCGACGTCGACCGATTTGGCCTGAGCATCCGGCGCCATCACCAGCCGAAGGCCGTTCTTCAGCGTCACCGTCTCCGAGCGCGTCATCTCGAGCGCGTGCGCCGGCACGGCGCACGCCAGGAAGGCGGCGAGCCAGATGCCCGCACGTCTCATCGAGGATTCCTTTCGAGTCGAGGTTGGTTCAATGCAGGCCGACGAGTCGGAGCGTGAGACGCTCGCCTCCCACGCGCGCATCCACCAGGTAGAGACCGGCCGGTACCGCGCGGCCCTCGTCGTCGGTGCCATTCCAGGTCAACGAGAGCGCCGGGCACGATACCACGCCCGACCACAGCCCGCGTACCTTTCGCCCCTGGGCGTCGCGCACCTCCACCACCGTCCTCACACCGCAGAGCGAGGCCGGAATCCCGAGCGTGAACTGCGCGGCGCCATGCTCGAAGACCACGGGGTTGGCGCCGGCGCTCCGCAGCGAAAGTCCGGGAGAGCCGGACGGTGGCGGCACCGTGGTGGTTTCGCTCAGGGCCGCGAACGCATTGGGGATGCCGTAGCCGACACGGTCATCGGGCGCGGCCTTGCGCGACGCCGAGGCGCGCAACGCGCGCGCCACGTCACGCGCCGACCACGACGGCCGCGCCTGGAGCAGGCATGCCGCCACGCCGGCGACGAGCGGCGTGGCGAACGAGGTGCCGTCGCGATAGGCATAGAGATCCGGCGCGCCGGAGGTGCCAGGGGTCGCGACCTGAGTTCCGCGCGCGGCGAGATCGGGCTTGATGCGGCCGTCGTAGCTCGGTCCGTACGACGAAAAGGCCGCCGGCCCGCCGAAGCCGTCCACCGCGCCGACCGCGAGCACGCTGTCGCCGTTGCCGTCGCTCGGCGCCGAGAGGAAATGCCAGGAATTGCCGCCGTCGTTGCCGACCGCGGCGACCACCAGGATGCCCTTGCTGGCCGCGATCTCCGCGGCGCGAGTGACGATCGTGGTGTGGCCGTTCATGCTGGCGTAGGTGTAGCTGGGATCCGGAGCGTCGAACGTGGTGTAGCCGAGCGACGTGCTGATCACGTCGGCGCCCAGGCTGTCGGCCCATTCGGCGCCCTGTCCCCAATACACCATCTCCACCTGACGCTCGAACACGCGCACCTCGGTCCGGCCCAGCGCGTAGTCCGCGTCGTAGGCGGCGCCCACGTAGGTGCCGAACTTGCGGCCCGCCAGCAGGCCGAGAACCCAGGTGCCGTGCACCATGGTGGGATCGAGCGTGTCCTGCGCGGTGTTCAGCCCGCGATAGAAGTCACGCTGGTGACTCGCGGGGATCACGTGATCCCGCAGGGCTTCGTGCTTGTCGAAGAAGTTGAAGCCTTCGTCCAGCACGCACACCAGGATTCCGGCGCCGGTATATCCGGAATCGTGCACCGCGGCGAGATTGAGCTGCGCGATCGGATCGTGGGTGAGCCCGTAACCGATGATCGCGGCGCCCGCGGATCGGGTGGGCCGCGCGGGTGCGGGTCGCGGCGCGATGTCGGGATCGCCCGAGCGCCGCATGACCTCCACCGGAGCCACGTGAGTCACGAACGGAAGATTCGCCACGTCCACGACGCGCCGCGCCGGAGCGCGCACCGCCACGCGATTGAACCAGCGCGACGCGCCATAGGGCACGAGGCCGCGGGCGCGCAGGGCTTCGAGATACGAGGGCTCGACCGGAAGATCGAGGTAGTCGACGGCCGCGGCGTGCGCGCGTAGCCGGCGCGCCCGAGTCTTCGGCGACAGCGCCTGCCCGGCGTCCGCGAGCCGGCGCGCCAGGTCCGCCGGACTCTCCTCGCCTTTGTCGGAGAATTCGATCCAGGCCGAAAGCGTGTCGTCGGGTGCGGCGTCGAGCGAGCGCAGCAGACCGGGCTCCACCTTCGACGCCACGGCGGAAGGAAGCGCCGCGCGGGCGGGCGAGGCTCCGAAGAGGATCGGCGGTCCCAGGAGCACGATCAGGAGCGAGGCGAAAGGGACGCCGGGGAAGGGGCTACGCATTCGCGAGGATTATCGCACGGGGGCGGCTAGCCGGTGGGACTCAGCGCCTCCACGACCGCGGTCAGCTGACCGACCTTGCGACCGGCGTGATTGAGGGTCACGGGCTCGCGCAGGACCGCGAGGCGCTCGCGCTCGGCTTCGGAGAGCAGATCGAGGTGTTCGAGGAAGGCCAGCGTGGCCGGGCCGAGCGCACGGCCCGAGCCGTCCCGCACCTTGATCGCGATCCCCAGTCCGCGGCTCGTGATCCCGATGCACTCGAGGCCCTCCGCCCCGCCCTTCGACACCACGTGCCCGCGGCACGCCTCCATGAGCTGGGTGCTGAAACGCGAGGCTCCGCCCACCGCCTGAGGGTAGGTGGTCATCGCGCTCCGAATCCGATGGAGCGCGCGCTCCCGCCCGTCGCCGGTCGCCATCGCGGAAGCCAGACGCGCGTAGCCGCGCGCCATGGCCGTCATCGGCAGCCCGAACACCACCACGCCGCAGTTGTCGGTGCCGGTCTGGATCTCTTCGTATGGAAACCCGCAGACTTCGGCCACCGCGCGCTGCGCGAGCTGCTGCACCATGTGCTCGGGCCGCTCGTAGCCTTCCACCGGCCATCCCTCGGCGCGCGCCAGCGCCAGCATGCCGGCGTGCTTGCCGGAGCAGTTGTTGTGGAGCGGCGACCGCAGCTCGGGACGCGCCCTCACCTGGGCCAGCGCCTCGGGATCGACGGGATCGTGGTAGCCGCACGCCAGGTGCTCGGGGCCGAGACCGAGCGACTGCAGGATCTGGGTCACCAGCTCGCGGTGATGAGCGCTGCCGGTATGGGACGCCGCCATCACGGCGAGCTGCTCCTCGCTGAAGTGGAACCGGTCGGCGTGTCCGCGCTCGACCAGCGCCAGGAGCTGAAACGGCTTCGCCGACGAGCGAAACGAAGTGACGAGCCGAGGCTCCGCGGTCGAGTCGTGGAGGCGGCCTTCCACGTCGACCACCGCGGCTTCGATGCGGTGGCGCGATTCGAGGATCGCGCCACGCCGCACGTGAACCTCGAGCGTGACCGTCATCGCGCCATGGCCTCCCGGTCTATCGGATGACGACGAAGCGATCCTGCTTGAAGTAAGACGCCGACTCCACCCGGTAGATGTAGATCCCCGAGCTGACGGCGCGCCCCTGCCCGTTCTTCAGATCCCAGCGCTCGAAGTCTCGCACGGGATCTTTGTGATCGAGCACGGCCACCAGGTCTCCGGCCACGGTGTAGATCCGGATCTTGGCCTGCGCCGGCAGATTGATGAAGTGGACTTCGTGGCCGGTCACCGGATCCCAGACCTCGTTCGCACGGAATGGATTCGGAACCACGGAGACCTGCTGGAGATCCTGCTTGGGGCCGATGGTCGGTTCCACCGGACCCGTGAGGTTGCGCGCCTTGGTGTTGAGATTCGGACAGTGGTCGCGCTGCGGGTCGGTGCATCCGATGGCGTCGTAGATGAAGAGGTCGAGGTAGTCGTTGCTCAGGATGTTGCGCCCCTCGTAGGTGATCGCGTACCACGTCCGGAAGCCATCGTGCGGACCCGGCGGCGGGATGAGCACGATGATCGAATCCCCGGGCGAATAGCACTGGCCGAGGCTGTCGCGGCGGCAACGCTTGAAGAAGGCGCCGCTGGAGTCGGGATCCACGAAGGTGGCGACCCGCTGCGGCAGCGGCGTGCTCTCGTCGATCCGCGGGAAGTGCCACATGGTGAGCGAATCGCCGCTGTTGACGCTGAAGCGCCGGATCAGCTCCATCCGCGTGGTGTCGGGGGTATAGAAGACGCGGTAGATGCGGTAGCCGCCGAAATCCGTGCGCGCTTCCATCACCGGGTCGCGAAGCCACCGCAGCGTCGTGGTGCGCGGGCGCGCCAGGATGACCGAATCGGCGCCTTGCGCCTTGAACGCTCCGGGGTAGGCCCAGAGCGGAATGTCCGGGTAGTGCTGGCTCGCGAGCTTGAGGTCCTGATTGGTGATGTCGTAGTAGCTGGCCACGACGTTGGCCTGTGGGTCGATCGCCACCGAAGTGAACTGCCCCACGTCACCCAGGAAGTCGACGATTTCGCTCGTCCATTGGCCGGCGGTCCGGCTGGCGAATCGGAGATCTCGCCCCGTGGCGTCGTAGTAGGTGATCCGAGGATCGCCCGTCGCATCGCTGGGCCGATGCAGCGAAGGGCCTGATGCCAGCGCCAGCGAGGTGTGCTGCCCGACGTCGCCGGCGGCGTCCACGGTCTCGGTCGTCCACACCCCCGCCGAGCGGCTCGCGTACTTCAGATCGCCGTTGGTGGCGTCGTAGTAGCTGATTCGCGGATCTCCGAGCGAGTCGAGGGCCAGCGCGGAGAACTGCCCCACGTTTCCCGTGCCGTCCACCACTTCGGGCGTCCAGCCACCGCCGGCGCCGCGAGTGGCGAACTTGAGGTCTCCCGCGGTCGCGTCGTAATAGCTGACCCGCGCGTCGCCCTGCGCCGTGAGTGCCAGAGAGGCGTACTGACCCACGTCTCCCACCGCGTCGATGGTCTCGAGCGACCACGTCGAGCCGGTGCGAATCGCGAACTTGAGATCTCCGTTGGTGCCGTCGTAATAGGCGACGCGCGGCTCGCCTTGCGCGTTGACCGCGATCGACGTGAAGCGTCCCACGTCGCCGCCGCTGTCCACGGTCTGGCTGCTCCAGACGCCGCCGACCCGGGAAGCCACCTTGAGATTCGAAGCCCCGTAGGTGTTGTCCCAGTAGCTGAGGAACGGATCGCCTTGCAGGCTCAGCGCGAGCGAGGCGTACTGGCCGACGTTGCCGCCGTCATCCGCGATCTCGATGCTCCAGCTTCCGCTGACATTCCGGGTCGCGAGCTTGAGGTCCTGTCGTGACTCGTCCCAGTAGCTGATGCGCGGTGTTCCCGCGGTGAGCGCGAGCGAGGCGTACTGGCCCACATCTCCCGGCGAATCCACGAGCAGCGCGATCCAGGTGCTGGTGCCCGTGGAGTCATGCGCGACCTTGAGGTTCTGGTTGCTCACATCCCAGTAGGCGATCCACGGATTATCGGAGCCGTCCATCTGCAGCGAGGTGAACTGTCCCACGTTCCCGGCGGCATCGGCGGGACCGTAAATCCAACGGGCGGGGTCCGTGGCGGTCTGGCGGACCCACCGGGCGAAGCGCAGGTCCCCGTTGGTGGCGTCGTAGTAGCTGATGCGCGCGTCGCCGAGCCCATTGAGCGCGAGCGACGTGTAGAGGCCCACCGTGGCGAGCGTGTCCGGAATCGTCTCGAGCGCCCAGGTCCCTCCGCCGCTGCGGATGCCGAGCTTGAGTCGTCCTCTCGAGCGATCGAAGTAGCTGACGTGAGGGTTCCCCGCGCCATCCAGCGCCACCGAGGAGAACTCACCGACGGTGCCGGTCGCATCGACGGTCTGGGTCGACCACGAGCCGCCCGACTTGCTGGCCAGCTTGAGGTCGCCGTTGGTCGCGTCCCAGTAGGTGATCACCGGATTGCCGCCCGCATCCAGCGCCAGCGAGGTGTACGAGCCGACGTCTCCGCCCGTGTCCACCGTCTCGAGGGTCCAGAGCCCTCCGCTCCGGCTCGCGTACTTCAGATTACCGAGCGTCTGATCGTAGTAGCTGATGCGCGGCTCGCCCGAGCCGTTCAGCTCGATCGAGGTATAGAGGCCGACGTTGCCGACCGTGTCCACGCTCTCGATCGACCACACGCCCGCCGTGCGGCTGGCGTATTTCAGGTCTCCGGCGGTGGCGTCGTAGTAGCTGATGCGCACGTCTCCGCTCGGCGTGACCGCCAGAGATGTGTGGAGTCCGAGCGCCGAGGTGGAATCCGCGGTCTCGATGACCCAGGCACCACCGATCCGCGACGCGAGCTTCAGATCCTGCCGGACGCCACCCCAGTAACCGATCCGCGGATCGCCGGAGGACAGCTCGAGCGACGAGAACTGCCCCACGTTCCCGAAGGACTGGATGGTTTGAGTGACGAACTGCGTGGCGGCGAATGCCGATGTCGTCCAGGTGAGTGCGACGAGCATGACGATTCCTCGCCGGAGCGTGTGGGGGCTTCGCGTCATCTTGGGCTCCAGGACACGGTCTGAACTCATGGAATCGAAATCAGAGACGGCGCTCCCCCGGAACGCCCGAGCCATCGGGCGCGCCGAATCGAACGCGCCGGGCGCAGGCCGCGGGGGCCGGCGCCGGATCGCGGGTGAGGCTCGCGAGCGCGGGTGATCCGCTCATCGACGAAGCGGTGCGGCGGCCACCCGGGTGGACGCGAGCGGAGGCGCGGTGGTGCTTCCGGCCGAGACCACGGCGCGCGCCGGCGCCGGTCCGTTGGGTCCACGCGCGCCCGCGGGAGGCGCGGGGAACTTGAAGATCTCCTGCATGACGAAGTCGACCATCTCGATCACCTGCTTGCGCTGGAAGTACCACAGCGGGAAACCGCAGAACACCATCTGCGGCACCTGCAGACCGTGGTAGTACGTCATGACGGGCAGCTGCGCGGGCATGGTGCCGCCAATCGCCGAGTACAGCGTGTCGAGGGTCGACTCTTCCTTGGTGATGTTGGGATCCGTATTGACGTCCTCGGTAATGAAGTTGCCCGGTGAAGAATTCGGCGCCACACGCCCGAGGAACTCGGCCGGATAGTTGGAGACCAGATAGAAGGAGTTGCAGAACCGCTGCGACGGCGGCGGATCCGAGGTGCAGGTCCGTGGGTTCAGCACGGCCATGCTGACCCGCGGGTTGTTGACCAGCACGTTGTAGTTCGGCTGCGCCAGCGTTCCGTCGATTCCGTGTCCCGACCAGCCACGGCCGATCGAGTAGGTGGAGTTCCATCCCGTGGGCGACCAGTCGGGCGTATTGATGAGCGCGTTGCGCGCCGGCGCGATGCCGACCGACGACTGCCAATGCGGGAAGTCGTACATGAAACGGCCCGGGATGAGCTCGAGGTCGGTATTGGTCCAGTCGTTCGACGGCGTGTTGCGCTTGCCCCACGCGATCAACGTGGCGTAAGCGACGCCTCCACCGAACATCCACACTCGTCCGCCCTGTTTCAGATAGGTGGAGATGGTCGAGGGCTGTCCCGGCTGGCTCATGAGCCGCAGTGAAGTGATGGGTGCCAGCAGCTCGATGGGCGACCCGATGTAGGTGGCGCCGACGTCATCCGTGTACCAGATCACGGTCTTGTACCGCCCGAGTCGGGCGAGCGGAACGATGCCCGAGAGGATTCCGCGCGTCCCGATCGTGTCGAAGGGACCGTAGCCGTTGAA
>Ga0070675_100004661_pt1 | contig 10470 bp, 9 predicted proteins | sample KBSM43metaG_FD_65343 | JGI IMG/M metagenome (GOLD analysis project Ga0070675, IMG submission 65343) | Miscanthus rhizosphere microbial communities from Kellogg Biological Station, Michigan, USA - KBS M4-3 metaG | ecosystem: Host-associated > Plants > Roots > Rhizosphere > Soil ...
CGTCGTGCTGAACGAGCGGCGTCAGAACTACGAGAATCGTCCGTACGGGCTCGCGGGCATGGCGACGCTCGCGGCGCTGTACGCGCCGGATCATCCGTATCACTGGCTCACGATCGGCTCGGCCGACGACCTCCGCGCGACGACGCTCGACGAAGTGCGGGCGTTCTTCGCCGCGCACTACCATCCGGGCAACGCGTCGCTGGCCATCGCGGGCGCCATCGATCCCGAGCGCGCCTTTACGCTGGCGGAGCGGTACTTCGGCGAGCTGCGCCCGGGCCCGAAAGTCGAGAGCCCGATGCCGACGGCGGCCGCGTTGACCGGCGATCGCCGCCTGCTTCTCGAGGATCGGGTGGAGCTGCCGCGGATCTATCTCGCGTGGCACTCGCCGGCGATGTTCGCGCCGGGCGACGCCGAGCTGGATCTCGTGGCCGACTTGCTGACAAGCGGCAAGACATCGCGGCTATACAGGCGTCTCGTCTACGAGATGCGCCTGGCGACCGAAGTGGCGGCGTTCCAGCAATCGCGCGAGGCGTCCAGCTACTTCCAGATCGTCGCGACGGCATCACCCGGCCGCTCGCTCGACGAGGTGGAGCGGGCGATCGTCGAAGAGGTTGCGTCGTTCGCCGAGGAGGGCCCGACCGCGGCTGAGCTGGATCGCGTTCTCGTGCAGGCGGAGGCCCAGTTCGTTTACCGTCTACAGACCGTGGGTGGATTCGGCGGCAAGAGCGACCAGCTCAACGCATACAACGTGTTCCTGGGCGACCCGTCTTTTTTTGCGCGCGACCTCGATCGGTATCTCGTCGCGTCACCGTCGGCGCTCGCGCAGGCGGCCGCGCGGTACCTCTCGAACGCGCGGCGCGTCGCGGTGAGCATCGTGCCGCGCGGGCAGGCCGCACTCGCTCTCGCCGACTCAACGCCGGCGCGGGTGCATTGACGTGATCGATCGCTCCCGTCAGCCCGAGCTCGGTCCCGACGCGCCGTTCACGTTCCCGTCGATTCAGAAGACGCGGCTGCCAAACGGCCTCGCCCTGTGGACCGTCCAGCACCGCGACATTCCCCTGCAGACGATGGTGCTGCTCGTGCGCGTGGGATCGTCGGCCGATCCGGCCGATCGTCCCGGGCTGGCGTCGCTGACGGGCGACATGCTGGACGAGGGCGCGGGCGGTCTCGGCGCGCTCGCACTGAACGAAGCGCTCGCGCGGATTGGCGCGCAGTTCGAGACCGAAGTCGGACCCGACGCCACATTTCTCACCGTCTCGTCGCTCTCGCGATTCCGCGCGCAGGCCTTCTCGCTGCTCGCCGACATCGCCACGCGCCCGCGCTTCGAGCACGCCGAGTTCGATCGCGTGCGAGACCTGCGGACCAATCGCCTGCGCCAGCTCGTGACGGTGCCGTCGGCGGTCGCCGATCGCGCGTTCAGCACCGCGCTCTACGGCACGCATCCGTACGGGCACCTGGCCATCGGCACGATCGGCGCGCTCGAAACGGTGGCGCTCGACGAGGTCGCGGCGTTCCACCGGCGGTGGTTTCTGCCGTCGCGCGCCGTGCTCGTCGTCGTCGGCGACGCGCCGCATGCGGGTGTGGTCGAAGACGCGTCGCGGGCGTTCGCCCACTGGGGAGCGGCGCAGGACCAGCCTGAAGGCGGCGCCACCGGCTCGGTGCTCGCCGATCCCGACTCATCCGGCCACCGGCTGCTGCTCGTCGATCGCCCGGGCGCGGCGCAGTCGGAACTGCGCATCGGGCACGTCGCCGTGTCGCGCCGCACGCCGGACTATCACGCGCTGCTGCTCCTGAACCTCGTGCTGGGCGGGCAGTTCGTCAGCCGGCTGAACATGAACCTGCGCGAGCACAAGGGCTACACGTACGGCGCGCGGTCGTGGTTCGAGTTCAGGCTCGGCCGCGGGCCGTTCCAGATGTCGGCCAGCGTGCAGACGGACGTGACGGCGGACGCCATTCGCGAGGCGCTTGGCGAAGTTTCGGCGATGCGCGGCGATCGGCCGGTGACCGTCGACGAGCTGGAGACCGCGCGCGCCGCGCTCACGCGCGGATACCCGAGGAACTTCGAGACGGCCGACCAGGTGGCGCGCAGCGTCGCGCAGCTGGCGCTGTACGAACTGCCCGACGACTACTTCGCGACCTTCGTGCCGCGCGTCGAGGCACTCGGGCTCGACGCGATCCACGACGCCGCGGTGCGGCATCTCCATCCCGATCGTCTCGTCACGCTGGTCGTCGGGGACAAAGCGCGAGTCGAAGAGACGCTCGGCGGTCTTTCGCTTGGAGCGCCGGCACTCATTGCCGCGGGCTAGCTGTGACTTCTGACAAGGTTATTCACTGCGCGACCCGTGGAAAGCGGACGCACGGTGGTTGGTAGCCGAGTGCCGCGTGTGGGCGCTCGACGTTGTAGTGCCGCAGCCAGGGACGGAGCGCGCGCGTGCGACGCCAGGAGCTGGGATACGGCACGGCGTACGCCCAGCCGCGAATGAGCGTCTGAATGAATCGTTCGGCTTTGCCGTTGGTCTGTGGCCGATACGGGCGGGTCCGCGTGAGTCGCACGCGGCTGCGGGCCGCAGCCGCCCGAAAGCGTCGACTGATGTAGCCGCTGCCATTGTCGGTGAGCACGCGCGCCACCGTGATGCCGCGCCGAGCAAACCAGCCAAGGGTGCGCCGTAAGAACGCCGCGGTCGTTGCACCTGTTTGGTCCGGCAGGACTTCGACGTACGCGGCCCGGCTGTAGTCATCGACTGCGACATGCACATACTCCCAGCCGGCGCCCACGCTGCTGCGCTGATGCGGCTGGATCCGATGCCCGACGCGCAGAATGCGGCCCAGCGGCTTGATGTCGAGATGTACGAGTTCGCCGGGTCGCGTCCGCTCATAGCGCTGCACGGGCGGGGGCGGGGTCAGGCGGGCCAGGCGATTCAAGCCGACCCGGACCAAGACGGCGGCAACGGTCGAGCGCGGGACGTGCAGCCGGGTGGCGATCTCCCAGGCGGTGCGCCGCTCGTGACGCGCGGCGACGATCGCCGCGACGGTCTCCGGCGGCGTGCGTCGGGGCAGGTGGTGCGGCCGCGAGGAGGCGTCCTCGAGCGCCGGCCGCCCCCCGAGCCGGTGCCGTCGCAGCCACTTGTAGGTCGTGCGCACGCTCACGCCCGCGGCGGCCGCCGCCTCGGGGGGCGGCCACTGGTCCTGACGGATTCGCTGCACGATGAGCGCCCGCATCGTCGGTGTCGTCTTGGCGTTACGATGAAGCTTCACTCGGGGCCCCCTCTCGGATTGAACGGGTCGTGTGGTAACGCCCATTCTTTCCAAGGAGTCCCGAGTGAACAACGTCATTAGAGATCACAGCTAGCCACACGACCAATGAGCCACAAATACGACGCCATCATCATCGGCACCGGCCAGGCGGCGCCCGCGCTGGCGAACCGGCTGTCAGGCGCCGGCATGTCGGTCGCCGTCATCGAGCGCCATCTGTTCGGCGGGACGTGCGTCAACACCGGGTGCATCCCGACAAAGGCGATGGTGGCCAGCGCCTACGCCGCCCACATGGCACGTCGCGCCGGCGAGTACGGCGTGGTCGTCGACGGCGGCGTGCGCGTCGACATGGCACGCGTGAAGGCCCGGAAGGACGCGATCTCGGAACGATCGCGCACGGGCGTCGAGCAGTGGCTGCGCGGCATGGAGCGCTGCGAGGTCTACACCGGGCACGCGCGGTTCCGCGCCGCGCACGAAGTCGCCGTGGGGGATCAGGTCCTCAGCGCCGACCGCATCTTCATCAACGTCGGCGGCCGAGCATCAGTGCCGCCGATGCCCGGGCTCGACACGGTGCCGTTCCTGACGAACAGCTCGATGATGGCCCTCGACACCGTGCCGCCACATCTGCTGATTGTTGGCGGGAGCTACGTCGGCCTGGAGTTCGGACAGATGTTCCGGCGGTTCGGATCCGACGTGACAATCATCGAGATGGGGCCGCGCCTGGTCCAGCGCGAAGACGAGGAGATCTCCTCCGCAATTCAGGACGTCCTCACCGGCGAAGGCATCAACGTTCGAGTGAATGCGAAATGCATTCAGATCAGCGGGCAGTCGGGCGATATTGCCGCTCATGTCGATTGCGACGCCGGCAGTCCGTCGGTTGCGGGCACTCATCTGCTGCTCGCCGTGGGCCGGCAGCCGAACACGGACGATCTCGGGCTCGACGCCGCTGGCGTGTCACGTGACGAGCGAGGCTACATCGTCGTGAACGATCGGCTCGAGACCGGCGTTCCGGGCATCTGGGCCCTGGGCGACTGCAACGGGAAGGGGGCGTTCACCCACACGTCCTACAACGACTTCGAGATCGTCGGGTCGAACCTGCTCGACAGCGCCAGTCGCGGCGTGTCCGACCGAATCCCCGCCTACGGGCTCTACATCGACCCGCCGCTCGGCCGCGCGGGCATGACCGAGACCGAGGCGCGACGGCGCGGACATACGGTGCTGGTCGGGAAGCGGCCCATGACGCGCGTCGGCCGTGCGCTCGAGAAAGGCGAGACCAACGGCCTGATGAAGATCGTCGTGGACGCGAAGACCGAGGAGATTCTCGGCGCCGCCGTGTTCGGGACCGGCGGCGACGAGGCCATTCATTGCGTGCTGGACACGATGTACGCGAAAGCGCCCTACCCCGTCCTGAAGCGCGCGATGCACATCCATCCGACCGTGTCCGAGATCATTCCGACGCTGCTCGGCGAGCTCAAATGAAATGGCCGAGCTTTAGCTCGGGCGTCATCTAGAGCGCCTTCCCAATATGCTGGTGCACGAAGCTGACCGCGATCGCGCCCTCGCCCACCGCCGACGCGCAGCGCTTGACCGAGCCGCTGCGGACGTCGCCGGCGGCGAACACTCCAGGCAAGCTCGTTTCGAGGAGGAACGGCGTCCGTCCAATCGCACTCCACCGCGCGTTCCCGGCGATCTCGCGCGGAAGCTGCTGATCCGTCAGCACGAAGCCCCTTGCGTCCAGCTCGATGCAGCCACTCAGCCAGTTCGTGTTCGGATCGGCCCCGATGAACATGAAGAGGGCGGGCGTGCTCAGCCGGGTCTCCTGACCCGATCCGTTGCGAACGCTGATGCCCGTCAGGTGCCCGTTCCCCTCCACCGCGCTGACCGTGGCGCGCCGGTGGATCACGACGTTCTCGATGTGCTCGACGCGATCGACCAGGTAGCGCGACATGCTCGTTCCGAGGTCGTCCCCCCGGACGATGACGTGAACCGTGCGCGCATAGCGCGAGAGGTAGACGATCGCCTGCCCCGCCGAATTGCCGGCACCGACGACGGCCACGTCGTCGCCGCGACAGAGCCGGGCTTCCATTTCGGTGGCGGCGTAGTAGACACCCGCCCCTTCGTAGTCGCGAAACCGGGGCAGGTCGAGCCGCCGGTAGGAGACGCCGGTTGCAATCAGGATGCAGCGAGTGCGGAGCTTCGTGCCGTCCGCCAGCGTCAGCACGCGAACGCCCTCGTCGATCCCGAGACGGACGACGGTTCCCGGGATGTCGATGCGGGCGCCAAAGCGCTGCGCCTGCAGCAGCGCGTTGCGTGTCAGCTCCACGCCGGAGATCCCAGCCGGAAAGCCCAGATAGTTTTCGATCCGCGAGCTCGTGCCTGCCTGGCCGCCGGTGGCGAGGCGTTCGAGCACGAGGACGTCCAGTCCCTCGGAGGCGCCGTAGACCGCCGCGGCAAGCCCCGCCGGGCCGGCGCCGACCACGATGAGGTCGTGCAATTCGGCGGGATCGAGGACGACGTCGAGACCGGCACACCGGGCGAGATCTTCGATGGACGGGCGCCGGAGAAAGCGGCCTTCGCGACCGACAACAACGGGCGTTTCCGAGGCGGGAATTCCGAACTGACGAAGCAGCTCCTCAGCGTGAGGGTTGCTTTCCAGGTCGATCCACGTGAACGGAATCGCATTCCGGGTCGCGAAGTCGCGCAGGCGATGCGCATCAATCGAGAAGCGCGATCCGACGATCTTCAGGCCTTCGTAGCCGTCGCTCAGCAACAGCGAGCGGCGCATGAGGAAGGCCTTCAGGACGACTTCACCGAGCTCGGGCCACTCGTCCACCGACTGACGAAGCGCCGACGCGCTGAGCTCGAGCACTTCGCCGTCCACAGCCACTCGCGCCGTCACGATCGCCGCACGCCCGGCCAGCAGATCGACGTCGCCGGTGAACTGCTGCTGTTCATGAACGACGATGGTATGCGGGTCTCCGCGCGAGCTCTCGAACATCTCGATCGCGCCGTTGAGCACGACATAGCAACCGAAGCCGCGATCGCCTTCGGCGATAAGCACCTCGCCCGCCCGGACGGCCCGACGCCGGCCGCGGGGCTCCAGGCTTGCAATCTGGGCATCGGTCAGTCGCGGAAACGCGATATCTTTCTCGCTGATCATGTCAACCTGACTCGAGGATCTCATGACTTCTCCCGGCGCCTGTACGCACATTCGGGCGATTGCGACGATCAAGCGGCCTCACCAGCACGTGTGTGAGGAATGCATCAAGATCGGCGGCCAGTGGGTCCACCTCCGTACGTGTCAGGAGTGCGGCAGCACGCTGTGCTGCGATAACTCTCCCAACAAGCACGCGACCAAGCACGCGCATGCCACGAGCCATCCCGTGATCGCCTCTGCGGAACCGGGAGAGCGCTGGCTCTACTGTTACCCGGACGAGGCGTTTGCGGAGTACTAGCCGATCCGCTTGTCGAGCCGGACCGTGACGCGGTCTCCCGCTTCCTTGCCGATGGCCTTGCGTGCGTCAGCCTTGATCGGCAGCTTGTGCGTTCCGTCGCCGAGCGCCATGAAGGCGCTCTTGAACGGCTGCCCATCGACGGTCCCCATCACCTTCACGAGGCCGCGGGTGCCGAAATACTCGACCGACTTCGCCCACACGACGTAAGTCCATCCGCCCTTGTTCGGGCTCTTCCGCAGGACTGCCGTGAACTTCTTGTCGATGGTGCCCTGGCGGCTCGAGCGGCCTGAACCCATTGTTTCCCCCCATGCGGCTGCGAACCCACGGACCATACGCCTATTCATCCACGCGCCATATAGTGAACGAATGGGCGGCGTCGAATTCGATAACGTGTCGTGGGCCTACCCCCGCCAGAGACCCATTCTCGACCGATTCACGCTGGCAGTCGAGGAAGGAGAAACGCTCGCGCTCGTCGGGGCCAGCGGCGCCGGCAAGACCACGGTCCTCAAGCTCGTCAATCGACTGCTCCTGCCTGAGACGGGTGCGGTGCGCGTCCAGGGCAGAGACACGCGTGAATGGGATGTGGTGCGCCTGCGACGAACCGTGGGCTACGTCATTCAGGAAGTGGGACTCTTCCCGCACCTGACCGTCGCCGACAACATCGCCGTGGTGCCGCGCCTCGAACGCTGGGAGGACCAGCGCGTGAGCGCGCGCGTCGGCGAACTGCTGGGGCTGATCGGCCTCGCGAACGACAACTACGCCGGACGGTGGCCCGATGAGCTGTCGGGCGGACAGCGCCAGCGCGTCGGCGTCGCCCGGGCCCTCGCCGCGGATCCGCCGGTCCTGCTGATGGACGAGCCGTTCGGCGCGCTCGACCCGATCACGCGCCGTCAGCTGCAGGAGGAGTTCCGCCGCATCCAGTCGAGGCTGCGAAAGACGGTGCTCCTGGTCACGCACGACATGGCCGAGGCGATTGCCCTTGCGGATCGCGTCGGAGTCCTCGACTCGGGCCGCCTGATTTGGTGCGGCCCGGCGAACACGATCCTTCAGTCCGAAGACCCGCGCGTGCGTACGTTCGTCGACGCGGTCACGGTTGCGCCACGGTCCGGCGTCGAGGACCGGCGCCAGTGACCGACGTCGTCCGCTTCTGGCTTTCACATCGGCAGGAACTGGCGACGCTGGTCGGCCAGCACGTGCTGCTCGTGGCCGTCTCGACCGCGATCGCCGTGGCGATGGGCGTGCCTCTCGGCGTCTTCGCGGCTCGCCGCCCCCGGCTCGCGTCTCCGCTCGTGGCCATCGCGAACGTCGTCCAGACGGTGCCGAGCCTCGCGATGTTCGGCTTCCTGCTGCCGGTGCCGCTCGTGGGGGGCATCGGCGCGCGCGCCGCGCTGGCAGTGCTGGTGCTCTACGCGCTCCTGCCCATCGTGCGGTCCACGATCATCGGGATCAACGGCATCGATCGGTCGGTCCGCGAAGCCGGCGTGGCGATGGGCATGACCCAACGCGAGCTGCTGCGGCAGGTGGAGTTCCCGCTGGCGCTGCCCTCGATCATCGCCGGCGTCCGCGTGGCGGCCGTGGTCGGCGTCGGATCGGCCACGATTGCCGCCGCGATCGGCGCCGGCGGACTGGGGCAGTACATCTATCGCGGACTGTCGATGGTGGACACGACGGTCATCCTGGCGGGCGCGATTCCGGCCGCTTGCCTGGCGCTGGTGGTCGACGGGGGACTGCTGTGGCTCGAGGGCCTGCTGTCGCCACGCCGGCGCGCAGGATCGCGTCGTGCCGCGGCGACGGCCGCCGGAGTGCTCGCGGCGCTCGTGCTCGCCGCGAGTGCAGTGGCGACCGCCCGGTCCTCCGGCGCCATCGTCGTGGGCTCGAAGAATTTCACCGAGCAGTTGATCCTCGGCGAGATCGTCGCGCAGGCGATCGAGCGCGAGACCGGCCTGCCGGTCCGGCGACAGCTGAACCTGGGCGGCACGCTGATCTGCGATCGAGCGCTCAGGTCCGGCGACATCGACGTCTACGTCGAATACACCGGCACCGCGCTGACGACGGTCTTTCACCGACCACCGTCGAACGATCGCGAGAGCGTGATGGCCACGGTGCGGCGCCTGTACGCGGATAGCGGGTCCACGCTCCTGCCCCCGCTCGGCTTCGACAACACGTTCGCCATTCTCGTGCGCGGCTCGGACGCGCGTCGGGAAGGCCTGCGGACGATCGAGGATGCTGCGAGAGTCGCACCGCAATGGCGCGCCGGCTTTGGATATGAATTCCTGGAGCGGCCGGACGGCTACCGCGGGCTGGCGAAGGCGTATGGCCTCGCCTTTCGTGGTCCCCCGCAGGCCATGGACCTGACGCTCACCTACCGGGCCCTGGCGTCCGGACAGGTCGATCTGATTGCCGGCGACGCCACGGCAGGACTGATCAAGAGCCTCGACCTCTTTCAGCTCGAGGACAACCGGCGCTATTTCCCGCCGTACGATGCCGTCCCGGTGGCACGCGCATCCGTGCTCCTGCGGTATCCGCGCGTGCGGGCAGCGCTGGAACGCCTGGCGCATCGGATCTCCGCGGCAGACATGCGAGAGATGAACCACGCCGCCGACGCGGAGCGCGAGAACCCGGACGAGATTGCACGGCGGTTCCTTGACGGACGCCACTAGGAGACGGGCTACAGGCTGCAGCCCGTAGTCTGAAGTCTGAAGTCTGAAGCCTGAAAGGTCCTGCCATGACCGAATCGACCAGCACTCTCCGCGATCACCTGGTTCGCGTCCTCGATTGGGAAGACGCGCACGTCACCCTCGACAAGGCCGTGGAGGGAATCCCGCTCGACAAGCGGGGTGCCCGCGCTCCAGGCTTCGACCACTCGATTTGGCAGTTGCTGGAGCACATCCGGCTTGCGCAGGAGGACATCCTCGATTTCTGCGTCAACCGTGCTTACAAGCACACGATGACGTGGCCGGACGACTACTGGCCAAAGGACCCCGCCCCGCCGAGCCAGCAGGCATGGACGGACAGCGCCGCGTCGTACGCGCGATCACGCGATGCCATGAAACGCCTCGCGCGTGACGTCGAGGACTTGACCGCGAAGGTTCCCGCCGGAAAGGAACATCACACATACCTGCGGGCCATTCTGCTCTCGGCCGATCACGCCGCGTACCACGTCGGGCAAATCGTCACCGTTCGCCGGGCGCTGGGGATCTGGCCAATCAACTGATGAGGCTGGTGCGGTTGTCAACCTCTACGGGGGACACCTCGACGGCAACGACGGCGTCACAATAGGACGCGACGACTTGCGTGAGGCGGCGCACCCCGGCATGCGATCGAGAGGCGGATTCATGACGACAGCAGCGACAACATTGAACCGTGCAGCGCTTGCAGACTGGTACCGTCGCAATCGGCAGCGATCGCGGCAACTATTCGACATCGTCCGCCCGGAGGCCTACTACTCGCGGCCCATTTCGCTCCGTCACCCGATCGTGTTCTACGAGGGGCACCTGCCTGCCTTCAGCGTCAACACGCTCGTGAAGAAGGGGCTCGGTCGTCCGGGCATTGACGAAGGTCTCGAGCGGTTGTTCGCGCGCGGCATCGATCCGGAAGACGAGGCGTCGGCAAGCCGCAGTCAGCGCGTTGGCTGGCCGACTCGAGAGGAGGTCGGGCGATTCGCCGACGACTGCGATGCCCTCATCCTCGACGCGCTCGCAAATGCACCGCTCGATCAGCCTGGGCATCCGCTGTTGCACGAGGCTCAGGCGGTGTTCGCCAT
>Ga0070675_100004662_pt1 | contig 10470 bp, 11 predicted proteins | sample KBSM43metaG_FD_65343 | JGI IMG/M metagenome (GOLD analysis project Ga0070675, IMG submission 65343) | Miscanthus rhizosphere microbial communities from Kellogg Biological Station, Michigan, USA - KBS M4-3 metaG | ecosystem: Host-associated > Plants > Roots > Rhizosphere > Soil ...
GAAACGTTCATCTAAAGCCGCATGCCGTCTCGCTGCGTATCTGGATAAGGCGGACCCTCCCAGTGGACCGCCGCCACGTCGCCGACGTCCGCGAACCCAAAGAACCTAATGAACCTAATGAACCTATTGAACCCTATGAACCTCGCGGAGCTGAATGCACGCGATCGCGACGCATTCGTCGAGACGCTCGGCTGGATTTTCGAAGACTCTCCGTGGGTCGCTGAACGTGCATGGGCGCGCGGGCCGTTCGTGTCGGTCGAGGCACTGCATCAGGCGATGATCGACGTCGTTCAGCAGGCGAGCGAGCCCGAGCAACTGGCGCTGCTCCGTGCGCATCCCGATCTCGGGACACGCGCCCGCGTCAGCGACGCGTCAACGGGCGAGCAGCAGGGGGCTGGCCTCGATCGCCTGGGCAGGGAGGAGTACGCGCGGCTGCAGCGTCTCAACGACGAATATCGCGGCCGCTTCGGGTTTCCGTTTCTATTTGCCGTGAAAGGGAGCACGAAGGAGGATGTGTTGGACGCGCTCGAGACACGCGTCGGTCGATCGAGAGACGAGGAGTTCGTTGAAGCGTTGCGACAGGTTTACAGGATTGCGGGTTTCCGCCTCGAGGACTTCTTAAGGGGGTCGAGTGGAACGACTGACTAGCGGGCCGAACGACCATTACTACGGCAAGGCCGATGTCACCGTGTACCGGCTGATCCGCGACGGCAGTGTGCGTCCGGGATCCAGTGCAGTGTTCGGCGCCAACGTGAAGATGCTGACGTGGGGCGGCGCGTTCTGGCCGACCTACTTGCGCGGCGACAACACCGGACTGATCGCCACCGATTCGATGAAGAACTTCATCCAGGCCCGCACATTCGAATTCACAGACTTCGGCCTCGAGAACTACTGCCGCTTCATCGGCCGTAAATTTCTCGACACCTACCCGCAGGTTGAAGGGCTGCAGATGACTGCCGTCCAGCTGCCGTACGCCGGCCTGGAGGGCGGTGTGGCGTTCATCCCCGCCGGTCCCGATCAGGCGTTTGCGCGCATCGAGATGACACAGGAGGGTGTCGTCAGCGCGGTCTCGGGTATTCAGGGGTTCAAGCTGCTGCGGTTGCGCGGCAGCTCGTTTCAGGGCTTCGTGCGCGACCAGCACACGACGCTTCCCGACAGGCCGAGCCGCGTCCTCCACATGTGGCTAGACATGGAGTGGTCGTACGCGAATCTGGATGCCGCGTTCAGCGACGGCGCCGTGACGGGGCGGGTGCGCGCGATCGTCATGGACGTGTTCAAATCGTTCGAGTCCGCCAGCATCCAGCAGATCATCCATAAGATGGGAACCCGCATTTTCGCTGATATCCCGGAGATCGCCGAGCTCCGCTTCGAAGCCAACAATCGGACCTGGGATGTCGTCCAGGAGCGTGGCGAGGAATTTGGTGTCTACATCGATCCTGCTGCGCCGTACGGCGTGCTTGGCCTGACGCTGACGCGATAGTGTAGGGCGGGTCCTTTGGACCGCCAGATCATTCAGGATCCTTTAATGGGACAACTGACAACTCACGTGCTCGACACGGCCCGCGGGCTACCCGCCAGCGGCGTGCTCGTCGAGGCGCATATCCTCCGCGGCAACGAGCGCACGCCGGTCGGAAGCGCGACGACCAATGCCCAGGGCCGCACGGACACTCCGCTCGCTGCCGGCGGCCGATTCGAACGCGGCGTATATGAGTTGACGTTCCACGTTGGCGATTACTTCCGCCGCGCGGCTATGACGACGACCGACCCTCCATTTCTGGATCGCATCGTCATTCGCGTCGGCATCGCGGATCCAGTGGCTGGTTGTCACATTCCGCTGTTGCTCTCGCCCTACGGCTACACGACGTACCGGGGCTTCTAGTGGCGTGTATCAACTGATGTACTGCGACCGACGCCGGCTCTTCAACGCCGATTCTGCTGGGCGCGACAACGAAGCGCCCAGTAGTAATTTGGGAAAGACACACCACTAATGAGCGTCGAGTCCGCTCGCGAGGTCATACGCCGGTGCCGCATGCTTGCCGCGTGCTCGGACGAGCCCGGCTTCACCACGCGCACGTTTCTGTCCGACAGCATGCGCAAGGTGCACGGCATGCTGGGCGTGTGGATGACTGCGGCAGGCATGGACGTCCGGGTCGATCCGGCCGGCAACCTGCGTGGCGTCTACGCGGGCGCGTCGACGGATGCGCGGCGACTGCTCGTCGGCTCGCATCTGGACACCGTGCCGCATGCAGGTGCCTTCGACGGAGTCCTCGGCGTTGTCATCGGAGTCTCGCTGGTTGAGGCGCTCCACGGGACGCGGTTGCCGTACGGCATCGAGGTGATTGGCTTCTCCGACGAGGAGGGGGTTCGATTCGGAGTGCCGTTCATCGGCAGTCGTGCCCTGGTGGGAGAGCTGGACGCATCGCTTCTGGCGGTGCAGGACCCCGACGGGGTATCAGTGGCGCAAGCGATCCGGAATTTCAAACTTGACCCGTCGCGTATGGCCGATGCGCGGGCGGACGCGAATCCACTCGGGTACGTTGAATTCCATATCGAACAGGGGCCGTTGCTCGAGTCTGCCGATTGCCCGGTGGCGGTTGTCGATCGAATCAGCGGGCGAACCGCCACGGACGTGACGTTTGTAGGCGCTGCGGGTCACGCGGGCACGACGCCGATGAGCGGTCGTCGCGATGCGGTCGCCGGAGCAGCCGAATGGATTGGGTGCGTCGAAGCGCTCGCTTGCGGCACGAAGGGACTGCTGGCGACGAACGGCCGGATCGATGCTGAACCGGGGGCCGCAAACGTGATCGCGGGCCGTTGCCGGCTCACGCTCGACGTACGCCATTCCGACGACACCATCCGTGCGGCGGCGGTCGAGCGGCTTCGACTCGAAGCGGAGGAGATCGGCGCGCGCCGGCGGCTGCAGGTCGAATGGACGCTTCGACTCGATCAGTCGGCCGCCCCGATGGATCCACAGCTCGTCGCCGTGCTCGCGCGCGCACTCGAAGCGGCGGGCGCGCCAATGACGGTGATGTCGAGCGGAGCTGGGCACGATGCGATGGTGCTCGCCGCGTACATGCCGGCAGCGATGCTCTTCATCCGGACACCGGGCGGCATCAGTCATCACCCCGACGAATCCGTCAATGAAGGCGATGTGGCATTCGCGCTCGCCACAGGGATGAACTTCCTCAACGAACTGGCGGCATCCATCAGTGTTTGACCTCATCATCCGTCGGGGGACCGTCGTCCTGGCCAGTGGATCGACGACCGCTGACATCGCAATCGGGGACGGGCGGATCGCCGAGATCGGTCCGGAGCTCGGCGGCGCGTCTCACGAAATCGACGCCCGTGGGCTGTTCGTCCTCCCGGGGTTGATTGACGTGCACGTGCATTTCAACGAACCCGGCCGCACGCACTGGGAAGGAGCAGCCACCGGCAGCCGCGCGCTCGCGGCCGGCGGAGGAACGTTGTTCTTCGATATGCCGCTCAACTCGACGCCGTGCTGTGTCAGTGCGCGCGACGTGGATCGCAAACGCGAGGCGCTGGAGCGCGCGTCGATCACCGACTTCGGGTTGTGGGGTGGCCTGGTGCCGGGTGCCGTCGGCGAGATGGCGGACATGGCGGAACGAGGTGTCGTCGGCTTCAAGGCATTCATGTGCGATTCCGGCCTTCCGGAGTTTCCTCGTGCCGACGACGAGACGCTGCGCGACGGGATGGCGGAAGCGGCGAGATTGCACCTCCCGGTGGCGGTGCATGCCGAGAGCCAGGAGATCACGCAGTCACTCTCAGGACGGATGCGCGGCCGAGACGTGCGTCACTTTTTGGAGTCGCGCCCAGTTGCCGCGGAAACCGAGGCGATTGGGCGGGCGCTGGAACTCGCGCGTGAAACCGGCGCCTCATTACACATCGTCCACGTCAGCACCGGGCGCGGCGTTTCGCTGGCCGCAGACGCGCGTGCTCGCGGCGTGGACGTGTCGATTGAAACGTGTCCGCATTATCTGTGGTTCACAGAAGCGGATGTCGAGCACCTCGGCGCGATTGCGAAATGCGCCCCTCCGCTTCGCGCCGTCGAGCATCATGACGCGCTCTGGAACACGCTGATGACCGGACACGTCGACATCGTCGCGTCCGACCATTCCCCGACCGAACTCGCGATGAAGGCAGGCGACTTCATCAGTGCGTGGGGAGGCATTGCGGGGGTGCAGTCGACGCTGCCCGTGCTGCTCGACCGCGGACATCACGATCGCCGCCTGCCGCTCGAACGCATCGCGGAGCTGATCGCGGCAACGCCCGCGCGACGCTTCAGGATCGCGCGCAAGGGGACGATCGCGCCTGGCAATGACGCCGACCTCGTGCTGATCGATCCGGCCGAATCATTCACGTTGCAGAATGAGCACCTCCAGCAGCGACACAAGGCGAGCCCGTATCTCGGCGCGACGTTTCGGGGTGTGGTACGCGCCACGGTACGGCGCGGCGAGACAATCTTCATGGACGGTCAGATCACCGCGGGTGGCGGCGGTCGATTCGTGCGCCCTGTAAGATAGGCGTCGATTTTCGGATATGAATCTGCCGACTCGCAGCGCCAATCACCACGACCACCGGTTGCAAACACCGGAGACGTTTGTCCGCGCGCCGCTGCCCGGAATGCGGAACGCGACCGCGATCGTGCACACGTCGCCTGCCGGCGGGTCGGCATTCGTGCAGTACACCGCCGAATTCGAGCGTGGCGGTGCGCTTGCCGCGTGCGGCGATCAACGATTCGTCTACGTGCTCGGCGGACGCATCGGTGTTGACGCGAATGTGCTCGAGGCAGGCGGCTTTGCGTACATCCCGCCCGGCGAGACGACCCGCATCTGCAGCGACGGCGCGGCCCGGGCCGTCATCATCGAGAAGCCGCGCCAGCCGCTTGCCGGCGTCAGTGCTCCCGCGCTGCTGACCGGTCGGGAGAGCGACGTCGCGCCCACCCATCTCGGCGGAGATCCATGGCTCGAGGTGCGCGGTCTCGTACCCGACGATGCGGCATTCGACTTCCGCGTGAACACGATGACCTATCAGCCCGGTGCGACACTGCCGGCTGTTGAAATTCACGTGATGGAGCACGGCCTGTTGATGCTCGAAGGCGGCGGGATCTACCTGCTGGGCGCGCAGTGGTACCCGGTCAACGCCGGCGACTTCATCTGGATGGCCCCGTATTGCCCGCAGTGGTTCGGAGCACTCGGAAAGCAGGCTGCGAAGTATCTGATCTACAAGGACTGGGATCGGGATCCGGGAGGGCCGGCTAAAGCCGGCCCCCACGTACGGTAATCGAAGCGTTGAGGGCGATGGTCGATCTCGAGCGGCTGCAACGCGAGCTCGATACCCTCGCAACGTTCTCCGAGCACCCGCCCCCAGCCGTCACGCGCGTCGTATTTGGCGAGATGGATCTGCGGGCGCGTGCGTACCTGAAGACGCTGTTCGCCGAGGCATCGCTCGTCGTCCACGAGGATCCGGTTGGGAACACGTTTGCGCGCTGGACAGGCACCCATCCATCACTTCCGCCGGTTGCGACCGGCTCCCACTGCGACGCCATTCCGAATGCGGGTCGTTTCGACGGAACGGTCGGCGTGCTCGGCGGCCTCGAGGCGATTCGCATGTTACACCGCGCCGGTCTTACCCCGCAGCGATCCATCGACCTGATCGTGTTCACGTCGGAGGAACCGACACGCTTCGGCATCGGATGTCTCGGAAGCCGGCTGCTTGCCTCCGCTCTCGATCAGTCGGCTGGGGAAAGGTTGACGTCCGACAGTCGGTCGCTGAACGAGATTCGCGCATCGGCGGGATTCTCCGGATCGCTTGCCGACGTCCCGTTGCGCGCGGGCGCCTATGCGGCGTTCGTCGAGCTGCACATCGAGCAGGGACCGATTCTCGACCGCGATCGGATCGACATCGGGGTCGTGACCGCGATTGCGGCGCCAGCCAGCTTCCGCATATTCGTGGAGGGCGAGGGCGGGCACGCGGGCGCCGTGTTGATGCCGGACCGCCGCGATGCGTTTCTCGCCGCGGCGGAGATTGCGCTGTCGATTGAACGCATCGCCCGCTCCAGCGGATCGATCGACACGGTGGCGACGACAGGCGTCTGTGAGCTTTTTCCGGGAGCGATCAACAGCGTGCCCAGCCGGGCGCGTCTGGACGTCGACGTGCGTGACATCGATGAGGGGCGGCGCGACCGGGTGCTGGCGGACATCATGCGAGCGTGTGACACGATTGCGGCGCGTCGATGCGTGGGCGTCCGTACAGAGCCGATTAACGCCGATCCGCCGGCGCACTGCGCGCCGGCGATCGTCGATGCGATCGAGCGCGCGTGCGACGCGCGCGGGCTGCAGCATCGGCGCATGATCAGCCGCGCATATCACGACTCCTTGTTCATGTCGCGGATTGTCCCGACTGGGATGATCTTCATCCCCTGCCGCGACGGCATCAGTCATCGCCCTGAGGAATACGCCGCCCCTGACGCAGTCTCGCGCGGAGTCGAGGTGCTCGCGGATACGCTCGCCAGTTTGGCTGGTTAGTGGTTGGTGGTTGGTGGTTGGTCGTTGGTGGTTGGTGGTCGGTTTCGAGAGTTGGTAGTTGGCAGTTAACCAGTAACCACCAACTACCAACCACCAACCAGAGCGGATTACTTAGTCGCGTTCGCCTGCGGCGTCACCGGCCGGCTCGAGACATACGCGACGATGTTCACGAGATCATCGTTGGTCAGCTTGGCGACGACCGGTTTCATCAGCTGCGTCCACTCGCCGTTCCGGGCGCCAGCCTGCATGTCGAACATCTGCCGCGCGAGGTAGCTCGGCGAACGTCCACCGATGCCGGGCACAGGGCCCATTCCCATCAGATCGGCGCCGTGGCAGTTGCCGCATGCGACCGTTTTGCCGTTGCCGCCGGTCTTCACGAGCGCTTCACCCTTCTTGATCGATCCAACCGGGACATACGCGATCGTTCCGGAGCGGGGGTTGCGCAGCACTTCCGTCTGCTCGGCATTTTCGGGTGTCTCGATCACGCGCGCGCCAATCGGCTCCTTGCCGGCGCCTTCACCCTCGATCGGAACCCAGATGCCACCGCGGCTCACCATCTTCGGGACCGTGTTCGTCTCGACGACGCGGATCCAGGGCGTCCACTTCATCGATCCGAAGTACTCGGCGGCCTGCCTCATTTCCTCCGGCGTCAGCGACTTTGCGATGAGCGCCATGCGCGCCGTATTGGCCTTGCGCGACTCTGCGCTTTTCCGAAGGTCGTGCCGGAAGTCTTCGAGCTGCTGCAGGAAGTAGGAAACGGGCAGTCCGGCAACGCTGGCGTTCTCGGGCCGACCCTTGCCGGTGGGATAGTGGCACAGCGAGCACTGCGTCGCATTCGGATCCCCAACGCGTCCGCTGGCGACGATGCTGGGCATCGCCGGATGATCTTCCGGGAACCAGTCGGCCTGCTGCATTCGATTGCGTGGATATTGCTTGGAACTCCCCGGAACCGTTCGCAGCGTCGTGTCGGTCGCTGCCGGATTCGGGGGCGGGGTTGTACCCGGGGGTACCGGCGGCGGCGGTGGTGCAATTGCGTATGCCCAGTCCGGCGGTGCAGTCGTTGCCGCGCGGACGGCGACAGTCACCAGCAAGGGCAACGCCGCGAGGACAACGAGCGCTGCGAATTTACGCATAAAGAGCCTCCACTCGAACAACCTGTTACGGTCCGGAAACTATAGACGTACTCAGGGGGAGGGGGGAAGGGCCGAGTAGACCTTATCATTTACCGCATGAAAACTTTCGTGTTCCGAACCCTTCTGACGCTCGCGACATTCGGGCCCGTCTCGGCGGCAGTTGCGCAGACCGCGCCAGCCGAGCCGAAGAATTACGGCATCGACCCATGGCACATCAATGTGCCGAAGCCCGTAGCGAATCCCGTCACGAGCGTCACCGAGAAGATTCCCGGCTCGGATCTGAGCGCCGAAATCATCTATGTCGAGATGAACGACGGCACCTACTCACCAATCGCCATGATGAAGCCGCAGGGGAGCGGACGCTTTCCGCTCGTCGTCCTCGCGCACATGAACGGCGGCGGGGGGACCAGGTGGCTGCGGGAATGGCTCCAGTACGGCAACTGGACGCCCGAGCAGCTCGTGAAAGCCGGATACGCGGTCGCGTGGATGCGCTATCGCGCCGAAGTAAACAACTCGTACGGCACCGCGTTGAAGGAAACGTCGCGACAGGGGCGGCAGCTGTTCAACCGGGGACCGCTCGAATACGACGATGCGATTGCGATCGTGAAGTACGTGAAGACACTGCCCTACATCAATCCGGATCGGGTCGGATATCTGGGCCTCAGCCACGGCGGCGAGATGGCGTTCAAAATCTCATCGGAGTACGAAGGGCTGCGATGCATGATCGCGGTTGAGCCCGCTGCCGGTGAGTATCTCGGCGTTGGCCCCCGAAAGCCCGGTTCACCGCGTCCTCCCGAGACACGCATGAACGTGACGCAGCAGATGATGGACGAAGAGCTGGCCGAGACGAGATCGCGGACCAACATGACAATCGCCAACGAGCGGATCGGCAGAATCAAGACTCCAATCATGGTCATGGGCCGCATCAACGACGACAACGAGCCACAGTTCCGACTCGCGTACGAGATTGGCAAGGAGCTGGGCAAGCCGTTTGAGTGGAAGCAGTACGAGCACGCCGAGCACGGCTTCGTCTTCGTGCGGCGGAATGCGAAGGGCGTCTACGAGCCAGATCCCGCACAGCGCCAGATCGTCACAGACACGATCTCGTACTTCAATTCCTGCCTGAAGTAAGCGATCTCAACTCCCAACTACCAACTCCCAACCTCCAAGGAGACTCGTTGCTGCGCAACGAGCTCCTTGGCGCACGTCACTTGCCGTTCGCCTGTTTGCTAACAATCGTCGCGATAATTCGCACGAGTTCGTCACTTTCCTTGACCACAGGATCCTGATCGCACGTCAGGTACCCGCACTTTCGAAGAACGCGTAGCCGATAGCGCGTCTCTTTTGCTTCGCGCAGCGCGATCTTTCGCTTCGCGAGTTTGTCACGGTCGCTCGAACCATCGTCGGCTTCCTCGTAGTTCGAACCGACGGAGGTCCCGCATTGAAGGACCTGATAAGAAAGTGCCTTCGCGACGGGACCGCGAGTATGCAGGAATTCCACTAGTCGGACGATTACGCAGGCGAATTGGAATAAACGCTCGCGCAAGTCATAGGGTTTGTTTGGAAGTCGCCAATCGTCACTCATGATCAAAGCACACGATGTGCCGCGATCCGAGGGTCCACGTTGGGAGTTGGCAGTTCTTGAAATAGGAACTTCCAACGCCCACCTTCCAGCTTCCAAGGGGCACCGTTGCGCCGCAACGAGCTCCTTAGAACCGCACTCACCTTGGGAGTTGGGAGTTGGAGGTTGGAGGTTGAAAGAGCTACTTCCCGAGGAACTGCGGTCCGCTTGAATCGTTTTCGAGGCAGACGAAGTCCATCAGCTCGCCCGCCCGCTCGAGATATTCGTTGAGCGTCACCGTGAACGGATGCGTGTAGGCCTTCGGATCGGTGACGGTCACCCGCACGTCGACACGGTCGAGCTCAAGAAAAAGTCCAAGCAGTTCGCGATCGTGCTCGAAGCCGCCAAATCGGCCGAGCGCGACGTGCCCGACTATCTCTCGGTCGATGCCGATTCCTCCAAGCTCGCCGACGTGCCCTATCCGGTGTCGATGGAACCCAATCTGGTGGTCGAGTTCTACTCACTGTGATTTCGGGCCGGCTTTCCGCTCAACCGCGCCCGACCGCCGCCCTTCCGTTCAGCCCAGCGGCCGCCTCCGCATCCTTCCAAATGGGCGGACTGTATTTCAACGGGATGACGATCAATCCGGCGACGATCGCCATCACCCCGGCAATGGCGATGGCGAAGGGAAAGCCGTGCTGCGTGATGAGAATCGCCGAAAGAATGCCGCCGTAGAGGCCTCCTGAGCCCTTGGATATCGCATAGAGCAGGCCGTAATTGCCGCCCGCGGAGGCTTCGCCGAAATAATGCCCGATGGCAATCGGGAAGAGCGAGAAGAGCGAGGCCCAGAAGAAGATCGCGAGGATCGCCGCGCAGACGAACAGCCATTCGCTCTGATTCATTCCGGCGTAGATCGTGAGGAAGAGGAACAGGCCGGACACGATGTAGCTCAGGATCATCATGTTCTCGACGCCGAGCCGTTGCGACAAGGCGCCGAGGGTGAGCTTGCCGAAACCGTTGGCGAGCGCGATGCCGCCGGCGGCGGCGGTCGCCGCCGTCGCCGCGAAATGGAAGCTGTTGGAATACGCCACCATATTGCTGATGCCGGCGAGGCCGGCGCTTGAAACCAGGACGAAGGAGACGATCAGGACCCACATCTGCCCGGTCTTGAGCGCTTCGCTGACGGTGTAATTGTGTGCCGACGGCCGCGCGAGCGCCTTGGCCTTTGGAA
>Ga0070675_100004665_pt1 | contig 10467 bp, 10 predicted proteins | sample KBSM43metaG_FD_65343 | JGI IMG/M metagenome (GOLD analysis project Ga0070675, IMG submission 65343) | Miscanthus rhizosphere microbial communities from Kellogg Biological Station, Michigan, USA - KBS M4-3 metaG | ecosystem: Host-associated > Plants > Roots > Rhizosphere > Soil ...
GCACGCCGTTCAGGACGGATGTCATCCGCGGACCGATGGGCCGGGAGACGGGCGCGGACTGGACGCACTGGTATGCCGCCGCGATCTGGCGCCAGATGGACAGCCCACGGGGTATCCTGGATCATGCCGCAATCCGCGAGCTGTCCGAAGCGGTGATCCGCGAGCAGATCACCCCGCAGGCCAATTACCACCACACCAACGCCAAACGCATGCACAAGCTCGACCACCGCCTGCATGAGATCGGCAATTTCCTGATGGGCGGCGTAATTGCCTCCTGTTTCCTCTACGTCGTGGGTTACTTCGTGCTGCACGAGTTGGTGGTCGGGATGACCAACATCTTCGTCGTTCTGACTGCGGGACTACCGGCGATCGGCGCAGCGATTTTCGGTCTGCGCGGCCATGGCGAGCATTTGCTGACCGCGAGCCGATCCAGTCAGACCGCGCTCAGCCTCGAAAAGAATGCGGCAAGGCTGCGCAAGACGACCAGGCTGGAACCGGTCGCGAACGAGCTGCAGAGCACCGCAGCCATCATGCTTGCGGACCTGAATGAGTGGACGCTCGCCTATCGCGAGCGGTCCCTGGAAGTCCCCGCCTAGTTAGCCTTGTTCGACTGGTTCAGCAGGAATTGCACGTAGGCCCGCGTCTGCTTGGCCTGGCCGATGAGCTTGTCCGCCTCCCGGTCGGACCCTATGCCGCGAGCCGACGCTTTGATCGTCGCGAGATTGTCGTCGTATGTCTTCGCAAGCTTCGCATTCGCCTTCACCTGGCTGTCCGAACTTCCCTTGCCCATCCGGATGACCTGCTTTGCCATGCTCCGTCCGTCGGCCACGATCGAATCGATCTGACCGATCTTCGAGGGTGACAAAGTCGTGGTGGAGGAAGCAGCTTCGGCGGCGACGGTGGCCGCCTGGCGGGTAGCGGTCCGCGCCGTAGCAACCGCGGCGGGCGCAATGGTCGTCGGCTTTACCACCTCGGTTTTCAGCGGAGCCGCCGCCATAGCCGTTTCCGCCTTGTTGTAGGCAAGGACCGATGCTGCGGTGAAATTCTGTGACTGGGAGAGCGCCATCCGCGCATAATCGATTGCCTGACCGGGTGAGCTGGCTTTCGACACCGCGTCTGCTGCGAAACGAAGCTGGTCCAGTGCGGTGCGAAGATCTCCCGCTACCTGCTGGCGATCCTGCGGCTGGCTGGCTGCAGCGTTCCTGGTCGGATCCGCCCACGGGATTGCCGCCGACAGCCGCTTGGCCTTGCTCTCCACGTCGCGCAGAAGGCCGGCGGTGAACTCCGCGGTAGCGCGCGTCGCCAGCTGCCGCATTTCGCTATCGCGCTGCCGGACGGCAGCGGCTTGGGCCGGGTCGGCCGAGATGGCCTGAAGACTTTGATATTGCTGAGCCAGCTGGTCGCTCGCTTGCGATAGGCCCGTCACTGTTTCAAGCGGAGCTCCGGCCTTGGTTGCGTCGTCTGCAAGCGTTTTCGTCGCGGCCGCCAGCATCGATAGGCTGCTCGCCGAAGCATTGCCCGCTGACGCAGTCACTTGCTCGGGAAGGGCATCGGTCGACTTGCCGCCGCCACCCAGCAGCGCCCATCCGCCAACAACTGCAGCCAGCGCAGCAGCCGCACCGCCGATCAGCATCGGCGAAGGCTTCTTTTTTGCGCCCTCCGGCTTTGCCGCGGCATCGGCGCCATAATGCGGCCTGCGGATGAGATGCTCTTCGGTCGTCTTCTTGTGCGGACCCGTCTTTCCCCGCTGCTTGTGAAGGAGCGCCGCCGATTCGGGATCCGCCGCCTTCTTCTTCGCGCCGGTTTGCTGCCCGGCTCCCTTGAACGAAACCGCGCTCGGGTCTGCTGGAACCTTTGTTTCCACCGGCTCGCTCTCGCCGAAGCCCGTCACCGGCGCGACCGGCACGATCTCCTCGTTCGCAAGCTCGTGCGTGAAGACGCGCGTGGCGTCCCCATCCTCCTCGGCGACCGCCGCCGATTGCTTCGACTTTCGGGCCGGTGTGCCGAACATTTCCAGCCACTCGGAGATGGACTGCGGCCTTTCCTGCGGCCGGATGGTCATGGCCGCGTCGATCGCGGCCAGGAATTTCTTGGTGTAGCCGGGCCACTTGCCGGCCGACAAAGACTCGCCGAGTCCCGCATGCATCCGCTCCAGAACCTCCGGCGGCTTCTGGCCTGTCACGCACTCGTAAAGCACGACTCCGAGCGCGTAGATGTCGGTCCACGGCCCCTGCGGATAGGTCTTCACATATTGTTCGAGAGCCGCGTACGGCGGTGTGTGGAAGGTGACCTTCGTGCTGGTTGCCTCGGCTGCTTCGAAGCGGGCCGAACCGAAGTCGATCAGGACGGGACGTCCGTCATCTGTGATGAGGATGTTCGGTGGCTTGATGTCCCGATGCAGCACACCGACGCGATGCGCCCGGGCAAGACCTTCGGCGACCGGACGGATGATGTTCCATAGGCTGCGTTCGTTGAACTTGACCCCTTCTTTCAACATCTTCGACAAGGCGACGCCGTCTTCGAAATCCATGACCATGTAGGCGGTGCCGTGGATCTCGAAGAGGCTGCGGACGCTGACGATGTTAGGATGCCGAGTGGGCGTGGACAGGTTCCAGAGGAGTTTCGCCTCTTCCACGAACTTCTTGAGACCCAGCGCGTGGACTTCCTCCGCGTCGGAATCGATCGGGACGACCGTGTCGTCTTCCTCCCGTTCGCTGATCGAGCTCGGGAAATATTCTTTGATCGCAACCAGCTCGTCGAAGTAAATACCGCGGCCCTTGTAGACAATTCCGAACCCGCCGACGCCGAGGACTTCCTCCAGGCGCCACTCGCGAAGCACCGTTCCTGCGGGCAAGGCCTTGTTGCTATAGGGCTTGTTCATCAGCGACCCCGCGGCGCAAACATGCGCAAAACGAAATCGCATGAACGAAAATTAATTGCTAGTGTGACCGTGCTTCAACACGGGGAGGGCTGCTTTGGGCTTCGACTGCGCTAGCCGAACCCACCCGGGCCTGAAACGGAAGGTCAACGAGGATTCGATCCTCGTTCGCACCGACCGCGGTTTTTGGGCGGTCGCCGATGGAATGGGCGGGCACGAAGCCGGCGACGTCGCAAGCGCGAAGGTGGTCGAGGCACTGTCGCTCGTTCCGCCCCACTCCGCGATGGAATCCTTTGTCGAGGATTCCATCTCCGCTCTACAGACGGCGAATACGGACCTGATCAGGCTCGCCCGATCCACGCAGCGGCCGCGGACGATCGGCACGACCATCGTCGGGCTGGTTGTCGCTCAAGACAGGTTCGGCTGCTTCTGGGCCGGCGACAGCCGCGCCTATCGCATCCGCGACGGAGAGATTGCGCAGCTGACCCGCGACCACAGCCTGGTCCAGGGGCTGGTCGACGCCGGAATGCTGGATCCGGCGGAAGCAGAAGATCATCCGAACGCCAACGTCGTCACCCGAGCAGTTGGGGCGTCGGAAACCCTGGAGGTCGACACCAGCACCGGCGACGCCCGCGCAGGCGACATCTTTCTTCTGGCAAGCGACGGGCTGACGAGAGTCGTGACGGAGGATGAAATCTATTCGGAGCTTTCTGCGCCGATCGAGGCAGCGGCGGACAACTTGCTGCAGACGGTGCTGTCGCGCGGGGCTCCGGACAATGTCTCCTTGATTCTCGTCCGGTTAAGCTGAGATTCCGACCGACTCGGGAGCAGACATGATCCAGCGTCCTTGTCCGGGAGTGCGAAGATGATCTTCATGGGCGGTTCCAGCGGTTGTTCCTGGCGTTCCGACGGACGCGGCGGGTTCAACGGCGACGGTTGCGACGTTCACGGCCACATGTGGCGATCCGACGGAAGCGGCGGCTTCAACGGCTTCGGGCTCGGCATCGGTCGCGAGGTTTGGCGGGCTGACGGCCAAGGCGGCTGGGTCGCCACGGGCGGAGAAATTGACGGAGAGGCCTGGCATGCCGACGGAAACGGCGGCTTCAACGGCTACGGGCCAAGGATCAACGGCCAACGCTGGTGCTCGGACGGAAACGGCGGGTGGTACGGAGTCGGCGGCGACATCGAGGGCCTGCACTGGCGTGCCGACGGAAACGGCGGCTGGGACATTTCCTAGAGGTCGAGCCAGCTGACCCTCCGTCCTGATTCAGGTCATGGCGGGGCCTGCGGGACGCCGCCAAAAGCCTGTGATATCATTGTCATTAAGGTACGAGCGCCTATCTTGCGTTCGAACATTGGCCGAAGTGCCGCCAAGAGAGGCGAGATGAACGAGAAAAAGCCGTCAAATCCCTGGGCCAAGAGCCTGCTCATCTGGGTAGGCATCCTGTTCGGGCTGGTCGTCTTCGTGCAGATGATCGGCGGCGGCTCCAAGGCCGCGACCGGCGAAACTATCCCTTATTCCGAGTTCGTGCGTCAGGTGGACGAGCAGAACGTCCAATCCGTCACGACCTCCGCGACCGCGAGCGGCAACCAGGTCATTATCGGCAAGCTGGCTAACGGCCAGAATTTCCGCACGACGGCTCCCGCCGACGCGCAGGTCACCGAGCGCCTCATCCAGAAAGGCGTTCAGGTGCAGGCCAAGGAAGCCGAGCAGTCGAGCTTCTGGCTGATCCTGCTCTACCAATCGCTGCCCTTCCTCCTGATCCTGGGCATCAGCTTTTTCGTTATGCGCCAGATGCAGAAGAACGCTGGCTCCGGAGCGATGGGCTTCGGCAAGAGCCGCGCTCGTATGCTGACCGAAAAGCAGGGCCGCGTAACCTTCGCCGATGTCGCCGGCATCGACGAAGCCCGCGAAGAGCTTCAGGAGATCGTCGAGTTCCTGAAGGATCCGGGCCGCTTCGCTCGCCTCGGCGGGAAGATCCCGAAGGGTGCCCTTCTGGTGGGCTCGCCCGGCACCGGCAAGACGCTTCTCGCCCGCGCCATCGCGGGTGAGGCGGGCGTTCCCTTCTTCACCATTTCCGGTTCCGACTTCGTCGAAATGTTCGTCGGCGTCGGCGCAAGCCGCGTCCGCGACATGTTCGACCAGGCCAAGAAATCAGCACCGTGCATCGTCTTCATCGACGAGATCGACGCGGTGGGACGCCATCGCGGCGCCGGTCTTGGCAACGGCAATGACGAGCGCGAGCAGACTCTCAACCAGCTTCTGGTCGAGATGGACGGCTTCGAGGCGAACGAAGGCATCATCATCATTGCCGCTACCAACCGTCCGGACGTGCTTGATCCGGCGCTCCTGCGGCCGGGCCGCTTCGACCGCCAGGTCGTCGTTCCGCGCCCCGACATCGACGGGCGCGAGCAGATCCTCGCCGTGCACATGAAGAAGGTGCCGCTGGCGCCCGACGTCGATCCGCGGATCATTGCGCGCGGCACTCCGGGCTTCTCGGGCGCGGACCTCGCCAATCTCGTCAACGAGGCAGCGCTCCTCGCCGCTCGCAAGGGCAAGCGCCTGGTCGCCGCGCAGGAGTTCGAGGAAGCCAAGGACAAGGTGCTTATGGGCACCGAGCGCAAGTCCATGGTCATGACCGAGGATGAAAAGCGCATGACCGCCTATCACGAGGCGGGCCATGCGATTGTCGCCCTGCACGAGCCCGCTTCGGATCCGATCCACAAGGCGACGATCATTCCGCGCGGCCGCGCGCTGGGCATGGTCATGCGCCTGCCGGAGCGCGACAATTACAGCTACCACCGCGACAAGATGTACGCGAACCTCGCCGTCTCCATGGGCGGTCGCGTCGCCGAGGAACTGATCTTCGGCTACGACAAGGTGAGCTCCGGCGCATCCTCCGACATCAGCTACGCGACCAATCTTGCGCGCGACATGGTCACGCGCTGGGGCATGTCGGACGCGCTTGGTCCATTGCAGTATGCGGAAGCAGATGAGGAGGTGTTCCTCGGCTATTCGGTCAATCGGCAGAAGAACATGTCGAACGAGACGGCTCAGGCGATCGACAAGGAAATCCGCCGCATCGTCGAGCAAGGCTACGACCGCGCCAAGGGCCTGCTCGAGGAGCATCGCGAGCAGCTGGAGACGCTCGCCAAGGCGCTTCTCGAATATGAGACGCTGTCCGGCGACGAGATCAAGACGCTTCTGGCTGGCGGATCGATCGATCGCGGCGGCCCGAAGGGCCCGGCGATCCCGGCCGCGGGGTCGTCGATCCCGAAAGCCAAGCGTCCGGCGTCCGGCATCGGCGGTCCGGCAACCGCCGGCGCCTAGTTCAGCACGCATTCAAGACTTAAGGCCACTCTGGACAAGGTTCCGGAGTGGCCTTCTTCATGCGTAAAGTCGTTCTCCTTGCAGCCGCCCTCTCGATATCGGCGCCCCTGATTGCTGCGCCAGCCGGGTCGGCACAGAATTTCCTCGACCGGGCAAATCGGCTCAAGGGCAAGGGCCCGCTCGCCCTTTTCGATGCCGACTATAAAAGGCTGAAGGCGGAGGGCACGGCTGCCGGCAAGTCCATCGGAGCCGAACGGATCGCCGCCGAGAAGGCCCGCCGGCCCATCCTTTATTGCTCACCCAAGGCACGTGCCCAACTCGGCGCGATGGAATTGATTGACGGGCTTGAGGCGATTCCCGCGGCTGAGCGCCAATCCATGACCCTCAAACAGGCCATGCTCCGCATCCTGCAGAAGAAATATCCCTGCCGCCGCTAGTCGAACAGACCCATGCCGACGAGCACGGTCATGAAAAGGGTCGCTGCAACGAACGCGAAGACCGTCAGTAGAATAGCTCGCCATATCGCGCCCCAACGGGTGAGCGCGTAGGTGCCGCGCAGCTGGCGATACATGTGGATCGGCGGAATGAACCAGGCGAATTGGGCAATTGCCGGAGCCACCAGCCCGACCAAGGTGCCGGCCATCAGCAGCAGCATCATGAAGCAGAGCGAATAGGTTACGAATACCGTGTGATCGTACAGGTGGAAGCGCCTGCTGAACGGAAACAGCAGCCACACGAACGGCACGGAAATCGGGATGAGCGCCCAGCTGAATTTGTAGGTGTTGGTCTTGAGCTTGTAGAGGAGCAGCTCCGGGTTTCTGGCTGCGTGGCCGATACTGTCACCGAGCCAGTCGGGCAGATCGTCGGACACTTGCACGGCGCTGCCTTCTATCCCCTTTTCCCGGAGCTGCTTCAGGCCCTTCAACTCGCGCTGCGTCTGCGCAATATCGGCCTCGATCCCTACTGTCGATCGATCCGCCTTCAGGCGCTCGGATCGATCCGCCTCCTGCTGTCTGAGCGTTGTTTCCCGCTCCTTGATCTGCTCGGCGACATCCGCCTTTATCTGCTTCGTGGGGATTTTGGTGAGCCCGGTCAGGCTGGCGACTGCGAACATCAGGAACACGCAGAAGAGGAACAGTGCGATCGGCGACACGTAGCTCATGCGTTTTCCGTCGATATAGCTTCGCGTCAGCTCGCCGGGCCTCCAGGCAAGCATCGGGAGCGTTCGCCAGATCTTGCCTTCGAAGTGGAGTACGCCGTGCACCAGGTCGTGGAAGAAGGCTGCTAGCGACCTGTGGACATGGGCCTTCTGCCCGCAAGCGTGACAATAATCGCCGGTCAACGCAGTGCCGCAGTTCAGACATCTCTTTTCATGCGTGTGGCCATCGTCAGCCGCTATGCCACGCTCGAGAGCACTGGCCAGGACTGCGCCAGTAGCCGCGTCACCGATCGCCTCAAGATCCGGCATCCAACTTCCCCCTGCGGTCACATTATGCGCGCTCCGGCGCTCATGCTAGCTCCGCACCTATGAAGCGCATCGGCCTTCTCGGCGGCTCGTTCAACCCGGCGCATGTCGGGCACAGGCGCATCAGCCTTGCGGCGATGGACGCACTCGACCTGGACGAGGTCTGGTGGCTGGTCTCGCCCGGCAATCCGCTGAAGGCGCATGCGACGGACATGGCCTCGTTCGAAGACCGCTTCGCTTCGGCGAAGTCGGTTGCGCGGCGTTCGCGCATCCGCGTCAGCGATTTCGAGCATCGGGAAGGCACGCGTTACACCGTCGATACGGTGCGAAAGCTGGAGCTGCGCTATCCGAAAATGCGCTTCATCTGGCTGATGGGCGAAGACACTGTGGCCGAATTTCATCAGTGGAAGCACTGGCGCAAGCTTGCGGAATCACTTCCAATTGCGGTGATTCACCGGCCCGGTTATGATCAGCAGGCCCACGCGGCGCGCGCGATGGGCTGGCTGAGACGGTTCGTCCGACCTTCCAGCCAGGCGAAGAACTGGACGGATTGGAGTGCACCGGCGATTCTATTGCTTCGCCTGCCGCCCGACCCAAGCTCCGCCACCCGCTTACGCGCGCACGATCCCAACTGGCATGAACGGTTCACGGACCCCGAAGGGGGTTCCAAACGTTTCGGATTGCCAACTTCTGTCAGGAGAGCACTTGCCCGACCGACCCACTGAGACCGCCGAAACCGGCCGTCCCGAGATTGACGTCGAAGACCTTCATCGCCTCGTCCTTCAATCTCTAGACGATGACCAGGCGGTCGAAGTCGTATCCATTCCGCTCGCAGGCAAATCGAACATCGCCGATCATATGGTGATCGCTTCCGGCCGGTCGACACGGCAGGTGGCGTCGATGGCGACGAAGCTTGCTGACCGGATCAAGCAGCAGTTCGGGCGAATCGCCCGGATTGAGGGTTTACCGGCGGCTGACTGGGTATTGATCGACGCGGATGATGTGATTGTTCACCTATTCCGTCCCGAAGTGAGAAATTTTTACAATTTGGAACGAATGTGGGCCTTCGGCGATGAAGCCGATAGGAGCGCAGCTGTTCGCGGGTAGGGCCATGCGTCTCATTGCTGTCTTTCTCGGGCTGCTGGCCTTTGCGCTACAGCCCGTACATGCGGCGTCTTCGCCGAAGCTCACGAGCCTGGAGCAGCAGCTCAGGTCGCTCGTCGGCTCGCAAACGAGCGACGTCGGCGTTGCGGCGCTCGACCTGACCACTGGCGAAACCGTCAGCATCAACGGCAACACCGCCTTCCCGATGGCCAGCACGGTGAAGGTAGCCGTCGCCGCTGCCTATCTCAGCCAAGTGGACCACGGACGCCGGACGCTCGATGACCGCATTGCCGGTCAATCCGCCTATCGGCTGATGGAGCGGATGATGATCCACAGCGACAATGGCGCGACGGACCTGCTGATCAAGGATCTCGGCGGGCCGAAGGGCCTGCAGGACTGGATCGAGTTCAACGGGCTTCACAATTTGCGCGTCGACCGCACCATCGCGCGCCTTCTGGCCGACCGGCGCGACCTTTGGGATTTCCGGGACTCCAGCACCCCCCTGGCGATGGTCGAACTGCTCCAGCGGCTCGACAAAGGTAATGTCCTCAAGCCGCAGAGCCGCTCCCTGCTACTGGATTTCATGAGCCGGTGTGCGACGGGCAAAAACCGCATCCGCGGGTTGTTGCCTTGGGGAACAAGGGTCGAGAACAAGACCGGGACTCTTAACGGCTATACCGGCGACGTCGGCTACATAACCCTCAACAACGGCCGCAGGATTGCGGTCGCGATGTTCGCTCGCGGCGGAAGCAACCGCCCGCGCACGATCGCCGAAGCAGCGCGCGCGATCTACGACGGCTTCACCAATCTGTTCAGCTGGCCAGCGTTCGGGAGCGGATATCCGGTCACCGGCGGGAACTGAGCCTCGTTGCTCCTCCACATCATCGCTCGAGGAAAGATCGGTCGATCGCCTGAAGCCGAGCTGGTCGACCGTTACCTGAACCGCATCGCCTGGCCGGTGAAGCTTACCGAGTTGAACGAGCGGGCCGCGACGCCCCCGCCTTCGGCTGGAGCGGTCAGCATCCTGCTTGACGAGAAGGGCGCCGCCCTTTCCTCGATGCAACTCGCGAAGAAGCTCGAACAATGGCGCGATCGCGGCATTCGCGAAGCGCGCTTCGTGATCGGAGCGGCCGACGGCCACTCGGCAGAGGAGCGCTCGGCGGCCGATCTCCTCATTTCGTTCGGCCCCGCGACCTGGCCGCACCTGCTCGTCCGTGCGATGCTCGCCGAGCAACTGTTCCGCGCAACATCAATCCTTGCGAACCATCCCTATCATCGCGAAGGTTGACGGGTGCATGGCATTGCCCGCCTGATCCTTGCTGTTCCGCTTCTCGTCCTGGTCACGGCGGGCGGACAGACTCAGGCCGGCGAACCGCTCGAGCTGAGCGCCAGGCGCGCCTTGGCGGAAGCCCGGGCCGCAGAAGCCCAGGTCGCGAGACTTCAGAAGGCGGCGGACCAGGCCCAGACCGAGGTGGAACGTATCCGTGCGCAGCAAGCGGCGGCCGCCGAAGCCATCGCGGCCGCCGAGGCGCGGATCAGCGCCGCCGACGCGTCTGCTCGCGTCATCGCTGCTGAAGTCGCCGCGCGCCGCGAGCGCCTCCGCGCGGAGCAGGCCCCCGCTACGGCACTCCTCGGCGGCCTGGCGGTCATGGCCGATCGTCCGCCTCTCCTCGCCATTCTCGATCAGGG
>Ga0070675_100004670_pt1 | contig 10462 bp, 5 predicted proteins | sample KBSM43metaG_FD_65343 | JGI IMG/M metagenome (GOLD analysis project Ga0070675, IMG submission 65343) | Miscanthus rhizosphere microbial communities from Kellogg Biological Station, Michigan, USA - KBS M4-3 metaG | ecosystem: Host-associated > Plants > Roots > Rhizosphere > Soil ...
GACCGCCGAGGCGCTCGGCGTTACGGAGCGGACCATCCGACGCGATTGGATCAAGGCGCGCGGCCTGTTGTACCAGGCGCTCGGCGCTGAAACGTCGGCCGAGCTCACGAACCCGAAGCCGCGTCGCGACCATTGAAATCTCTCGGCTCCCTGTCGCGCGAACACTGGAGCGTGCTGGAGCCGTTATTGGATGCCGCGCTCGAGCTCGAACCGGAAGAGCGCGAAGCCTTCCTCGAGAACGCATGCCGCCACGACAGGGCGCTCCTGACGGAGATCCGCGCCCTGCTCACGGCGTGCGACCTCGGAGACGGAATACTCGTTAGGCCCGCCGCCGTCGCGTACGCGCCCCTCCTCAACGAGTCGCTCTCCAAGCCGCCGACGCTCCTCGGTGGACGGTACCGCCTCGGACGCGAGGTGGGTCGAGGTGGGATGGCGACGGTCTATCTCGCCGACGATCCGAAGCACGGCCGCCAGGTCGCGGTGAAGGTCCTGCACGCGGAGGTCGCCCGCCTCATCGGCCGCGAGCGATTTCTACGTGAGATCGAGATCGCCGCACGGTTGTCGCATCCGCACGTGCTGCCGCTGCACGACTCGGGTGAAGTCGTCTCCGAGCGACCGGACGAGCCGTCGTTCCTCTACTTCGTGTCGCCGTTCGTCGCCGGCGAGTCGCTCCGCGATCGGCTGCTCCGCGAGCACCGGCTCGCGACCGACGAGGCAGTCCGACTGGGCAGCGAGATCGCGCTCGCGCTCGACTACGCGCATCGCCAGGGCGTCATCCATCTCGACATCAAGCCCGGCAACATCCTGCTGCAGGAAGGGCACGCGGTCATCGCGGACTTCGGGATCGCGCGCGCGATGTCGAGCGCCGGCGAGGATCCGACGGGCGGCACGCCGTTGCTCGGCACGCCGTCGTACATGAGCCCCGAGCAGGCGTCGAACGCGATCGACGTCGACGGCCGCAGCGACATCTTCTCGCTGGGCTGCGTGCTGTTCGAGATGGTCACCGGCGAACGTCCCTTCGGCCGCGCGAAGAGCGAGGCGACGAAGAACGAGGCGGATGCGCGCGACACTCTGCTCGCCGAGTATGTCTCGCCCGAGCTGGCCGCCGTGGTCACGCGGGCCATGGGCGCATCGCGAGACCATCGCTTCAAGACCGGTGAGGATCTGGCGCACGCACTGGCTGAGGCGACGCGGCCCCGGAAGCTTCGACTGTTCGGCAAACCGAAGGCGCTGATCGCGGCCGGAGTCACTGCCATCGTGGCTGGTCTCGTTGGTGTCTGGGCCGTTCGGAACGCGACGCCGCTCGACGCCGATCTCCTCGCGGTCGCGCCCTTCGACGTCGAAGCGCCGTCGCTCGCGCTGTGGAAGGAAGGGTTGGTGGACGTGTTGTCCCGGAACCTCGACGGCGCCGGCGTTCTCCGTACGGTGCCGGCGTCATTCATCTTCCAGCACTGGCGCGGGCGTGCCGACGTCCGCTCCGCGCTCGCGTTAGGTAAGGCCACCGGCGCGCGTCTGGTGCTGTACGGCGGGTTACTGGCCGCCGGCGATTCGGTGCGCGCCACGGCCGTGCTGTACGACGCGGTCGCCGGCCACAAGCTGGCGGAGATCGAGCGGCGTGACATCGCCGCGCGAGTGGACCGGCTGTCGGACTCGCTCACCGTCGCCGTGCTGCGTGAGCTCGGCCGCTCACGTCGCATCGACATCGCGCGCGCGACGTCTTCACCCACGACGTCCTTCCCGGCGCTCAAGGCCTACCTGCAAGGCGAGCAGTTCTATCGCGCCACGTTGTGGGACTCGGCGCAGGTCCGGTTCGAGCGCGCCATCGCGCTCGATAGCACGTTCGCGCTCGCGTACCACCGGCTGGCGGCGATCCGTCAGTGGCGCGATCCGAACGATTTCCCCGACTCGGCCGCGTACGATCTCATGCGGCGCACGAGCCGCTTCGCCAGCGGGCTTGGTCCTCGCGAGCGGCTGCTCGCGAGAATCGACTCGCTCTCGGCCGAAGCGTTCTTCGCCTGGCGGCGTGGACTGCAGGACGCGCGTAACTACAATGACGAGCAGACGGTGGGCGAGAGGCTCATCGCGGCCATCGGTGACGGCCTGCTGCGCTACCGGCACGACCCGGAGCTCTTGTTCCTGCTCGCGGAGGCGCGCTCGCGTTATGATCGCGACCTCCTCGAGGGCGAGATCGACGACCGCGAGATTCTCGGGCTCTACGATCACGCGATCCAGATGGACTCGTCGTTCGCGCCCGCGTACGTCACGCCGATCGCGCTCGCCGCGTATCTCGACGGCGCCGCGAGCGCGCGACGGTACATCCACGCATATCTCGCGTTGGAGCCACCGGGTTCGTACTCGCAGGTCATCCACCTGGCGGACCTGCTTCTCGACCCGTCGCGCGGGCTCTCGATCGACATGGATCGGCTCGTCGATACGCTCCCCGCGAGCGGCTTGTGCGAAGCGGCTACGTTGCTCAGGCACGTCCCGGACGCGCCCGAGATGCTCGTGCGCATTGCCCGCTCGCTCGCGAACCGGCCCGAGCGCCTCGGCGGCGTGGTTGCGGAGCCCGGCTGCGCGCTCACTCACGCGACGGATGGACTGCAGTTCCGCGGACACCTCCGCGAGGCCCAGCGCCTAACGTCCACACAGGCACACTGGCTCGGGCCGTCAGTGATGTTCAACCTGGCGCAGGTTGGTATGGTGCCCGCCGACACCGCGCGCGCGGAGTTCGCGCGCATCCGCGCCCTCGCGCCGCGGATCCGGATGACCAAGCTGTATCGTTGGTGGGCCATGGATGGGGATACCACCGCGATTCAGGAGTACATCGACGGGTTTGGCGCGGCGACAACGACGCTGCGTTCCTCGTCGGGCGCCTCGATGCTGCGCGCCAGCGTCGCCGCGGGGCGTGCATACCTCGCGCTCGCGAAGCATGACACGACGGCGGCGCTGCGCCAGTTCATGACGACGCCCGATTCGCTCCACGAGTGCTGGTACGACAGTCGCCTCACGACGGTCCAGCTTCTCGTCGCGACGGGGCGCTATCGCGAAGCCGGCACGCGTCTCGAGCGTCGGTGGCCGGGGAATAGCGGATGCAGTAACGGCTTCGACGATGTGATGTGGACGCTCCAGCGCGGACGCGTCTTCGAGCTGCTCGGCCGAAGCCGCGAGGCGATGGAGAACTACGCGTTCGTCGCTGATGCCTGGCGTACGGCGGACGCCGAGCTCCAGCCGTACGTGCGCGAATCGCGCGTGGCCGTGGACCGCATCAAGGCCCGCTCCAGGCGTTGAGGTCCGGCACGCCGCCCGGCGTGCCGCGTTCGCGCTGCCATGCCCGTGCCGCATGGCGCCCGTGTCCGTTTCGCATTGCCCACTGCGTGTGGTAGGTGCAAGCCCGCGACCTCCCATCTCCACACATCGCCCGCGTTAGGGCAGGCGCGACACGACCGCCTGACGCGCGACGCTGCGCGTTTGCGCGGTCACGTCGTTCCTGCCCCGATCGCGGCTCACCGCTGCACCCGCAGAGAGGTACATGCGTCATGAGATGTAGCCGTATCGTTGTAATCGTTTCCATGATGGGTCTCGCCATCGCACCCACGAAGATGCTTGGCGCGCAGACCGCCGGAGCGCCTGCTACAGCCGCTGGCACCGCTGGAACATTGAAGGGCCGAGTGACCGGACCGACCGGCGAGGGACTGCCTGGAGCGTTCGTGTCCACGACTGATGCAACGCGGGGAACCATCGCCCGCGGTGATGGTTCGTTCCAGTTCACTCTGCCGGCCGGGCGCTACGAGGTGCAGGCTCGACTCATCGGCTATGCAGCGCGTCGCGACACCCTGACGATATCCGCCGGTGCAGTGACGACCGCGAACTTCCGCATCGAGCGCGTGACGACGAATCTCGAGAACGTCGCGGTTCTCGGAACGCGCGGTGAGCAGCGGAGCGTCATCTCCGCTCCGGTGCCGATCGATGTGCTCTCCGCGGCCGACATTCAGCAATCCGGCCGCACGGAAACCGCGCAGATGATCCAGGCGATCGCGCCGTCGTTCAACTTTCCGCGTACGACCGTCGGGGACGGAACCGACCACATTCGCCCCGCCACTCTGCGTGGCTTATCGCCCGACCAGACACTCGTGCTGGTGAATGGCAAGCGGCGTCACACGAGTGCGCTCGTCAATGTCAACGGATTCGTCGGTCGTGGGGCGCAGGCTGTCGACCTGAATGCGATTCCGGCGAGCATGATCGATCACATCGAGATCCTTCGCGATGGTGCGGCAGCGCAGTACGGGTCGGACGCGATCGCCGGCGTGATCAACATCGTGCTCAAGAGCAACGCACCGGGAACGTTCAGCGTCGAAGCCGGCGAGAACGTGACGACGTACAACCGCGATGCGGCGCCAGGACTCGCCTTCGCAGCGCAGATGCCGTCGCAGTCGGTGCACGATGGTGGTGTGTTTACGTCCTCATTGAACTACGGCTGGTCGTTTGGAACGAACGGCTACCTGCAGGTCGGTGGCGAGGTTCGTGACCGTGACGGCACGAACCGCACGCTCCCCGACACGCGTCCGCAGTATTTCGCGGGCGATCCGCGCAACGCGAATGCGCCGGAGATCAACCATTGGCAGGGTGACTCGTTCAATCACGACACGCAGATCCTGTTCAATGGCGCGCAGACGTTCGGCAAGGTCGAGGTGTACGGCTTCGGCGGCTTCGGCCGACGGCGCGGTGCGTCAGCCGGATTCTGGAGACGACCGCTGGACGATCGCACCGTTCGCTCGATCTACCCGGACGGCTTCCTCCCGCTCATCAAGTCGGACATCGACGACGGATCGCTCTCGGCGGGAGTGAAAGGTGAAGCGCAGGGGTGGAAGTGGGACCTGGGCACGGTCTACGGACGCAACTCGTTCGACTTCACTATCGACAACACGGCGAACGTGTCGCTCGGGAATGCATCGAGGACGTCGTTCGATGCGGGGGAGCTTGCGTTCGGGCAGTCCACGACGACGCTCGATCTCTACCGCTCGGTGGGTGCGCCGTGGCACGGTCCCGTCCGCATCGCGTTAGGCGGTGAGTTCCGGTCGGATCGCTATGAGATCACGCCCGGAGAACCCGATTCGTATCGCGACGGCGGGGTGACCGTGCTGGACGCCGCCGGCAATCCGACGACGCAACTGGCGCCGATCGGCTCGCAGGTGTTCGCCGGGTTCCGTCCGGGGGACGCGGGCGCGCATAGCCGCAACAACGCCGCGGCGTATGCCGACATCGAGACGGATCTGACGTCGAAGCTTCTCGTCGGTTTGGCGGGCCGCACGGAGCACTACAGCGATTTCGGGTGGACATCCACGGGCAAGGTGGCGACGCGGTTCGAGCCGGTGCGGGGATATGCCTTCCGTGGGGCAGCGAGCGCCGGCTTCCGCGCCCCGTCGTTAGGCCAGGAGTTCTTCTCGTCGACGGCCACGAACTTCATCAATGGCGTACCCTTCGACGTGCGCACGTTTCCGGTGAAGACGCCGGAGGCTCGTGTTCTGGGGGCGCAGGACCTCGAGCCCGAACGGTCGGTGAACCTCAGTGCCGGCTTCGCCGTGGAGCCGGTCCACGGGCTGGCCATCACGGCCGATTATTACAGGATCACGATCGAAAAGCGGATCGTGTTGTCCGACAACTTCACGGGTGCCGCGATCCGGGCGCTGTTCGACAGTGCCGGGCTACGCGGCGTGAGTGGCGGTCGCTTCTTCTCGAACGCCATCGACACGCGGTCCAACGGCGTCGATCTCGTGGCGAGCTATGGCCTCACCTTCGGGCGCAATAGCGTGCTGCGGTTCTCGTCCGGTTACAATCACAACATCGTCAAGGTCACGCACGTCGATCCGACGCCGGACAAGTTGAGTGCGTTTCAGGAGAATCTGTTCGGACGCGTGGAGCGGACGCGTGTCGAACGTGGCAACCCGCGCGACAACTTCTACGTCTCGTCGAACTATTCGTTAGGCGCGTTCGGTCTCAACGCCAGAGCGCAGCGGTACGGGGAAGTGAGCCTGGCTGGCGTGACGGCGACGAACGAGACGGGTACGCTCGATCAGACGTACGGCGCCAAGTGGATCACGGATCTGTCGACGTCGTTCACCGTGCGCTCGCGGTACTCCCTCACGGTGGGTGCCGACAACCTGTTCGACGTGTACCCGGATCGGAATCTCAATCCGGGTGATCCGGCTACATCGAACGGGGGACTGTCCAACTTCGGTATCTTCCCGTACAACGCCATCTCGCCGTTCGGCTTCAACGGCCGGTTCGTGTACACGAAGTTCTCGGTGGGTCTCTGAACCTATGAGTGCGCGGGCGGTTCACCCTGATGCCTGAAACCTAGACCTAAGTACTAAGGTGCTTCGTACTGGCCATGCTGCCGCCGCCCCCCTGTGACCGGGCGTCCCGGCGGCAGCATGGCCAGTGGGTCAGCAGTGAGTTACTCAGGTTCAGGTTTCAGGCATCAGGGTGTTTGCTGCGTGCAGGTGATTGCACCGGCGATGGCGGCACGTCATCCTCGGCCGAACTTCCCTCGCACTGCATAGCTCGTGTCGGTCACACGTTCCGCCTCCAGTAGCTGCTTCAACCTGTGCAGGTTGGCAGACACTTCCTCGGCCGGGAACTTTCCGATCAGCGCGAGCGCCGCGCGTCTCACCCGCCCGAGCGGGGCCGTCATCACTTCGCACACCTCCGTCGACCGATCGCACACCTACAAGTCTTCGAAGTCCGCGGGCGGGCGAAGCCCCATGATCAATCGTTGGCCCGATACCCAAGCGGGCGTGCCGTACACGCCATGTTCGCGCCCCAGCATCTCCGCCTCCGTGACCGCGGCATCTGCGCTGCCATCCGCAAGCGCGACACGCAGAGCCGCGAGGTCGATACCCGCCTCACTCGCGTGCTGGTCAATCACCGCCGGATCTCCAAGATTCTCGCCGAGACCGAAGTGCGCCGCGAAGAGGTCCCGATGTAGATGGGGAAACGCGCCTGGCTGAAATCGCCGGGCCCACTCGGCGACAGCGAGGGCTCGACGCGTATCCGGAAGGAGCGGTGGGAAGCATCACGATCGCACCGCGCTTTGCGGCGCCATGTTCGCGGCGAGTTCGTCGAAGCTTTGCCCAAGCACGCGGTTGAAGGCCGGATACGGATGGATCACGTCAGCGAGCGTCTTCACTGGTGTGCCGAGCTTGATCGCCAGAACGAGCTCACCCACTATCTCGCCCGCGCGCGGCGTGACCAGGGTCGCGCCGATCAGCACCCCACGCTCGCGATCGGCGACCAGTTTGAGCGCGCCCCGGTGAAAATCATGAATGACGCCCCGCGCGGCGTCGGCCGGATCGGCACTGGCGACGACGACGTCGATACCTCGCGCGCGCGCCGCGGCCTCCGACATGCCGACCGACGCGATTTCCGGATCGGTGTACGTCACGCGTGGAACCGCCGAGTGATCCGCCCTCGCGTCGATGCCCCGCAATCGCCGCGCGACCACCTGGCCGTGGTAGTACGCGAGGTGCGTGAACCCACCGAGTCCCGTGACGTCGCCGACTCCGAAAACACCGCTGCACGCTTCGAGCGTCGCTGCGTCCACCTTCAACCAGCCGCGCTCCGTCACCGCGAGCCCGCTCTCCCGCCATGCCTCCGCGTTAGGCCGGCGGCCGGTGGCAACCAGCAAGCGGTTGGCGGACACCGACGCTCCGGACTTCAAGTGCAAGACGACCGCCGAGCAACCTGTGGATTGCCTTTCGACGGCGACGCACGGGTCCCCGATCATCAGCGTGATGCCATCCGCCTCCAGATGCGGCCGGAGTGCGGCACCGGCCTCCGGCTCCTCGAGGCCGAGGAACATTGGTCCGGCCTCGATCACGGTGACCCTGGACCCGAGGCGCGCGAACGCCTGCCCTAACTCGACGCCGATGGCTCCCCCGCCCAGGATCGCGAGCGACTCCGGGAGCTCGCGTGGAATCGCCGCCTGGCGGTTGGTCCAGAATTCGACGGTATCCAGGCCCGGGATGGGTGGGATACTCGCGGTACTGCCGTTCGCGATCACCACCGCGTGGCGAGCTATGAGGTGATCGCTTCCGACGGAGACTGTATGCGAATCAATCAGCTTCCCTTCGCCTCGAACGAGCTTGGCCCCGGCCGCCGCCATCTCGGCGGCAGGCCGGCTGTCATCGAGGTTGCGCGCCATCGACAGCACGCGTTTCGACACCTTGGGGAAATCGACGCTCCACTCCACGCATGACGCGGCGAGGGAGCGGGCACGATCGGCTTCGGTCAATGTTTCGCCCGAGCGGAGCAACGTCTTGGAAGGCACGCAGCCCCAGTACGGACACTCTCCGCCGACGAGCTCTCGCTCGACGACCGCTAGCGTCAGCCCGCTGCCCTGAAGGCCGACCGCGATCGCTTCTCCGGCGACGCCACCGCCGAGACACACGACATCATACTCTCGAGACACCTTTCCACCTCCACAACCTGTGGACGCCTAACGCTGCATTCGCGGGAGTACCAGCGAGAACGTCGGACCCTCGCCCAACGAGCGCTGGTCATAGCAGATCCTCGATACGAATCGGCAGGGCGCGCACGCGTCGCCCGGTGGCATGGAAGACCGCGTTGGCCACCGCCGCCGCGACGCCTACCATCGCTACCTCACCCAATCCCTTCACACCCGCATTGTTCAGCAGTGGATCCGGTTCGTCCACGAAATCGACGCGGATGTCCCCAATGTCGGCATTCACCGGGATGACGTACTCGGCGAGGTCGGCGTTCAGGAACCCACCGTAGCGCGGGTCGACCTCGCTCGCCTCGCGAAGCGATGCGCCGATCCCCCACACGACGCCGCCGAGCACCTGGCTTCGTGCGGTGCGCGGGCTGACGACGCGGCCGCAGTCGGCGACGCTCACCACGCGCGGCACTCGCACGCGCCGAGTGTTCGGCTCGACGCGCACCTCCACGAAATGCGCGATGTAGCTGAACGAGACGTACTCGGGGTACTCTGGCCCGCCTAACGCCAGCAGCCCCTGGTCGAGTCGCTCGAAGACCATCTCAGGCTGCCCCGGCGCCCGCTGACGTGCCTCGACCTCGAGGAATGGACGTCCGGCCGCGCGCAGGATCTGCTGCGGCGTCGTCCTGCCATCGTCTTCGAGGCCCAACTTCCGTAACGCCTCGCGCATGTCGAGCGCAGCCTGTCGCGCCGCAGGAACGGCGGTCGCCGTGCCCCACGAACCGGCCGTGAGATGCGGTGGTGCACCAGCCGTATCACCCAGGAGCGTCGTCACCTGCGCCGCCGACACGTTGAGCACGTCCGCGACCGTCGCTGCGACCGCGTTGCGAGCGCCCTGTCCCATCTCCTGCACGCCGACCTCGATGGAAATTGTGCCGTCGTCCACGACACGCAGCCGCGCAATCGCCGGCGTGGTCGAGGCGGGATACGCGCCTGAGGCGACGCCCCAACCGACCTGCGTCCCGTCCGCGTCCCGCATCGACCCCGGCGCCATCGTCCGTCGTTCCCACCCGAACATCGCCGAGCCGCGCCGCAGACACTCGGCGAGATACCTCGAGGAAAACGGCTTGCCCGAGATCGGATCGTTGGTTGGCTCGTTCGCGAGCCGCAGCGTCACCGGATCCTGACCCAGCTCGTACGCCAGCTCATCGACGGCCGACTCGAACGCGAATGCCGTGGCGTGCTCCCAGGGTGCGCGCATGAACCCGGGCGTCTGCACGTCGGTCCTCACCAGACGCTCGCGCGAGCGGAAGTTCGCGATGCCGTGCAGCCGCGAGCTCGCATCGGCGTAGAGCGATGGAAAGAGATCGTGTCGCGAGGTCTGTTGGTCGGTCTCGTGCACGGCCGCCACGATCCGACCCGACCGATCTGCACCGAGCCGAATGCGGTGACGGTTGAAGGGGCGGAAGCTGGCATCGTGAAAGAGCTGCGCGCGGGGGACGACCAGCTTCACCGGTCGCCCGAGCTGACGGGCGGCGACCGCAACGAGCACGGTCTGCGCTTGTAGGGAATTTTTCTGACCGAAGCCGCCACCGACGTACGGCGAGATCACGCGAACCTTCTCCGGCGGCACTCCGAGCTCGGCGGCGAGGCCGTGGCGCACGACGTTGACGCCTTGCGTACCCTCGTGAATCGTCAGCGTGTCGTCATCCCACTCGGCGACCGTAGCGATCAGCTCGATGGGGTTCTGGTGTTGGGGCGGGCTGACGTAGACGGCTTCGACGGTCACGTCGGCGCTCGACAGGGCTGCGTCCGCGTCGCCGACGTTCCTGTCGGCGAACATCGGCTTGGGCAGCGGCAAATCCGCCTGCGCGAGAGTCTCGGCACCCGCGGCATCGATCGTGACGCTGAACGGCTCGGTCGTGTACTCGGCGCGAACGAGCGACGCACCCTCGATCGCGGCTTCGAGTGTATCGGCCACGACGAGCGCGATTGGCTGGCCGCGGTAGG
>Ga0070675_100004672_pt1 | contig 10458 bp, 22 predicted proteins | sample KBSM43metaG_FD_65343 | JGI IMG/M metagenome (GOLD analysis project Ga0070675, IMG submission 65343) | Miscanthus rhizosphere microbial communities from Kellogg Biological Station, Michigan, USA - KBS M4-3 metaG | ecosystem: Host-associated > Plants > Roots > Rhizosphere > Soil ...
GGCCCCAATCCTAGCCCTCTTCATCCTCCCCGAAAAGGTCCATTTGCCTATCGGCGCGGGCTCCGCCGCGGCCGCCCTCCTGCCAGTCCTCCGGATGGGCGACCGGATCGCGCATGCCGAGCGATGCCAGCGCCCGAGCCCGCAGGGCCGGCTCGAGCGGGAGGCCCCATTCGTCGCGCGTGTTGAGCAGGTGAGCCAGGTAGGATCGCGAGGTCTTGAGCATCCGTGCTGCCTCGCCGGCGCTGATTTCCTCGGCCCGGACCCGGTCCAGGACACCTCGCCGGCGGGCCTCGCGCAGCGCGTGCTTGCCGGTGGGGATCTGGAGATATTCCCGGCCGTAGACGTGGCTGATCGTCTTGGCAGCCGCGGCGCCGATCAGGTCGCGAAACGCGTTACGCTCGGCGTCGATCGCGACGTAGACCTCCTGGCCGCCGAAGCGATCGACGATCAGCAGGGTCGCATAGGCACCGATATGGTCGGCCATTTCGCGCATCTGCGCGGTCCAGCCCACGCCGACGCCGACGTCGCGCGGGATCGGCAGCTCATCGGGCGAGGGGAAGCGGTGACCGGGACGGCTCACGCGGCGTCGGTCCTATGGAGGGCTTCGGCTTCGCCGCGCTGGCGGGCTCCGATCTCGGCCGCACGGTCCATGACCGCGACCATCATCCGCCGACGTGCCGCGAAGTCGGCGGCATTCGCGGCATGCGCGTCGATCCAAGCATCCAGCTGCGGCAGCGTGACGATGGACGCTGGGATCGTCGGTATGGCGCTCACTCCGCCTCGCCTCTCTTGTCCAGGTGGCGGCGGAACTTCTTGCCGAGCAGGCGGATGGCTTCGTCGATCGCGCGCTCCGTCCAGTGCCAATGATTGCAGCCGAGGCCGAGCGCTCGGGCGCAATAATTCTCATGGGCGAGGAGGAGGCCGGCGCGGCGCAGCTTCGCCGCGATCGCGTCGAGCACGGCATGCCGCTCGAGCCGGGGCATGGTCACTTCCGGATTGTGTACCAGCAGCTCGGCGAGGCGCGCGTCGGTCGGCCAGAGGACGCCTTCCCGCGCCGCCCAGGCTTTGAGCGCCTCGATCACCCGGAACGCCTCCTTGTGGCCGAGGAACTGGATGCGCTCCTTGCCGGTCTGCCGCTTGACGAAGGCGTCGATCGCCTCGTCGCTGGGCCTGTCGAGGGCGCCGAGCCAGTAGAGCGTCCACCACAGCGCGCGGATCTTGCCGGCGGTGGCGCGCCGGCCGACCGGGCCGCGATAGTCCTTGTTCAGCCGATCGAGCAGCCTGCCGATCTCGGGAAGCGACATATCGACCATCGAGGCCTTGCCGACGACTTCCAGCTGGATCGCCCTGCGGTCGTCGTCGCCGATACGCAGGCGCCGGCATGCGGCCCGGACCGCGATGATCATCTTGGCGCGACTGTCGGCGCGGCCGGCAGCCGTCCGGATCGCCTTGCCGGCGATCGTGCCGAACGCCTTCGTCATAGATCGTCCCTCTGATACCAGAGGGGCGGAGGAGCCGGAGGCGGCGCGGGGGGCGGCGGCGCTGCTAGGCGCTGGCGATGCACAGCTAGCGACGCGAGCCGCTCGCGCGCCGCGTCCAACGAGAGGCCCTCACGCAAGGCAAGTTCAAGCGCTAGCCGGTGGCGGCGCATCTTGTCGATCTGCTTCTGGTAGGCACAGGCGTGGGTCATTGCGGCACGTCCTCGTCCAGATCGGCGTCGATCGCGCACTCGCGCTCCCCAACGACCAGGTCGCGGCGCCCGATGATGGTCGCACATTCGTCGGCAATCGCCTGGATCCGCGCCGGATCGAGCAGGCGGAACTCATCGAGGGCCATCTGCTCGATCGCCCCCTTCGCCTCGCGATCACGCGAACCCCAGCCCACCCTGACCTGCTGCGAGCTCTCGACGGCCAGGATAAAGATTTGCGCCGCCATCAGGGCTCGCCTCTTTCGTCTGCAAGCTCCTTGGCTTGGATCACCCGAACGGCCTCTCGGACGTTGGCGCGGTAGGCATCCGCTGGTCCATCGGCCCACGTTTCGAAGATCGCCCGGTTGAGCGCGCGCGGCACTCGGCGCCAATGTGGCCAGCACATGAGCTGCCCATCCTTGGCCTGACGCGGACAGCCGGGGATGCGGCATGGGTGCGCCATCAGTGCCTCGCCCGCGACCGGATCGCCGGCAGCGCCTCAATGAAGTCGGCCATCATTCCGGCGAGGCGGTAAATTTTCTCCTCGTCGAGCAACGCGGTCAGAAGCTCGCCATCGGCATGCCGGATCGCGACGCCGAAGAGGATTTCACCGCTGGCATCCTCGGCTGCGAACGTGCCTATCCCCACGCCGCCCAGGCCAATCCCGCGCGGCCGGATGACCTCGGCCAAGATGCCGGCCAAGTTCGCCTCGAAGCGGCGCTCATCGCTCATCGCGCCGTTCTCCGGGTATGAGCCGGAACTGCCAGGCGCCGTCGCGCTCGAGCGCGTCGAGGCGCCGGCAAATCGGGCAATCGCAGCGAAGGCGATTCGCTCGAACCCGCTCGGGGGGGGGTGATTGGCTGGGTCATGGCGCGACGCGCTCTTGCAGCGCCCAGGTGCGCCGGTTCATCTCGGCAAGGCGCTCGAAATGGCTCGGGCCGGCGACCAGCTGGAGCCCAAGATTCTGCGGGATGGGCGCCAGCAATTCGAGCGACCGGGCGCGGTTGCGCAGCCGCCTCACGTAGCCGCGGTCCTCAAGCGCGTTGAGAAGGCGGAAGACACCACTCTTGGACGACAGGCCGAAGCCTGCCCTCATCTCCTCGAAGGACATGTCCTGCCGGCTCGGGTCTTCCAGGAGCCATTCGAGGAAGGCCGCTTGGCGCGGGGTAAGGCCGATGCTCATTCCGCCGCCTCCGGGACGTCGGTGACCTCCGGATTGGCAGGCTTGCCCGCGGCGCGGTCGATGAAGAACTCCTCCTTCTGCTTCGGCGAGAAGCCGAGGGCCTCGACCTTTTCCGCCACCTCGACACGGCACATGAGCGCCATCGCCTCCTCGAAGCCCTCGGTCTTCTTCTCGAGGGTCTCCCGCATCTGCGGTAGCGCGGTGAGCTCCTTGAGCACGGCCGGCTTGTCGACAGTCAGCTTGACCCGGCAGAAAAGGGCGAGGCCCGCGTTGGATAGGATCGCTGCAGCCTCCTCATCCTTGCGCACTGGCATCTTCAGGCTGGGGGGAGTGGTGCGCTCGCCAAGCAAGCACCCGGCCAGCTCGTAGCTCTTGCGCTTGCCCTCGGTGAGCGTCTGGCCGGCAACGCCCCACCACGCGCGAAGCTGAAGGAACAGTCCCTTGGCTTCTTCCTCGATCGGCGCGATGAAGCTGTCGCGCGCCGCCTCGATCTGGGCGATCGACGCGTCGGCGTCGGCGCGCAGCTGCTCGATCTGCGTCAACATGCCGGCATAGCGGCCGAGGACAGCCGCAGCGTCCTCGATCGTCTGCGGCGCGGCTTGGGCGATGGCCTTGCGGCGGGTCGGTGGCATCAGAGGTCCTTTCCGGGGCGATGGGTTACGATCGGGAGAGCGGTGGCGCAGAAGGCGCATTCGGCCACGCTGCGGCCGACCCACCAATTCGAGCGGCCGCAGCCGGGGCAGTGATTGCCCAAGCCGAGGCGATAGACGGCGTGGTAGCCGCGCGCTGCGATCTGAAGTTCGAGCGCGCGACTCTGGGGCAGCGGATGAACGAGGACGACGCTGCTCATCCGACCCAACCTTCGAGGAAGCGGCAGAGCTCGCGGTGGAGGAGGTCCGTCTCGTGGTCGTAGCCGCCTCCGCCAGCGCGATCCGCTTCGATCGCCAGCTTGCAGGCGTCCGCGAGCTTCGCGACTGGGTCATCGACGAAGTTGGTCACGCCGCCGAGCGCCCCTTCGCGAGCGAACGTCAGCAACTCGGCCGTGGCGTCGGCGGCTTGGTTGGCGGCGACAAGGGCAAGACGCTGTGTCTTCTTCATGCCCGGCCTCCACCGTTGGCGAGGATCTCGAGCTCCTGGCTGACGCGCGCCGGATCGGCGCCGGCCACATCGAAAACCGCCCATTCGGAATCGTCGCCGGCGCCGGTCGGCTCCCCGCGAACCAGCACCACGATCCGGAGCGAGCCGTCGGGCATGGGCTTGACGCAGCCGTAGAAGATGGGCTGGCCATCGTCGGCAACCTGGCGCGCGGACGAGGCGAGAAGCCGGGCCATCAGCGCGCTCCCATGAAAACCAGGAGAAAGGCGAGGACGATCCCCAGCGACCAGGCGAGCGACCTGGTCAGCCAGATCGGGCAAAGCCGGATTTCGCGGCGGATGGCGGCGGCGAGGCGCCTCATGGCCCGACGCTCCAGACGAACACGAACAGCTGCCCGATGGCGATCGAGCTCGCCGCGGCCAAGGCGAGCCATTCGGGCGTAAGCCGGATCTCGCGGCGTTCGACGTCGACCAACGGCGGGAAGATCCTCGCCGTGGCGTTGGCCAGCTGGGAGAGCCACCGGCTCATGACGCGGCCGCTCCGAACATTTGCCACCGGTGCAGCAGCCCCATGAACTCGCGCCACTTTCGCTGATCGACGCGCGCCTGACCGGCCAGATCGCTATCGAGCTGCGCATAGCGGGCGACTTCGCCTCGGCTCAGCGGCGCGGCGTCGACGAGCTCGGCGATCGGCACCACGATCGTGCCGGCTCCCGTTCGATCGACGTCGCTGACCAGGAGCGCGCGCTGCCGCCGCCCGCCGATCTCCGCGAGGTGCGGCTTGCCGACCGGAACGACGCGGCGCGGCTGCGCGACTTCGCCCGGCATATCGATCCAGAGGCGCCCCTCCCGGCTCCAGCGCCCTTCGGTAACGACGTCCATGGTCACTCTTCCTCCCCGGCCGCGGCGGGGCCGCGGTCGGTGTTGTTGGGGCAGGTCGGGCAGGTCTTCGCGTGCAGATGGTGCGCGTGATTCCGCGGCGGGCCCTTGCGCCGCCGGGCGCGAACGCAGCTGGCGAGCGGGATCGCCCCCCAGATCGGGCAGACGACGTCTTCGGACCCGTAGGCCTGCCGGACGAGGATCTCGGCCTCCTCGTAGCTGCCGGCATATTTTCGGCTCAGGATCCGGCTGACGCAGCCGCTCGAGCGGCCGATCCGGTCGCCGACCTTGCGCTGGTTCGAGGCGTCGCAGGCCGAAGCGAGCAGCCTGACCCATGCCGGCATGTCCGCGCCCCAGGCGGCGGTCGCGGTGACGATGTTCGCCGATGCGCTAGCGGCCATCGGAGGTCTCGATCTCAGTGGGCTGCCGCGGGCGAACCCAGGGCAGCTCGATCAGCTCGTTGAGGTTCCGATCGAGCAGATAGGGCGACGGGTGGCGCGTCGTGCCGCCGTTCGAAGTCGACGGCGTCTTCGCGCCAGTGTTGCGAATCAACCGATAGGTCGCATGCGAACGAACCATTCCCGTAGGGCTGGCTTTCGACGGCGACATCGGCTGGTCGACCTTGCGGACGTAGTCGGCCCTGCAGAGCATCGAGACGAACTCGGTCGCCTGGCGGATGTTCACCTCCGCCGTTATCAACAACAGCGGCATATCGAAGGTCTTGAGGATGCGCATCGCGGCCCACATCCGGTCTTTGCCGGACCTGGCCGAGACGACGCGGCCGTCGACCGGGACTTTCGGGGGAACGTCGCCGGCCGGCGCCTGGGGGCTAAGCGAGAAGCTCTGTTTCACGGCCGGAGACACGATCAGATGCTTGCGGGACTTCCATCGGCGCAGGCGGCAATAGAGGGGGCGGTCGTCGGCGCCGCACTCCGCGAGGATCTCCGCGAATGTTCCGGCGCCGCCGAGCCGGCGAAGCGCAGCCCAGGCATCCCGGCTCAGCGGACCCTGCGTCGGCGCGGTTTCCAGATGCTGCGATCCCGGCGCGATCGCAAACCGCCGCGCCGTCGCCGGCGTGACGGTGATGAAGCCGACCCGGCGCCAGTTGCGGATCCTGTGAGCGATCGCATTCTTGTCGGCGCCGATCAGCTTGTGAAGGGCCGCGATGGTCAGCGGGCCATCCGCGGCGCGGAGCGCCCGCCAGAGAGGCAGGCTCACCGGGCCATAATCGCGAACGTCTGGGGTGGCGCCGTCGCGCATCAGGCTGCGAGCCTCCGCGCGGGCGCGTCGCCGGTCTGGAAGTGCCGGCCGTTGGTCGTCCACCACTCGAGATCGATCTCGGCCGCCGCCGCCTCGATCGCGAGGCGCTCGGCCGTCTTGAGGTTGACGACGATCCGCCGGGTGACGCCGCGGCAGGCCTCGACGATCGCGGTCACCAGATCGTCGGCGATCGCGACCCGTGGGCAATAATGGGACCGCAGCTTGAGCGCGTCCGCGAGGGTGGCGGGCTGCGCCGGCGTCATCACAAGGATGCGATTGTGAAACCGCTCCCAGGCCCTGAGCTTCTCCGGCAGCGATTCCTCGCCGACCATCAGGATCGGGATCTGCGTCGCGTCGTGGATGTCGCGGATGATCTCGACATAGTCGCGTTTGACGAGGTAGTCGGCCTCGTCGAGGATCAGCCCGCGGGGGTCCCGGTTGAGCAGGTCGACGATCTGCTGAAACATCTGGGCGCCGGTTCGTGCGAGGTTGGCGACGCCCAGCTCTTCTGCAATCGCCTCGAGCAGCGATCGCTGCGTCCAGACTTTCTTGGCCTCGACATAGGCGGCCGACATCCGCTGCGAGATGAAGGCCATCGCGACGCTCTTGCCGTAGCCGGACGGCCCGTAGAACAGGCCGATCCTCGGCATGCCTATCCCCGCCTCGACGCACTCGAGATAGGTCGTAAGGCCGAGATTCATGTTGGTGAGCTGGGCGAAGCCGGGCCCGGTTTCACGCAAGGCCGGCGACTGGCCTGGAACACTGATCATGCGGAATACCTCCTGCGAGGGGTGGAAATGGCGGGTGTCGCGATGCCGAACGGGCCGGTCAGCAGCTTCTCGGCTTTGTAGGCGGTGGACGATGCGAACAGCCGAGCCCGGGCGAGCTCCTCGAGGTCGACCTCCGCGCCGAGCCGAGCGGCTTCGAGCAGCCGATCGGCCCAGGCGACCCTGTCGGCGATCGGGATCTCGGCGCGCCGCTTCGGTGCAGTGCGCTGGATCGCCGCGTCGATGGTCGCTTGGGACGGCAGAGCTGGCGGCGCGGGCGCTCTCGCGATGCTGTCGAGCTGACGCGTGGTGCGCTCGTGCGTTGGGGAGGGGAACAGCGCGACTTGCCCGGCGCGGACCGCATCGTCGCGCAGCAGGGCGTCTCGCGCGTCTTCCGGGCGGAAGCGACGCATCTTTTCGCGCAACGCGGCCGTGCCGACCTTCAAAAAGGCTTGTTGCTGCAGGCGGGCGGCGCGAGCGAACTGCTCCTCGGATAGTCCGGCGCGCTCATGGTTGATGACGGTGTCGATGAAGTGGCCGTCTTCGTCGAAGACGTAAAGAGCGCCAAGATCCTCCTCGTCGCGGCGGATCTGGACGGCGCGCCCCATCCACGCGGGCAGCGATGCGGACCAGTAGCGGCCGCCCCGCCACTGGATGCCGCGCTTGCCTACGACCTTTGCACCCTCTGATTTGGACAGCGCGATCTTGAGGACGTCTTCGCTCGGCGCGCGGGCAGACGGCATCGACGAATTCGACCAGCGAACGAGCGGCGTGGCGCGGGTGCTGCCATGCTCGCGCTGGTGGTAGACACCCTCGAGCCAGTTATCGAGGACCCGCTGGAGCTCCGCTGCATCCAGCGCCGGCAGGATCAGCGCGCGGCCGGTCCGTTTCTTTTCCCGCGCCCGTAGCGCCTGGGCCTCGGCCACGTTGTGGCCGGCATAGCCGTCGAGGAGTTCCGCCCGCTCGCGGGTGAACGTCCCGAACAGCCGCTCGATGAACGGCTTCTTTTCCGGGCTCCCGGGCGGGCAGCGCCAATGCTCAATGCCGAGCGTGTCCAGTGCCGAGACAATTGAGGCGTTGATGTAGCCCGAGCCGTTGTCGGTCTTGACCATCTCCGGCATCACGCCCCAGGCGCGGATGGTGTCGATCAGCAGGCGGCGCACCGATTGGCCGCTTTCGGACGGCGCGACCAGGAATCGGGCGCGGCGCGAATAGACGTCGATCACGCCGAGGATGGCCTTGCGGCCGCCCTTGGTGAGGACGTCGACCGGCGTCGTGTCCAGCTCCCATATCTGGTTGGCGTGGGTGACCGCGCCATCGGCGCGGCCGAGCGAAACGCGGTAGCGGCTCTTGAACAGGTCGGGATTGCGAGTCTTCGCGAAGAGAGCGCGCTGCTCGTTCTCGAGCTTGGCCATGAAGCGGCTTAGCGTCCGCCGTGACGGCAGAATGAGAAAGCTTTGGGCCAGCAGCTCGAGGACCCTCGGCGCGGATCTGGACTGTTCTGCGATCAGCGCCTCGACCGCATCGGCGATCTCGGGATGCGCGGTGAAGAAGTCCGATCCCTGCGGCCGGCCGACTGGGCGTAAATTCGCGGACACGAGCTTCGCGCGTCGCTGCTCGAGCGCCGCCCGCGCCGGCTCGGGAAAATCCTCTATGCAGTAGAGCCGGCGGCGGCCGCCACGCCCGTTCTGCTCGATCCAGCGCCACCGCCGCCGTTCTGCGGCAAAGATGACACCACGCTTGGACGATGGCAGCCCGGGCAGGCTGAGCTTCGCGATCTCAGCCGCGCTCAGGTGCCCCCCTGTGACGGCCGTCACGCGGCCGCTCCGGCAAGCGAGCCTAGCGTCGTGAGAGGGCGATTCGAACAGCACCGGGGCGAACGCGATCGCCGGCACTCGCTGGAACGGGGGCGCATCATGCGTGGGTCCGTTCCTGGGGATAGATGTCGGGACGAAGAGCATGCCGCGAGACCCCGGTTCCTGCTTCGACGTCGAGGACGTAGTCGGCGGGGAGCCGCCTGAGCTTGTGGATCCACCCCCAGACGGCGGGTTGGCTGACCGGGCGTCCGTTCGGCTTCCTGCACAGCTGGGCCAATTTGGCCTGGCTGCCGGCGACCCGCTTGGCTTCCAGGAGGGCGTGAAGTTCGTCCATGGCCGCCAGACCTATAAGCAAACTTATAGGACGTCAATAAGAAAACTTATAGAGCACTTTGGGACGGGTTCTGTAGGGATCGCCGTATGGCGATAGGGGAGCGAATCGAGGAAAGGCTCGAAGCGTTGGGCGGTCGGCCGAAAGGCTTCAGCCAAGCGTGGCTGGCGCGAGAGGTCGGGATCTCGCAGCCGGCAATCAACCTGCTCATCCGCAATCCAGAAACCGGAACGAAGCACCTTCATTCGATCGCTCGGCACTTGCGCACGAGTGTTTCCTACCTGCTCGGGCAGACCGATGATCCGGCCGCGGACACTGTTCCGGCACCGACACAGGCCGAGCTCGCGGATCAGCTCGGCATGCGCCTGATCCCCGAGGTCGACATTGCCTATTCGCTGGGCGGCGGTTCGTTCGTCGACGATCACAGCGAGCCGCGACTCGTCCCGTTTCGGCAGGACTGGCTCGCGCGGCTCAGCGAGGGCGGCCCGATCGATCCCTTCCTCGCCCGCGGCATCGGCGATTCGATGATGCAGACAATCCTCGACGCCGACGACGTCCTGGTGAACAGGGCGCTCACCTCGATCCGCCAGCAGGACAGGATCTGGGCGCTCGCCTACGGTGAGCTCGGCATGATCAAGCGGGTTCGCCGGCTTCCCAGCGGCGTCTTCCAGCTCAACTCGGACAATCCGGTGGTGACGCCGATCGAGGCGGCCGAGGAGGAGCTGCATGTGATCGGCCGGGTGGTCTGGATCGGCCGAAAGGTGTAGGCAAAGTCGGCGCTGCCATGTGCGGTGGAGCCGGCTCAGGAGGTAGGCGATGTTCGTGGTCATGCTCGCGACGCTGACGCTAGCCGCTGGGCCAACCGCAAATTGGCAGCTGCTGTTTCGCGACCCGGCCCAAGGGTCCGTCTACGTCGACCGGGCCAGCGTCTGGACGCGCGGCGCCGAGCGGGCGGTCACGGCGCGCTTCACGTTCGATCGGCCGGCAGCCACCGAGGTCGCAGAGATCATCACCCGGATCGAGGTCGACTGCGCGGATCGATCTTTCCGGTCCCGCACCGCAACTGCCTTCGACCGCAACGGCGCCGAGATCTACGGCTACGAGTTCGATGCCGGCCGGCCAGCGACCCGCGCCAACCCGGCCGGGCCGGCCTCGCGCCTGGTGGCAATGGTCTGCAGCCCGGCCGCCGCCAATCCCGGAAGCCCGTAAAATCGCCCTAGAACGCGAAAAAAAGGGGGGGTGAGGTTTGGGGGCCGCGCCGGGCCTCCTGGCCCTGATCGCGATGCCCAGGCGCGCTGAGCGCTATTTCGAACCGACCTTGGATCATCAATTTCGGCGCGCGGACCCGGTCGCCACTCGCGCGGCCCAGTAGACGCGCTCGAACGCCTTGTCTTCGGGCACGCCCACGCAGCGGTGGATCATGACCAGCGGCGCGCCTGC
>Ga0070675_100004673_pt1 | contig 10457 bp, 6 predicted proteins | sample KBSM43metaG_FD_65343 | JGI IMG/M metagenome (GOLD analysis project Ga0070675, IMG submission 65343) | Miscanthus rhizosphere microbial communities from Kellogg Biological Station, Michigan, USA - KBS M4-3 metaG | ecosystem: Host-associated > Plants > Roots > Rhizosphere > Soil ...
CTCCGGCAGTCGGCATTCCCGGTGGCCCCAACGACGCTCGCGATTCGCGCCGACGGCCGCCCGGCCGATCTCATCCCGGCGATTCGCCGAGCCGTACGTGAGGTCGATCCGCGCGTAGCGGTGGCGAGTGCCGCGCCGTTCGAGACGCTGCTCGACGGGCCGCGCGCGCTGCCGCGCCTCAACGCGATCCTGCTGGCGGTGTTCGCGATTGCGGCAGTGGCGCTCGCCGCGGTGGGGCTCCTCGGAGTGATGACGACGATGGTGCGTCAGCGCACGCGGGAGCTCGGGATCCGCATGGCGCTCGGCGCGACGTCGCAGAACCTGCAAGGCATGGTCATGCGTCGCGGCCTCGTCATCGCGGCCTCTGGGGCCGTGCTCGGATTGGTCGGTGCGGCACTCGGCAACCGACTCCTCGTAGCGATGCTCTACGAGGTCAGCCCAACGGACGGCCTAACGCTGGCCGTTGTTGCTGTGCTGCTGCTCGGGATCGCGGCGATCGCGACCATCATCCCGGCACGATCGACCACGCGGATCGATCCAGTGATTGCGCTCCGCGCGGACGGTTGATCCCTGAACGGCGCAAACGCGGCAGGATCTCTGGCGGCGGCATGGCCAGTACCAAGTGCGTCAGTCACTCAGCAGGAGTCATCAGGCATCAGGCCCCGTATCCGCCGGCTTCGGTCGCGCTTGGGCGCGGACTACCGACTGGGCTCGGAGACTGATGCCTGACACCTCCTACTAAAGACTGGCGTGCTGAGTCACTGGCCAAGCTCTGAAGCGATGCTTGGCATTCCGGGTCCAACAAGACCAACGCCAGTCGAACTCTATTGCCGCTCATAAAACGGTGGCGGGTCTATCCCGAGGGTTCGGAGGTATACGTACCCCTGCCCACGATGATGAATCTCGTTGTCGATGACGTAGAGCAGTAGATCCGACACGCGGCCTTCATACTGACCGAACGCCTTGATCGTCTCGTGAAAGCGCTCGGGCGGAATCTGCTTCCACAGCGCGTTGATCTGCTCCGTCGCCTCGTCCCACTGCTTCAGCAGCTCGGCGCGCGCACGTGGCGAGCGGTCCATCGACGAATCCCACTTGTTCGTCACCGTCCCACGCACCATCGGCGCGCCCATCGTGAGCATCTCGAGCGCGAGCTCGCCGAACGTGCGCATTCCGCCGAGCGAATACGTGAACAGCTTGTCATCGGGGAACGCTTCGATCATGCGTCGCGTCAGGCGGCGGTGGCCCTGCCAGTGGTCGAGCAACGCGTCCGCGGTGACCGCGGTGGCGGCGGGGTTGTAGGCGTTAGGCAACTGGGAATCTCCGGTGAGGGTTGAGTCGCCCGCGAAAACCGGGAAATTTGGTGGACGAAATGTAGTGCCAATTGACTCGCCGGACGGTCCCCTTGCAGACCACCTGCATCTTCTGCCAGAACCTGCCCGGCTCACACGACCACATCACGCATTTCGGTGGAGGTGGTCGAGGACTGTCGCGAGGGTTGATGCCATGCGCACCGCACGGCATCCGGCGGCGGCACTCCCAGTACCAAGCGTGCCAGTCACGTCAGTAGGAGTCATCAGGTCTCAGTCCCCGTAGACGCCGGCTTCGCGCGGAATGACAGCCGACTGACAGACTCCGACACTCGCCATCGTTCGGCAGCGCCGAGTGCCGGTTCAGCCTGTCATTACCTTTGCCAGGTCGGTCTTCGCTGCGCGGCGCGCCGGGATCATGCTCGCTCCGACCGCCACCACCGCGGTCACCACCACCACTGTCACGAACGTCACCGGATCCGTCGCCGTCACGCCCTGCAGCATCGACGTCATCGTGCGCGTGAGCACGAGTGCTGCCGCGACGCCAACGATGAGGCCCGCGCCCGCCTGACGCACGCCGCTGCCGAGGCTCAGTATCAGCAGATTCCTCGGCGTCGCACCCAGCGCGGCGCGGATGCCGAACTCCTGGGTGCGTGACGCAACGACCTGCGACACGATCCCGAAGATCCCGATCGCCGACAGCACGAGCGCGAGCACCCCGAACAGGCCGAGGAGCTGCATCGCGAAGCGAGGTGCAGCGATCGCGTTGTCCACGACCTGGTTCATCGAGCGCACGTCCGAGATCGGAAGTCGCGGGTCGAGCTCCTTCACGACGGACCGCACGGGGTTGATGAGCTGCTTCGGGTCGACGCTGCCTCTGACGATGAGCGTCATGGTGCGACTGGTGTTGCCCGGATTCGTCGCGAACTGCGGCTGCGGCGCGTAGAACTGGGCTTTCACCTCACGCGTCAGGCCGTTGTGCTTCACGTTGTCCACGACACCCACCACCGTGTACTTCGGCCCGGTCGCGTTGCCGCCGCCAATGGCGACCTGCGCTCCGAGTGGTGGACGGCCCTGGAGATACAGCTCCACGAATCGGCGGTTGATGATCATCGCGAGTGGCGCGTCCATGCGGTCGCGCTCGTCGAAGAAGCGACCCTGCACGAGGTGGATGCCCATCGCTTCGAAGTAGCCGGGTGTCACGACCTGCCAGTCGGCCGGCGTCCCCTGGTTAGGCGGCGGCGTGTAGCCCTCGACCCGCAACCCCCAATCACCAGCCTCCGTCGCGAGCGGCAGAATCCGCACGAGGCCCACCGCCTTCACGCCCGGCAATGCCGCGACGCGCCGTCGCAGCTCGTCGTGGAATGCGCTGACCCGTAGCGAATCAGGATACCACGCCGCCGGCGTCGACAGACGCATCGTCAACACGCCTTCGGGACGAATGCCCGCGTCGATCGCGAACAGGTTCGACACGCTGCGGATCATCAGCCCAGCGCCTGTCACCAACACCACCGCGAGCGCGACCTCGGCCGCCACGAGCGCCTGACGCCAACGGAGGCGGCCGGGTCCGGCGGTGGCCGAGCGTCCGCCTTCTCTCAGCTCGGTCTGCGGCGTCACGGACGTCGCCTGGAGCGCTGGCAGGAGCCCGGCGATCAGCGCGGCGATGACCGCGATACCTAACGCGAATCCCAGCACGGCCGGGTCGAGTCGCGTCTCGGCGACGCGCGGCAACGACGCCGGCGCCGTGTTCCGGAGGAGCCAGACGCCGCCGGCCGCCAACAGCACGCCCAGCGTTCCACCCAGCCCGGCAAGGACGACCGTCTCCGTGAGCAGTTGCCGCGAGATCCGCCGGCTGCCGGCTCCGAGCGCGACCCGTAGCGCCATTTCGCGTCGTCGCTGCTCTCCGCGCACGAGCAGCAGTCCCGCGACGTTGGCACAGGCGATGAGCAGCACGAACCCGACCGCCGCGAACACCACGAGTAACACTGGCTTGAGCCGCCCGGCAACCTGTTCCTCGACGCCGACGGCGAACGCGCGGAATTCCTGCTCCTTCGGATAGTCACCCTCGGCGACGAGGCGTGCGACGCGCTCGGCGAGCTGTTTGTTCGCCTGCTCGATGGTCGCCCCGGCCCGCAGTCTCGCGAGGCCGTAGTAGCCGTGACTCGAACCGCCCTTGGCGAAGGCCGGTCCGGGCACGGCCCCGTTGTTCGCGGCGTCCGTGCCTAACGGGATCCAGACCTGCGTCGCCCCGTCGGCTCCGAAGTCGAGCGGAAGCCTGAACCCCGCCGGCATCACGCCCACGACGAGGCTCGCCCGCCCGTTGATCTGAATGGATCGGCCGACCACTGACGGATCCGCCCCGAACCGTCGCTGCCAGACGTCGTTCCCGATGATCACGACGTTAGGCCCGTTCGGAACATCCTCCTCGGCCGTGAATCCACGACCTAACGCCGGCGTCACACCGAGAATCGGGAGGATGTCGCGGTCGATGAACCCGGCGCGCAGTCGGTCGGACTCGCCGTTCTCCGTGAGGTTCACGGCGCCGTCGCTGAAGATCCCGACGTTCGCGAATGCCCGGATGTCGGACTTCCACCCCTCGTACTCGTCGTAGGAGAGCCACGTCTGGTCGAACCCCTTCCAGGCGCTCCAGAGCACGGCGATGCCTTCGGGACGACTATACGGTAGTGGCGTGAGAAGCACGGCCTTCACGACCCCGAAGAGCGCGGTGCTCGCGCCGATTCCGAGCGCGAGCGTGAGCGACGCGATGGTGGTGAAGCCGGGTCGGCGGCTCAGCGTGCGCAGTCCGAAGCGCGCATCCTGCGCCAGTTCTTCGAGCCACGACGTTCCGCGCTCATCTCGCACGGCGTCCTTGTGACGCTCGACGCCGCCGAACGCGCGCTTCGCTGCCTGACGCGCCTCGTCTTCCGACATGCCGTGTTCGCTCATCAGTCGACGAGCCTCCATGTCCAGGTGAAATTGCATCTCATCGTTCATGCGACGCTCTTCACGCGTCCGGTGCGTGAGTGCGTCGAACGCCGTCAGGATCTCATGGTACCAGGCCACGCGTTACGCTCCCTGCGTCGCGAACCGCAGCACGCGATTCACCGCCCGCGACGACTGCTCCCACTCGGCCATCTGCACCGCGAGCTGGCGCTGGCCTTCCCGGGTGATCTCGTAGTAGCGCGCTTTGCGATTGTTCTCGCTGTCGGCGTAGTAGGCGCGGATCCAGCCGCGGCGCAGCATCCGCTGGAGCGCCGGGTAGAGCGACCCCTGGTTGACGTCGAAGACGTCGCCGGAGATCTGGCGGAGCCGGATGGAGATGCCCCAGCCGTGCATGGGCTGGAGCGTGAGGGCTTTCAGGGTGAGCATCTCCAGGGTGCCCTGGAGTACCTCGGAGCGTGACGGCGTCTGAGCGTCGGTCATGCTCCTTTAGACGGGCTAAAGGTCGAGATGGTTTGCAGTAGTCGTCATCCCGAGGAGCGAAGCGACGAGGGACCTTGTGTATCGTTCCCGTGGCCAATCTGGCCACAAGAAGGTTCGAGAAGGTCCCTCGCTGACGCTCGGGATGACACAGCAACCCACCAACACGCCCATCGGCCTCGGCTGTATGCGCCTATCCACCTCGGCGGACCGCGATGACGCGCGGTCCATCGAGGTAATCCGTGCTGCCCTGGAGGCCGGCGCGACGTTGCTCGACACCTCGGACGCGTACTGCCATGACGACACCGATACCGGCCACAACGAGCGGTTGATCGCCGAGGCGCTTCGCGGGTGGTCTGGGGATCGGACGAGGATCGAGGTTGTGACCAAGGGCGGTCTGCGCCGACCCGGCGGCCAGTGGGTGGCGGACGGAAAGGCCAAGTCTCTTCGCGCCGCGTGCGAGGCGAGCCGGCGGGCGCTCGCGGTGGATGCGATCGACCTCTACCAGCTCCATGCCGTCGACCCACGCACCTCGCTCGAGACGAGTGTGCGGGCGCTGGCCGCGCTTCAGGCGGAAGGGAAGATCCGTCGCATTGGCCTCTGCAACGTGACCGTCGGTCAGATCGAGGCGGCCCGGCGAATCGCGGAGATCGCGTCGGTGCAGGTGAGCCTGTCCCCGCTCGACGACGAGAACCTCCGCAACGGCGTAGCGGAGTACTGCCGGGACCAGGGCATTCGTCTCATCGCGTATCGTCCGTTAGGCGGGGACCGCGCGAATCGTCTCGCACGCAACGCGGTGCTGGTCGAGGTTGCGTCCCGCCACGACGCCACGCCGGCGGAAGTGGCGCTCGCGTGGCTCATGGACCTGAGCCCACTCGTCACGCCGATTCCTGGGGCGACGCGCGTCGAAACCGCCCAGTCGATCGCGAGGGTATTGCGCGTTAGGCTCTCGGACGACGACCGCCGGCAGCTGGATGATCGTTTTTCGGGGCGTCTCCTTCGCGTGCCGCGCTCAGAGCGGCGACCGCCTGACGACGCGGCGGGCGAGGTCGTGCTGGTCATGGGTATGCCTGGAGCAGGCAAGAGCACGACGGCAAGAGCGCTCGAGGCATCCGGCTACGGGCGTCTCAATCGAGACGAGCGCGGCGGCTCGCTGTCGGATCTCGTGCGTGAGCTCGACGCCGGACTCGCGGGTGGTCGCAGACGCTGGGTCCTCGACAACACGTACCCGTCGCGCAAGTCACGCAACGAGGTCATTGAAGCTGCCTGGCTGTACGGCGTTCCGGTTCGCTGTGTCTGGGTGGCCACGACCGTTGCCGATGCGCAGATCAACGCCATCACGCGACTCGTCGACGTCCATGGTTCGTTGCCGAGCCCGGAGGAGATCCGCGAGCGTGGAAAGACCGACCCTCGGTACTTCGGGCCCGAGGCTCAGTTCCGCTACGAACGGACCGTCGAGCCGCCCGTGGCGGATGAAGGCTTCACGCGCGTCGAGGAGATCGGATTCGCGCGCCAGCCGACGACTCATGCGACGAAGCGCGCGATCGTGCTCGACTACGATGGCCTGATCGGCGACGCCGGCGCCGCCGACCGCCAGCGCATACTCCCGCAGTCCCTGGCGGATGGCTGGGTGTTGTTCGCGCACGCATGGCGTCCGGACATCGCGCGAGGCAAGGCGACACTCGACAGCGTACGTGATCACTTCGAGCGCACGCGCAGGGCGCTCGAAGTCGACATCACGATCGCGTGTTGCCCGCACGATGCGGGTCCGCCGATCTGCTGGTGTCGCAAGCCGCTGCCGGGATTGCTGCTGGAGTTCGCGCTCCGCGAGCAGGTCGCACTCGCTGAGAGCGTCGTCGTCGGCCGCTCAGCTGCCGACCGCACGATGGCGCAGCGACTCGGCATACCGTACCGCGAGCTGGCGGACTTCTTCGCCTAGGTCGAGCCGCGCGACAGCGTCATAGTAGCTGTACCTCGATGTGAAGAAGGCATCACGCGCTCACAGCACGTTAGGCGCTACCATCTGTGTGGCTCAGCTTGAAGCTCGTGGTGAGCACGGTCAGATTGCGTGCTCTTGATCCGACGCAATCGAGACACCCTGAAGGTGGAGGAGCACATGAACCGAGCACGACTGATTGCCGTCGCAGGAGCCGCCGCACTGTTCACGGCAGCCTGTGAGCGGACCGAGCCGACGTCACCATCGGCCAACATTCCGACCGTGTCGTTCGCCAAGACCGGCGCGAGCTGCGCGATCGACATCGGCACGACTGTGAGTCCGCTTCCCGCGCTCCACGGCCTGGAAGAGTGGATCAACGAATCACTCGACGCCGCCGGGTCGAGTGTGAATTGCGGTCAGACGAGATCGCTCGACGCGAAGATGGAAACCATTGCGAAATCGCTCGACCAGACACCTCGGAACTTCGACGCGGCCTGCGGCGTCTCCGGCGCACTCCTCAGCGAGCTGAACGTGCTCATCTCGAGCGGGCAGCTTCCCGCCTTGACGTTCCCGCCTCCGGTCCCCGGCGCTCCGACGGACGTGCTCGGGCTCGCAACGCTCGTCAACAGCCAGTGGTGCGCGGCCGCTCAGGGAGACCTGGTCGGTCCCAACAGCTAGGCGGTACGCAGCGAGCCGCGTCTCACAGGGAGAACGCGGCCCGCTGCAGGTGCTGTCGTCGTTGTTGTCGCTGTTGCTTTGCCGATGCCCGACAGCTGAAGGTGTTTCTTCCTACTGCCTTCTGATCGCGACCGCCGGATCGATCTTCGCCGCCCGCAGCGCCGGCAGCCAGCACGCCGCGATACCAACCACGACCATCATCGCCGCCACGCCCACGAGCGTGAGCGGATCGTTAGGCGTCACACCGAACAGCAGGCCGCGCATGAGTCGCGTGCCGATGAGCGCGCCGACGACGCCGAGCAACAGGCCATACACCAGAAGGATCCCGCCCTCCGCCAGTACCATCCGCTGGACGCGCGCGCTGTCGGCGCCGAGGCTCATGCGGATACCGATCTCGTTCGTGCGTGCGCTGACCGAGAATGCGAGCACGCCGGCAATGCCGACCGCCGCGATGATCACCGCCAGCACGCCGAACGACGACACCAGCACCGCGTTCAGCCGCCGCGGCGCGACGCTCTGATCCTTGATCTGCGGGATCGTGAGCACGTTCTCGATCGGATCGTTAGGTACGATGCTCCGCACGAGTCGCGTTGCCGCCGGGATGAGCGAGGCCGGGTCACGCTGCGCGCGGATCACGAGGCCGCCACCGAACAGCTGCTCCTGCTCGAGCGGCTGAAAGACGATGCCACGCGGCTCGGCGTCGAGCCCACCATCCTTCGTATTGCCGACGACACCAACAACCGTGCGCCACTCATCGCTCACGCCGATGAACCGCAGTACATCGCCCGTCCAGGCCACACGCTGACCGATCGGATCACGGTCCGGGAAGAGCTGATCCGCGAGCGTCTTGTTCAGGATCACGACCATCCCCGACTCCTTCCGATCCGTCTCGGAGAACTCACGCCCTTTGACGAGCGGAACGCCCGCCGCACGGAAGAATGCGGGACCCACCGTGCGGAACTCGGCTCGCGGCATCGCTTCGCCTGATGCGAGCGGACGCCCCTCCGCTTTCACCTCGAGCTGCACGTCCGCGGAACGCAGCGGCATCGTCGACCCGACTCCGACCTCGCTCACGCCAGGAATGGCCGCGACCTCACGACGCATGCGGTCGAACAGTGCCTTCGCGTCCGCGTCCTTCCGCGAGCCGTAGTCGAACGGCACTTCCATCGTGAGGATCTGCTCGGAGTTGAGTCCGGTCTTCACCTCGGAGAGCTGCAGCATCGTGCGTGTGAGGAGTCCCGCACCCGTCAACAGGATGACGGATACGGCGATCTGGGCGACGACGAGTCCGCGCTGAAGCCGCTGCCGTTTCACGCCCGCGCTCATGCGGTTCACGCCGGCCGCGACCCACGCCGCGAGTGAACCTTCCTTCGCGAGCTTCGGAGCGTAGGAGAGCAGGACCGCAACGACCACCGCCAACAACGCGGTGAATCCGAGGACGACGCCGTCGAGCTTGATCTCGTTGGCACGTGTCGAATAGCGCGCCGCGAGCGAGGTGAGGAGCTTGACGCCGCCGACGGCCAGGACCAGGCCTAACGCGGCGCCCATGAAGGCAAGCACCAGGTTCTCGACCAGCAGCAGGCCACGCAGCCGACCTGCTCCGGCGCCGAGCGCCGCGCGGACCACGAGCTCGTGCTCTCGGCGCACCGAGCGCATGAGCGTCAGGTTCGCGACGTTCGCGCACGAGATGATCATCACGAACGCGGCCGCGCCCATGAGGAGCCATAGCGTGAGGCGCGCCTTCTCACCCAGGACCTCGTGGAAGGGAATCACGGTCACGCGATATTCGGAGCCCGGGTCGTACGACTCGACGAATTCCTTCTGTACGCGAGCGCGCACGGTGGCGACTTCGGACTTGACCTGTTCGATCGTCGCGCCCGGCGCGAGTCGCCCGATGACCTGTGTCATGCGATGCGTACGACCCTGCACCATGAGTGCACTCGTGTGGTGCTCGCTCATGACGAGGTTGAGCAGCGCGTCCATCGGGCGTGGAAAGTTCGGCGCCGACTGCACGACGCCCACGACCATCACGGACTTGCCGCCGAAGCGGACCGGCTTGCCGATGATCGACCGGTCGCCGCCGAACGCCTTCATCCAGTAATCCTCCGTGAGCACCATGACCGGCGGCACATTCACGCCATCGTCGCCCTCGTTCAGCAGGCGGCCGGCGATCGCCGACAGTCCCATGACCTTGAAATAGTTGCCGCTTACGAGCGCGACGTTCATCCGCACGGCGTCCTGGCCCTTGTCGAGCGTGTAGATGATCGAGGAGTACTCCGCGATGGCACCCAGGCTCTTCGCGCCGGTGCGAAGGTCGTTGATCTCGGGGACGGAGAAGTTGATGTCCTCGCCGCCGGGCCCCTTGATGGACTGGCGCAGGTAGACCAGTCGGTCCCCGTCCTTGTTGGGCAGTGGCTTGAGCAGAACGCCGCGGACGACGCTGAAAATCGCGGTGTTGGCGCCGATGCCGAGCCCGAGGGTGAGGACCACGGCCAGGGTGAAGCCGGGGGCGCGGGCCAGGGTGCGGAAGGCGTAGCGGATGTTGGAGATGAGCATTGGTGGGGTCCGTCGGTGTCCTGGTCTACCTGACTGCTCTCACCTGTACGTCGAAGTAACAGACGCGAAATCGACAGCGCGCCTGCTTCTTTTTCAACAAACTCGCGATTTCCAGTAGGCTGTCATCCCGAGCGACAGCGAGGGACCTTGTGTGATGTCCTCGTGGCCGGCCTCGCCACAATTGCCTCACAATAGGTCCCTCGTCGCGATTGCTCCTCGGGATGACCCTGGAATCTCTACCGCCCGATGACGATCTCCGCCCGCGTGTACACGAACCGGCCATTATAGCCGAACGGTGACGCGCCCGCCCACGGGAAGATCCCGTAGCCGTTGTCGAGCGTGTTCTTGTCCGGGAACGCGTCGAACAGGTTACGCGCGCCCAGCGACCAGCGCACGCCGCTGAACCGGTGGCCGACCTCGACGTCCACCAGCGTCTTCCCGCCGAACTCCTGGTCGCACGTGTCGCAGAGCCCGGGGGCCGAGTGGAACTTGCCATAGTACGATGTCCGGATCAGCGCGTTGTTCTGCCCGCGCGAGTAATCCGCGGTCAACGTGCCTCG
>Ga0070675_100004677_pt1 | contig 10448 bp, 7 predicted proteins | sample KBSM43metaG_FD_65343 | JGI IMG/M metagenome (GOLD analysis project Ga0070675, IMG submission 65343) | Miscanthus rhizosphere microbial communities from Kellogg Biological Station, Michigan, USA - KBS M4-3 metaG | ecosystem: Host-associated > Plants > Roots > Rhizosphere > Soil ...
ATGAAAGTGATTCCCCGGCTGGGATGGGCTTTCGCTGTGGCCCTTACACTAGGCTTCGCCTTCGGACTGGTGGCATATCACTTCGCAATACTGAATACTGATAACGGTTTTCCCCTGGCGTCTGTAAGACCCTGGGAACTCGTATTTTTCTCGATCCTGACTATCATCTTCTTCGTCTATGTTTTGCTGCTCGGATACATCGCAGGCGATGCACGCCGGCGAGGCATGCGAGCAGCCCTTTGGGTACTGCTGGCGTTGTTTATGCCCAGCGCGATTGGCATCCTGCTTTACTTCATCCTCCGGGAACCGCTTCTGCGGTCCTGCTCCAGGTGCGGCGCAGGTACAAAAGGGTCCTTCCCCTACTGCCCATCGTGCGGCGCAAGCCTTGCGGCTGTATGCCCGTCGTGCAGAAATGCAGTCGAGGCGGGATGGTCGCATTGCGCACGGTGTGGCACGCAGCTGCTGCCGGCGGCAATCTCCCCTCCTTAAGGAGGGGCAGCCGCGCCGATCTAAAAATGTAACGCTACCTCAACGCCATCGGCGCGCGTGGGGAGGTCAGACAGCTTCTTGGAGAAAAGAAGGTTCATTTCTGACCTCCCCCGCTTCGCTCTGGCTAAGGTAGCGTTGCATTTTTCTTAGAGGACTCAGCGACCCCTCCTTATGGAGGGGAATATTTCTAGTCCCCCGGAATCTCTACACCGCCTAGTCCACGCCACTACGCGCATTTACATAATTTGACAAACAGGAGCTTTGATCTTAGGTTCAATCGCAACGTAACCCAGCATTTCGCGGGAGGACACTATGAAGTCTGTTTGCGTATGCGTCCTGGGGCTGGTTGCGGTGATCGCTCTTGCGATTCCCGTCTACAGCCAATCCACAGGCACGTTTGCCGGTGTGGTGCTCGACAGAGATGGAAAGCCGATACCCGGAGCAACGGTCGTGATCGAACGCAAAGACGTCGGGCTGCGTCTTGAAGTCAAAGCGGATAAGAACGGCCGCTACATCAAGACAGGGCTGGACGACGGCAACTATCAACTGCAGGTCATCCATGACGGCGTGCCCATAGCCAGCGCCAACGAGGCGATCAGCCTGGGCTTTCGAGTCGATCACGACTTCGATCTCCAATCCCAGAGCAAGCAACAACAGGCGGGCAGTACCACCATCAGCAAGGCCCAGCGCGATGCCGAGAGTAAGGCGAACACCGATACGAATGGCGCTTTTAATGCAGGGCTGAATGCGCTGAAGGCCGGGAATCTTGACGAAGCGGTGAAGCAATTCAATCTGGCGGCGGAGCGAAAACCCAACCTGCCGGTGATCTACAACAGGCTTGGCGAAACCTACGTAACGGCCAAGAAGTACAGCGAAGCTACAGAGGCCTACAAGAAAGCCACGGAGTTGAAGCCTGATGAGTCCGAGTATTTCTACCAACTGGGTATGGCGGCAGGTAACGCGGGCAAGTTCGACGTCGCAAAGACAGCGGTTCAAAAGTCTGTTGATCTCGATCCCGCACGGGGAGGCGTCGCCTACTTCAACCTCGGCGCGTTGCTCGATAAGGGAGGCCAGGACAAGGATGCCGTCGAAGCCATGCAGCGATCGATCAAACAAAATCCCAAGGCGGCGGAAACGTACTATCAGCTGGGTCTCATGATGATGAAGAACGCGGCGACGATACCGGATTCCGCTGCGATGTTCGAAAAATACCTCCAGCTTGAACCCAAGGGTCCGAATGCCGCGACGGCAAAGGAACTCCAGGCCGCAGCGAAGGCCGCCGGCGGGAAGTAGAGCCGAGAGTTTTGAAACGGCAGACAGGTGAACTTCACTCGTCCGAGGACGAGCTGTTGGTGAGACGATCCTCGGCGTGCTGCACCCGCACGGTCACCAGAAGCTGCCCCACGTGGCGCTGTACATGCTCGGCCGAGTGCACGAGCAAACCCAGGACAGTAGAAGGAAGTTTGCCGCGGCCGACGCTCCGAGAGTCTGTCAATGTCTTCTCGTCTACACCTCGAAGTTCGGCAAGAGCACGATCAACCTGATCGTGAAACCCTGACACGAGAGCGTCAGTACGCACACCGACATCGGGCCGGGCCTCCGACTCGAGATACGACAGCTGCGCAGGGCTGAGCTGCTCGCCGCGCGCATACGTGAACAGCCGGTCGACAACGCCCGCAAGGTGCCGCAGGTGAAAGCCGACGGAAGCGACGCCTCCAGGGCGCGTCCACAAGAACTCTTCCTCGAAGTTCGCCATGAGCGCCTTAACTTCCTCACGCGCCTGCAGCAGCGAGTGTGCGACAGGTTGCAGAAGACGAGGAACATCCGGCAAGGGCCCCCTCAGCCAGACTTCGGGTGTGGATATCTGTTCCATGGAGCCCATGCTATATGACAATAGAGCCTTCGAGGAGGGCAAATGGCTCCAATGGATCGCGCGGTGCAGCAGGTACTCGATGAGTATGAGGCCCGTTCCGCCGCGGAAGAAAAGCGCTGGCACGAGCTGGAGTGGAACAATTTTGTTATCGAGCGAGACCAGTTTCTGCTCGCCGTGGGGCCCGCTACGGGTCAGCTCATGAACTTGCTCGTCAAGGAAGCGGAGTCCAAAGTCATTCTGGAAATCGGCACGTCTTACGGTTACTCCACGCTGTGGCTCGCCGAGGCTGCCCGGGAAACACAGGGACGAGTCATTACTCTGGAACTCCAGGCCGAGAAACAGCACTATGCCAGAGAGCGGATGAAACGGGCCGGCCTTGAAGGCTTCGTGGACTTCCGGCTCGGGGACGCAGCGCAATCCATTGCGAGCCTCGAAACAAACGTCGACTTTGTTCTCCTGGATCTGTGGAAGGATTTATATGTTCCGTGTTTCAAGCTTTTCCATCCAAAACTCAGCGCCGGCGCAATTGTCGTTGCCGACAATATGCTCTTTCCCGAAAGCGCTCGAACGCATGCGTCCGTCTACCGGCAACATGTCCGTTCACAAGCAGATATGCAGTCCATCCTCCTGCCTGTCGGCAGCGGATTGGAGGTAAGCCGTTTTACTGGCGGCCTGTCCGCAGTAGAGGTCTAGAGGGCTTAACGCTACAATCCCAACGATGAAGCGGAATTCTGATCCGATTGAACGTCTCCTTGGCGAGCTGAAGAACTTTCAGGAAATCGCCAGGAACATCATGCCCGCGCCTGGCGAGGTCCCCACGCTCCAGGGAATCGATGTCTATGGGGATACGATTCCGCTCAACGGCAGCGTCGGCGGAGATCACATCATCTACGTCGACTTCAAGAAACGATACGACCTCACCGCGAGAATCCGTCAGGCGTCCGCCGAAGGCCGAACGGAAGTTGTCAGTCAACTGGAACGCTGCAGGCGGAAAGCGGGCATTGCAATCCTGGACGTCTCCGGCCATCACGCCACCGATGGATTACTTGCCGCGATGATGCATCAGGCGTTCCTCCTCGGCTCCATCTACGAACTCGACATCTACGGCAACATCACCAAGCGGCTGTTCGAAAACCTCAACACGCGCTTCTATCATTCGTCGAGCTTGAACAAGTTTGTGACCATGATTTACGGAGAGATTTCCGAGGATACGACGTTCCGATTTCTGTCGGCGGCGCATCCGCCACCGGTCGTATTTTCGAATCAACATAACCGTTTCATGGAGGTCAGCCAGGACTTCTGTACATCGTTTCCTCCGATCGGAACGCTTCCCTCTCTGGATGTCATCGACCGTAACGCCACCCAAAGCGTGCTTGGTTTCAAGGAGCGCTACCAGCTGAACGAGTGGAAACTGATGGGGACCGGAGACATCCTCCTCCTGTACACGGATGGGCTGCTCGAACATTCCAACGGCAAGGAGACCTACTTTCCCCGTTTCCTTGAAGCGAAAGTCAGGGAGGTCAAACACCTCTCCGCCCGCGAAATCTTCGAGAGCATCAAGGCTCATCTACTGGGTTTCGCCGAGCGCACCGACGACATCAGCTTCGTGATTATCAAGCGGGCGTGATGCGAAGCGGCGGGTGAGGATTTCATGCCGACTCGCCATCGGCCCCTCCTGGCCAGGGCTGTTGCTCCACGGGAATCTCCTCGCACGCTTTCAGCGTGCGTCTGCGTAGGGGTCGCGGTGACCCCGGGTATCGCTTCGCTCAACCCGGGATAATGTCAGTGCAGCCCTTTCGGGCTGCTGGTTTTGCACGCCGGAGGCGTGCGAGGAAACTAGCCCCCGGTGAGCGAAGCGTAGCGAGCCACCGGGGGTTGGTGAATCCTGGAAGAACGCACGCCGGAGGCGTGCGAGGAGAAATTGGCAGTTGAGCAACAGGCCCGGTCAGGACGGGCCGATAACGCGCGACGAATGCGGGCTCCTGGCGAAAAGCTTATAATTCCTCTCATGTCGAAGCGATTCCTGGCGATGAGCGGTTTCCTGGTGATGGTGCCTCTATTGGCGTTCGCCCTGCTCCATATGCGGGCGGAAGGCCCTCAGAGTCCAAAGCAGGCGGCTGCGGAGCCGGATCCCGGCGCGCTGCCTGAAGCAATCGCCAACCTGCAGCGGAAGATCGACAACGGAAATTCCAAACTCGATTTCGAGGAACCGCGTGGGTATCTCCGCTCGCTGCTTGAGACGCTCGACGTTCCCGTCTCGTCGCAATCCCTGGTCTTCTCCAAGTCGAGCGCACAACTTTTCCTGATCTCCCCGGATGCGCCTCGCGCGCTCTATTTCAATGACGAGGTCTACGTTGGCTACGTCCAGGGAGCGCCGCATCTGGAAATCGCGTCTGTGGATCCGGTCGCCGGGCCCGTTTTCTACACACTCGATCAGGTGGCGATGGAGAAGCCGAAGTTCACGCTTCAGCCGATGGACTGCCTTGCGTGCCACGACACCTTCGAATCCGAAAAACCCGTACCGCGCCTGCTGATGCTTTCGGTGTTATCAGATCCTACGGGCGTCGCGTTGAACCGCTCGTCGATTGTGACCAACGACAAGAGTCCTTTGCTCGAACGATGGGGCGGCTGGTACGTGACAGGAAATTCAGGCAATCAGCGACACATGGGCAATCACCTGGTGAGGCAGTCCGCCGAGTCGCTGGGCGCAATCCGCGACTACAGCAGGCGTGCGGATCTGACCGCCGGCTCGAATGTAACGGATTTGTCGAAACGATTCGACACAAAGGCCTATCTGACGGCGGACAGCGATATCGTTGCGCTGATGGTCCTGGGCCATCAAACTCACATTCACAATCTCATCACTGCCGCTGGAACGAGTCTGCGAGCGAACTCCAGCGAGAGTGCCGTCAAAGATGAAACCGAGCGTCTTATCAATGCCATGCTCTTTGTCGAAGCAGCTCCGCTGACACAGCCGGTCACGGGGACAACGAACTTCGCTGCCGAGTTCTCCTCTCGCGGCCCGCGCGACAGCCAGGGACGATCACTGCACCAGTTGGACCTGAAGACACGTCTGCTCCGTTATCCGCTCTCCTATCTTGTCTATTCGAAGTCTTTCGACGCGTTGCCTCAGGCTGCAAAGGCCTACATCTATCGCCGCTTCTGGGAAGTCCTCAGCGGTATGGACACCAGCGCAACCTTCACTCACCTTTCATCCGCCGATCGCAAAGCAATCCTCGAGATCCTTCAGGAAACGAAGCCTGATTTTGCTGCTTTTGTAAAACAGTTGGGATAGTGTTTTCGGAGTTGATAACGCGGGGGGAACAACATCCCCACCTCCGGAGGATTAATGAAGACACGCCTGCTTGGTCTCGCGATCGCCTGCCTGTCGATCGGCGGATTCTCGTTCTCTTTCGTTCAGGCGCAGCAGCGCGGAGCCGCTCCGGCAGGCCCGCCGCGTCTGGGCTTTCGTGTTGCACCGCCCACGTATCAGCAGAGTTGCGGGACGTGTCATGGAACCCAGGGCACAGTCACAGACGGCAGGAAAGCGCCATCGATCGGCGAACTTCAGGAGTTCTCTCCGGAACGCGTCTATGCTGCCTTCAATGGCGGAACTGTCGCTGCTCATGCGACTCTCGCCACATTCTCCGATCTTCAAAAGCGGCAGTTCGCCGAGTTTCTTTCCGGACGCCCGATGAACAGCGTTGCAGGCGATTCGAAGACGATGACCAACAAGTGTGCGTCCAATCCAGCGCTTGCGAATCCTGCCAACGGACCGTCGTGGAACGGATGGAGCCCGCGCACCTCCAACGCGCGGTTCCAGACGGCGGCGAATGCAGGCCTCACTGCCCAGCAGGTGCCGAGCCTCAAACTGAAATGGGCGTTTGGCGTACCCAACGCGACCGAGATGTATTCGCAGCCGACTGTGGCCTCGGGCCGCGTCTTCTTCGGAAGCGATGCCGCGTGGCTTTATTCGCTGGACGCGAAGACCGGTTGCATCTACTGGTCGTTCGGAGCGGATGCAGGAATTCGAGCGACGCCGGTCATTGCGCCCATCGTCGGCCAGGGCAGCGCACAATATGCCGTCTATTTCACGGACGTCCTGACGCGCGTGTACGCCGTCGACGCGCAAACAGGAAGGCTGCTGTGGAAGACAAAAGCGGGCGAGCATCCCCGGGCGAAAAGCAGCAACGGCGTGGCGGTGGCAGAGGGAAAGGTGTTCGCCGGGTTTTCTTCCATGGAAACGACGACGGGCGCCGTCGCCACCTATGAATGCTGCTCCTTCCGGGGGCACGTTGCTGCATTGGACGCCAACACCGGGAAGAAACTCTGGACGACTTTCGTGATCTCCGAAGAGCCGAAACCGCGGGGAAAGAACTCACAGGGCATAACCTTGTACGGACCATCGGGCGGTTCGGTCTGGAACGTGCCGACGATCGACACCAAACGCAAGCGAGTCTATGTGGGCACGGGAAATGCCTATACGTTTCCCGCTGCAGCCGGCACCGACTCTGTCCTTGCCATGGATACCGACACCGGAAAGATCGTGTGGCAGCACCAGGAAGTGATGGGCGATGCCTTCATCAACAATTGCAACGCCACAAGCCGCGGTGGCGACAACTGTCCCGAAACCCTCGGACCTGACTATGACTTCGGCGGCTCGTCGATGATCCTGCACACGCTTGCCGACGGGCGGGACATCCTCGTGGCCGGAAGCAAGGGTGGCTTCGCGATGGCCTTCGATCTCGATAAAAGCGGAGCTGTCCTTTGGAAGACCAACCTTGCGGAGACTCCACCGAACGCAGCGGGCCTCATCGTGTTTGGCGGCGCGGCTGACGATCAGACTGTCTATTACGGATTGAATCGGAATGGCGCCGTCGTTGCCGCTGTGAATCTCGCAGATGGCGCACGCAAGTGGACCACTGCCCCAATCGCAGGCGCACGCGGCATCTCGGCAGCGAACAGTCTTATTCCCGGCGTTGTCTTCAGTCACGCTACCGATGGAACGCTACGAGCAATGTCGACAACCGACGGCAAGGTGTTGTTTGAATACGCAACGGCGAAGGAATTCCAAACAGTGAATGAAGTTCCGGCGCGAGGCGCGGCATTCGGGCAGTCCGGCTCAACCATCGTCGGAGGAATGCTGTTCGTGGGATCGGGCTACAACGGCCAGGGCAGCGGCGGGAATGTGATGCTGGCATTCGGATTGGAGTAAAAGGTATGGCGGCGTTTACGCTTCGCGTCAACGGTCAGAACCATCGTGTGGATGTCGAATCCGACACTCCTCTGCTTTTTGTCCTGAGCGACGATCTGGCTCTCCGCGGCCCAAAGTTTGGCTGTGGGCTCGGCCAATGCGGATCGTGCACGGTGATGCTCAAGGGTGAAGCGGTTCGTTCCTGCATTACCCCGGTGAATACCGTGGGCAATTCGGAAATCACAACGCTTGAAGGGCTCGGCACCGTCGAAAAACCCCATCCCATCCAACAAGCCTTCATTGATGCGCAAGCCGTGCAGTGCGGATTCTGCGTTAATGGCGTCATCATGACCGCCAAGTCATATCTCGACAAGAATGCCCGGGCATCGGACGCCGACATCCGGCAAGCATTGTCCGGAGTCCTGTGCCGTTGCGGCGCGCACACGCGAATGATGCACGCCATCCGGCAATACGCACAGGGAGCACGGCGATGAGACACGACGCAAAAGTCTCCCGACGCACCTTCATGAAAGGCTCTGCCGCGTTAGTCGTGGGGTTCGGAGCCACGGGTCTGGTTGCGCGCTTCGGATTGTCTCCTTCCACCGCCGCACAGGGTATCAATGGGGCTCCGAGCAATCAGCTCGATTCGTGGATCGCCATTGCGGCCGACGGCAAAGTAACCGCGTATACGGGCAAGTGCGAACTCGGCCACGGTCTGCACACCGCGCAGGCGCAACTGATTGCTGAAGAACTCAGCGTTCCCTTCAACAGAGTGACCCTGCTGCAGTGCGACACCGGCGTGACGCCCGACCAGGGGACTACTTCGGGCGCGCAATCGCATCCGACGAATTTCAACCAGGCGAATCTCGCGCTTGCAGGGGCGACTGCGCGAGAAGTCCTCGCGCAACGCGCAGCGGCGCACTTGAATCTGCCCGTTCAACAACTTCTGACTCGTGACGGCGTCGTGATGTCGAGAACAGATGCATCGAAGCGCGTGACTTACGGCGAATTGATCGCAGGCGCGAAATTTGGAACCGCCCTCAACACGAACGCAGCACGAAAGCCCCAGAATGAATGGACGATTCTTGGCACGTCCATCCGGCGGCCCGAGATTCCGGCGATGGTCACGGGGCAGTTTGAGTACGTGCAAAACGTCCGTGTTCCCGGAATGTTGCACGGACAGGTCGTCCGGCCACCGTTCGTCGGCGCAACGCTGGAGCGGGTGGATGAGAGTTCTGTGCGGGGCATGCCGGGCTTTGTGAAGGTCGTAACGAAGAAGAACTTCGTCGGAGTCGTCGCGGAGAAGCCCTGGCAGGCGATCCAGGCCGCGGCAAAGCTGAGCGTCACATGGTCGAGGGGAGCAGGCCTGCCGAAACACAACACATTCCACGACACGCTTCGAACTCAGAAACCCACGCGAGACACGTTCACGGTGAACTCCAAAGATGTCGACGAGAAAATCGCAGGAGCGGCGAAGGTCGTGAAGGCCACGTACCTTTATCCGTATCAGATGCACGGATCGTTCGCCAGTTCGTGCGCTGTCGCCGACGTGCAGGGCGAACGAGCGACAATCTGGTCGGCAAGTCAGGCCGTTTATCCTCTTCGAGACAGCGCGGCGCTGGTTCTGGGGCTGCGCCCGGAAAACGTCCACGTCATTTTCCGAATGGCTTCCGGATGCTACGGATGCAATGGGGCGGATCCCGTCTCTTACGATGCCGCGTTGCTTTCGCAGTCTGTTGGGAAACCCGTGCGTGTGCAGCTCTCACGAAAAGATGAGATGGCGTGGGAAAACTACGGCTACGCCTTCGTCATCGATCAACGCGTGGGGCTGGATGCTGCGGGCAATATTACCGCGTGGGATCACGAGTCGTGGTCTGCCGTAATGGGCGGACGTCCCGGCGGCGGGAATCCTGGGAATGTTGTGTCGGGAATGCTCGCGGGATTCGAGCCTGCGGCTTTCGCCGCCCGCTCTCCCGCACCCGATCCGACGAACTTCGGTAACATGAGTAACGCCGTCCCCTCATATGTTACCGGATGTGTCGGACCACGCTGTGGCGGCACGGGAACCGTCGCAAGCCAGCGTGTCCTCACGCACAACATCCGATCGCCTTTCTTCACCGGCCCGCTGCGTTCTCCTGAGCGTTTGCAGAACACCTTTGCGCATGAGTCGTTCATGGATGAAATCGCCGCAAGCCTGAAAATAGATCCCGTGGACTACCGGTTGCGTCACCTGGCAGATTCACGGCTGGCACATGTGATACAGGAAGCAGCCAGACTTGCGAAATGGGAAAAGCGTTCATCCCCGAGGGCGGCTGTCGCTCGAACCGGAATCGTCGCTGGCCGAGGCATCTCGTGTGTTCTCTATGAAGGTAACAACGGCTATTGCGCGGCCGTTGCAGAAGTCGATGTCAATCAAACCACTGGCGCAATAGTCGTGAAGAATCTCTACATTGCCAGCGACTGCGGCCCAATATCGAATCCGGATGGGCTCAATAACCAGCTCGAGGGCGGCGCCCTGCAAGGAATGAGTCGAGCACTTCTCGAAGAAGTGACATGGGATGACGAGAAGGTGACGTCGGTGGACTGGAGAACCTATCGGCCCTTGTACCTGGACGCGGTCGTGCCCGTTATCCGAACACAGCTGATCAATGCCGAAGGACGCGCGATGGGCGCAGGCGAAACGGCAGTTACCGTCGTTCCCGCGGCTATTGCGAATGCCGTGTTCGATGCGACCGGCGCGCGGCTGCGTCAGATCCCCTTTACTCCTGAGCGCGTGAAAGCTGCACTGTCGACGCGCTGACCGCGGCTGTTGCTCAACGGGAATCTCCTCGCACACTTTCGGCGTGCGTCTGTGTAGGGGCGGGGTGACCCCGGGTATCGCTTCGCTCAACC
>Ga0070675_100004688_pt1 | contig 10437 bp, 7 predicted proteins | sample KBSM43metaG_FD_65343 | JGI IMG/M metagenome (GOLD analysis project Ga0070675, IMG submission 65343) | Miscanthus rhizosphere microbial communities from Kellogg Biological Station, Michigan, USA - KBS M4-3 metaG | ecosystem: Host-associated > Plants > Roots > Rhizosphere > Soil ...
TTTCCGAACTCGGAAGTGAAAACGCTCTGCGCCGATGGTAGTTTGGCCGTAGGCCAGGTGAGAGTAGGTCACTGCCAGGATCCCATGCGAAGCCCCCGACGGAAACGTCGGGGGCTTTTTTTTGTCCAAGCGGTTCATGCAACAACTGCGCGGGGGATTCCTCATGTCCGCAAGACCTGCCGCACGCCTTTGCGCGCTCATCCTGGGCGCCGGCGTCATCCTCCCGGCATTCGCCGCCGAGCCGCTCGCGCGCTTCGCCGAGACGACATTGCTCCCCGTCGAGGACGCCTACCCCCACGTCTCGCGCGACGGGCGGGTCGTCTTCCAGAGCACGCGGGTCGGCGGCACGAAGCTTTTCGTCGCAAAGCTCGACGGGAGCGGCCTCCGGCAGCTGACGCAGGGCCCGAGCGCGGACGTCACCCCGAAGTGGTCGTTCGACGGTACGCAGGTCGCGTATGCCGCGACCGCGGACGATGGCAACGAGGACATCTGGATCGTCAATGCCGATGGCACGGGCGCGCGCAACCTCACGAATCACCCGGGCGGCGACAGCCACCCGAGCTGGTCGCCGGACGGCCGGCGCATCGTCTTCTGCTCAACCCGCGATGACGGCAAGCACGACGACCTCTACGTCATCAATGCGGATGGCACGGGCCTCAAGCGCCTGACGGAAACCGACAACCTCTGGAACACCTTCCCTTCATTTGCGCCGGACGGGCGCCGGATCCTGTTCCGCCGGCTGTTTGGCGAGCGCACGGAGCAGGGGATGCTGTTCAACTCCGAGATCATGGTCGCGAACGTCGACGGGACTGATGCGAAAGACATCTCCCGCGATCCGGATTTCGACGGCTGGCCCGCCTGGTCTCCGGACGGCACGCGTATCGCCTTCAGTTCCAATCGCACGGATACGTATCAGATCTACATCATGAATGCGGACGGCTCGGGACTCTTCCGAGCCGTCGAGAGCCCGTACGCCGATGTGCGGCCGCAGTGGCTGCCGGACGGCAGCGGGCTCATTTTCAACCGCGAGCACGACGGACGCATCGAGCTCTGGCAGGTCCGTCTCCCGAAAGCGACCTAGGCGATCGCCCCGGAACTTTCGCGCTTCTGTCGTCCCGATGACAGAGGCGCGCCGACTTGTGCGCGGACCATTACCCCGTAGCCGAAACGCAAATGCCCGTGCGGCGGACCGGGTCGCCGCACGGAAAAGGGGGAACGATGAAGAAGCCACTGGTCGAAATGATCTCGCGGATCGCACGGGGCGCAGCGCCCGCGACCGCCATCGTCACGAGCCTGGCCGCGCCGCTTGCACAAGGCGCTTCCGGCGACCTGGATCCGGCTTTCGCCGACGTCGGCCGCCTCAGCCAGATCCCCGGGCTCGATGGCGCCGCCTGGTCCGTCGTCGCACTCGAGGAGGGGAACGCCCTTTTCGGCGGCGGCGACTTCAAGGTCGAATACGACTGGTTTTGCTACTACGACTCCGACGGCTGCGACCTCGAGGCATCGAATTTCGCCGGTCGGCTCACGCGGGAGGGCTCGATTGACGCGACTTTCGCGGCGGCGGACGTCGCGGACGTCGAAGTCCTCGGCCTAGCGCGCCAGGCGGATGGCAAGGTAGTCGCGGCCGGTCGCAAGGTCACCGGCACCTCCAGGCAATTCCAAAGGCAGCTCCTCGTATTCCGTCTCGCGAGCGACGGGTCGCTCGACACAGCGTTCGCCGAAGACGGCCTGTTCGTATTGCCTGACGACTACGGCCTGGTGCACGAAGCCCAGGCAGTCGCGCTTCAGCCGAACGGGCGCATCGTGGTCGCAGGCGTACGCGAGATCGCGAGCGGCGACGCAGTCGTCAGCGAATTGATCGTGCTTCGCCTGCAGCCCGACGGACGCCTGGACGGATCATTCGGCAATGCCGGCGTCTACGTCGGCCCGGCCGTGCCCTATGGCAACACGATTCGCCTCGCGCGCACCGCCGCGGGCACGTATCGCATCGCGGCGGTGACGGATGCGGGCTGTGCCGTCATCGGCTTGACCGCGGCTGGCGCACCCGATGAAACCTTTGGAAGCGCGGGCGTCGCGCCGGTCGAATCCGCGCCGGGCGAGCCGGTCTACTGCGAGTCGATCGCGGCGCAGGATGACGGACGTCTTCTCGTCGCTGGAAACGCGGCGGGTCACGGCTACGCGGCGCGCCTGCTTGCAAATGGCGCGCGCGATCCCGCGTTCGCGACGGACGCCGCCCTGGCCGATTCGATGAATGACGCGACGTCAATCGCCGTCGCCAGCGGCGGCAGGATCCTGGTCGCCGGATCGGGCGCGAAGGGCGCGTCGATCATGCGCCTGCAGGCGACCGGCCAGCTCGATGCCGAGTTCGGCAATGGCGGCCGCACCTGGATCGACCTGCAATCCGATGCGGGTGGCGGGGCGCTCGTGCACGACATGGCCGTCGGCGCAGATGGCAGCGTGATCGCCGCCGGCGGCGACGTGTACCAGGATCGGCCCTTCGCCGTTCGCCTGCTCGGCGACGGCGGCGGCGACAGCCCGGGCGTGCTGAGCTTCTCCGAGCCGTACGCCGTGTCCGACGAAGTGGAGGGCCACGCAGTTGTTCACGTGCGCCGCTCTGGCGGCAGTGCCGGCGACGTCAGCATCGGGTACCAGACGATTGGGAATGGGCAGGCGATTTCCGGCGAGGATTTCACCGCGGCATCGGGGACGCTTCACTGGGCCGACGGCGACGTGTCCGAGCGCGAGATCGAGATCGGGATTGCAGCCGACGACGGCCCAGCGGAAGTCTATGAATCATTCGGCCTCGTGCTCTCCGACGCCAGGGGCGGCGCCGGAATCGGAACGCAAAACGCGACCGTTGATATCCAGGCGGACGGCGCACCGTCCGGGCAGATCACGCTCGACTACGCGGACGACGATGTCCGCGAGGGCGGCGTTGCCAACGTCTGGGTGAGCCGCAACTTCTACGCGGAGGGCCAGGTGTCGGTGACTCTCACGGCAAATGGCGGAACCGCGGAGGCGGGAGAGGATTTTGATGCCGACCCCGTGACGATCACCTGGGCCGATGGCGAAACCGGCGGGAAACAGGTCGTGATCGCCCTGCCGGATGACTCGAAACACGAGGACAGGGAAACATTCAACGTCGAACTTTCCGATCCGACGGGAGGCTCGATCCTCGGCACCAGCACGAGCCACGTGATCACGATCGCCGCGAGTGACGCACCCTCGCCGCCGCCACTGGATCGTGGAAGCGGGGGCGGGGGCGCCGCGGGCATCCTGTCGCTGCTCCTGCTCGGCCTTGCGGAAATCTTCCGCTCTGCCCGCCAATCGCTTGATCGGCGCGCCTGAGAACGGCCATGGACTATCCATCACGGCCGCGAAAGAGAAAGCAGAAGTCACCCGACGGCGACGTCGGGGGCGACCGCCCGAAGCTCAGGTTGGCGGAGTATTCCGCTCCGTTCGGTGAGGAGATGCCCCACCGAACGGCGACGTCGGATTGCCTGGAGCTTGTAGAAGCCTGGCGTGAACTAAAGCCTGAGCGCGGCAGGCTGCATTGACCGGGGCGGCGGCGCAGGGCGCAGATGGCCCCTGCGCTGCCTTCAGGGCTTCGCAGCCTCGGCCGCGAGCGCGCCAAACTGCTGCCCGTTCACCTTGTCCACGATCGGCGCGATCTGGTCGAGCTTGTGCGAGGGATCGCCGCTCACGCGATGGGTGACGACCATCGTCGTCGCTCCATCCTTTTCCTCGAGCGCCACCGTGATCACGCCCGAGATCGCCATTTCCTGCAGCGGGCCGAGCGCGGCGTCCAGGCGAAGCAGCTTGCCGGGCATCGCCATGACGACGTGCCCGTGCTCGACGCTGCCGCCGTCCCAGCGCTCGCAGAAGCAGCCGCCGGCCGTGGCCTCGAGGCTCAGGTTTTCGCGCTTGCCGGACCAGGTGTGATCGGACGGCCACCAGCGCTCCGGGTGCTTGAGCGTTTCCCAGACCTTCGCAGCCGGCGCGGCAATCGTGTAACGCAGTTCGATCAGCATCGCGTCCGGGGCCGTCGACTTCACTTCGGCGCCGGCGATCGCGGGGACTAGCGCAAGGAAGCCCGCGAGGGCAGGAAACTTCATCGGCTCACTCCTTGGACTGCCATTCGGCTTCGTCGCGCCGCGCCAGCTCGTCGAGGTCGCCCGGCGTCGCGGTCGGGTCGTCCACCCATTCGCGCAACGTCGGGCCGCCGTTGATCAGGTCGATCGCGAGGCGCGTCGTCTCGTATTCATACGGAAAATCGCGCCACAGCGGGTAATCCGGCCGGATCGCGCGAATGGCCTTGAACGCGAGCGCCATGAGCCGCCACGGGCGGAACTTCGAGTAGTTGTAGCCGGGGTCGTCGACGTGAATCTGGATGCCGGCGCAGAGCTTGCCCGCGTGCTTGTGAAAGGTCGGCTCGAACCAGCACGGGCGCAGGCGACAGCCTGCGAGCCAGTCCGGCGCAAGTGCGCGCATGTTCGCGAGCAGCTTGTCGGCATCGAGGTCAGGCGCGCCAAAGAGCTCGAGTGGGCGCGTCGTGCCGCGGCCCTCCGAAAGCGTCGTGCCTTCGACCATCACGGTGCCGGGGTAGCAGCGCGCCATCGAGATGTTCGAGGCGTTCGGACTCGGGTTGATCCAGGCGCGCTCGCCCAGCGGCCAGCCATAGCCTGGCGACTTCGCGGGATGCCAGGCCTCCATCGCGACGTTCTGGTAATCGACGTTGAGCTTCAGGTGCTTCACGAACCAGTCGCCGAGTTCGCCGAGCGTGCGGCCATGTCGCATCGGCATCGGCCCCGCGCCGACGAAGCTCTCCCAGCCGTCCTTCAGGAGGAGTCCCTCGACCGGGCGGCCGATCGGATTCGGACGGTCGAGCACCCACACGGTCTTGCCGTGTTGTTCCGCCGCTTCGAGCACGTACCGCAGCGTGGTGACGAAGGTGTAGACGCGCGTGCCGAGATCCTGCAGGTCCACCAGCAGGACGTCGAAGGTCTCCATCATGGCGGCGGTCGGCCGGCGCACCTTGCCGTACAGGCTGAAGACCGGAATCTTGTAGGTCGGGTCCGTGTCGTCCCCGGTCTCGATCATGTTGTCCTGCTTGTCGCCGCGCATGCCGTGCTGCGGCCCGAACGCGGCCGTGAGGCGGAAGTCCTCCTGCGCCACGAGCGCATCCACCGAGTGCGTGAGGTCGGCCGTGACCGAGGCCGGGTGTGCGAGCAGGGCGACGCGCCGGCCGTCGAGGGGCTTGCGCACCGCGCGGTCGAGCAGCAGGCGGTCGATCCCGAATTTCATCGCGCCGGCACGCGCAGCGCGAATGTAGCCGGATCGTGGAAATCGGGCTGGTCGCCGCCGTGCGCGAGCGCCCAGTACGAGCGCGCGCCGTCGGTCGTCTCGATCACGGCCGTGAGTCCTGTGTAGATCGACGCCCCCTGCGCGAGTTCGGGCAGCGCCGCAATCGCGATCCGTGCGCTCAAGCTGCAGCCATCCGGCAGGCGTAGGCATTCGATCCGGGGCGCCGGTATTTCGGGCTCGGTTCGACCTTGGCGGCGGCCGGCGAAGCGATAGGCCGCCCAGTCCCCGGACGGCGCGAAATTGAACTCGTGATAGCTGTCGCTCCCATCGGGCCGCAGGAACACCTCGAAGCAGGTATGTTGCCAGAGACCGTCGCGACGGCGTGCAAGTTCGACCGGAGGCAGCCTGACCCGGCTGATGTCGCCCTCCATCCGAAAGCGCACCTCGAGCTCTCCGGGGAGCCTTTCCGTCTCGAAGCTGGCTTCAAAGCGGCGGACCGCGTCGCAGGGGCTTGAAGGATGCGCCACGAGTTCCGCCGAGAGCATCGTCATGGGCCGTCACTCTAGTCGGTTCAATGTCGCGTTGCCGGGTCGCTAACGCCCGCTGACAGGCTGTAACATTTCGGCCTTGGGCTGACGCCGGCGCCATGCCCGTGATCCGTCCCAAGGAATCCGGGGAATCGTGCCTATGTCCGATTGCCGCCGCTCGGTCCGTCTCGCCGTCGCGGCTCTCTCGATCCTGGCAGCGCCGTTTGCCATCGCCCAGGAAACCACGAGCCAGCTCTCCGGCTATGTCGTCGGTGCGGACGGCCAGCCGATTCCAGGCATCACGGTGAGGATCGTGCACGTCCCGTCGGGGACGGCGGATTCTGCGACCACGAACGCGAGCGGACAGTTTTCCGCGATTGGCCTTCGTGTTGGCGGTCCTTATCGCGTGTCGGTCCAGGCGGAAGGGATGCAGGAGGCCGTGGTGGAGGATCTCCACACGCAGCTTTCGGAACGGAACTCGGTGACGCTGGTCGTGCTCCCGATCACCCAGCTTACGGGGATCGAGGTGACGGGCGCCGCCGCGCGCGATGTGACGATCGGCGCCGCGACCCGGTTCGGCACCCGGGCTATCAGGCAAATGCCGTCCATCGGCCGCGACATCAAGGACGTGGTCCGTGTCGACCCGAAAGCCTGGGTCGACCCGACCAATTCGGACGCGATGGAAATTGCAGGCGTCAATGCCCGCTACAACACGATCACGGTGGACGGCGTGCGCCAGAGCGACGACTTCGGCCTCAACGCCAATGGCTACCCGACACAGCGCAGTCCGCTGTCGGTGGACGCCATCGAGGCCGTGTCCGCGCTGACCGCGCCATTCTCCGTCGAGTATTCGTTTTTCCGCGGCTCCACCATCAATATCGTGACGAAGTCAGGGACCAACGCGTTCAAGGGCTCTGCCTTTTACTACAAGGGTGACGACAGCCTGCTCGGCGACCGGACCCGGGACACCGACGTCAATCTCGTGTTCGACGAGGACATCTACGGCGGCACGATTGGCGGCCCGATCCTGAAGGACAGGCTGTTCTTCTTCCTGTCCTACGAAAAGCTGGACAGGAAGGCACCGCAGGACATTGGCGCCACCGGCTCCACATTCCCGGTGCAGGTTGCCGGCGTGACTCAGGCCGAATACGACCGCATCCGCCAGATCGGTCTCGACGTCTACCACTACGACATTGGCGAGACCCTGCAGTCGGCTCCCGAGGAGGACGAGAAGATCCTCGCGAAGCTTGACTGGAACGTCAACGACCTGCACCGCGCATCGCTGTCCTACCAGCGCACCGAGGGCAACGAGCTCATCGTCAATACGACCAACAACAACCCGGCGACCGATCGCCTTGGCGCTCCGTCGAACTGGTATGACCGCTCGATCCAGATGGAGACGGAGTCCCTGCAGCTGTTCTCGGACTGGAATCCCTACTTTTCGACCGAGCTGAAGCTTGCGCACAAGGAGGTCGAAACGGTGCAGGTGTCGCTGTTTGGCAGCGATTTTGGCGAGATGATCATCAATACGCCGAGCGGCGGCCAGATGTTCATCGGTTCCGACGAATTTCGCCATGCGAATGCGCTTTCGGACGACGTGGACTCGATCAAGCTGAAAGGCAGCTTCTTTCTCGGCGACCACACGATCATCGCCGGTTACGAGCGCGAGATGCTCGACGTCTTCAACCTCTTCGTTCCGAGGAGCCAGGGCCAGTGGACGTTCGGCAGCATCGACGACTTCGAAGGCCAGGTCGCGTCCAGCCTCTCGTACAGCAACGCGTTCACGAACGACCCGGCTGACGCTGCCGCAAACTTCGGCTACGACGTCGACAGTTTTTACGTCCAGGACGAGTGGCAGGCGACGCCGGACCTGAAGTTCGAGGCGGGCGTTCGCATCGACAGGTTCTCGGGCGACGACAAGCCGCTGCTCAACCCGAATTTTGCCGGCCGTTACGGCTTCAACAACCAGGAGACGCTCGACGGACGGGACCTGTTCATGCCGCGTATCGGCTTCAACTGGCAGTGGACTCCGGACACGACCGTCTACGGCGGCTGGGGCCTTTTCGGCGGCGGCACGCCGAACGTGTGGATCGCGAACAGCTTCTCGAACGACGGCGTGACGGTCGTGCGCACGGATGTCGACAACACGCCCGGAAATTCCAATCCCCAGCTCGTGGATTCCCTGATCGGCGGCAACGGTTTCGACATCCCGCAGGACGTACTCGATTTCAACGCGACCCAGCGCAATGACGGTGCGGTCAATGCGATCGACCCGGATTTCGAGATCCCTTCGCAATACCGCTGGAACCTCGGGGTCAAGCACACCTTGCCCTTTGACATCGAGATGACCGCGGACATCATCTACTCGCGCGTTCACGACGAGGTGCTGTGGCAGGACATCCGCCTGCAGCAGGTCGGCACCGCGCCGGACGGCCGGCCGATCTATGGGCCGCGGCCCGATGGCCGCACGAACGCCAGCATCCAGGACTTCCTGCTGACGAACACGCATGAAGGCGAGAGCACGGTGTACTCGATCGACGCGAGCAAGACCTGGCGCACGGGCGCCGGCCGCTTCGACGCTTACCTCGGCTACGCCAACCAGGACGTGAAGGACGTCAATCCGGGCACGAGTTCGACGGCATCCTCGAACTGGGACAACGTCGCCGTGTCCGACCCGAACAACCCGCGCGCTTCGACCTCGAACTACGAGATCGAACATCGCTTCGTCGGGACCTTCGAGTGGACGCACGCGTTCTTCCGGGACAGCGACACGCGCCTTGGCCTCTTCGGCGAGCTCCGTTCGGGCCGCCCGTACAGCTATACCTTCGGCGGCGGCACGCCGCAGGCCGTATGGGGCGATCCGCGCCAGGCGTCGCGCCAGCGCCAGCTCTTCTACGTGCCGGACGGCGACGTGATCTTCGAGGCGCCGTGCTCGGGGGCGGACATCGCGAGCGGCCTTGCCGGCTGCGCCTTGACCGGCTACTCGTCGGTGAACGCCGCCGCGGCCGCGTTCGCCTCGGAGATGGACGACTACATCCAGCAGCAAGGACTCGAGCACTGGCGCGGCAGGATCATGCCGCGCAATTCGCACCGCAGCCCCTGGGCAACGATTCTTGACCTGCGCGTTTCGCAGGACCTGCCGGTTTTCCGCGGGACGCGCGGTGTCCTGACCTTCGACGTCGAGAATTTTGCGAACCTCCTGAACAACGACTGGGGCCAGCTGCGCCAGGTCAACTTTCCGTATGTCGCGCCGGTCGTCGACGTGAATCGCATCGCGACGCTGGGTTGCCCGAACGGCGCGGCGAGCTGCTACGTTTACCGCCCGCGCTCGGGCGCGACGGGACCCGTGAAGCCATTCGAAACGATTGCATCGCTGCCTTCCGTATGGCGCATCCAGCTGGGCTTCCGCATTGAATTCTGACGCGCAGCCGAAAGTGGAGGCGCAGTGCGCGGCTGCCGTGCTGATGGTGCGGCCGGCCAATTTCGGCGCGAATCCGGAGACGGCCGACTCGAACCGCTTCCAGCAGGCGAACGCGAGCCCAGGCGATATGCAGACGGTGCTGCAGGAATTCGACGCGATCGTCGGCTCGCTGGAGAGGGCGGGCGTCGAGGTCCATGTCGCCGACGACACGTCGAAACCTGTGAAGCCGGACGCCTGCTTTCCGAACAACTGGGTGAGCTTCCATGCCGACGGGAGCGTGGTCCTCTACCCGATGATGGCGCCCTCGCGCCGCGCCGAGCGCCGCGAGGCGCCCATCGAGCTACTGCGCAGGTCCGGTTATCAAGTCGCGCGCACGATTGACTTGAGCCCGCTCGAGGCGCGTGGCGAATACCTGGAAGGGACGGGAAGCCTCGTGCTCGACCGTCCCCATCGCATCGCTTACGCCTGCCGCTCGCCGCGGACGACCGCCGCCGCGCTCGCGGATTTCGCGGAGGCGCTCGGCTATTGCGTCGTGGCGTTCGACGCCCTCGGCCCGGACGGTCGTCCCGCGTATCACACCAACGTGCTGATGGCGGTGGGGGAGCGCTTCGCCATTTTCTGTGCAGCCGCGATCCCGGACGCCGTCCGGCGCGCCGCCGTACTGCGATCGCTCGAGGAAACGGGCCACGAGATCGTCGAGATCGACATCGCGGAGATGAACCGCTTTGCCGGCAATTTCCTCGCGCTGCGCTCGCGCGATGGCGGCGCGCTGATCGCGGGCTCGGATGCCGCATGGAGCGCGCTTGCGCTCGAACGGCGTCGCCGCCTCGAGCGTCACGGAGCGGCCGTGTCCGCTCCAATCCCGACAATCGAGCGCCTCGGCGGCGGGAGCGTCCGCTGCATGATTGCGGAGGTCTTCCTGCCGCGAAGAGCGGCGGGCGCCGGCTGATAAGATCGACCGTCGCCATCGGGAAATTAAAGACTTTGCTGGAACTCGGCCTCAAGACGCTGATCGCTTACCTGATGGGCTCGGTCGTGGGCGCGCTTCTCATCGGGCATTTCCTGGGTGTCGACATCCGCACCCTGGGCAGCGGCAATCCGGGCGGCACGAACGCGCTGCGCACGCAGGGTGTCGCTTTCGCCGCGGCGACGGTCCTCATCGATATCGGCAAGGGCTGGCTCGCG
>Ga0070675_100004689_pt1 | contig 10434 bp, 11 predicted proteins | sample KBSM43metaG_FD_65343 | JGI IMG/M metagenome (GOLD analysis project Ga0070675, IMG submission 65343) | Miscanthus rhizosphere microbial communities from Kellogg Biological Station, Michigan, USA - KBS M4-3 metaG | ecosystem: Host-associated > Plants > Roots > Rhizosphere > Soil ...
CGCGGCGATGGCATTTTCCAGCTCGAGCGGCGATGGCTGATCGCGCCGGAAAGCGCGCGCGATCGTGCTCCAGCCGATCGCGAGCGCGCCCGCGCCGAGCGTGGTGCGGTCGGCGTCAATGCGCAGGATTCGCGTAGTCATTAAAAGGTATCTTCTCAGATATGGGCTGGATCACCGTCATTCTCCTCGGCACCGTGCTGCTGCTCGGCCTGGCGATCTGGTCGATCAAGCGGCACAAGGACCCGCACCTCGCGCTCAAGACCGAGGACTCGCTCGACGGCCTGATCCCGTCGATTTCCGGCATGTCGCTCGGCATGGCGATCCGCGGCAACTCGGTGGAGATCTTCGAGAACGGCGCCTTTTTCGACGCCCTGCTCGAGGACATCCTGGCGGCGAAGCAGACGGTGCATTTCGAGACCTACCTGTGGAAGGAGGGCGTCCTCGGCCAGCGCATGGCCGACGCGTTCTCGAAGCAGGCGCGCGCCGGGGTCAAGGTGCGCATGGTGCTGGATGCGGTCGGCTGCAAGAAAATGGGCAAGCAGGCGCAGGAGCAGATGCGCGCCGCCGGCTGCCGGCTCGCGATCTACCACCCGCGCACGCTGAAGAACATCGGCGTGGTGGTCGAGCGCGACCACCGCAAGCTCGCGATCCTCGACGGCCGCACCGCCTGGGTCGGCGGCCACTGCATCGTCGACGACTGGCTGGGCGAGGCGCAGGACAAGCACCATGTGCGGGACCTGTCGGCGCGGCTGCGCGGGCCGGTGGTGCACGCGGTGCAGTCGGTGTTCAGCGAGAACTGGGTCGAGGTCACCGGGCGCCTGTTCGTCGGCGCCGACGCGTTTCCGCCGCTCGAGCCGGCGGGCGAGGTGGAGGCGCACATCGCCAGCATGAAGCCCGAGGGCTCGGCGCCCGCGGTCAAGATCCTGCACCACACGGTGATCTGCTGCTCGGCCAGGCGGCTGTGGATCCAGAATCCGTACTTCATCCCGGAGAAGGACGCGGTCGAAGCGCTGGCCGCGGCCGTCCAGCGCGGCGTCGACGTGCGCGTGATGGTGCCCTCGGCCGAAGTTTCGGACTTCCCCATCGTGCAGCACGCGACGCACCGCAACTTCCAGCAGCTGCTCGACTCGGGCGTGCGCATCTTCGAGTACCAGCGCTGCCTGCTGCACCAGAAGGTGATGACGGTCGACGGCGTATGGTGCTCGATCGGCTCGAGCAACTTCGACGACCGCTCGTTCGAGACCAACGACGAGATCACCGTCGGCTTCCACGACCGGGCGCTCGCCCGCCGGCTGGAGGAGATCTTCGAGGCCGACCGCGCGCACTGCATCGAGCTCGAGGCCGGGCGCTGGAAGAAGCGCGGCCTGGTGCACCGCGCCAAGGACAGCGCGCTCTACCTGTTCAAGGAAGTCCTCTAACCCTGGGCCGACAGCGCCCGCACCAGCCAGAAGCTCGCCAGCGCGAGCGGCAGGATGATCGCGAGGAACACCACCTGGCGGTTCTCGAAGCGCCTGCCGCGCGCGCGCTCGAGGTATTCGAGCAGCCAGTCGGCGCCGAAGTACAGGCCGATGGCTACGATCGTGAAGTAGACGACGTCCATAGCGCGCGCAGCACCACGATCGCGAACAGGATGCCGCCCGCCACCGCGAGCAGGCCGCCGAGGCCCATGAGCCCCATGCCGGCAATCTGCTCGGGGGTGCGCAGCACCTGCTCGCCGCCGGCGAGCTTGCGTTGCACGCCGTAGCCGCCCGACCAGAGGAGCCCGGCGATGTGCAGGAGCTGGCCGGCGCCGTACAGCGCGGGCTGGAACCGCGCAAGCCGTCCTTGCGGGCGCCCGAAACCCATGCGCGGCAGCAGGTAATAAACCAGCCCCATGAGAGCGAGCGTCACGCCGACGATGCTGCCGTGGTAGTGCGCCGGGATCTTGACGTTGCTGCCGCTGATCGCGAGCCCGATCAGCCCGCCGGCGCCGAACAGCGCGAGCGACCAGACCAGACAGGCTTTCAGGGGTGCGGTTACGGCCGATGCGCGTGGCCCCGTGATCACACTCCACGTAACCGCCAGGGCGAAGGGCACGATCGCGAGGCCGCCGCCGATGCGCATGAGCCAGGTCTGCATGCGGTAGTGCTGCACCGAGACCACGTCATAGGCGAGGTAGATGAGCGGCGTGGCGAAGACGGACGCGAGCGCGATGGCGAACAGCAGGATCGCGATGCGCGGCGAGAGCGGGTTGCGTGCGCCGATGGCCTCGGCCAGCCAGAGCCAGGCAACGAACATGAGCAGCGTCCAGGTGAACTGCAGGACGTGCCCGCCGCCCCAGAACAGCACCTCGAAGTAGGCCTTGCGCTCGAGGTCGGCCGGGACGGCGGCGTAGGACCAGGCGAAAGCGATGAGCGCGACGGCTGCCGAGATCGCCGCGGCGTTCAGGCCGAAGCGCAGCGCCGCCGCACCGTCGGGGCGCGTGCCGACGCGCGGCGCGACCGCGAGCGCGCGGCCGACCAGCAGCGCGCACGAGGCGCCGAAGAGGACCAGCGCGCGCAGGAACAGCGGGCCGTCGAGCACCGGGATGTAGTTGCTCATCAGCGCCCAACCGGTATCGATGAAGGGCGCGGCGCCCATCGCGATCGTCGCCGCCGCGGCGCCGGCGAGGCCGGTCCAGCCGAGCCACAGCAGCCGCGGCGCGCCGTACAGGCTCCACAGCAGCCCGGCGAAGGCCGAGAACCACACCAGGACCGAAAGGTCCACGTGCACCACGAGCGCGACGCGGAAGAAATCGGCGAGCGGGAACACCTCCTTCACGTACGGCGCGCGCGACAGCACGAGCAGGATCGAGAACAATCCCGAGCCGAGCAGGGCGCCGATGGCGAGCGCGAGCCAGCCGGTGGCCAGCGCGCGGCGCGCATCCGCCGGCACCGGCAACGCGTAGGAAAAAGCGGGCTGGACCCTTCTTCCGGAGAAATCAAGTACGGAAGACAAAGCCGCCCTTTTCCGCGTTGAAGTCAATGATCAGCACGCCGCCGCCGGCCAGCTCGACCGTCTGCTCCCCGGCGAAATTGAACGCGCCCTCGGCGCGGTCGCGCAGGCGCGCGACGATGCGGTGCCGGCCCGCGGGCAGCACCAGGCGCTGGTAGACCGCGACATTGCCGTCGCGCCGCAGGCCGGAAGGCTGCACTTCGCGCTGCAGGACAACCTTGCCGTCGAGCTCGATCTCCACCAGCAGCGGCGAGCGCTCGCGCGGGCAGTCCTGGGCGGCGCGCATGTTCGGCGCGAGCTTCGCCAGCTCATCGGCGCTGCGCTCGCGGCAGGCCTGCTTGCGCTGCGTAGCGTGGATGAACGACACGCGCACCAGCGCCTGGTCGGGCGCCACGGCGGAGAAGCGCGGCTCGGTGGAGAAATAGCCGAGGACCACCATCAGCGGCGCGTAGAGCGCGAGCTGTGCAAGCAGGCGAAGCGCCTTCATGCCGTGCCGCCGAGGCGCGCCATCTCCGGCGCCGCCCGCGCCACGAAGGCATCGGAAAAGCAGTCGTCGGGGCCGAGCCCGTGCGCGCTGAATGCGGGATGCGCGGCCTGCACCATCGCCGCCGAGCCGCAGGCATACACCTGGTAGCCGCCGAGGTCGGGGAAGTCGGCGAGGATGGCCTGGTGCACGAATCCCGTGCGGCCCTGCCAGGCGTCCTGCGGCTGCGGATCCGAGATTACCGGCACGAAGCTGAAATTGGGGTGCTCGCGAGCCCATTTTTCCGGCAGCTCGCGCAGGTAGAGATCCTCCGGCCGGCGCACGCCCCAGTACAGGAGCATCCTGCGCTTCAGGTCTCGGCCGAACGCGTACTCGAGCATGCTTTTCACCGGCGCGAAGCCGGTCGAGCCGGCGACGAAAATCATCGGCTTCTCCGAGTCCTCGCGCAGGAAGAACGAGCCGAGCGGCCCTTCGAAGCGCACCACGTCGCCCGGCCGCATGCGCTCGAAGACGTGCGTGGTGTAGCGCCCGCCTGCGATGCGGCGGATGTGCAGCTCGATGCGCTCGCCCATCGGTCCGCTGGGCGCCGGCGCCTGGGCGAACGAGAACGCGCGCTTCTCGCCGTCGTCGAGCAGGATGTTGATGTACTGCCCGGCGTAGAAAGCGATGCGCTCGCCGCCCTCCAGCTTGAGCACCACCTGCATGACGTCGGGCGTGAGCCGCTGCATCGTCTCCACCGTCGCGCGCCACTCGCGCCTCGGCGCGGCGCCGGGCGCCGAGCTCGGCAGGTACTCGAGTTCGACGTCTTCGCGCGGCGTGCACACGCAGGTCAGGACCTTTCCCGCCGCGCGCTCGGCCGGGGTGAGCACGCCGGGCTGGTAGGCGCCGAAATCCACCGCGCCCGAGCGCAGCGTGGCCTTGCACTCGCCGCAGCCGCCGCTGCGGCAATCGAACGGCAGCGCGATGCCCTCGCGCAGTCCGGCGTCGAGCAGCGTCTCGCCGGCGCGCACCGTGACGATGCGGTTGTCGGGGCGCACCAGCATGTAGCGCTCGGCGCCGCGGCGCCGGGGCGGCAGCCAGGGCAGCAGGAAGAAGAGCAGCGTTGCCGCGCCCACCAGCAGCCACACCTCGCCCGGGGACCAGCGGTAGAGCAGCGCCAGCGCCGGCAGGTAGAACCAGTCGAAACCGAGGTCGGAAATTCCGCTGGCGGGCTGGCTGGTCGCCGGCTTGAGGATCGACAGCACGATGAGCGCGGCCGTCAGGGTGAGCATGATCGGCAGCGGCGGCGAGGTGCGCGCCTGCGGCACGCGCTGCGTATGAACCCAGAGCAGCGCGAGGATCGCGAGCGGCACGCCGATGTGGATGAAGGACAGGAGCGAGAACAGGCGATCGCTGACGTTCTCCTCGAAGATGAAGTTGCGCACCAGCGTGCCGTTGAAGATCGGCAGCCAGTCGAGCCATTCCGCGGTGGCGACCACGGTGAACTTCGCCAGCCGGTCCCACGGCAGCATGTAGCCGTTAATGCCGGCGACGTACACCAGCCACAGCAGCGCGAGCCCGCTCACCCAGGAGAACCAGCGGAAGCCGCGGTAGCGGTCGAACGCCCAGTGGTGCGCCATGTGCAGCAGCATGGTGAGCACCAGGCCGTCGGAGGCGTAGCGGTGGATCGAGCGCAGCACGCCGCCGGCCCACGGCTGGCCGTGCGTCAGCGCCTCGACCGAGACCTGCGCGCCGGTGACGCTGGTCTCGAACAACGCGTAGAGGTAAAGCCCGCTCGCGACGATCAGCCACATCAGGAAGTACGAGATCGCCCCTATGTAGTAGAGCGGGTTCAGCTTGTCGCCGAAGGCGAGGTTGAAAAGTCCCTCGACCTTGACGAAGCACCACTGCAGCGCCGCCTGGACACGCTTCAGCACCAGAGGATGCTAGGGTCCCGCCGCGGCAGGAAATTTGATTTGAATCAACTGCCGGGCTTAATCGACCTTTAATCCTGGGTCCCTACAGTGCGCTGCATTATGCGTACTGCAAGAATGGTCTTGGCGGTCCTCGCGGCCGCGTCCTTCCCTGTCCTGGCGCAGGCTCCCGTCCCCTCGCCGCAGCGCGGTGAGATGTTCTTCAAGTCGACGCACGGCAACGACTGGAGCTGCGCCTCCTGCCATACCGAAAACCCGCTCGCTCCGGGCAAGCACGTGAAGACCGGCAAGGCGATCGCGCCGCTCGCGCCGGCGGCGAATCCCAGGCGCTTTACCGACGCCGCCGCGGTGGAGAAATGGTTCCGGCGCAACTGCAACGACGTGCTCGGGCGCGCCTGCACGGCGCAGGAAAAGGGTGACGTCACGCAGTACCTCATGTCTCTGAAATAGGAACGGCCATGGCAAACGAGACCAAGCGCAACCTCCTGGATTTTTCGCTCTGGATCGCCGGCCTGCTCGCCGGCATGGTGCTGCTCGCGCACGAGGCGATGGCGGGCGGCAGCCTCGCGACACCGCCCAACGCGGCCTGGAAGGCCGAGTGCGAGAGCTGCCACATCGCGTATCCGCCGCAGCTCCTGCCGGCGCAGGCGTGGCGGCGCATGATGAGCCAGCTCGACCGCCATTTCGGCGCCGACGCAAGCGTCGAGGCGGCCGCGGCCGCGGAAATCACCGCGTATCTCGAGCGCCATGCCGGCACCGGGAAGCGTGTCGCGGGCGCCGGCAGCAGCCTGCGCATCACCGAGACCCCCTGGTTCGTGCGCGAGCACGATGAAGTCGCCCTGAAGAATGCCGCCCGCTGCGCGGCCTGCCACACGCTCGCCGAGCAGGGCGATTTCAGCGAACGCAACATTCGCCTTCCCCGCTAAGGAAAATCGCCATGCGCAAGATCCTGGTCTGGGACCTCCCGACGCGCGCCTTCCACTGGCTGCTCGCGCTCTCCTTCGCCGGCGCGTTCCTCACCGCGGAGTCCGAGCGCTACCGCGACATGCACGTCACGCTCGGCTACACCATGCTCGGGCTGGTCGCGTTCCGCCTCGTCTGGGGCCTGATCGGCACCCGCTATGCGCGCTTCCGGTCCTTTGCCTTCGGCCCGCGCAGCGTCTTGACCTATCTCAAATCGCTCTTCACCCGCGCGCCGCACCATTACATCGGGCACAACCCCGCCGGAAGCTGGGCGATTTATGCGCTGCTCGCGCTGATCGTGCTGGCCGGCGCGAGCGGCTACGCGACCTACGAGGACATCGGCGGCCACGGGATGGAAGAAGTGCACGAGGCGTTTTCGAACCTGCTGCTCGCCGCCGTGGCGGCGCATGTCGCCGGCGTCGCGGTGAGCAGCCTGGTCCACGGCGAGAACCTGGTGCGCGCCATGGTGACCGGGTACAAGTCCGGCCTGCCGGCGCAGGGCGTGCGCTACCGGCATCGAGCCATCGGCGCCGCGCTGGTCGCCGCGGTCGCGGTGTTCTGGATCGCCGGGCCCTAGCGTTTCGATGCGCATCCTGGTCGTCGAAGACGATCGGCTGCTCGGTGACGGCATCAAGGCCGGGCTGGGACAGGCAGGGTTCGCCGTCGACTGGGTGACCGACGGCATCGCGGCCGGTCTCGCCCTCGGGACCGGGTCGCACGCCGCGGTCGTGCTCGACCTCGGGTTGCCGCGCCTCGAAGGACTCGAGGTGCTGCGGCGCATGCGCGCCGCCGGCAACAAGACGCCGGTCCTCATCCTCACGGCGCGCGACGCGGTCGAGGACCGCATCAAGGGCCTGGACAGCGGCGCCGACGACTACGTCCTCAAGCCCTTCGACCTGCACGAGCTCGCGGCGCGCCTGCGCGCGCTGGTGCGCCGCTCGGCGGGCGAGGCGGCCGCGCTGCTGCGCGTGGGCGAAGTCGAGCTCGACCCCGCCGCGCGGCGCGCGCAGTTCAAGGGCAGGAGCGTCGAGCTGCCGGCGCGCGAGTTCGCGCTGCTGCATGCCCTGATGCTCGGTGCGGGCCGCGTGCTGACCCGCGAGCAGCTCGCCGAGCGGCTCTACGCCTGGGGCGAGGAGATCGAGAGCAACGCAATCGACGTGCACATCCACCATCTGCGCCGCAAGCTCGCGCCCGCGCTGATCCGCACGGTACGCGGCGTCGGCTACGTGCTGCCGCGGCCGCAGAATGGATAGCGTGGCGCGCGGCGCCTACTCGCTCAAGGCGCGGCTGCTCGCCGGGCTGCTCGCCGTAGTCGCGCTGGTATGGCTCGCGACCGCGGCCTATACGTACTTCGACGCGCGGCACGAGATCAACGAGCTGCTCGACGCCCACCTGGCGCAATCGGCTGCGCTCATCGTCGCGCAGGTCGGCCACGAGCTCGAGGAGATCGAGCTCGACGACGTGCCGAGCCTTCCCGAGCGCGCGCGTCGCGTCGCGTTTCAGGTCTGGGAGCGCGGCACGGTGCTGCGCCTGCATTCGGCCAACGCGCCGCAGGCGCGGCTTTCGCCGCGCGCCGAGGGCTACAGCAGCGCGCACATCGAGGGCCGGACCTGGCGCGTGTTCGGCACCTGGGACGCGCGCCGCCGGTTCCTGGTGCAGGTGGGCGAGCGCGACGAGACGCGGCGCGAGATCGCCGCCGGCATCGCCGCCAACCTGCTCGCGCCGCTCGCCCTCGCGCTGCCGATCCTGGGCCTGTTCGTCTGGCTCAGCATCGGGCGCGCGCTCAGGCCCCTGGATCGCCTCGGGCACGAGGTGGCGGCGCGCGCGCCGGACACTCTCGGCGCGCTGGGCGCGAAAGACGCGCCGCAGGAAGTGATGCCGCTGGTGCGCAGCCTGAACGCGCTGTTCGAGCGCGTCGGGCGCCTGCTCGAGCGCGAGCGGCGCTTCACCGCGGACGCGGCGCACGAGCTGCGCACTCCGCTCGCCGCGTTGAAGATCCAGGCGCAGGTGGCGCGCGCAGCCTCGGGCGATGCCGCGCGCAACCACGCCCTCGACAGCGTGCTCGCCGGCTGCGACCGCGCGACGCGGCTGGTGGACCAACTGCTGACGCTCGCGCGCCTGGAGCCCGACCAGGCGCGGCAGCCGCCGCAAGCCTTCGAGCTCGGCGCCGTCGCGCGCCGGGTCATCGCCGAGCTGGCACCCGCCGCGCTCGCGAAGAAAGTGGACATCGAGCTCGCGGCGGACGAGCCCGTTTCCATCGCCGGCTGTCCCGACCTGATCGGCGTTCTCCTGCGCAACCTGGTCGACAACGCGGTGCGCTACAGCCCGGCGGGCACTACGGTGCGCGTCGAGATCGCTCCGGGGCGCATCGTCGTGACCGATGAAGGCCCTGGCCTCGCGCCCGAGGAGCGGTCAAAAGTCGGCGAGCGCTTCTATCGCATTCTGGGAAGCGGCGAGGAGGGCAGCGGCCTGGGCCTCTCCATCGTGCGGCGGATCGCCGAGATCCACGGCGCGCAACTCATTCTCGGTGAGCCGCCGGCGGGTAAGGGCCTGCGAGCGACCCTGCGATTTTCCGGCGGCGCCATTCCCACAGAACGAACCCGATCCCGCCCAGCATGACGCTCGCGCCCACCAGCAGCTCGATCACGACCACGTAGTTGATGCGATAGCGGCCAGCCGCGGGGTCGTAGACGGTGCACAGGAGCTTGAATTTCTCCCACGCGGCCTCCACGCCGCCTTGCGCGACCGGCGCATTCTGCGCGAGCTGCAGCAGCGGCCCGACGAACAGCGGCGCGTCGAACGAGTCGCCGTACACCTGCCGGTAGACGCGGCCTTCGCCGTCGAGGATGCTCACCTGCAGCAGGTGATCGAAGCCCGCAGCCGTCGCCTCGAAGCGGAAGCCGAAGTCCCGGGTCAGCGCTTCCAGCGCATCGGCTTCGGGAGTCAGGAACAGCCAGTTCGGCGAAGCCACGGCGAATTTCCGCTGGAAGGCGCGCATCGAGCCCGGGTCGTCGAACGGCAGGTTAAAGCCGATCGTCGCGACGCGGAAACTGCCCGGGCCGAGCGCACGCTCGGCCTCGCGCACCGCGCCGGCCAGGAATTGCGTGGTCGTCGGGCAGACCGCGATGCAGCCGGTGTAAACGAAATTGACCACCAGCGGCTTGCCGCGAAGCTCGGCGAGCGTTACCGGTTTGCCGTTCGAGTCGGTGAACCGGTAGTCGGCGACCGGGCGGCCGATGGCCGCCTGGCTGTCCCTCAGTGCCGCTTTCTCGTCGAAAGCTTCAGCCGATAGGGAAATCAGCAGCAGGCTAAGAAAGCGCCACATCGGCCATCGCTCCTAGGAGCACTGCCGAGAGCTGCACCAGCGAGGCGAGGAACGCGGCGCGCGCCGCCTCGCGGCCCGGCCGCCGCACCAGCGCCTTGCATCGGAGGAGGAAGAAGGCGCCACCGGCAGCGGCCGACACGAGATAGATCGCGCCGAGGCTGAAGAGCCCCGGAACCATTGAGACGAGGACCAGCAGCCAGGCGCTGGCATAGATCGCGCGCGCGGCGCGCGCATCGCCAACGACCACCGGGAGCATCGGCACGCCGGCCGCGGCGTAGTCCTGGCGGCAGGCGATCGCGAGCGCCCAGAAGTGCGGCGGCGTCCACAGGAAAAGCACCATGGCGAGCGCGAGCGCCTGCGGCCCCGGCGCCGGCGAAACGGCGGCGGCGCCGGCGAGAACGGCGAAGCTGCCCGCGAGGCCGCCGACCACGATGTTCCACCAGGTGCGTCGCTTGAGCCACACCGTGTACACCACGCCGTAGGTGAACGCGCCGAGGAAAACATAGGTTGCCGCAATCCAGTTGCTGGAAAGAAATGCAGCCAGAACCGATGCAGCGGTCATCGCGCCGATCACCCAGAGCCAGAACGGCCCGTGCTTGAGCGTGCCGGTGACGAAGGGCCGGTTGCGCGTGCGCGCCATGCGCGCGTCGAGGTCGCGCTCGACGTACTGGTTGAAGGCGCCGGCGGCGGCGGACGCGACCAGCACCGCGAGCATCAGGATCGCCTTCTGCGAAAAGCCGAGGCCCGCGCCCTGTTCCACGGCCAGGCCGGCCGCC
>Ga0070675_100004694_pt1 | contig 10428 bp, 10 predicted proteins | sample KBSM43metaG_FD_65343 | JGI IMG/M metagenome (GOLD analysis project Ga0070675, IMG submission 65343) | Miscanthus rhizosphere microbial communities from Kellogg Biological Station, Michigan, USA - KBS M4-3 metaG | ecosystem: Host-associated > Plants > Roots > Rhizosphere > Soil ...
TCGGCGTCGAGGCCAACCTATGCGCAAGCTTCTGTTGTACCTGGTACTCGCGGTCGTCGTGGTGATGCTGTGCGCCGCGGGGTTCGTGTACTGGTTCTTCTCCGGTGATGGACTGCGCCGCGCGATCGAGCAACAGGCCACCGCGTTCCTCGGCCAGCCCGTAAAGATCGGGCGTGCCCGCGCCGGAGTCTTTCCGCGGACGGCGATTCACCTCGGCGACGTACGCATCGGCGACCCGGCGCGTGTCACGCTCGCCGAAGTGGAGGTGTCGACGGACTTTCGCGAGCTGCTCTCCCGCCGCATCCAGGACGCCGCGATCACGATCGCCAACAGCCGCATCGAGATGCCGCTGCCGTTCACAATCCCCTCCGGCAGCGACGGTGAAACGTCGGCAAACACGTCGGGGAACACCCCGAGCGTGGTCGAGATCGTATCGATTCGCACCATCGCCCTCGACGACATCGTCGTCGTCAGTCGTGGCAAGGAAGTGCGGGTCTCGGCGGAGTCATCACTCGCCGGCAATCGTCTGACGCTCCATCGCTTCGAGGCACGCTCCGGAGCAACGACGCTCGACGCGGAAGGCGAGGTCGATCTCGCGCCGAATGTCGAGGCGCGACTGAAGGCCAAAGCGAACAAGCTTGACGTCGATGAACTGCTCGCCCTCGCTGACGCCTTTACACCATCGCAGCCAGCCAGCCGGACGACCGCCTCACCATCGGCACCAATGAAGATCGCGGCTCGAGTGAGCGCCGAAACGGCGACGGCCGGAGGCATTGAAGTGCGTCAGTTTGCGAGCGATCTCGAGGTAAACGGCGATCGCGTCATGCTGTCTCCGCTCACGTTCCAGTTGTTCGGCGGACGCTATCAGGGTGCCGTCAGTGCGCAACTCGGAAAGACACTCTCGCTGACGATTAAATCGCGGCTTCAGGATCTCAACGTCGCGCAACTCGCCGCCTTCGGTGGTTCGCCTGACACGATCAGCGGCACGCTCACAGGGGCCGGCACCTTCAGCGGCTCGGGCCCCGATGTCGCAGCGGTGTTGAAATCTGCGCGCGGCATGGGCACAGCGACGATCGCGAACGGCGCGATCCGCCGGTTGAATCTGGTTCGGACGGTGGTGCTGTTTTTCGGCCGGCCGGCGGCCGACACCACCGAGGGCACCGACCAGTTCGAGCGGATCGATACGAGCTTCACGCTGGCGAACCAGATTTTGCGTGCCGAGCCGCTCTCGCTTCGTTCGCGCGATGCGGACATCGTCGGGTCTGTCACGTTGAACGTGGATTCGCAGGCCCTCGACGGGATGGCCGACCTGTCGCTCTCGGAAGAGCTGTCGAAGCAGGCAGGAACCGACCTCATCAGATTCACTCGCGAAGGCAACCGGGTGGTCTTGCCGGCACGATTCGGCGGGACGATTGCGGCACCGCGGCTCACAATCGACGCGGCAGCCGCGACCAAGCGGGGGCTCCGTAACGAGGTCGATCGGCGGCTGAAAGGCTTCCTCGAGGGATTCGGCCGCTGAAACTGGACTGGTGGCGTCCTCCGTATAGATCTGATGGGAGACAACACCATGACCTGCGCCCGCTGTTTTAAAGAGCTCGAAGACGGCTCTGCGTTCTGCCGCTTCTGCGGCGCGGCCGTCGGAGCGGCGCCGTCAGTCCCACGTATCACTCGCATCCCCGCGGAAGGCCGGGTCGGCGGCGTGTGCGCCGGGCTTGCTGCGTACTTCGATGCCGACGTCACCCTCATCCGGCTGGCGTGGGTGATCCTTTCGATCGTCCCTGGCCTCCTTTTGGGTGGCGTCCTCGTCTATGCGGTCTGCTGGATTCTGTTACCGGTCGTGACACTAGACGAGCGGCCTGTGTACCGCGGACCACGACTGACGCGATCGGTCGCCGATCGCCAGATCGCCGGCGTTTGCGGTGGGCTGGCGGAGTATCTCGGCCTCGACTCCACCATCGTCCGCGTCCTCAGTGTGGTGCTGGCGATCTACCCAGGTGCGATCATCGGCGGGGCGATGGCCTATCTGATCGGATGGATGGTCATCCCCGCGAGTCAGGCGCCGTTGCATGCCGGCTCCACTCCGCGAAGCGCCGAATCACTTTCGTAACGGCGTGGGCGAACACCCGTCGCTTGCAGCGACAGATGCGCGCGCGTTGCCGCTGTTCACTCCGACGCGAATGTCCCTCGCCGCAACATCGTCATGTACGCGATGTTCTCGGGACGGCGCAGCAGGTGTGCAAGGCCGGTGCACGACATCTGTTGAAGTCCTTCTGGAACAGACCGAGATTGATGCGAGCTCAGCCTGCGTCGGGCCGTGGATGGTCGCGCGGGGACGCGGGTCGTTGATGAACACGAGGACGTGTCCCACGAATACATCATCCTCGAGCCTGACGCCTTCGCAGGCGAAGGTGTGCGACGATCGAACGTTCCGATAATCTCGGTGAATGCGCCGATTCGCCACCCGAACGGGTTCACGTGATCCTTGTGAAAGATCAGAGCGCTCTCACCGAGGACGACGTCACGATAGATCGGCTAGACGCGGAACGGATATTGGTGGTGAACTTACAGCAGAGTCGCTTTTTGCGCGTCTCTCTCCTCATCCTCTGGGGTCTGGCGTGGGCCGGCTTCGGCATTCCGTGGAACGGGATGACCAATCATGCCCACTGGGGTGTGATTCGATGGTCGCTGATTCCACGGCTGCGATCGATTGACGATGCCATTCTGAACTTCCTCTTCTACATTCCGCTCGGAATGCTAGGCCGCCGTTCTCACAGTGCTGGTGCCATCATTGCACTCGGATTCGCGTGCTCGTTGACGACCGAGCTCATACAGGTGTTCTCGCACACGCGGACTCCGACTCTTCTGGATGTCGTCGTGAATACGGCGGGAACGATCGTCGGCGTCGCACTGCAGAGTCGGATTCACTCGCGGGCCCGACCACGCGAGGACGTCGCGAGCCCGCAGCCGCCTGAGTCTTACAGTTCTCGATCCTGACACTGCTCTGCTCGGGGCTCATAGTCGAAAGGGTTTCCCTTGCAGGGAACAGAAGGGACTTGTCGCGATGGGTATCCGCGTCGGCTTCTTGGCTATCGTTGCCGGTTCGTTATTGGCCAGTTCTGCGACGGCGGCACCGCTCCTCACGACGGCCAGCGAGACATTCCTCGGTCGCACCATCGGCTCGCCCTCGTCGTTCATCTTCGTGACCGACAAGAACCAGACCAACACGAATACGTTCTGGCTGGCGCTTGAGGGAATCGACGGTCCAACGCTCGTGCTGGCGGAAGCGATGGTTGGAGACACGACGTATCTGCTTGGCGCGTTTAGTCCGTGGCAGTTCGATCGGAACGTCGTCGTACCTGGCCCTGGCCAGGGCTCGCCGGGAAGGTACGTCGTCGACGATCCGGCGGCTCGCGATGCCATGATCGTGAACTTCACGACCAACACCGCTATTCAGCAGATGGGCTCATTGGCGTGGCTCGTCGATTCAGGGCTTGGCATCCAGATGGGAGCCGGCGACTTGACTTTCTTTTCCGGCACATCGAGCGCCTTCTTTACGTCGGGTTGGGCGACACCCACCGATCAATATGCGAGCTCGAGCGGCCTCAACATCTTCGGCCAGGCCGGCAGAACTGACTTTTCAATCGGTCGTTTGGAGGCCTACGCCGTGACCGGGCCTGTTGGTGTGCCCGAACCATCAACGATTCTTATCGCCGGTGTCGGCGCTTGTCTCGGGTTCTATGGACGTCGGCGGGCGAGCCGGTAGCGTCGGCGGCTGAATTATCCTTCCGCGGTCATCGTCGCAAGTTGGCTCTCAATGTCGCTTCAGCCTGCGCGGTGATCACGTCGTACGCTTCTTTCGTCAAGTGAATGCCATCCGGTACCGCATATTGGGGTCGTCGACGCTCTGACAAATCCGCCACGGCACGCTGAGAATCGAGGAGCAGGAGATGACGGTGCTGAACCTGCTCCCGCACCCAGGTGTTCCATTCGACGATTCGGCTATTGACGCGCTCCTCGAACGAGGGCTTGCCAACTAACCAGAGGAACGTATCAGCGATCTGTTGGGAAAAGCCAGCGGGCAATATAGTGACTTCGGTGGTCAGTATTGGCTCGATTGCGTGAGCCTTTGACGTCTCGATGAGCTTCGTCAAGTTCACTTTGGCGCGCTCTGCGGCCGCCGCTTTATCGCGGTTCGGCGCATCCATGACGTCGTTGTCGAATGCCCAAATGACCACCGCTCGAGGATGGTCAGGGAGGACATCACGGTCGAACCGATCGAGCAGGTCTTGCGTGTGATCCCCGCCTTGGCCACGATTGATGGCCCGAAAACCAGCGAGCGATTTCACTTTCCAGTTCTCCACATGGGAATGCCCGAAAAGGACGATCACATCTGTCCCTCCCCCCGACACGGGTTGTCCCGCAACCTGTCTTGAGAGTGGTAAGGCGAGGAACAACGCGAACACCAGTGCTGTCCAGCTGGTCAGAGTCATGTTCGGTCGAGAGTTCGGCTCCTAGCATTTTTCGAACCAGACTCGATCTCGAAAATCCTTGGAACTGCTGCGGTTGGGTGCACCTCGTCGCGCTATTAGCCACCGACTAACTTCCACCAAGAAGGCGGCGCACACCCCGGCATTGGTATTGCTGGGCAATAGGGTGCTCTTCCGGATGACGTGATTCACTTTTCTCGGGAATGGCCACGCTTGCTGAAGCCCCGCGCCTTGACTGCAGAACCTCAGCACACAGAAATGATTTCGACCGTTGCCGGCCTCAGGAACACCATGAGCGATGTCCCTGCTAAGGGCCCGTGCGCTGTCGTGGTCGTCCGAGACTTCGCTCACTGGCGGACCTTTGAATCAGCTTGGAGGGCTCTCTGGAAAACCAGCCCGACTGCTTCCCCGCCGCTCAGGTGGGAATGGTTGAGCACGTGGTGGCGCGTGTACGGTCCAAAGTATGGCGCCGGCGAGAGCGCGCTGAGGATCCTGATCGTTCAACGCGGCACGGAGGTCATCGGGGCGCTGCCTCTCTACGTCGGCTACCCTGCGCCGATCCCCTTCGCTCCGCGTCCGTTGCGCTTCATCTCAACCGGCGAATCGGGCGAGGAGGAGACTTGTGCCGCGTATCTGGACCTGCTGCACAAGCCAGGCGAAGAGAAGGCGTGCGTGGCGGAGATTGAACGCGCACTTGTAAGCCAACAGCAATCTGACTGGGAACGACTCGAGTTGGCGTACATGCCCGGAACATCGCCGATGGCCAGCCTGTTGTCGGACACGACCCACGAGCGTCAGTGGGTGCCCGAGCGACAAGCGCCGTGCTGCATCGCGAATCTCTCGGGCGGTATGGAGGAATACGTCGGTCGTTTGTCATCCAATTCGAGAGCGCAGGCACGCCGTCTATTGAGAGCCGTTGACTCGGCGAATCTGAGTTTCGAGGTGGCCACTCAAGCCACCGTCGACGAATTCTACGAGCAGCTTGTCGAACTGCATCAGGCGCGATGGGCACAAGCGGGACAACCCGGATGTTTTGCGTCACCGCGCTTCAGCGAATTCCATCGTTCGCTCGCGCATCTACTGGTGCCCACGCAGGATGCGGTGCTTGCGCGATTGACGCATGGAGGCCGTCCGCTCGCGGTCATTCAAGGCTACCGGGCGGGCAACAAGTTCGACTATTACCTGGCCGGCACCGCGTTGGACTCAGAGCATTCGCCGATCAAGAGCCCTGGCATCGCGGCGCATCTGCGACTCAAGTCATATCTGTTCGATCGCGGCGTGACGCATTACGACTATCTGCTCGGCTATGCCCGAAACAAAGCGCAGTACACAACCGACGAGCATCCGATTTCTCGTCTCGTCGTCGAACGCAAAGGATTGAAAAGACTGGCGCATCAGGTGACCCACTTCGGCGTGCGCGGCGCGCGGGCCATCAAGCGCATCGCGCGAGGGCAATAGGCTCGCAGTCATGGGCGATCCGAATGCGACATTTTTAGGATCACGGCAGGCCGTTTTCCCACCGGTCCACGTGGCTCCCGAAGGTAGCCCAACCGGATTCCACTCGGCGGATTTTGCCGAGACTGTAATCGCAACGGATAAAGCCTTGAGTACCAAGGCTTTTGGCCCGATTCGCAGCACTCATTTGTGCTTGGCGATTTCCTTGCACCAGCGGCAACGCTTGACCAAATGGCGAGAGGCGGTTGGCCTGCAAGCTCGTAGGCCAATGGGCGGCGGGGCGGCAACGAAGCGCCCTCTCCGTAGAGTCTTTCTTCAGCACTGATTGGCGCTCGATTATGTACGAGACCTTCTTCGGCTTAAAAGAACGCCCCTTCGACCTGTCACCGAACCCGAAGTACCTTTTTCTTGCGCCCACGCAAAAAGAGGCGCTGAACATGCTTCGCTACGGCCTGACGTCTGGCCGAGGTATCACGCTGCTCCTCGGAGAGGCGGGGACCGGAAAGACGACGCTGCTGCAAACGGTTCTGGCTGAGATTGGTCCTGAGACGGCACAGTGCGTGCTTTTGAGCAACCCGACGCTTAGCAGAGCCGAGTTCTATGAATTCCTGTCAGACGGATTCGGTATGAACGGTAGCGCCGGTTCGAAAACAAAGTTCCTCGCGGACTTTCGTGAGCATCTCGACCAGCGTCACCGTCGCGGGCTCGTAACGGCACTCCTCCTCGATGAGGCTCAGAGTCTGCCGTCCGAACTCCTCGAGGAGGTGCGGCTCCTCAGCAATATCGAGACGACGACGGACAAGCTGCTCAATGTGCTGCTGATTGGCCAGCCGGAACTCGCCGACCGCTTGAATGAGTCTGGGCTCCGTCAGCTCAAGCAGCGAGTTGCGCTTCGCTGGGAGATTCGCACGTTTTCTCTGGCCGAGACGGCCGCATATGTCGCCGGCCGTCTCCGAATCGCCGGGGGCGTTCCGGCCGACGTCTTTTCGCGCGACGCCATCACAACCGTGCATCGGTTGTCGAACGGCGTTCCACGCGTGATCAACGTCATTTGTGACAACGCGCTGATCGGCGGCTTTGCGGCTCGCACGAAGCCAGTCCCGAAGGCACTGGTCGACGACGTGTGCCGCGATTTCGACTTTCGCTCCGCCACACGGCCCACCCCCTTGGAACACCCATCGCCAGTCGCCAGCCCAGCGCAGGGATCCGTGCAGGAGGCGGCGGTACCAGAGGCGCGCGGGGATGTCGCCAGCACTGTCAATTTCGGACCCTTCCGCCCGAAGAAGCGGTTCTCTTTCTTTCAGAGCGCGTCATGACATTTCGCTACGTGACTCTCGTCACCGTGATCACTCTGGCTCCGCACGTCGCATGGGCACAAGCGACGACACGTCAGCCCGCGCCCAGCACAGGTGCCGCCACGCCGAGCACCACGAAACCACCAGCTCCGAGTACCACAAAGCCGCCGACCACGCCTCCAGCCACTCCCGCCACTCCGGCGACGGCGCCGGCGACACAGCCGCCCGCCCCGGCGACGCCGACCGACTATCGCATCGGCACCGAGGACGTGCTTGGCATTCTGTTCTGGCGCGAAATGGAGATGAGCGGCGACGTGACCGTCCGACCTGACGGAATGATTACGCTCCCCCTGCTCGGCGATGTGCGTGCCGTTGGACTCAGCACTGATCAATTAAAGGACATCCTTCAGAAGAACGCAGCGAAGATCCTGACCGAAGCGAACGTGACCGTGGTCGTGCGGCAGATCAACAGCCGCAAGGTGTATGTGACTGGCCAGGTCGGGATGTCGGGCGCCTATCCCCTCATCGGGCCGCGCACTGTGCTGCAGGCGATCGCCATGGCTGGTGGCCTGACGGAATACGCAAAAGGGGAGGAGATCCTGATTGTCCGCGGGTCGATGACGTTCAAGTTCAACTACAAGGAAGTTCTGCACGGACGCAAGCTCGAACAGAACATCCAGCTGCAGCCCGGCGACCAAGTCCTGGTGCCCTGAGACGACTGTGACTTCTTTCCTTCGTCTTTTGCTCGTCGTCTTTGTTCTGCTCGCGGCAACGGCCGTCGTGTCAGAGGCACAAATTCTCGACCGGCCGTCGAGACCGTTTCGAGGCGTGTTTGGCGGCGCCGAGGTGCCAAATCCGAACCGGACACGCGACGAGTTGACGTTCTTCGCGGACCTCCTGGGCGGATACGACAGCAATCTCGCGCCCGAAGGCTCATTACCCCTCCCGACTAACGTCGTACCCGCGAGCGGCGTCACCGGCCTGGCTGATTTAGTGCTTCGTTATTGGCACGGCCAAGCCGCCCGTCACATCGAAGTCGAGGGACGAGGTTATCTCACGGCCTACCAGCTGACCGGCGTTGAACCATTGGTCGGTCAGAACCTCCGCGTTCGAGGCCAGACGATTTTCGACCGGAAGACCCGGCTGGAGGGAAACGCGTACTTCACACGCGATCCGTTCCTTGGATTTGGCGGATACGATGCGCTGCCGATCAGCGCCGACGCTGCGGCGCTGGCCAATCCCGCCAACGGTCTGACGACCGGCCTCTCGTGGTCGCAGACCGCCATCGGCGGACTCACTCGCGAATGGACGCGGCAAGCGCACACGACCGCGAGCTATGACTACACACGTCGTGAGTACATCCGTGGTCCGGGGTTCGATGGTCACTCCCAGTCTGCCCAGGTGGGGCACGAACAGATTGTCTCGCAGACTGCCACGCAGACCGTCAGTTGGCGAACCAACTATCGGTATTCGAACGCGACGCTGTTCGAGCCGAATCGTTCGCGCCCGATCAAGGACCATACGGTTGATGGCGGCTTTACGTACAGCAAGAACCTGTCGCGCACACGGCGGCTCCTGCTCGGGGGGACAGTCGGCGCGACCCGTGTCGCCACGGTCAGCACGTTCACCGAGCAGCCGATCGAGTACTGGACGCCGTCAGGCACCGGCACGCTGTACTTCGACTTTTATCGCTCGTGGTCAATCAGTGCCGACTACCGGCGCGGTGTGGGCGTCCTCGACGGGATCACGACCGAAGCGTTCGTCAGCGACGCGGTAGTGCTGCGCACGGGCGGCCATGTCAACTCGCGAACCGACCTGACGTTCGCGACCGGTTACTCGAACGGACGAACTGGCGACCTGCTTACCCGCGGCGACTACGCCACGTACATCGGCACCGCGCAAGTACGCGTGGGCATCGCGCGATGGGCGGCGTTCATTGCCAATTACAACTACTTCAGTTACCAGCTGGCCGCGTTCACCCTGCCGGTGGGTGTGACGTTAACCACAATACCGTCCAGTTTCGATCGGCACGCGGTGCGTGTCGGGTTGTCGCTGTGGCTTCCTTTATACGGCGGGTTCGTGCAACGACCCGGCGACCGCACGGGAACGGGAGATTTCTAGACATGCTGCCCGGCAGAACATACGGCCCTCAAGACGTCGTTCGGATGATCTCGACCCGTGGGTGGATCGTCCTGGTCGCAATCGTCGCGTGCACGTACGTGGCACTCGTCGTTTCGGCCTTGCTCCCGAACGTGTACAGCGCCGAGACGCTGATCCAGGTCGTGCCTCAGCGCGTACCTGACGCGTACGTCCGCTCGACCGTGACATTGAAGACCGAGGACCGGCTCGAAGCGCTCTCCGCCCAGGTGATGAGTCGCACCGAGCTCGAGCGGTTGATCAAAGAATACGACCTGTACCCTCGCGAGCGCACACGCTACCCGATGCAGGACGTCGTCGATCGCATGCGCCTGAACATTACGAAGCAGCTGGTACGCGCGGCGCCGGATCGGCCGGTGGATTCGTTCTATCTGCGGTTCAAGTACTCCGACGCGACAACCGCGGCAAAAGTGACGGAGCGATTGGCGCTGCTCTTCATCGATCAGAACGCGCGTGAACGCGCGGTCCTCGCCGGGGCGACCGACAACTTCCTGGAGTCCCAGCTCGAGGACGCGCGCAAGCGTCTCGTGGAGCAGGAACGGAAGCTGGAGGTGTTCCGCGAGCACAACGCTGGACGTCTGCCAACACAGCTGGATTTCAACATGCAGGCGATCCAGAACGCCCAGCTCCAGCTCCAGCAGTTGACGGAGTCGCTGGCGCGCGACCGCGATCGACGGCTGACCGTCGAACAGCTCCTCAAAGAGGCTCAGGCCGAGCAGGTGATCTCCGCACCGGTCGCGATGCCGGCGAACACCGATCCCGCTTCAGCGGTCGCTGCCGGGTTGACGGCCAAACGACAACTCGAAATGGCCAGGTCCGAACTCGCGCGTTTGGAACTGAGCCGGACGCCGGAGCATCCCGACATCGCCAGGGCCAAGCGGATGATCAGCGATCTGGAGAAAAAGGCGGCGGCGGAAGCGGCCTCGATCGAATCGGGCAAAACGCCCTCGGCTGTCGTCTTGTCGCCGCAGGATCAGCTCATTCGCGAACGGATCCGCCAGATGCGCGCGGAGATGGAAAGCCTCGATCGCCAA
>Ga0070675_100004697_pt1 | contig 10425 bp, 7 predicted proteins | sample KBSM43metaG_FD_65343 | JGI IMG/M metagenome (GOLD analysis project Ga0070675, IMG submission 65343) | Miscanthus rhizosphere microbial communities from Kellogg Biological Station, Michigan, USA - KBS M4-3 metaG | ecosystem: Host-associated > Plants > Roots > Rhizosphere > Soil ...
ACGAAGCCGCGAATGCCGTACTCGCCGCCGCCGACGCCGACGAGGATCTTGTCCTTCACCGCGAGCGGCGCCATCGTGATCGAGTAGCCAAGTGCCGGGTCGCCCACCGCGACGTTCCACAGCGGCCGCCCGGCCGCCGCATCGATGGCCACAAGGTGGCCGTCGAGCGTGCCCATGAACAGCGTCGAGCCGAGGATGGCGAGACCCCGATTGTTGGCGCCGCAGCACACGCGCGACTCGGGCGAGACGGTGTAGCGGTACTGCCAGAAGACGCGGCCCGTCTTCGCGTCCACCGCCAGCACGTCGTTCGGCCGCTGCGTGACGTACATGACGCCGTCCACCACCAACGGCGTGGCCTGCCAGGCGCCGAACACCTGGTTGGGCAGCACCCACTTGAGCTCGAGGTTCTTCACGTTGGCGGCGTCGAGCTGGCGCAGCAGGCTGTGACGTTGACTGGCGTAGGTGCCCGAGTAGGTGAGCCAGTTCTGCGGCTCGTCCGAGGCGCGCCGGAGTCGGTCGGCGGTGACCTGTGCTTCGGTGGGCCACGCGCTCGCCACGAAGGCGAGCGCGATGAGCGGTCGGGTCAGACGGTGAAGCGTCATGGCTCTCTCAACGACGCGAGGAAGCCGACGAGATCCGCGATCTCGTCGGGGGTGAGGCGCGACGCGTACGACGGCATGGGCGACGCCGTTCCGTAGGTGAGCGTGCGGACGTCGGCTTTGGCCAGCGAACGCAGGCGGCCGCGTGCATCGAGCAGCTGCACGGTGTAGGTGTCTTCGTTGAGCCGGCGCCCTTCGACCGTCTCGCCGCTCCGGGTGACGATCGTCAGGGGGCGGTTCGCCGGCACCATCGCCGACGTGGGCTCGAGCAGCGACCGCTGCAGCGCGCCGACCGTCCGTATGAGACCGACGCCGCTCAGATCGGGCGCCAGGAGCGCGCCGCGCCCCTGGATCCGGTGGCACGCCGCGCAGCCGCCCTTGCCGTCGAAGACCGTCCGGCCGCGGGCCGGATCGCCGACGCGCACCGACACGGTCTGGTCAAAGCCCGCGCGGATGAACGCAATCACCCCGGTGAGCTCCGCCGGCTCGAGCTTGAACGGCGGCATGCCGGCGCCGGGCACGCCGCTCGTGATCACGCGCCCGAGGTCCTCGTCCGACGCCGCGCGCCGGAACACGCCGCGCCGCAGATCGACGCCGGAGATGCCGTCCCCGTTGCCGCCGTGGCACTGCACGCACGTCGAGCTGTAGACCCGGTAGCCTGCCGCGATCTCTGCCTGTGAGTACTGGGCGCCATGGTCAGCCTGCGCCACAAGCGCGGCGCTGAAGAGGAGCAGGAGCGCCGCGATTAAGGCAGAGAGGGCTCCGCTCTCTCGGCCCACTCCGCCTCCAGCGTCAGTTCGGGAGCGCAAAGGCCACCAGCTCCCCGGAGTAGGTGCCGCCGCTAATCGCCACCACCAGGTACTGCTTGCCGTTCAGCGTGTAGGTCATCGGCGAACCGGACTGCGGCGCGGGCATATAGACGGCACCGGCGTCCGCGCCCGTGCGCTTGTCGTAGGCGCGGAGCATCGAGCCGCGCGCGCCGGACGGCGTGGGACCGTACCCGGGTTCTCCGGCGATGACGAGGGTTTTCGTCACCAGCGTGCCGATGGCGCCGTTGCGGCCGGTCCGCGGGATGGTCAGCCCCTTGAGCGCGGGATGGTTCTTCACGACGTCGGGCGTGTCGCCGTGTGCGACCTGCCAGACGATGTCGCCGGTCTCGAGATTGATGGCGTTGATGCGGCCGTACGGCGGCTTGATGATCGGCAGGCCCCTGACGTCGATGCCGTTGATGTTGCCGCCCTGGGCGTTCGTGGTCGCCGAGCCGGAGCCGCCGGTGCGGCGCGCGCCCGAGAGGACGGTGCCCTGGTGATAGCGCACATCGGGTGCCGCACCTTCGGGCGGCGGCACCAGCCCGAGTTGCGCGACCTGGGCCGACGAGTGCACGTACAAGACGTGAGTCTCGGGATCGAAGGAGCCGCCGGGCCAGTTGGTGGCCGGCGCCTGCGTCGACATGGCCAGCGTGGCGATTGGGCCCTCGGCCCTGCTCACGACCGGCGGCGTGAACACCGGACCGATGCGGTACTTCTCGATCAGCTTGAGCGCCTCGGCGCGCAGCTCCGGCGTGAAATCGATCAGGTCATCCACCGCCAGCCCTTGCCGTTCGTACGCGACCGGTTTGGTGGGGAAGGGTTGCGTGCGCGAGTACTTCTCACCGGGCACGTCGCCCTGCGGTACCGGGCGCTCTTCGATCGGCCAGATCGGCTGACCCGTCACGCGGTCGAACACGTAGAGGAACCCCTGCTTGCTCGGTTGAGCCACCGCCTTGATCGGGCGGCCGTTGACGACGATATCCGCGAGGATCGGCGCGCACGGGATGTCCATGTCCCACACGCCGTGATGTACGAGCTGGAAGTGCCACTTGCGGACGCCGGTCTTGAGATCGACCGCCACCAGGCTCTCGGCGAAGAGCGTATTGCCAGGCCGCGCGCCGCCGTAATAATCGTGCGTCGGCAGCTCCACCGGCAGGTAGGCCATGCCGAGCTCTTCGTCCACCGAGATCTGTGCCCACACGCCGGTGTTGCCCGAGTACGCCCAGGAGTCGTTCTCCCAGCTTTCGTTGCCGAACTCGCCCGGCTGCGGGATGGTGCGGAACGTCCACACCAGCTTGCCAGTGCGGACGTCGAACGCGCGCACGGCGCCGCGCACGTTGGCGCGGCTCCGCGGGTTGGCGCCGGTCTCGAACGCCGCGCCCACGAGCACGAGGTTGCCGCCGACAATCGGCGTGGAGTGCAGCCCCACCGGCGCGTTGACGAGATCGAGCTTCTGTTTGTCGAGGTCTTCCTTGAGATCGACGAGGCCGCCGCGTCCGAATCCCGCCACCGGATTGCCCGTCCTGGCGTCGAGCGCCACCAGGCGATAGCCCGGCGTCACATAAAGAATGCGTTCCTCTTTTCCGTCGGTCCAGTAGGCAAGCCCGCGGCCCGACAGCTGCCGCGGCGCCGACTGGCCGCGCGCCCCTTCGTTTTCACCGTGCACCCAGATCAACTCGCCGGTCGCGGCGTCGAGTGCGATGACCGATCGTCGCGTGCCGGCGGTGGAGTAGAGCCGCCCGCCGACCATCAACGGCGTCGACTCGAGGTTGAACTCGGGCCGTGGCCCGAGATTGTCGGTCTTGAACCGCCACTTCACCTCGAGGGTGGAGAAGTTGGCAGCAGTGATCTGATCGAGCGGGGCGTAGCGGGTGTGCCCGAGGTCGCCGCCGTAGGTGGGCCATTCGCCCTTCTTGGCGCCGGCCTGGCCGTGCAGGCCAGCCGTGGCCGCCAGGAGGGTTGCCGTGATCGCGGCCACCGCCACCCGACTCGTTCGCAGCGTGCGGGTCATCGTGAGCGTCCTTTCAAGGTTTGTACAGCCGGATCGTGATCGTCGAGAGGGCGCCGGCCTGGCCGTCGAGCGGCATCGGGCCCGCGGGGAAGCCGCCAGTGTGCAGCATGTGCGCAAGGATGTCGGCGTTCTGCGCCCGCGAGAGCGACCCGGGCTTGTCCTGCGGCATTGTCGATCGCATGCGATCGAAAAGCGCCTCGAGCGCCTCGCCTTCCCAGTTCGCGTAGAACGTCGTGCCCGTCAGCGCCGGCGCTGCTTCCTGGCCGCCGAGTGTGTCGCCGTGACACTTGCCGCAACGGTCGGCGTACAGCTTCTCGCCTCGCGCGGCCTGCTCCTCGGAGTAGATGCCGTCCCACACCGTGCGGGACGATTGCGCGGCCAGCCCCAGCCCCGCCAGAAGCAGGCAGACGCTCGCGAAAACCCTGCGGTCCATGCGGGCCGATTCTAGACTAGGGCGGGTAAGGCGGGTAGGGCGAGCAGGGCCTGACCCTGCCGGTCCTCCTGATGGCGGGCTTTCTGGCCGTCAGCGCCTTGCCGGACCGCCTGTCGGACCCTCCGAAGTACGACCTGGTGTTCTCGACGAACGACTATCCTTCCACCCCGGTTCCGATCACCGTGCGACTGATCGTGAAAGACCGCGCGCTGGGGGCGCAGTACACCAGGCCTTCGGGGCAGCAAGGGCCCTTCGGCGTCTGGAAGAAGCTGTTCATCTACGAAGCGTCGCCGCGCCGGGTGCGGCAGCTCACGTTCGGCTTTCCCGCCGACATGACGACGCTCGACGGCACCCGCGAGGAGCCGGTCGCGTCGGCCGCCGGGCTTCAGCTCGACACGACCCTGCCAGGCATCCTGGTGATGCTACGGGAGTACGGACGAGGCGGCGAGGCGGAACACGCCGTGCTCGCCTTCACGTCGATCGTCTTCTGGGCCATCACCGTCGTGGTGGCGCTCGACCTGCTCGACGCCAACATGTCCATGACCGGCGTGGCGCTCGGCGCGTCGCTGCTGTGCATCGGCTGGACCCTCGATCGCTCGCCCCACCGGGCGATTGCCGGCCTGGTCTACTTCTTCGGCGCCGCGCTGCTGCTCGAAGAGACGTATGCCTGGCTGCGCCGGGAGCCGGCGGAGATTCTGTTTCTCGGCGCCGCGTGCGGCGTCGTCGTCCTCGCGGCCGTGGCCCGCAGCCGGAGCCTGCTCGTCGTCGGCACGGCCGCGCTCGTGGGTTACACCGCCGATTTCATCTACCGGCACTTTGCCGACAACCTAGGCGCGCCCCTGGCGTTGATGGTGATTGGACTCGTGCTCCTGGCCGCCGGGGCGGCCGCCGTCCGGCTGAACGCGCAGTACATCGCGCAAAAGCCCGCGCGAAGCGCGAGCCGGCCTTGATAAGATGAGAGCCCCGTTCTAGTGGAGGTTGCGGCCCTGTCTACTGTTCCCGACGCTTCGCTCACTGCCGATCTGCGTTCCAGCGACCTCGAACGCCTGGAAGACGTCGGCTTCCTGACCTGCATGACGCTGGTGCTTCTGGGCAACTACGCCCAGACCGGGCACTTCGGCGGGCCGCTCGCCTACACGCCGTACAACGTGGCGGTGCATCTTGCCGGTCCCGATCGCGGCGGCCTTCGCTTCGACTACCGGCGGCCGAAGCATCCCTACAGCGACAAGTTCATGCTGGCCGGCGGCCACTGCATCCCGACGTGCTATGCGCTGTGGATGATCATGGGCCAGGCCCTCGAGCGGAAGTTCACGGCCACGGGCGATCGCCGCTACTACGCCAATCCCGAGGTGGCGATTCTGCCAATCGACGCGCTCGGGTTCCGCCGCGGCGCCGGCGCGCTCGCGACGCTCCTGCAGGACCAGGGGCTCGCGGACCATCCGCTCTTCGCGCAGGCAAAGGCGCGCGGCATCAAGGCGCTGGCCGGCCACGCCGAGAGCGTGGACGTGACCAACGACGTCAACGGCGGCCCGTCGGGCGTCGGCATCGCCACCGCCGCCGGCAAAGCGGCCTTCTGGGATGTCGTTGGTGCGGGCATCGACGCGCCGAAAATCATCGCGTTCGAAGGCGAGTTCGCGATGACCGAGGGGCATGCGCAGGAGCTGAAGACGCAGGCGCTGGCGCTCAAGGTCGGCAAGCGGCTGCGCGTGATGATTTCCGACAACAACGCCGGCATCGACGATTCGCTCATCGGCGGCGTCATCGATCCGAAGTTCACCGGCTACGACCTGGTGCAGCAGTGGACGTCGTACGGGTGGAACGTCTTCACCGCCGCCAACGGCAACGACTACGCGCAGGTGGTCAACGCGCTGAACACGCTCGACACGGTGGATCCGTCGGACCGCCGCCCGGTCGTGCTGATCGGCAAGACGATCAAGGGCTACTGGCCCGCGGCCATGAGCGGCAAGATTCCCGGCGCCGGCGACCAGGTGGTGGGCTTTGCCAGCCATCCCTACGCGATGAAGACGAACTCCGACTACTTCGTCGCGCTGGCCGCCACCTTCGAACAGCGGTTCGGCGTGCAGTTCCAGGGCATCCGCGACGGTGCGGTGAAGGATGCCCGCGAGCGGCTGGTCCAGTTCAAGACCAATATCGACGTGGCGATGTCGGTGCTCGAGCGCGACGGGCTGGGCGACTGGCTCGCCGACCGTCTGGTGTCGATCGGCGAACAGCTCACCGACGATCGCCAGGTGCGGATTGCCGTCGATCACGATCCGTTCCAGGACGAGCGGCTGCGCGTGGCGAACCTGCCGCTCGATCCGCAGAAAGTAAAGGTCACCAATCCCGCCTCGGGCGCGGTGAAAGAGGTCGGCGTCACGCTCTTCCGCAAGGCGGGCGAGGTGGCCGGCACGCGCCGCGGCATCTCCGAGATCTTCAAGTGGCTGAACTACGTGACGGACAACCGGTTCCTCACGATTGCGGCCGACTTGTCGGAGTCGATCAACCTCGAACACGCGAATCTCTGGGGCCACTACGATCCGGAAACCAATCCGATCGGCACGCGCGTCAAGGCGGCGATTCAGGAGGCCGGCAACGTCTCGACCGCCATCGGCCTGGTCAGCCAGAGCGCCTCTGTCGATCCCGCGAAGTTCGCCGGCGTCTGGGCGATCAGCGGTACCTACGGCGCGTTCACCCCGCTCATGTACACGCCGGCGCGCGTGTGGAGCCAGCAGAACCAGGACAGCAGGTTCCGGATGGGCGTGCTGCACATCCTGGTCGGCCACTCGGGTCCCGAGACGGCGGCCGACGGCCGCACGCACTTCGGCATCTTCGCGCCGCAAGTGTGGAAGCTCTTCCCCCGCGGGCAGACGATTCATCTGAGTTTCTGGGACTACAACGACGTGGCGCCGGCCTACTTCGCGGCGGCCGAGATTGCCGCGCGCGAGCAGAAGGTGGGCATCATCACCCTCGAGGTCGCGCGACCGGACTTCCCAGTGGCCGACCGCAGCGCCTTTGCCGACGCCGACATCCGCGCGGCGGCCAAGGGCTTCTACCTGATTCGCGATTTCGCCCCGGGGAAACCCCGGCACGGCTACGTGATCACGCAGGGGTCGAGTTCGACGGTGAACCTGGTGGGCATCCTGGGGAAACTCGAGGCCGCCGGCGTCAACGTGCGCGTCATCGCCGCCATCAGCGAGGAGCTGTTCGACCGCCAGCCGGAGGCGTATCGTCATCGCGTGCTGCCGCCAGAAGCCCGATACGATCTGATGGTGGTTTCAACGGGCACGCGCCGTGTGTGGCCGCTCCACGACGTGGGGCCGCTCACCGACGAGTACTCGATGACCTCGGATTGGGATCACCAGTGGCTTACCGGCGGGCTGGAACCCGAAGTGATTGCCGAGGCGCACCTTGACGCGGCGTCTATACTTGCGGGCATCACGCGGTTCGCACGCGAGCGCGACAGCCGCATGGGACGTCAGCGGGATCTGCTGACGAAATTGGTCTGATCGGAAACGCACATTGATCGCGTGCACGAGCGCGCCAGCGCGCGCAGCCGGGGAAGACTGGAAGGTTCATGTGAGGCACGGAGATCGTGCGAGCGGCCGATTGATGTCGGCCGACTGGCCGACTTTCGAGGGGTGGGGCGGGAAACCCGCCCCAGATGGCGGCCTCGAGGTGGTCGTCTTCTTGCACTTTAGCGGTCTCCACACGGCTTTGTGATGCGCATCGCACGGATCGCGGCGCTCCTGATTCTGACGGCTGGATTGGCCCTTGCGGGCTGCAGCGGCCGCGTCCCGACCGGCCCGTCCGCCCCCTTTACCGCGCCGCCTCCCATCCCGATCATCACCAACGGCAAGGTCGCCATCATTTCGATCGACGGGCTGCGTCCCGATGCGGTCCAACTGGCGGGTGCGGCCAACATCCTCGCGCTTGCGGCGCGCGGCGCTTACAGCTGGAACGCGCAGACGATCTATCCGTCGAATACGCTCCCGGCGCACATCTCCATGCTGAGCGGCTTCACGCCGGAAGAGCATGGCGTGACCTGGGACGACTACTCGCCGGCGCGCGGGCAGATCCTCGTGCCGACGCTGTTCCACGCGGCGCGCGCCCGCGGGCTGCACACGGGTATGGTGGTGGGCAAGGAGAAGTTCGCGACCTTCCGCGACACCGGCGCGTGCGATACCTGGGTGCTGGCGGCGCCCGACGACGACGATGTCGCGGGCCGCATTCCGACCGCGATGGGTGCCAGACCGGACCTGCTGTTCATCCACCTGCCCGACGTCGATCTGGTGGGCCACGCGTCGAAGTGGATGTCCGAGCCGTACTTCGCGGCGGTGCGGCGCGCCGATGCGGCGGTGGGCCGCATCCTCTCTATGCTCCCGGCCGACACCACGGTGATCTTGACCGCCGACCACGGCGGCCGACCCGAAGGCCACGGCAGCGACAACCCGCAGGACACCACCATCCCCTGGGTGATCGCCGGCCCGTCGGTGGCGAAGGGCAAGCGGCTCGGCGACGGCATCCGCACGGTGGACACCGCCGCCACGGCGGCCTTCGTCCTCGGCGCGGGGCTGCAACCCGACGCGTCGGGCCGCGCCATCTACGAAGCGTTCGTCAGCAAGTAGGGGCCGCCTTTCGCGTGCGGCCCGTCCAGGGCCGGCTAAAGCCGGCCCCCACGACCGATTGGTTCACGCGCGAAAGCTCGGACGTCCAGCGCCGCGCTCGTGGGCGCCGGCCTTGTCCGCGTTTGGTGCGGGCGTCGGCCTGCGCAGCGGCTCGAAGTCGGGGCCGGACCTGGCGCGGATGTTGGCTCTCCACAGCAACACGCCGACGATCACGCTGACGAGCGCGAGGAAAGCGGGGAAGAACTCGAAGAGCAGCACGCGTCGATCTTAGCGCCTATCGTGCGATCGGTTCGAAATCGAGGCCGGGGCCCACCGCCATCCGTTTCTCGCTGAACGTCTTCACGTCCGCGATGGCTCGCAGCTTGGCCGAGGCGTCGTGGATGGCGGCGTCGAAGAGCTGCAGCGACTCCTCCGGCACGTGCCCCTCGGCGCTGATGCGCAGCAGCTGCAGCTGGTTCAGGCAGTTGTTCACGACGTCCTGCACCGTGCGCATGGTCACCTGGACGACGCGGAGACGCTCGGCCTGGAGCAGCGCTTCGTGCGTCATGCGCGCGTCGCCGACGATCGGGGCGAACTGGCCGGCGGCGGCCGAGACCATGCGCACTTCGTCGGGGGTGAACGCCCGCGCCTCGATGGTCTGGACCACGACGACGCCGACGAGGAGACCGCGGTCCAGCATGGGCGCGCCGAGGAAGGCGCGATACAGGTCCTCGCCTGCCTCGGGGAAGTACTTGAAGCGCGGATGGCGCGTGGCGTCGGCGACGACCAGCGGCGCCAGCTGCTCGGCGGTGAGGCCGACGAGCCCTTCATCCATGCGCATGCGGACCCGTCCGACGCTCGACGGCGCCAGCCCGATCGTCGCCGCCAGCTCGAGGTGCCGGCGATCGGCGTCGAGCAGGTACACCGAGCAGACGTCGCTCTTGAACTGCTGCTGGATGGCGCGCGCGATGTTGGTGAGCGTTTCGGACGGGTCGCCCGTGTGCGACACGACCAGGCGGCTGATGTGCTCCAACGTGCCCAGGAGCGACGGTTCGTGCGCGGTGCCCGTGTCGGTGATTCCCATGTCCCCAGTGAACCCGATCGAGTGTTTCGGCGGGCCGGCGATCCTTCGATAGCGACACAAGTGCCGCTCAGGAGCCACGGCCATGACAAGATTGTAGAGATGGAAGTCCGAACCTTCTCGAACCTGCGCCGTCCGGGCGTGGGATTGCCGCCGCGGCGCGAGTCGTCGCGGCCGCTGCTCCCGCAGCATGCACGCCATTGCCCGGTGCTCGAGGCCGGCAGCACGTTGGGCTACATGGTCTACGCGCCGCTCGAGCCCAAGGAGTCGGTCTTCGTCGAACACGAAGGGGATGGACGCTACAAGTTCGTCTACTACCTGAGAACGCAGGAGGGGCGCCCGACACCGATCTTCCAGGTGACGATGAGCCTGTCGGTGGGCGGTGTCGGCATGATGAAGGAGGAGGTGGCCTTCGTCGGCGCGCCGATGCTCTCGCGCGAGGCGGCGCTGGCGGTGATGCGGGCGTTCCTGGTGCCCGAGGACATGGGCACGCCGGCCGGCGCCGTGGCGTTGCGCGCCGCCACCAACTTCCAGACGCCAGCCGGCTGGGACACCGTCTATACCTCGATCCTGAACATGATCGAGCGCCCGGTGGCGCCGATGCTCGCGGTGCGCGTGGAGACCGACTGGTACGCGCATGAGACCGAGTTCCGCTACGTGCTGCAGGCGGGGGAGGGCATGACGCTCGAGCACAGCCTGCCGATCGGCCAGGTGTTCTTCGTGCCACGCGAGCCGATCACGATGCGGGCGTGTACAGAGGCGGAGCTCGAAACGATCGAGGCGTCGCGCAAGGAGTTCCACCACCAGAAGGGCGCGCTGACCCAGCAGACGCCCTATGGGCTCTCGTACAGCCCGCACTACTTACGCCAGAGCCGCGCGCAAAAGGAC
>Ga0070675_100004698_pt1 | contig 10425 bp, 11 predicted proteins | sample KBSM43metaG_FD_65343 | JGI IMG/M metagenome (GOLD analysis project Ga0070675, IMG submission 65343) | Miscanthus rhizosphere microbial communities from Kellogg Biological Station, Michigan, USA - KBS M4-3 metaG | ecosystem: Host-associated > Plants > Roots > Rhizosphere > Soil ...
TCGTCTGGCTACCGACATGGAAGCAGATGCCGAGCGCGTCGGACGCCTGACGAGCTGCGAAAAGCAGAGCCTTCACGTCTTCCGCCAGGGCGCCGAACTTTGCGCCGAGGCTGAGCTTGGCGTGCTCGTTGTTGACCTGGAGACGGACAAGCAGGTTCAGATCACTCGCAGCAACGCCGTCCTTCGACGTTGCGCGGACGATCTTCTCCAGCTCCTCGATCGTGTCGAGGCTGAAGGTCTTCACTCCATGATCGAAATAGGCCTCGGCAATGGCCTCCTCAGCCTTCACCGGGTGCATGAAGCAGAGCACGGCCTGCGGAAGCGTGTCGCGCAGCAGCCGGACCTCTCCGATCGAAGCCACGTCGTAGTACGTCACGCCTTCGTCCCACAGGATCTTCAGCAGGTCCGGCGACGGATTCGCCTTCACCGCGTAGAGCGCCCGTCCCGGGAATTTATCCACGAAGAAGCGGGCCGCGCGGCGCGCGGCATGCGGACGGAGAAGCGTCACCGGTTGGACCGGTCGGCTCTTTGCGATTTCGGCAACCGGGTTGCCGATAGGGGTGGCAGCTAGCCCCAGCGCGCTATGATGCTTGTGCAACTCAAGGGACCTCCAACTGGTAGTCGACAGAAAGAGCTGCCTTGCGGTTGGAAGTCCCATGGGGCAGCGGACGCGCGATATATGTAGGGGGTACCCTCAAGTAAAGAATTTTCGGAACTCTTAAGCGCGGGAAGGCAACTTTTGTCGCCGAAGAGCAACGGTTGATCGAAAGGGATGCGAAATCAAAGACTTGAACGTAACGGGACGCGTAACGCGCGATGATGTCACGGCTGCGGCGGCGCGGATCGCTGGATCGATTGAGCGCACTCCGCTCATCGAATCCGAGCTAAACGGCCAGAAGATATGGCTGAAATGCGAGTGCGTTCAGACAGGCGGCGCCTTCAAACTCCGGGGAGCGAGCAATAGGCTTCTCCAGCTTTCCGCAGAGGAGCGGAAGCGCGGCGTCGTCGCTTTCTCCTCGGGAAATCACGCGCGAGGGGTGGCCATCGCGGCCCGGCGCCTCGGGATCCATGCGATCATCGTGATGCCCTCGGACGCTCCGGCGGTGAAGGTCGACGGCACCCGTGGCGAGGGCGCCGAGATCGTCTTCTACGATCGCTACCGCGAGAGCCGGGAAGCCATTGCTGCCAAATTATCGCAGGAGAGCGGAGCCACGGTCGTGCCGAGCTTCGACGATCCGGACATCGTCGCGGGGCAGGGAACCGTGGGGATCGAGATCCTCGAGCAGATGCCGGAGTCTCCGCGCAGGATCATCGTTCCCTGCGGCGGTGGCGGACTGGCGTCAGGCATCGCTTTGGCATGCCCGGACGCCGAGATCGCGATCGTCGAGCCTGAAGGCTGGGATGACATGCGACGCTCTCTTGACCTGGGTGAGATCGTTCCCGTCAGCTCGGACGCGCCGTCGACACTCTGCGATGCGCTCCAGACCCCGCGCGTGTCGCCCATCACCTTCGGCATTCTGCAGGAGAGGGATGCAAAAGCGCTGACCGCCAGCGAACAGGCGGTCCGTGAGGCGGTCCGATGGGCATGGGACAAGCATAAGCTGGTCGTAGAGCCGGGGGGCGCAATAGCGCTCGCGGCGCTGCTGTCGGGCGAGGCCGAACCCGCGGAGGGGACGGTAGTGGTTCTGTCAGGCGGAAATGTTGATCCGGCTCTTCACGCCGAGATCGTCAGCGAGGGGGCCTAGGCAGCCGCTGTCTTGTACTCGCCCGGTTCCAGATGCATCGGGCTACTGCGCTCCACCGCACGCGTGAGTTCCTCAAGCTCGGCCGCGAGAATTTGCAATTCGGCGGCGAGAGCCTTCGGATCGGTCTGCGCAGCGCCTTCGGAGGCTTCCAGAAGTGACTCAAGCATCATTGCAATGCAGGGAAGGATCGTCTCTTCGATCCGGTCAAACGCCTCTTCAAGGCGTGCCTGCTGCTCATCGATCGGCATGGCGGTATGATGCACCGCGATCAGTTAAGCCTTGGTGAAACGGGAGAGTGATTTGGCAGGTTTGGGCGCAACACTGATGGCGATTGCGATGATTGCGGCCTTCCTGCTGATCTTCGGCGGCATCAAGCTCGCACGGCGGAAGGAAGATCGGGGCCGCGGCTTCCTGATGATCGGTGCCGCGGCCGTGGTCGTGATGAACGTCCTGATCTGGACGGTCTGAGATTTAGCGCTTCGTGATCGCAGGCGCCGGCTTGTCCGTCGCAAGCCGCATGTCGAGGTAATCGTCGACGCTCTTCATCAAGAGGTCGAGTTCGCTCGCGAAGAAATGGTTCGCGCCAGGGATCACGTCGTGATGGATCGTGATGTGCCGCTGGGTCCGGAGCTTGTCGACCAGCTTCTGGACGGCGCTTGGCGTCACGACTTCGTCAGCCTCGCCCTGAATGATGATGCCCGACGAAGGGCAGGGGGCAAGGAAGCTGAAGTCGTACATGTTCGCCGGCGGGGCGATGGAGATGAAGCCCTTGATCTCCGGGCGGCGCATCAGAAGCTGCATTCCGATCCATGCGCCGAAGCTTACGCCGGCGACCCAGGTCGTTTCCGCTTCCGGATGGATCTGCTGCACCCAGTCGAGCGCGGAAGCCGCGTCGCTGAGCTCGCCGATGCCGTTGTCGAACGTCCCCTGGCTCTTGCCGACGCCGCGGAAGTTGAACCGCAAGGTCGCGAAGCCGCGCTTGACGTACGTCTGGTACAGCAGCTGCACGATCTTGTTGTTCATCGTGCCGCCTGCCTGCGGGTGCGAATGCAGGATCATGGCGACGGGCGCGCGCGGGCGAGTGCCGGGGTGGAAACGACCTTCGAGACGGCCCTCGGGACCAGGAAAAATGACTTCAGGCATGGATTGCTTTGGTGCTCGCGTAACGACAGTGAGCCGCGAGCGCGGGTGCGCCCCGGCGGCGGCTCCTATATAGGGAAGGCGCTTGGAGTAGCAATCTACAGGAAATCTGCCGACCTTGACCGTCCAGAACAGGCTCTACCTCGACCATGCTGCGACCACACCCGTGCTGCCCGAAGCGCGAACGGCGGTTGCGCAGGCGCTCGATCGTTGGGCCAACCCCAGCTCGCCGCATGCCGACGGCCGCGCTTCCCGCGCGGCGCTGGAGCAGGCGCGCAGGGACATCGCCGATGCGCTAGGCTGGCGTCACGACATCATCCTGACCTCCGGCGCGACCGAGGCGATTGCGATCGCCGCTGCACGAGCGAGGGTCGCTGGCCGCTCTTTTAGTGCAACCGAGCATGATGCGGTCGGTGCCGCCATGGGATCGGAGGCGACGATCCTCCCGGTGGATGAAGCCGGAGCGGTCGACCTTCCGCAACTGAGGGCTGCGCTGTCGCGCGGGCCAACCCTGGTGGCGGTTCAGCAGGTCAATAACGAGACGGGCGTGATCCAGCCGCTTATGGAAATCGCTGAACTGATCCGTAGCGCCGGCTCGCTGCTGCTTGCCGACTGCGCGCAAGGGGCCGGCAAGCTCCCGCTGCCCGATGCGGATTTCATCGCCGTTTCGGCGCACAAGCTCGGGGGTCCTCCCGGGATCGGTGCCCTGCTGGTCAAAGACGTCGCTATGCTCGCCGCGAGCGGTGGCCAGGAGAAGGGCTATCGCCGAGGCACGGAGAATGGGCCGGCCGCAGCCGGCTTCGCGGCCGCGCTGCAATCGCGGGCGTTCGCTGACGCCATGTCCCGGTTCGAGCAGCATCGGAACAAGCTGGAGCATCTGCTTTTTTCAGAAGGCGCTCTCGGCATCGCGTCGGCGGCGGAGCGCAGCCCGGCGATCGGCGCCTATGCGATGCCGGGTGTCGCCAGCGCGAGCCAGCTCGTGCAGTTCGATCTCGCAGGGATCGCGATTTCCGCGGGGAGCGCGTGCTCATCCGGAAGCATGAAGCCCAGCCGTGTTCTGGAGGCGATGGGCGTGCCCGCGGACATTGCGGGCACGGTGATCCGCGTCAGCTTCGGGCCCGATACGACGGACGAAGATATCCACAGCTTCGTCAGCGAATGGCGCCGCATCCGGGACCGTGCCGCGTCGAGGGCGGCATGATCTACCTGGACTATCAGGCCACTACTCCCCTCGCGCCCGAAGTGGCAGCGGCCATGCAGCCCTGGATCACCGAGAAATTCGCCAACCCCCACGCGCCGTCCCGCTGGGGCCGGGAGGCAGCGGCGGCCATCGAGGTTGCCCGCAAGCAAGTGGGCCAGGCGATTGGTTTCCCTGGAGGACGGCTGGCGTTCACCGGGAACGCGACCGAGGCGCTTAACTGGGCGATCAAGGGGACGATGGAGAAGGCTCCTGAGGGCCGCAACCGTATCGTGACCGTCGCTACGGAGCATGCGGCGGTGCTCGATACGTGCGAGTGGCTCGAGGGCAGGGGCTACGACGTCGTTCGCCTGCCGGTCGGAGCGGACGGGGTGATTGACATCGACGACGTCAAGGCAGCGTTGGACGAGCGCACTGCCTTGGTAGCGGTCATGCTGGTGAACAATGAGATCGGAGTCATTCAGCCGGTCGCCGCGGTGGCAAGGCTGGCCCAGGAGGTCGGCGCGCTGATGCTTTGCGATGCAGTGCAGGGACTGGGTCGCGTCGATATTCCCGAAGGTCCTGACCTCATCGCTATATCCGCCCACAAGATACATGGTCCGAAGGCGATCGGGGCGCTGTGGATGCGTGACGGCGTTGAACCGGCGGCGCTCATCCATGGCGGCGGGCAGGAGATTGGCATCCGTTCAGGCACATTGTCGCCGGCGCTCTGCGTGGGATTCGGAGCTGCGGCTAAGCTGGCGTCAGAACGTCGTTCGACCGATCACGCTCACGTGGAAAGGCTTTGGGACGCTGCGACGGGCGAACTTGGTTCAGCCTGGATGATCAACGGCAGCGCGGACCGGCGGTATCACGGCAATCTCAACCTCCGCCGCGAGGGACTGGATGCGGCAAGGCTGATTTCGAACCTGCGGGACATCGCTTTCTCGCTGGGATCCGCTTGTGCGAGCGGGTCCGGGCGGCCGAGCCATGTTCTTCGTGCGATCGGACTCAGCGATCGGGAGGCGCGCTCATCGGTTCGACTAGGCTTTGGCCGGTACACCGCGGAGGAGGAACTGGTCTCCGCGGTCCGGCGCATTGACGCCGCCGCCCGCGCCCAGCAGGGGCTTGCGGCGTGATCAAGGTGCGTTTTCACAAGGCGGACGGGACGCTCGACAAGGAAGTCGAAGCGAAGCCGGGTTCGCGGCTTCTCGACGTGGCTTGGGCCGCCGGCCAGCCATTGGAAGGAGCCTGCGAGGGCGTGATGGCGTGCTCGACCTGCCACGTGATCGTCGACAAGGGCGACTTCGAGAAGCTGCCGCGCGCGAGCGACGAGGAGGAGGATTTGCTCGACCTTGCAGCCCACGCGACCCGAACTTCGCGGCTTGCGTGCCAGATCATCCTGACCAAGGACATGGAGACGCTCGACGTCCGCATTCCCGTTAGCGCGAAGAACTGGCTCTACGGCTGAATTCGATTGCCCTCAGCATTCCACCCGGCTGAAGGAACCGGATGGGCCGCCAAGGTCTGGACCTAGTCCCCTTCAGGCAGTGGCAGACCGATTCTCGTGTCGACGGCATTCTTGGGGCGTTTGGCGCGGTGGCCCTCCTTGGGTCGGGAAGGCAGGAGCACTTCGAGTTTCTGCAACGTCAGCTTGCCTGAGCGATCGCCGTCCAGCAGTTGAAAGCGGTACGAGGCGGCGCGCCTGAATTCGTCCAGCGAGACCAGTCGGTCGAAATCGGCGTCGGAACCGGAAACTGGCTCCGGGAGATTGAGCAAGCCGTATCGGGCGGCGCCCTGAAGGCCGTCCAATTGATATCCGTCGATATCATTGTCCCACCGCCGCCACCGGTCGCCACGATCCGCATCATCACTCGGCCGAGCCTCAGCGGCGGTTTCCTGCCGGGTGCGTTTCCACTGTGAGTTGACCTGAACTTCCGGCGCGATTTCCGACTCATAGGTCATGCGTTCCATGGAATCGATTTTGCCGTCATGATTGCCGTCCAGCGCGGCGAAGAATCGTTCGGCATCGGCGCGCATCTCGTCGGCCGTAAGCATCCCGTCCCGGTTTCCGTCGGCTTGGTGAAACCAGCGGACAAAGGGATCGTCATCCGGCGTGCGTGAGCGAAACGGCTCTCCCATCGGGCTGAGGAAGGGCGCCCAGCGATATGCTGTGACGGTGATCGGCCTCGGTGGATCCTCCGCCAGCGCGGCGGTAGCGAGAATCGGGATCACGGCGAAAAGGAGCATGCAGGCGGCCTCCGGCTCGGCCATTGCGACATCCGGCAGGCCGCGTGAATGGTCTATGAAGGCGCATGATATGCGGCAAACTTGCGCCTCCCAAGGTCTTCACCCATATGCGCCGCGGGAGTCGGGCGGACGAGGCTGTCGCCAACCTGGTCAGATCCGGAAGGAAGCAGCCACAACGATTTCGTCTCGGGTCGTTCCGGCTCCCACCTCAAGCCCTTGGCGCGGACGCGGCAGCACCCCTAAACCATTGCTGATGGACGAACCCGAATCGCCTGGCCTTGGCCTCGACTTGCCTGAAGTGCCCCAAACGGCCGCAGCTTCTCCCTATCGCGTACTCGCGCGCAAATACCGGCCGCAGAATTTCTCCGAACTCATCGGTCAGGATGCGATGGTGCAGACGCTGGCCAATGCCATCGAGCGCGGCCGCATCGCTCACGCTTTCCTGCTCACGGGTGTTCGAGGCGTCGGCAAGACTTCCACGGCTCGCCTCGTGGCAAAAGCACTCAATTGCATCGGCCCGGACGGGAAGGGTGGTCCAACGATCAGCCCTTGCGGCGTCTGCGAGCAATGCCGAGCAATCGCCGAAAGCCGACACATCGATGTGATCGAAATGGACGCCGCATCACACACTGGTGTGGACGACGTCCGCGAGATCATTGACGCGGTGCGCTACGCATCGGTCAACGCGCGTTACAAGATCTACATCATCGACGAAGTTCACATGCTTTCTAAGAGTGCTTTCAACGCTTTGTTGAAGACTCTTGAGGAACCGCCTGAGCATGTGAAGTTTCTGTTCGCGACGACGGAAGTGGACAAGGTTCCGCTCACGGTACTGTCCCGAACCCAGCGCTTCGATCTCCGCCGTATCCCGGCCGAGAAGCTCGCCGCTCATTTCGCCGAAGTGGCGAAGGCCGAGGGCGTCGAGGTCGAGCAAGACGCGCTGCGAATGATTGCTCGGGCGGCGGAGGGCTCTGCGCGCGACGGTCTTTCGATTCTCGATCAGGCGATCGCGCATGGCGGAGGCGGGGTCACCGCCGAGCAGGTACGCGACATGCTCGGCCTCGCCGACCGCGGCCGCATCCGTCGCCTCCTCGAACATGTCCTTGAAGCTGATGCCTCCGCGACGCTCGCCGATCTCGACGAAGCGCACGACCTCGGCATCGATCCCAGCGCGCTTCTTCGCGGTCTTATGGAAGAGCTGCACCTGGCGACCAGGACCAAGGCCGGTGCAACTCCTGAAGCTCTTCCCGTCGAGCAGCGCGAGGCCGCAGAGCGGCTCGCGGATCAGCTTGGCTGGGGACAGATTCACCGCGTCTGGCAGATGCTTTTGAAGGGCCTGGCGGACGTCCAGGTGGCACCCGATCCCAGGGAGGCGGCGATGATGGCGCTCCTCCGCATCATCCACGCTGCCGATCTTCCAGACCCCGCGACCGTGCTGTCTCGGCTGTCCGGAGAAGCCGCTACGACCGCGCCAGCTCCTTCAGCGGCGCCAGCCGCACCGAGCGCTCCGGCTGCTCAGCTTCCAAGCGACTTTCCATCGCTTATCCAGTTGCTGGAGAAGCGCGGCAAGCATCAGCTTGCTGTTCAGCTCCACGATCAGGTCGGCCTCGTGCGCTTCGCCCCGCCCGAACTCGTGCTGAAGCCCACACGACCGCTCGGAACGGATTGGCCGCGCGACCTGACGGCGGTGCTGAAGGACGCGACCGGGAAGGCCTGGCAGGTCTCGTTGTCCGACGAGCAAGGCGAACCATCACTCCTCGATCAGGAGAAAATGGCCGAGGAGCGCGTTCGTTCTGAAGTGCTGGCCGATCCCGCTGTCCGCGCCGCGTTCGAGGAATTCCCTGACGCGACGCTCGAATCCTTTGCTTCTACGAAAGGCGCCTGACCCATGCCCGATCTCGACCTCAACAAGCTCATGGAAATGGCGCAGAACGCGCAAGCGGAGCTTCAGAAGGCAACGGAAAGCCTCGAATCCATCGAAGTGGAGGGTGCTGCCGGCGGCGGATTGGTGACAGTTCGCGCGACCGCCAAGGGAACCATCCTAAGCGTGTCCATCGACGAGAGCCTGCTTCAGCCGTCCGAGAAGACGATGGTTGAAGACCTGATCGCGGCGGCGATCAACGATGCTCGCGCCAAGGCCGATCAGGCCGCCAACTCCGCAATGCAGAAGGTGACCAGCGGCCTGCCTCTACCGCCCGGGATGAAACTCCCCTTCTGATTGTCGCATTTCCGCAATTTTCGGTCGCTTAGTAGCAAATACGAACGAGTTGTATCCGTCAGGGACCCCGGCCACACTGTGAGCAGCTGCGGCATGGGAGATAGCGGTGCGGCTTGGGGCGATGCAAGATTGGTCGCTGCGCGTGACGCGCATCATCGACCACGCCGAGCGCGAGCATGGCGACGGCGAAATCGTAACCGCGTGGGCGAATGGAAGCACTACGCGCACCACCTGGCGGAACGTTGCTCGCGATGCTCGGAAGCTCGCACAAGCGCTTGAACGACTTGGAATAAATCACGGCGATCGAGTGGCGACGCTCGCGATGAATCACGAGCATCATCTTATCGCCTGGTACGGCACGGTGGGAATGGGCGGCGTTCTCCACACCATCAATCCGCGACTGTTCGACGACCAGCTCGAATATATCGCGAACCACGCCGAGGACCGGGTCCTTTTCTACGATCGCGCCTTCACGCCGATCGTTGAGCGTATGAAGCCGAAGTGGACCACGATCGAGCATTACGTCTGCTTCGATCCCGATGCCGGCCAGCCCGGCTTCCGCGAATTGATCGATTTGGAGGACGGGAATTACACTTGGGCCGACGGCGACGAGCGCGACGCGATCGGGCTTTGCTACACCAGCGGGACGACGGGAAATCCCAAGGGCGTGATCTACGAGCATCGCTCGACGATGCTTCATACGCTCGCGGAAATTTCGCCAGACATCATGGGGCTGTCGAAGGCCGCGGTAGCCTTGCCGATCGTGCCCATGTTCCATGCCAACGCCTGGGGAATTCCGTGGGCGGCGCCCGCGACCGGGGCGAAGCTCGTCCTTTCCGCCGACTACCGTCCGGAGCGGATGTGCCAGCTTTTCCGCGATGAGAAGGTAACGCATTCCGCGGGAGTGCCCACCGTCTGGCTGACGATGATCGAGCATATCGAGCGGACCGGCGAAGATCTGGGCGACCTCAAGAAGGTTACTATCGGCGGCTCCGCCGCGCCGCGGGCGATGATCCGCTGGCTGAGGGCACGGGGCGTGGACGTCGGCCATGCGTGGGGGATGACGGAGACCTCTCCTATCGGGACGTGCGGAGCGCATCCGGCGAATTGGGATCAGCTAAGCGATGACGAGCAGGTCGAATGCGTCGCTCGGCAAGGGTTCGCACCGTTCGGAGTCGAGTTGCGGGTGGTTGATGACGAAGGAGTCGTTCAGCCGCGCGACGGGGTCTCTTCCGGCCGCCTCCAGTGCCGCGGTCCGTGGGTTGTGAAGCGCTATTTCAAGGCGGAACAGGACGCTACGGACGAGGACCAGTGGTTCGACACCGGGGACGTCGCGGTCATTCATCCGGACGGCACCATGCAGATCACGGATCGCGCGAAGGACGTGATCAAGTCCGGCGGCGAATGGATCAGCTCGATCGAGCTGGAAAATGCGGCCGTCGGACATCCCGGCGTTGCCGAAGCGGCTGCCATCGGAATCCCGCACCCTCTCTGGGACGAGCGTCCGCTGCTTTGCGTTGTCCGTGCGAACGGCAGTGACGTTGGTTCGGACGAGATCATCAGCCACCTCAGAAAGCATGTCGCGTCCTGGTGGCTTCCCAACGCGATCGAGTTCGTCGATGAGCTGCCGCACACGGCAACCGGCAAGCTTTCCAAGCTGCGTCTTCGCGATCAGTTCAGGGACTATCGGTTCCAGAACGCCGAGGAGATGATCGGAAGGGATTAGTTTAGGGGACTAATTCGGCGCCGATCACGGCCGCGAGTGAGCGGGGTGGAAATTAGGCGTTCCATCGCCTAACTCGCGGTCAAATCCCGAACTCTCGAAGGAAGTCCGCGACCCCATGGCCGCCCAGTACGCATTTGTCATGAAGGACATGACCAAGTCCTTCCCCGGC
>Ga0070675_100004700_pt1 | contig 10422 bp, 10 predicted proteins | sample KBSM43metaG_FD_65343 | JGI IMG/M metagenome (GOLD analysis project Ga0070675, IMG submission 65343) | Miscanthus rhizosphere microbial communities from Kellogg Biological Station, Michigan, USA - KBS M4-3 metaG | ecosystem: Host-associated > Plants > Roots > Rhizosphere > Soil ...
GTGCCCCAGTCGATCGCCTGCAGGTCGACGTTCATGCCGATCTCGCGGAGCTTCTGCGCGGTGACCACCGCCTGCGAGTGGGCGAGATGCGCCTCGACCGGATCGAGAATCACCACCTTCTCGCCCTTGTAGCCGGCCTCTTTGAGGAGCTCCTTCGCCTTTTCGATGTTGGCTTTCTTGTCACCCTTGGCCCAGGCCCCGACGCCGGCCTGGGTCTCGTTGGGCGTGCCGCAGATGAACACCGCCCAGCAGGGCTTCTCGTACTCGGCATAGCCGATCATCGAAGCAAGGTAATCCTTCTGGTCGCCGGCCGCATAGAGGAGCGCTTGCCGCGCCTTCGGGTTGTTGAACGGCGGAATCAGGTGGTTCGGCCGGAAGACCCCCTGCGTGCCGACGCGGTCGATCACCCTGACCGCCGTGTTGGGATCCTTGCGGATGAGCGGCAGGAGGTCGGTCTGCGGGATCTCGATGATGTCGACTTCACCCTTGATGAGCGCCTGCACCGCGGTGTTGGAGTCCGGGATCACCAGCCACTCGACGCGATCGACCTTGGCGAGCTTGGCGCCGGCAAAGCCGTCCGGGGCATCGGACCTCGGCCTGTAGTCAGGATTCTTCTTGTAGACGATCTTGCTCCCGGGCACCCATTCCTCGCGCACGAAAATGAAGGGGCCGGAACCGATCGCCGTGGTGATCGCCGTGTTCGGATCGCCCAGCGCATCGGCTTCGCGCGTGACGAAGAGCGGATTCTCCGGACCGGCGAGCGTCTCCAGCACCAGGCCGAACGGCTTGTTGAGGCGGATCTCGAAGGTGTCGGGGCCCGTGGCCACGATCTCCTTCGCGAACTGCATCATCGTCACGCCGGCCGGGATGCGCTTCGAAAAGCGAAGGATCGAGGCGACTGCATCCTTGGCGGTGACCGCCTGGCCGTCGTGGAACTTGAGGCCAGGCCGGAGCTTGAACGTCCACGTGAGGCCGTCCGGGCTCCGCGTGTAGCTCTCGACCATCTGCGGCTTCGGCATGAGCTTGCTGTCCAGCGAGAACAGCGTGTCGTAGATCATGTAGCCGTGATTGCTGGTGATGTTGTTCGTCGTCTGCACGGTGTCGAGGATCTTGAGATCCGCTTGCGGCACGAGCCGCAGCACCGTTTGCGCATGGCCGGTCGTTGGCCCGGCCAAAGCAATGGCGAGCGCGACCGTCATCATTCCCAGCTTGATGCCCCACCGATCGACAATCATGATGGCGCTCCCCCTTGAAGTTATCGTCGCCACACGGCGACGGCGAAAGGTCGTCTCGAATGAAGACGAGGTTCGACCGGTATTGTTAGCATAGGGCCCCGCCGATCGCAAGCCACGCTCCCTGGCCTTCGAGACGGATTTCGCAACGAACAGGGATTCGATCGCAGGATGCCCGATAAGGCCCCGAACGAGCTCGATGCCGTCGACGCGCTGACCGCCATCGCTGCCGGACGGCTGTCCGCCGAAGCGCTGGTCCGCTCCTGCCTCGACCGGATTGCGGAGCGCGATGGCGTCGTCCACGCGTTCGCCCATATCGATCCGGAGCGCGCCCTCGCCGAAGCCGTTGCGCGCGATCGCGCCCCCCACGGAGAAACGAAAGAGGGACCGCTGCGCGGACTCCCGTTCGGCGTGAAGGACATCATCGACACCCACGACATGCCGACCGCGTGCGGATCGCCGATTCACGCCGGCCACCGGCCATCCGCCGATGCGGCATGCGTGGCGCTGGCGCGCGAAGCCGGCGCGGTGATGCTCGGCAAGACCGTGACGACGGAGTTCGCACTGCGTCATCCGGGTCCGACGGCGAACCCGCACAATCCGGCGCACACGCCCGGTGGATCGTCGAGCGGATCGGCCGCGGCCGTCGCCGACTTCATGGTGCCGGTCGCGTTCGGCACGCAGACGGGCGGATCGATCATCCGCCCTGCCTCCTATTGCGGCGTCATCGGCTACAAGCCGTCATTCAACACGATCAATCCGACGGGCGTGAAGCCGCTCGCCGGCAGCTTCGACACCGTCGGACTCTTCGCGCGGAGCGTCGACGACTGCGCGCTGGTCGTCGGCGTGCTGGCCGGCGAAGCGAGAGGCGTGTCGCGCCTCGACCCGCTGCGTCCGTCCTGCGTCGGTCTTTGGCGAACGCCCGCGTGGGCCGATGCCGACGACGCGACTGTCCGTGCGGTGGAAACCACCGCAGACCGACTCGGGACGAACGGCGTCAGGGTCGAAGAGCTGGAATTGCCTCGGGAATTCGACTCTTTCCTCGACGCGCAGAGCGATGTCCTGCGCTTCGAGGCCGCACGGGTGTTCGCCTTCGAAAGGACTCGTCGCGCCGACTTGCTTTCGCCCTCGAGTCGCGCCGAATTGGCGGCCGGGGCATCGATTCCGCGGACGCGCTATCTCGAAGCGCAGGCGTCGATCGTCCGTTGTCGCGCGTTATTCGCCGACGCGATTGCCCGGTTCGATTTTCTGTTGACGGCAAGCGCGCCCGGCGAAGCACCGGAAGGTCTCGGCGATACGGGCGAGGCGATGTTCAACCGGTGGGGCTCCGGATTGCGCGTCCCGTGCGTCAATCTCGCAGGATTCACGGGACCGCACGGGCTTCCGGTCGGCATTCAACTCCTGGGCGCGATCGACGACGATTCCCGGCTGCTCCACTGCGCGAAGTGGATGGAGACGCGCGTCATGACGAACTAACCCGTGCCCGAACTAACCCGTGCCGGTGGGCGTCGTCAGAGGCGCGGTGCCGGAGGGGGCCACCATCGATGGCGCCCGCACGGGCAGATTTCCCTGCCATCCGCATTCCAGCACGATGCACTGATAGCGATGGACGGCGCGGAACAGAGAGACGAACCGATCGACCGGGCGGCGCACGATGCGCATCAAGGGTCCGCCGCAGCAGGGACACGAGCGCAGGGATTCACCGGGATACGCGACCATAACCACCTTTGATGCGAAATCGCCGGCGAGGTTCCGGCCGGCGCCCCCGCTCCTAGTCCCCGCGCTTGGCTTTCATCCGGATCTTCGCCTCCCGTCCCCGCTCCTTCCACATGGACAACTGACGCTGCCGTTCGAGCGCCGTCAGCGAGTCGCGGCGCATTTCGCGCAGCAGCTTATGGTAATTGCGCAGGCGGTCCGATCCTATGCCTTCCCGGACTGCGCATCCAGGCTCGTCCGCGTGGCGGCAGTCGCGAAAGCGGCATCGGGCTGCCAGTGCCTCGATGTCGTCGTACGCCGCGGCAAGCGCCGCTTCGTCGGCGTCCGGACGCAACGTGCGCAGGCCCGGCGTGTCGATGACGCAGGCGCCGCCGGGCAATCGGTGGAGCGACCGTGACGTCGTCGTGTGTTTGCCGCGCCCGTCGTTTTCCCGCACGGCGCCCGTATCCTGCACATGCGCGCCGAGCAGCGTGTTCGTGAGCGTTGACTTCCCCGCTCCCGAAGACCCCAGCAGCACAAGCGTCTGGCCGCGCGCAAGATAGCTCGCAAGCGCTCGCGCGGCCGACGAGTCCATCGCATTGACTGCAAGGATCTCGGTGCCCCGGGGAACCCGTCCGTCGAGCAACTGCAACTTCGCCTCGAGCGCCGCCGGAGTCGGCGTGGCGACGTCGGCCTTGGTCAGCACGACGACCGGAGTGATGCCGTCGCCGTGGACGAGCGCGAGATAGCGCTCCAGCCGCCGCGGATTGAAGTCGTCGTCGAGGCCCATCACCAGCAATGCCGAATCGACGTTGCTGACGACAGGATGAGATCGGCCGTCGCCGTCTCGCCGCGCAATGTGCGACGTCGGCGGCACGCGCGCTTCGATCCACGTCTCCCCCAGCGCATCGGATGTCGCCAGCACCCAATCGCCGACGGCCAGCGCCGTTCCCTCCTCCTGCAACGTGCGCACGACGCGCGGAAGCGCCCGGGCGCTCCGCTCGCCGCGACCGTCGTGTGCGCCGACCGTACTGCGATGGACGGCGGTGATGCGCAGCATTTCATACATCTGCCCGTCGGCCACGGACATGGCGGCCGCGCGGTTCGCCAGCGCCGGAGTGAGCCCCAGTGCCGACAATTGCTCGAACTCGATGACAAGCATGGTGATGAGGTCCTTCGTTTCGATCCGACGCCGGCCGTGGCCGAGCGTCAACAGCCCCGCGCGAAGCGCGAAGCAACGGGTGGAAACGTCGGCGGCGCGCCTTAGTCAGGCGCCAGTGACAGCGATCGCGGCTTGATTTGACGCGCCAGGGAGGCGGCGCGCGGGGCTACGCGAGGACGAGCCGGAGGAGCCTGGTCAGGCGGTCGCCGACAGGGGAGCAAGGTCAGTGGTTCTCATGTCGCGTCTCCTGTCGTGGGCCCAAAGGGTGGGCGGGTGGAAGGGAATTTGAAGCGGGCGCGATTCTGCCATGCCGCACCGCGCGCCGTCAACGCCTCTGGGAGCGCACTTCGCGTTGTCCTACACAGGAATAGGAAGACTTCGGATGGGCGGCATTGCCGGGAGTCGCCACAATCGGTTCGCTAGCGGTGCTGTGCCCACCGCCGTCGCCAAATCGGAGGAAATGGAAATGCCCGCAAGTGATCAAGGCAGCCGCGCGAAGTCGAGGCCCACGGAATTCGCCGACACGAATCTGCTCGGAATGCAAAGCCTCGTTGCGAACAAGCTGTACGACGCGGAAGGCAACCTGGTTGGCCGACTCGAGGAGATCGTCCTCGACGTGCGCACGGGTTGCGTGCGGCATGTGATCGTCGCCGTCGGCGGCTTCCTGGGCATCGGCCGACAGCGGTTCGCGGTGCCGTGGAGCGCCGTGCGACCCGATGCCCGCTACTGCCGCGCCGTCGTCGATCTCGCGCAAATGCGGCTCACGGGCGTACGGATATCCAATGACGATCCATGGCTCCGGAACCCGGCGGCGCAGAGCAAATCCACCGGCGGTCTGCCCAGAGTCAATCGCGCGATGGGCATGGGAGATTGACGGTGCGACGCGCACGAGGCAGCGAAAAGCGTCCGACGCAACTGGCGGTGCAGATGGAGCGCAGCCAGCTGCGCGGCGCGGTGAGAGCGCCGCTGCTGCCTCACGAGCACGACGAATCCCCCGAAACGGCGCCGCTTTCGGATCCGGCGGCCGTTCAGGGGCAAATCGACGTCGCACGCGGTCTCGTCGACACGGAACGGCGCGGAGACGCGACTCGCATTTTCAATCAGCGCCAGCCCGGGGCTAAAGGCATTCGTCGTGGATGACGTCCGGAATCCGGCTAAAAGGAGATTTGCCATGCGCACCGCTTTGCTTTTGCTCGTCGCATCGTTGACCGCTCCGGCCGTCGCGACACTCCCCCCGCCGTCCGAGGAAGCCAAGGCACAGGCCGCCATCGCCAAGGCCAAGTCGGACTGGTCGGACAAGGTCTCCGCGTACAAGACGTGTCTTGCGGGAGATCGCGTCGCCCAGCGTTATCGCGCCGAGGTGAAGAGTGCGACGCCGGCAGTTGCCGCACCGCCGTGCGCAGACCCGGGTCCGTTCGTGGCCGCAGCGAAGCCCGACGCCAAGCCCCTGGAAGCCGCCGGTGCGCACTCGCCGCCCGGCACTGCACAGGGCCCGCCGAGCTCGAAGGCCACCAGCGCCGAGCTCTCCGGAGGCGTCAAGAAGGCACCCTGATGACCGAAGCAGCGCTGGCCAGGTAGCTACCCCATGGACACAGTCGCCCTTCGTCGCAATGCCCCTCCCCCCGCGGAGCCGATGGCTTCGCTGATGCTGGATCAGGGCGACCCGCCGTACATCCACGAATTCGCCGACAAGCATCGGATCTTCCGCATCCGCAGTGCCGATACCGACGGCCATCGGAGCTCGGTCTCGATGCTGGTCGACAAGATGTATGCGTGGCGCAAGTACGATTTTCCGAACTCCGCACCCCAGCGCTCGCACGATCCCAATCGCATCGTCCTGGTCATCTACGACCTCGATCATGCGATCGCGACGGCCACGCTCGGACTCGATTCGGAAATCGGACTCCTGGCGGACGACCTCTACAAGGACGAGTCGGACCACCTGCGCGGCGACGGCCGCCGCCTTTGCGAGATGACGAAGCTGGCGGTGGAGCACGTGGTGCGCTCGAAGCGCGTGCTCGCGTCGCTATTTCACATCGCTCTAATCTATGCCAGGTATCTTCACAACCGCGACGACTGCCTGATCGAGATCAATCCGCGGCACGTCAAGTTCTACGAAGCCATGATGGGATTCGAGGCGATGGGCGAAACCAAGCTGTGCCGAAGAGTGAGCGCGCCCGCTCGACTGCTGCGCCTCGACCTCGAAAAGGCCGATGCGAAAATCCAGGTGTACGGCGGGCACGGCGAAAGCTGCCCGGGAGAGCGGTCGCTCTATCCGTATTTCTTCTCCAAGGCGGAAGAAGCCGGAATCATCGGCCGGTTGCGGGCGCTCAACTAGAAAAAGGTGCGGATGGCGCCCGTGACGCCGTAGCTGTCGTCGACCACCGGCATCCAGCGCCACTTGTCGAACGTGGTGCAAGGATGCGAGATGCCGCAGCCGACGAGATCGCCCACGCGGACATCGGCATCGGCCGGAACTTCCATGTACGCGTGCTGATCGTTGAGCTTGACGATGCGAGCGGCTCCGTCGAGCGCGATTCGCGCTCCGCCGTCGCGGATGTGGGCCAGCGGCACCGGCAGTTCGACGTCGAAGGATGCATCGCGCTTGCCGAAGGCGAGGATCGCGAGCCCCGTCTCGGGCCGCGATTGCACATGCGTCCAGATTTCCAGCGCCGGTCGCAGGCCTCCCCGCTCGCGCCACGCCGCGCCGCCTCGCGCGCTCATCGCCCGGGCGTACCGCTCGTAGAAGCCGGAGTCGTGCGTCACGTAGCAGCCGCTGCGAAGGATCGACCGCACAGGTCGCGATAACTGCATTGGGAGGCCGCGCGCCACGAGATCGAACACCGCGGATCCACCCGCCGACAGCGTGACCTCCGGCGTGCCGTAGAGGCCCTCGGCATCGCACTGCCGTGCGACCGCGTGCACCGAATCGACCCAACGGTCCACCATCGCACGGTCCGCATCGTCGCGCCCCGTCATGTCCAGGCCTTCGAAGCATTCGACCCCGGAGAGCCGGGCGGAAGAGCTTGCGGCAATGGCCCGCGCGACACGCATGGCCTCATCGGACGTTCGGCAGCCGGTGCGCCCTCCCGGCAGGCCCATCTCGAGGAGCACGTTGAAACGCCCACCACCGCTGCGCGGCGCGCCTTGCGCTTCGAGCAGCGCCAGACCGGCAAGCGAATCCACGAGAACGTACAGCTCGAGGTCTGGCGTAGCGGCCTGGAGCGCGCAGGCCTGCGCGATGTCCTCCCGCCCGATGAGCTGATTGGCGAGAATGATGCGGCGGAGGCCCGCGGCAACGCCCAGGCTCACCTGCTGCATCGTCGCAAATGTGATGCCCCAGGCGCCGGCTTCGAGCTGGCGCGCGAAGAGCTGCGGTGCCATCGTCGTCTTGCCGTGCGGAGCAATGAGCACGCCGGCGTCGCGCGTGAAATCGGCCATCCAGCGAAGGTTGTGCGCAAGCGCCGATTCCTTGAGCACCGCGACCGGAAACGGCAAGTCGCCGCGCAGCACATTCCAGCCGCGGCTTCCGACATCGCGAACCGCACACGGCGGCGCGCGGTGCGGATACGCCTTGAAGGTCGCATCCAGCAGCGAGACTTCGATGGCGCGGACGTCCATCATTCGCGCATCCTCATCAGATCGGGGCGTCCCACAGGCGCTGATCGCACAGCGCATCGGCGACGTCGCGCGTGATGGCGGCGAGCAGACGCTCGCCCTTCTCCGGCGTGGCGGACCACGCCTCGCCCAGGACGCCGATCGACGAACGGGTCTTCAAATGCTGCCAGCGGAAGACTCCGGGATTGACGCCTTCGATCGCCGACATCCCGGGGACGAGCGCGCCGCGCATGGACTTGGCCAGCGGCTTCACGAGCTCGGGAGAGAGCGCCTGCAGGATCGAGGTCTCGGCTTCGCACGCGTGGAGCAGCTGCGGCTGATGCTCGAGGATCTCACCGATGGACTTCGCGGCGATGTGCCAGTAGGTGCCGCCCGCAAGCGGGAGCTTGAGCTCGATCGTGAGCTCCGTCAGCATCACTTCGAGCGCGGCGATGTTGCCGCCGTGGCCGTTCAGCACGAAGATGCGCTCGAAGCCGTGGCGCGCCGCGGAGCGCACGACGCAGCCGACGACGGCCGCCATCGTCGCGTAATCGAGGGTCAGCGTGCCGCCGAGCGACATGTGGTGCTCGGACATGCCGAAGGGGATGGCCGGCGTGACGAGCGCGCGCTGCCGGCCGATCATCAGCCGCGCTGCGCGCTGCGAAATCTCGTACGCCGAACGCCAGTCGACCTGCACCGGAAGGTGCGGCCCGTGCTGCTCGGTCGCACCCAGCGGCACGATCACGACCGTCTTGTCGCGGACGGCCTCACGCAGCTCCGGCGCAGTCAGCCGGTCCCACCGCACTTCGACGTCGTTCGACATACGCGCGCTCGCGAGTCCTGAGAATACCGTCAAGCATGCCCGATTGAAGCGGATTGGGCGACCCCGCGGCGCGCTCGCTTGCACCAGCACGGTTCGGCCACGCTCCAAATCGGGGCTGAAATCGGTCGAAAACCCCCCAATACCCGGCATTTTCGATGGCACGGCGCGTGCTTAGGATGAACCTCGCACAACAAGCGCGCCTCGAAGTCAGGCGCGTCCCTCGCAGTCCTCAGGTCTCAACGGGAGATGCAAATGCCGGACGCCATCGATCGCCGCGCCCCCTCGATCGAAACCTCCACGGTCGCGTCCATTCGCGCGACGAGCCCCACCCGGAGAAAGATCATCTCCGCAGCGATCGCGGGAGCCGCTCTCGGCGCGGTGGGCGCACCCGCGATCGTCCACGCGCAAAGCGGACCGAAGATCCGGATCGGATACTGGCCCGTGGCCGCCGGGCTGCCGTTCTTCGCGGCAGTGGAGAAAGGCTACTTCAAGGAGGCCGGCCTCGACGTCGAGCCTTTGAAGTTCGCCGGCGCGCAGCAGGTGATGGAAGCGATGCTCTCCGGCCGCTCCGACGGCAGCTCCAACGGCACCGGCTCGGCAAACCTCGCGATCGGCGAGATCGCACAGCCGGGGTTGTTCAAGATCTTCGCAACCAATCCCAGCAACGCGAAGTACGTGCTCGAGGAATTCCTCGTCCCGAAGGACAGCCCCGTGAAGACGATGGCCGATCTCAAGGGAAAGCGCGTCGCGTCGGGGCCCGGCATCCAGAACGTGACCCTCGCCAAGACGATGCTGGAAAAGAGCGGCGCGGGCGTGATGAGCGTGACGGAGCTGCCGATCGGCCAGCATGTCGCGGCGCTCGCGGCAGGCCAGGTCGACGCGGCCTATACCCTCGAGCCGACGGGAACGATCGGCCGCCTCAACGGCACCACGCGCGTGCTCGAGGCCGGCGTCGTGGCGCACTACATCCTCGGTGACCCGCTGGCGCCGTGGCATGGCGGCTCCGCATCGCTCACCACCGAGTTCATCAAGAAGTACCCCGCTGAGACGAAGAAATTCATCGCGGCGTATGCGCGGGGCATCGAGCTCGTGCGCACCAAGCCCGACGAGGCGCGGCAGTTCATGAAGGGCTACACGGCGATCGAAGGGCCGCTCACCGCGGAAGTGCCGCTCGCGTCCTACATGCTCTACAACGAGTTCAAGCAAAGCGACGTCGCCTACTTCCAGAAGTTCTACGATCTCTTCTCGGACAAGGGCATCTTCGAGAAGCGCGTCCTGGTCGAGCCCATGCTGTACAAGGGATGACGGGTATGGTTGACCTCACGACCACCGGCGACGCGCCTCCGTGGACGGCGACCGCGCCGCTCCCCGCGCCGCCCCGGAAGTTTCCCTGGAAGAAGGCGCTCCCCTTCGTCGGACCCGTCGCGCTCTTCGTCCTCTGGGACCTCGTCGTTCGACTTGGCCTGATCAAGGTCATCCTGCTGCCGACACCCGCCGCGACGATCGGCGCGCTCCTGACCGGCCTCGCGGGCGGGCCGCTGCTGCTGGATTTCGGCGTGACGGTGCTGCGCACATTGGAAGCGTTCCTGATCGCCGCCGTCATCGGCGTGCCGCTTGGCGTGCTTCTCGGGAGCAACGAGCGCGCGTATCGAAGCGTCGAGTTCCTGATCGACTTCTTCCGGTCCACGCCGTCGTCGGCGCTGATTCCCCTGTTCCTGCTGATCTTCGGCGTCTCCGACATCAACAAGGTCGCCATCGCCGCGTTCGGCGCGCTGCTGATCGTGCTGTTCAACAGCGCCTACGGTGTCATGAATGCGCGCAAGCAGCGGGTCATGGCGGCGAAGGTGATGGGCGCATCGCGCTGGCAGATCTTCCGCGACGTGCTGGTCTGGGAGAGCCTGCAGCCGACCTTC
>Ga0070675_100004705_pt1 | contig 10418 bp, 5 predicted proteins | sample KBSM43metaG_FD_65343 | JGI IMG/M metagenome (GOLD analysis project Ga0070675, IMG submission 65343) | Miscanthus rhizosphere microbial communities from Kellogg Biological Station, Michigan, USA - KBS M4-3 metaG | ecosystem: Host-associated > Plants > Roots > Rhizosphere > Soil ...
AATCGGCCCGTCGCGCGACAGATGCTGCGCAGTCTCGTCGACTACGTCCGGTCGGAGCGTTTCGCGCCGACCATCGAGCTGGATGCAGGACTCGTGGAGCGAGTGCTTTCTTAGTGAGTTGGTTGGTTGGATCCGTGAGTTGGTGCGATACGGCCTCGGGAGGCAGGAGCTTCCCGAGGCCGTTCCTCACGATCCCACGATCCAACCAACCAACTCACTGCCCGATCACGGCGCCGCGATCGTCCAACGCAACGCCCGACTGCCCGATCTCGCGAAACCGGCGACGTACCGTCCGCTCGGGCTCAACGCCCAGGCCTCTGCGTTGTTGGTGCCTTTCGGCGGGGCGAGCTTGAGCACGTTCGTCCCGCGCCACAGGAACGCTTCCTCTCGCAGCGAACGGTCGTTCATGATGAAGCCGGCGATCCCTCCCGCGTCGCTCACGCCGAGTCCGTGTCCTCCGATCGTCGGCAGGACGTCGGTCGCGACGATCGCTCCGGTGGCGGCATCCACGGTCCACCGCACCGCGCGGGATTCCAGGGCACTCGAGCGCGTGCTGCCGGCGATGTAGACGACACCATTCACGACTTCGCTGACGTCGTTGGCGTAGCTCGTCACGTCGCTCCCATCGGGCAGCAGCTCGATCATCGCGCCCGACGCGAGCCGCAGGTACGCGCGACCGTCGGCCGACTCGCTGTTTCCGCCCGCGACGGTGAATTGGAAGATGGCGAGGCCACCATTGTCGATGCCGCGGCCTTCACCCCGCGCGTATCCGGCCGGCGTCGCGATCGGGATGCGCGTCCCGTCGGCCAGCCACATCGCGGCGTTCTGACCGACCGCTCCGACCGCGTCTCCGGCATCGTTGACGGCGTCCGCCGATCCGCCCGTCTCCCCCACCAGCAGGGGTAGGGACGTCGGCTGTGAGGGGTCGGCAAGGCTCCAGCGTACGGGTAATCCCCCTGCGCTGCCCGCGACGAACGCGGGGCTGCCGTTGCTCATCCCCCACGCCGAGGCCGGGCCACCGCCGAGCGTGATGGGCGCACCGGCCACGAGGGCGAATGCGCGAAACGCCGACCCATCGTTGTAGAATCCCACGACATTGCCGGCATCGTTGACGCCTTGCGCCTGGCTCGAGGTGCCGGGCAGCAGACCGCCGACGTCGAGCACGGTGTACGCCGCCGTCGCTGACGGCCCGCCCTTCGCGAGGACCGGATCATCCGGTGCGGCCGCGCTGGGAATGTCGCCCGCGCACGCGCCGGTGATGACGGCGACGAGCGCGACCGCCGCCGACGAAAGAGTGAGCCGCTTCATGATGTGCTCCTGAGAGGTGAGGTCGGCGCGACTGTCTGGACCTCTACATGCGCGGAGCGCCCGGAAAAGCGGACATCACCGCGCATCCCGTCCACGCGCGCGTCAGGGTTGGATGCGGAGCACCTCGCCCGTCCCCACCGAGATCCCGCGGTGCGAGATGTAGATCGCGCCATCGGCGCCGATCGCGAGCCCGGTGGGGCGCGTGAGCCCGGCGATCACCGTGGTACGGGTGCCGTCCGCTGCGACGCGGACGAGCGAGCCCGTCGCCGTCATCCCCGGTCCGTCCACGTGCTGGAGGACGTACAGCGTGCCGGTCGCGTCGAACGCGACTCCGATGACGAAGGTGAATCCGCCGAGGAATACAGTTGGCGGCGAGCCCGCCTCGACGCGGTAGATCTTCGCGCCCCCGGCGACGACGGGGAATCCGGCGAGCTGGCCGACGTAGTACGCGCCGTCCGGACCCACCGCGATCGACGTCGGCACCGTCTCGGTCGGCAGCGTGGTGGGATAGTCGGCCGGCAGCGCCGGGCAAGCCGGACCGGTCGGCTCGCTGTAGCGCGATGGCAGCGCCGCGAACGTCGAGAGCTGGCCGGTAGCGTCCATACGGACGAGCGCGTTCGCGCCCGCGTCGACGACGAGCACCCCTGCGGGTGCCACGAGCACGCCGAACGGGTTGTCGTCGATGCGGCCGCAGTCGGGGTTCACGGCGATCTCGTAATCGCCGAGATCGGCGACGAACTCCCATTGTGCGAGCCCGTTCGGAACGCGCGCGGCGCGCGGAACGAGTGCCGTGGGCGCGACGTGCACGAGGCGCGCAAAGCCAGCGAACTCCGGGGCGAGCGCGCGGTTGCTCGGGTCCGACTCCAGTCCGATCGTCACGTACGCGCCTCCCATCCCGAGCAGCGAGATGGCGTTGGGTCCCTCGGCCCTCCCCGCAGAATTGGCGTACGACGGGAGTCCGCTCACGACGGTGTCCTGCACGCCGTTGGCGAGCCGGCCGATCGCGCCGGTGGGTCCATAGCACACCAGCTGCCCGCTCTGGAAGCACGGTCCGGTGCCGCCGCGACCCGCCTCGGCGACGAACAGCGCGCCATCGGGACCGAACGCGAGCCCGCGTGGATTGTTCAGCCCGCGCATGACGACGGTCGCGTCGGCGGGGCCGAGCACGGCCTGTGGGCGCGCCGGCGCGCGTGATGGCGCGGACACGTTCGCGTCGGGCTCTGCGCACGCCGTGAGCATGAGCGCCATGGCGATGGCGCCTGTCGGTACGTGTCTCATGATCGGCTCCGCGGTGATGGGTGTGTCGCCGAGCGACGCGCCCCGCGGGTCGTACGACACCGCGCCGGCATGTCCTCACGCGCTACATGTGCATCGCGCGTCCGGAAGCGGACATTCGCGTTCGACGATCGCGAGACGCGGTCGCGACTTCAGTCGCCCAGCGCGGGGTTGTTGTCGCGCTCGACGTCGGGCAGGAGGAGGCACCGCTGCGCGCCGTACGCTCCGCCGCCCGGATACGGCGCTCCCACAGGCGGCGTGAACGGCACGTCGTACCGAATGAGGTCACCGAGGTGTTGGCCCTCGAGGAACAGCTCGCGCCGGCGTTGATCGATGAGCGCGGCGCGCAACGTCGCGGCGTCCGATGCCGCGAGGGGCGCCTGGTTCCCGCGTGCGCGAAAGCCGTCGATGATCGACCGCGCGTTCTCGAGCGACGCTGCCGTGCCGGTCGCGATCTCCGCTTCGGCGAGAATGAGCCGCGCCTCGGCACCACTCGCGATCCGGATCGGCGAGGCGGCGCTCGGATATTTCTCCTCGTAGAAGATCGGCACGCGCGTTGGGCCGGATCGGCGCATGTCGGTGACCGGCACGCGCGGATCGGCGAGCGAACGATAGAGGATGCCCACGGTGAGGAGATCGCTCGCGCGCTCCTCCTCCCACACGCGGTTCTGTCGTCGCAGCGTGCTCGCCGACGCGGTCATCACTTGCGTGAAGCCGGATGGCACGCGGGCGGCATCGCTGCGCGCGGCCGCGAGATCGCCGCGGTCGAGCCGCGCCCGTGCGCGACCGACGAGCGCTAGATCGCGCCCGGCGCTCGCGCCGAGCTCCTCCGCCAGCGCGATGGCGACACCGAAGTGCGACTCCGCGACGCGGAACGCGCTGTCACGCGTGACCTCGCGGCCATACACCAGCGTCCCACTCGCGTCGGGCGACGAGATCACCGTCGTGCAGAATCCCTCGCCGAGGAGGAGCGTGGCGTAGCCGGCGTAGGCGTGCATCGTGGCGACGAGGGAGCGGCGCTGCGCGACGTCGGCGTCGCTCCAGCCGTCGAGCAGCCGGATGGTGCGCTCCGCCGAGACGCGCGCCGTCTGGAGCGGCCCGTACACGCCGAGCTGATCGCAGCGGCTCACGGCGTAGAGACGATCCTTCGACGTGTGGATGCGCTGGTCGAACGGCTTCCGGTCGATGATGGATCGCGATTCGTCGAGCTCCTCGCCGATCAGGCCGCCCAGCACCACGTAGGCGCCGAAGGCGCAGTCGAAATCGGCGATCGCGCCGTTGACCAGAAGCTGCGCGTTCGCGGATGAGCTCTCGATCGGGAGCGCGGGCACCAGGTCCTGCGGCTCGACGGCGAGCACGCGGTCGAGCGAGCTGCACGCGGCCGACGCGAGCATCGCGAACGCGATCGTCAGAGTGCGCATCGGCGTCAGTATCCGAGATTCACCGCGACGACCACGCGCGAGAGCTGCGGAAGCATGAACTGCTCGTAGTTGCCGTAGTTGCCGCCGCGCGTACCGCCGAGGTAGGTCGCCTCGGGGTCGAGGCCGGCATAACGCGTCCAGATGTGCAGCTCGCGGCCCGCGAGCGACACGCTCGCCCGGCTCGCGCGCAGCGTCGTCGCCAGGCGATCGGGCAGCGTGTAGGTGGCCGACAGCTCGCGCAGCTTGGCGAAGCTCGCGTCGACGATCGCGAAGTCCACGAGGTTCCCGTTGGCGGCGATGGACGCGATGCGCCGCGCGTCGAACTCGGTGGGAAAGAAGTTTTCGCGACAGCGGCCGTTGGTGGTGCACCGGCCGAACGTGTTGAAGTCCATCTTGCGATGGCCGGTCTTGAAGTCGACCAGTGCGTTGAGCCGCAGGCGCCCGGCGAGCAGCGTCACGGCGCTCCCCGCCGCCCCCTCGATGCGGGGGATCGGGCGGCCGAGATAGACGAGCGGCGCGTCGTCCGCCGTGCCGTACCTGCCATCCACGCCCGCACACGGCGTGGCACCGCCACGCCCGTCGTCGCACTTCACGTTGGACACGAGGCCCGCGGGACTCATGTCGGCGCTCACCACGCGCCGCTCGAACCACGCACCCGCGGGAAATCCGACGCGGTGCGCGCGATACTCGCCCGCCGGGAGCGATTGGAGCGCCGGATCGCCGAGGTCCACCACCCGGTTGTCGTTGGTGGCGAGGGTGAGTGAGAGATCCCACGCCCACCCCTCGCCGAGCAGGGGCCTGCCGCGCGCGAGCAGCTCGATGCCACTGTTGTGGATCTCGCCCACGTTGAGGAGCTGCACCCCTGGCACGCCACCGGAGGGCGCGAGCTCGCGCGGGACGATCGCATCGGTGGTGTGCTTGCGGTAATAGGTGAGCTCCAGGGAGAGACGGTCGCCGAGCGCCGCGGCATCGAAGCCCAGCTCGAGCTCCCTGCCGCGCTCGGGCCGCAGGTTCGGATTGCCGATGCTGAGCGGGGTCACCGCGGGCGCGTCGCTCGGGCCGGTGACCGGCGTGTACGTGCGCAGCGCGTCGAACGCAGCGGGCTGCTTACCCGCCTCGCCGTACGCGGCCCGCAGGCGCAGGGAGTTCAACCAGCGCGTACGAAGGAAGGGCCGCTCATCCGCGACCCAGCTCACCGCCGCCTTCGGGTAGAACACGCGGTCGTAGTTCTCGCCGAAGGCGCTGTTGTCGTCGGCGCGCAGTGCGCCGGTCAGGAAGAGTCGCTCGCGCCATGCGACGATCTGCTCGACGTACATCCCCAGCGTGACGTTCTCGACGAAGTTCTCCTCGGTGACGCGCGTGCCCGTCGTGGAGCTGATCGCACTGAGCCCTTCGACCGGAAAGTCCGCTCCCGACGCGAACACCCGACTGGTGCCGTTCCGATAGTACTGCCCGCCGATCGAGCTGCTCGAGCGCAATGCGCGGGGCAGAGTCCGTGTCGCCGTGACCGCGTAGTCGACCGTCTGATATCCGACCCGGCCGATCGTGACTTCCTTGTAGCCGAAGCGGCGCGCGCTGAACGGCGGCTTGTCGAGCAGCGCATCGATGCGCGGCAAGAAGATGGTATTCGTCGCGCTGGTGCGATCGTAGCCCACGCCCAACCGTTGGCTCAGCCACGGAAGCATCCGGTGTTCGACCCTGATGCTCGTGGTGAGGCGGTCGATACCCTGCTCGAGCATCCCACCTCGCTCGACCACCAGGTCGTACTCCTCGGGGAGCGACACGGCGAAGCCGCGGCGAGTCGTGTCGCCGCCGCCGCCCGGTAGGTTGCGCGGATCGGAGTTCACGGTGGCGCGGATCCGGCCTCCGCCCCCTCCTTCGGGGCTGAGCCGCGTCGGTCCGCCGCCGTTGCCGAGGCTCGCGTGGAGAGTGATGCGCTCGCTCGGCACGAGCGTCACGTTGACTCGCTCGCTGTGCCTGCGCCGCTGATTGGCGCGTTCCACGCCCTCGCTGTCCTCGTAGCCGCCGGCCACGTAGTAGCGGATGAGCTCCGTGCCGCCGCCGAGGCCGAGGTGATACGTCTGACTGGTGCCGCGAGAGAAGATCGGCGTGCCACGCGCGTTCTCGCGCTCCACGATGTCGAGCGCGACGAGGTTCCCCGCGGTGTCACGCCCGTAGTTGGTCGGGAAGCGGGCCTCCGGATCGCGCAGCCAGGTCGACCCGAACCTCGTGTCGACGCTCCAGCGCGGCGGTCCCGCGGCGCCTCGCTTCGTGATGACGTTGATCACGCCGGTGGACGCCTCGGTGCCGTAGAGCGTCGCGGCCGCCGGTCCCTTGATGATCTCCACGCGCTCGATGTCGTCGGGATCGAGATCGTTGATGCGGGAGATCGGGCCGGGGCTGAAGAACTGGGTCACCGGCCCCGTGGCCACCGCGTTGCTCGCGCGTACGCCGTCGACGTACAGCAGCGGCTCGTTGTCGAGCGTGAGGCTCGTGCCGCCGCGCACCGTGATCCGTCCGCCGGCTCCGACGTTGCCGGAGCCCGGCTGGACGACGACTCCGGGCGCGCGCCCGTTGAGCAGCTCTTCCACGGTGGCCACGGTGCCGCGCTCCAGGACTTCGGGACCACTCACCGTCGTCACGGCGTTGCCGAGCGCGCGGCGCTCCGTCGCCTCCGCGGTGCCGGTGATGATCGTCTCGCGCAATTCCACGAAGGCTTCGGAGAGCGCGAGCCGGAGGTCGGCCGCACCCGCGCGCACCCTCCGGCGCAGCGGCTGGAAGCCGAGCTTGCGAATCTGGAGCACGACGTCCGCGCCGGCCGGGACGACGAGCCGGAAGTGCCCGTTCGCATCGGTCGTCGCGCGATGCGTCGAATCGTCCGCGAGTACGAGCGCGCCCGCGACCGGGCGCAGCGAGCGCTCGGCGAAGACCACCCCGCTGACGGCGGCGGCGTCCTGCGCGAGCGCGAACCGCGAGCCCATGAGCAGCGCGATCATCGCGCCGACGCAGGACGCGCTGTTCCTACCGGAGAGCACTCATCGTCCCGGGGCCTCCTGGGACCCTCGCGCAGTATGCACACGCGCCGACGAGACGGATAGACGCGCCAACCGGTCCGACCGGGCTATCGCACGACGGCGATCGTCTGCGTGACGCTGCCGGTGTGTCCCGCGGCGTCGCGCACCGGGGACGGCGCGAGCGGTCAGGTAGGGTCGCCGTCGCAGCTCGCGAGCGACGACGAGACGACGAGTGCGGCGCCGACCCAGGGCGACATTGGTTTCATACCGATCTCCAGATCCGTTCGGCGTTCCATCACTCATGCGCAGGCCGCCGCCAGAAGCGGACATCGGCGCGCCCGAGGCATAGGCGCGGCTGCCTGGGAGGTGGTCGATGTCCGCTTCGCGACCGATCCCGCGCATGTCGTGGGCAAGCGCTCCGCGCCTCGAGGGCTCGGCGGCGCCGAACCCGGAACCGTAATGAGGACGCTTTCCACGCCCAGCATCGTCGACCGACCGCGACCACTCCGGTCGAGCGGCTTGACGCGCCACGCCTGTGCGCCATGTTCTCGCGGACGACGGGCCGCGGCGCCCGGATCTGCTCCCGCGGGACGCGATGACGTGCCTGGGGTGGGACGCCGCGTGCGCTCGACGCCGTCGAAGCCCGCCGCGGAGGAGTGGATGGAGCACGACGAGATCGCTGGCCTGCTCGACGTGTTCGAGGGTGGCGACCGCGATGCGCTCGACCGGCTGCTGCCGTTCGTCTATGACGAGCTTCGACGCATCGCGCACCGTGAGCTCCAGCGCGAGCGCCAGGGTCACACGCTCAGCACGACCGAGGTCGTTCACGAGGCGTACCTCAAGCTGGCGGAACATCAGCGCGTGACGTCGGGCGAGCAGGTGCGCTTTCTCGCGGTCGCGGCCACCGCGGTGCGCCGCGCGCTCGTCGAACACGCCCGCCGTCGAGACGCGGCGAAGCGCGGTGGCGGACAGCGGGCCGTCACGCTCGACGAGGAGGTCGTCGTCGTCGCGGGTGGTTCGGAAGACCTGCTGTCGCTGGACGAGGCACTCACGCGGCTCGCCGCGCTCGACGACCGCCTCGCGCGCGTGGTGGAGTGCCGCTACTTCGGCGGACTCACCGAGGACGAGACGGCGTCGGCGCTGGGTGTGACGGCGCGAACCGTCCGGCGCGACTGGGTGAAGGCGAAGGCATGGCTGTTCCGTGAGCTGCACGGCGCCACGAGCTGACCCGAGCGACCTCCCGAGGAGTCATGGGCATCTCGAGCTCCGAACGCTGGCGTGAGATCGAGAGCGTGCTCGACGCCGCGCTCGACCTTCCAGTAGCGGAGCGCGCCCGCTATCTCGATCGCCGCTGCGCGGTCGACACCGATCTGCGAGAGAACGTCGAGCAGCTGCTTCGCGCCAACGACTCCTCGGCGCATTTCCTGGAAAAGCCGCTCGCCGGCGAGGTGGCGCCGTTGATCGCGCTCTCGCTCGCGTCGGCGGATCTGCCGGCGCCCGGCGCGCGGGTGGGCGCGTATCGCATCATCCATGAGGCGGGGCGAGGCGGCATGGGCGTGGTGTATCTCGCCGAGCGTGACGACGGCACGTTCCGCAAGCGCGTCGCGCTCAAGCTCGTGCGACGCGGCCCCGCTGCCGGCAATCCGCTGACGCAGCGCTTCCACGAAGAACGGCAGATCCTCGCCTCGCTCGAGCATCCCGGCATCGCTCGGCTGCTCGACGGCGGCGCGCTCCCGGATGGACGGCCGTATCTCGTGATGGAGTACGTGGAGGGAACGCCGATCGATCGCTTCTGCGACGAGCGCGAGCTCGACGTCGAGGCGCGGCTCGAGCTGTTCTGCAAGGTCTGCGACGCGGTGCAGCACGCACATCACCACCACATCATCCATCGCGATCTCAAGCCGACGAACCTCCTCGTCACCGGCGACTCGGCCGTGAAGCTGCTCGACTTCGGCATCGCGACGTTGCTGACCTCCGACGGTGCGCACGGCGATGGCACGCACTCGGGACCGCGCATCCTCACGCCGGAGTATGCCAGCCCCGAACAGGCCAGAGGGGAAGCCGCGTCGGCGGCAAGCGATGTGTACTCCCTCGGCGTCATCCTGTACGAGCTGCTCACCGGTCGGCATCCCTTCCCGCACTCCCGTCAATCGCGGAGCATCGCCGAGCGACCGGGTGTCGAACCGCCGCCGGCGCCGCCATCCGAGGCGGTGGTGCGCGACGTGGACGGTGCGGTCGGCGAAGGCCGCGGAGGCGCCGCCGAGCGGCATGCGGCCGCGCGCCGTCTGCGCAAGCGGCTCGCCGGAGCGCTCGACGACATCGTGCTCACCGCACTCCAGCAGGAGCCGGCGCGCCGCTACCCGTCGGCCGGCGCGCTCGCCGCCGACGTCCGCCGACACCTCGATGCGCGGGCCGCGAACGCGTCGTCCGGCGGCTGGCCGCACCGCGCGCGCGCGTTCGTCGGACGACATCCCTTGGTTGCGCTCACCATGGTGGTCGGCGCCGCGATGATCGCCGTCACGACGGCGGCGGTGTTGCGCGCGCGCGCCGCGCCGCCGCTCGTTCGCGCCTCGTCGGTCGCGGTGCTTCCCTTCACGCCGAGCACGGCAGATACGCTCCTGCTGCGGCTCGGGCGCGACCTGGCCGCCACGTTGAGCACTGGCTTGAACGGCATCGGTGAGCTTCGGACCGTGGAGGCGAACGCGATCCTCAGCGCGCCGAACGACACACGAGCGACGGCACCGGCACGCTCAGCGCTTGCACGCCGGCTCGGCGCCGGCATCGTGTTCACGGGGAGCCTCGCGCGCGAGGGTGCGCGCGTGCGTGCGGACGGCGAGCTCCTGTCCGCCCTGGATGGCGCGCCCATCGCCCACGTCTCCACAGCCGGCGATCCCGGGAATCTCGGCGCGCTCAGCGACTCGATCGTGTGGTCGCTCCTTCGCCAACTGTCGAACACGCGAGGCGTGCCGGCGCTGGGGACGCGTGCCGTGCACACACGGTCGCTGCCTGCGCTGCGGGCATACCTCGACGGAGAGCGCCTCGCGGGAGAGTACCGCATGCGCGCGGCGGTCATCGCGTATGGGCGCGCCCTGGAGGCCGACTCCTCGTTCTGGCTCGCGCACTGGCGTGAGGACTGGGCGCGCTCGTTCAATCCCGCGCCCGGCGACAGCGAGACCATCCGCGCGTACCACCAGCATCTCGACGAGCTGCCGGCACCCGACCGCCTGCTGATCGAGTCACGCATGGTGGCGGCGCTGCCGGCACGACTCGCACGGTTGGAGTCCCTCGTCGCGAGATTCCCCGCGTACACGATGGGATGGTTCGAGCTCGGCGAGCTGCGAGTGCAGCGGGGCACGTTTGCCGGAGGAAGCGCTGCCTCGGCCACCAGCCCGTTCCTGCG
>Ga0070675_100004706_pt1 | contig 10417 bp, 9 predicted proteins | sample KBSM43metaG_FD_65343 | JGI IMG/M metagenome (GOLD analysis project Ga0070675, IMG submission 65343) | Miscanthus rhizosphere microbial communities from Kellogg Biological Station, Michigan, USA - KBS M4-3 metaG | ecosystem: Host-associated > Plants > Roots > Rhizosphere > Soil ...
GGAAGGCTGGAAGATCATCAGATCGACGGTGCCCGCCATCACCGAAGGCCGCGCCCAGCTTGGCGACCGTTGACGTACGATCGGCTGCATGGCGCCATCCGGACCCGATCTGATCGTCCTGCACGAGCATCCCGAATGGCAGAAGCCGTTGTTCGCCGCGCTCGAGCGACGCCGCGTTTCGCATCAGGCATTCGACGTCACCCGCGCGGCGTTCAGCAACGTGGCACTGCCTCGCGCCCGGCTCTATTTCAATCAGGCGAGTCCCAGCGCCTACATCCGGGGACACACGCGTGCGGTGCCGCTGGCGCTCGCCTACATGCGATCGCTGACCCTCGATGGCGCCCGAGTCCTGAACGGCGCGGACGTGTTTGCGCTCGAGTTGAGCAAGAGCGCACAGGCGACGCTGCTGCGCACGCTCGGGATCGACACTCCGCGCTCGATCACATTCAACGACGTCCACGCCCTGCACGCGCACGCCAACGAGTTGAAATGGCCGGCGCTGTTGAAACCGGACCAGGGCGGCAGCGGCGCGCGCATCCAGGTGGTCGAGTCGATGCAGCAGGTCGAGGAGATCTTCCGCGACCCGTCGATCTGGCTCCCGGATCACCTCTTCCTGCTGCAGGAGTATCTGGCCCACGATCCCGAGCAAGGCATCGTCCGGATGGAATTTCTGGACGGTGAGCTTTTGTACGCGATGCGCGTGAAGACCCACGGGCGCTTCAACCTGTGTCCATCGCCCGTGTGCAATCCGGAAGAAGGAGACGGAGTGTGCGCGGTGCCGGCGCATCAGACGACCGACGCCCCACCGGTGGAGTTCTCACCGTATCCCGACGTTCCGCGCGATGCGGTGGAGACGGCGAAACGGATCGTGCGCGCGGCGAAGCTCGATGTCGGCGGCATCGAGTATCTCGAGACGCTCACAGGCCGGCGTGTCTTCTACGACATCAACGCCAACTCGAACCTCCGCCCATCGGTGGCCGCGGCGTTTGGCTTCGACCCGTTCGAGCGCGTCGTCGACTACCTCGAGAGTCAGCTCGTTACATCATCGGCGTGAGCTTTGTGACGCTCGGAGCCCCGTCCGAGAAGCTCGAGTGCAGGAAGGCGCCGCAGCGCCCGGCGACACAGTTACTATCACCCATGGCGCGTGACGAGCACGACTCGCAGATTCAGCAACTCTCGGCAGTGGAACTCAAGGCGATGCTCGACTCGGGTGCGCCGTTCGAATTGGTCGACGTCCGGACGCCGGAGGAGCGCGAGATCGCCTCGATCGGCGGCGCTCGCCTGCTCGATCAGGCCTACCACGATGTGCTGCTGACGCTCGATCGCGACACGTCAGTCGTTTTTCAGTGCCACCACGGTATCCGCAGCCAGCGTGCGGCCGAGTATTTTCGCGAGCAGGGTTTCCGCCGGCTCTATAACCTCAGCGGCGGTATCGACGCCTGGTCGATCGCGGTCGATCCGTCGACTCCGCGCTACTGATGGACGTCGGGAACGCGCCGGTCGTCATCACGTTCGCCACCCCCTCGACGCTGCTCCGCCAGCGCCCGCGCGCCTCCGATCTGCCAATCGTCGGCAACGGGCCACCGGGCACGTTCGTCCTGCTGCCTCATGGCCTGCGCATCTCGCTGCCCACCGACCAGATTGTCGCCGCCGACGACGGCGAGGGGCGCGCGCGCGTCGCGTTCGGCGGCATGCGGTTCGTGGGGGTGGAAGGTGACCGGCTCGTCTTCGTCCGCGAGCGCGAGGTCCTCCCCGAAGCCCAGCTCTCCCCGGCCCGCAGCCGCGTGATGCACCTCGAGACCGCCTGGATCGCCTTGGCTATCGCCAATGGCCGCCAGGTGTGGCCGTGAAGGGGCGGCCCGCGCCGGCGTGACAATTGCTGACAATTGCCCCTTTGCGTCGGGGTCCCCGGCCTTTCCATAATCGCTGTGATGGCGGGATCTCAGGTGACGGTGCTGTGTGTCGATGACCGCAATCTCGTACGTGAATGCGTGGTTGCCGTCGTGGAACGTGAACCCGGCGTGCGCGTGGCCGCAGAAGCCAGAACGGTGAACGGCGCCCTCGACAGTTTCATCGACGTGAGGCCGGACGTCATCCTGGTCGGCCTGCACCCTCGGGGCTTGGACGGTCTCGAGACCATCCGCGCGATTCGGCGCCTGGATCCTCGAGCGCGACTCGTGGTGTACGCGGAGGATGAGACCGACGCTGTTTATCTGGCGCTCGAGGCCGGAGCTGCGGGATTCGTTCTCGGAGACGCTGCCGGTGCCGAGCTCGTTCGGGTCATTGCAGCGGTCCACGGTCGCAACACCGCGGTGCTGGACGATATCAAAGGCCAGCTGGGAGCTCGAGGCCACCTGCCGGCCCTCACGACGCGCGAGGTCGAGCTCCTGGAACTGCTGACTCAAGGACTCCGTACCAAGGCGATCGCCGCGACGCTTCGGATCAGCGACCACACCGTGAAGGTGCACACGAAGAGCGTGTACGAGAAGCTGGGCGTGCATGGTCGCGCCGCCGCTCTGGCGGAAGCGTTACGCCACGGCTTCGTGCGCCTTGCCGCGGAGCGCCAAGGACCAGCCGTTCGGCGTCGGCGGTCGAGCTCCAGGGATCGGCGACCGCCGCAGCCAACGACCGTCGGCTTCGTCCCCTTCCGTCGAAGCGTGAACGCGGGAGCCAGAAACTAAGACGGCACCTTGACGAGGAACGGCGACCGTCCCCGGTGGACGATTCGCCAGGCCAGCAGCACGCTCGCGATGCCGACCGCCACGCCGGCGATCATGTCGGGAATCCAGTGCACGCCCAGCACGAACGTGGACAGGACGATGGCCACGCCGAATGCCAGTGCCGACATTCGCATCGGCACGCGGAACAGGAAGCAGGCGGCCACGACCAGCACCGTCAACGAAACGTGGAAGCTCGGGAAGCAGTTGTCCAGACCGCTCATCGGCCGGATGAGCTCGATCAAGCGATCGCTGACCTTGTCCGAGAGCAGCATCGCTTCGGTGACCGGCGACGACCAGCGCTCGGGGACGGGGAACCAGACAAAGAACGGAACACTGATCAGATAGTCGATCGCCACCGCCAGGCTCACGACCTGGAACGGCCGCGGGTCTTTCCGGCGCGCAAGCGCCCAGCCCACAGAGAGGCACACCGCGGGAAACACCACGAAGTACGAGACGGAATAGCCGTAGTAGGCGACGGCACTCGTCGTGTCGTGCAGCTCGAAGCTGAGGTATCGCTCGAACCACCGGAAGGCGTCGGCAATCGGATAGCCGGCCTCGGCGCCGAGGCTGCCTGGCGTGAGCGCCGCATCCACACTGGTTTGCGCCCAGTTGATCAGGAAGACGACGGCCAGGAGCAGTGTCGGCTCCGCCGCTGGATGGCGCAGGGCGAAACGAGGCGGCGACACCCGCTGCGGCGGCGGCGCCGGCGGCGATGGCGGCGGATCGGCTCCGAGCGGAATCAAGCCGTGCAAGCGGCGCCTCAAGAGCTGGAATTCGTTGTCCTCGACGTCGCCCAGCCAGTCGACCAGCGTGGCCGCCTGCAATTGCCTGAACCCGAGCGGCAGCTCGACATCGTCGATCTTGACCGACAGCAGCCGGCCATTCTGCTTGCCCTCCTCGGCCTCGTCGATCACCCACTCGCTTTCCACCGAGGTGCGCGACCACAGCACGATGACGCACCGCGCCTGTTTGAGCTCGTGTTCGATGGCGCGGCGGTACCCCTCTCCGGGCAGCAGCTCGCGATCCCAGAAGACGCTCCAGCCGCACTGGTCGAGAGCCCGCTCGAACTGCCGCGCCCTCGGCAGATCCAGTCGCGAGTAGCTGATGAAGATGTCCGCCACGGTCCTACCGTCCCCCCAGCGCCACGTCGCCGGCGGCGGCGTGCGATGGCATGCGGACGCGACTCGGTGTCGATGCGTCTTTATCGCGAGTCGCACGTCCGAACTGGCGCGCGCGCCAGCGCCACGCATCCCAGATCAAGGCGGCGGCGCCCGCCACCAGCAACACGACGAACACGATGGCGAGCGCTCGAAACAGCGTCCGCTCGGGGGTCACCCGCATGAGCAGCACGCGGAACCCCTGTCTCCCCATCGGCTCGAAATCCAGACTGCGGTTATCGACACGTTTCGGGAAATCGCCCTTGGCCAGCTGGATCTCGAACGTCTCTTCTTTCTCGACGCTCGCGACGCCCGACAGGCCGTCGGGCCGATAGTCGTTTCGCTGGGGATCGTTCCACTGGATTTCCTGGAACGGAACGCGCCTGGCGATATCGAAATCCACGTCCCGGAGCACTGTCGGCGCAGTGTCGTTATAGAGCCAGACCGGGCGAATCCGGTGCAGCCGCGAGTGGACGAGCGACACCAGACGCCGAGTCAGATCCGAAGGCTGCTGGAAACTGACGTCGAACTGTTGCGTCACCTCCGCGTTGTCCAGGCGGAAGTTCTCGTAGCGCACGGTGAGCCGGACGGCGCCGTCGTGAATCCTTTCCAGCTCCCATCTGACGTCGCTCTTCTTGTAGTAGTCGAAGTACTGGCTCCGGTCCACGAGCTCGGTTCCCGCCAGCCGGACGGCCAGGCGTGCGGCGTCGAGCAGGTCCCCGTCAACCGGGGACGACGGGTTGGCGAGAACGTCGACCACGACCGGGGTCGTGGACGACCCGGCCTGGCGGCGCAGATCCGACAGCGCGCGGCGCGCGTCCTCCGCCTCTCCGTTGGACCACGGCACCCACGTGGCGACATCCGACCCGGGAATATCCAGACCGCTCGGTTGCAGCTCCCGCAACCTGGCGGTGATGGCGTCCTTCGTGGCGCTGTTCACCTTCCGAGTGGCCACCAGCAGGTCGCACGGAAGGTCGTCGGGAAGCTGGACGAACCGGACTTTCTTCCCGTATTCGGCGTAGTACCTGCTGGCCGCATCAGCGAACCCGGATCTCGGACCGTTCCAGACCGACGCGATCGTCTCCCGTTCACCGGCCTGGGTGGCGACCGCTCGAATCAGGTCGGAGCTGCTGGACGAGTCGTTTCGCTCGACGCCGATCGTCGTCACACCGGGGGCATTGGCACTGCGGGGGTTCAATCCAAAGACGCGGCGAGCGCGGAAGAAGAGCGACGGCAGAAAGTAGCTCGAGGTGCTGTACTTGTTGTGATAGATGAACCGGGCGGGACGCTCGGTCTCGCTGAGGGCCTTCAGATGATCGAGCACCTGCTCGAGCGTCGGCGGCAGCGGACCCGGGAACGCGGACTGCGGCACGACCATGAAGGCGTTGGTGATCGTCGTCCCCGTACTCCGGCTCAGACATGCTGCGAGCAGTTCGACCTTCGCGCCGCGCATTTCCGCGACGACGAATGCATACGGGGTCACACGCGCGACGACGCCGCCCGTCCGCGCCAGCGGCTTGTCGGGGCGCGCATCGTCGAGAAGCGCGTTGATCACGGTCTCGTAGGACAGCTGCTCAGGGCTCCCAAGGAGTGGCCTGCCCAGACGGGTGGCCAACACCTCGTCCGCCTTCAGCTCATCGGCACCCTGGTCGACGGTCAGGAAGCGCGCCGGAGCAGCCTGCGCGTTGGCGCTCGTGACGCTGAGCATTCCAATCACGAACGAGACGCCGACACCGACCGCGATTCGCCCGACCACCATGTTCGTTCCTCAGTCTCGTCAACGAGTGCGGTCGACGATCCGCACACCGAGGGCCCGGCTGAGTTGGGCGTAAGCGGGCGTAAGGGGGGAGGTTACGGCTGACTGGCGCGCAGAACGGCGGCCGGTGCAATCCGCGTCGCCCGCAGCGCGGGCACCAGGCATGTCGCCGCGGCGACCAGCAGTAGGACCACCGCGACGGCCGCCAGGATCTCAGGTTCGGCCGGTCCCGTCTGGACCAGCAGCCCCTGCAGCAGCTGGCCGAGGGCGTACGCACCCGCGACGCCAAGCGCGAGCCCCAGCATCACCTGCGCAATCACCCGGGCGAAGAGCAGCCGCAGCACGTCGCCCGGGAGCGCGCCGAGCGCCATCCGCAGCGCCATCTCTCTCATGCGCCTCGCCACGGTGTAGCTCGTCACACCGAACAGCCCGACGGCGGACAGCACGAGACCGATGGCGGCGAAAAGGCCGAACGTCGATCCGACGACCACCAGCGGCCAGCGCTGGCTGGCCAGGTCGGCCTCGAGCGTGCGGACGTTGAAGATCGGCATGTTGGGATCGAGCGCTCGAATGACCGCTCGCAACATCGCGACGGTTTCCGCCGGATTGCGCGCCGTGCGGATCAGCAGCGTGGCGCGATTGCCCTGAACCACCGCCGGCCTCGGGACATAGACGACCGGATCCGGCTCGAGATCGCGAGTGCTGCGCTGCCGGATCGTCTGCGACACGCCGACGATGGTGAGCACCGCGGCGGGCGCTCCGGCGACGGTACGGAGAGACGGGGTCTGGGTAAGCCGGAGGGTGTGGCCGATCGGGTCGACGCCGGCGAAGTGCATCTCGGCAAAACGCTGACTGACGATGGCGACGTCACGTCCCGGCAGGCCGTCGTCGTCGGTAAAGGGTCGGCCGCGGAGAAGCGGCGAGCGAAGCACATCGAAGTAGCGCGATCCGATCGCGACCATCGTGACCAGAGGCGCGCGCTCGGCGGTCCCGGTCTGAGCTCCGTCGATCGCGACCTCGACGGCAGCGCCCCCGCCGAGCGGCGCGTTGCTCGCCGTGCTCGCCGCTTCGATGGCGTTCAGGGCGGCGAGGCGTTCGTCGACGCGATGCATGAACGCCAGCCGATCGGCGGAGGTTGGATACCTGCCGCCGGGCAGGGGCACCTGCATCACCGTCACGCGCGGTGTGTTGACCGCGAGGCTGAGCGCGTACTGCTTGAGCACGCTGCGCACCAGCAGCCCGGTCCCGGACAGGAGAATTACCGCGAGCGCGACCTGCGACACCGTCATCGTCGCCACCCAATAGCGCTGGCGGCGCGAGCCGCTGCCGGCTCCGCTGCCTTCCGTGATGCTGACGTTGACGTCGGCGGTGGCTGAATGCCAGGCGGGCGCGACGCCGAAGCCGATGCCAACGGCCAGACAGATCGCGGCGACGACGGCAAAGACGGTCGGGTCGATCGCGAACGACACGTAGTACGGCCGGCCCGCATCCTGCGTCATGTAGTCGAAGAGCCGGACGCCCAGCATGACCAGCGGAAGGCTCATCACGCCGCCGACAGCGGCGAGCGACACGCTTTCGACCAGCAGCTGCCGCACGACCCGCCAACGCGTCGCGCCGAGAGCCACTCGGATGCTGATCTCGCGCGCCCGGTGGAACAAACGGGCCAGAAGCAGATTGGCGACGTTGGCGCAGGCGATCACCAGCACGAACAGCGCGGCGCCAAGCAGCGACCAGTACATGACGGCGGTCCGCGGGCCGTTCGCGCGCTCCTGATACGTCACGACCTCCGGAACGAGGTCGCGGTTGGACTGTGGATAGACGCGCGCCGTCTCGCGCGCCAGGTTCGTGATCTCGGCGCGGGCCTGCTCGAGCGTGACCCCCTCGGCCAGCCTGGCGATCAGCGAAAAGCTGCGAATGCCGCGCCCTTCGATTCTCCCCGTGTTCGTCTGACCGAGGGGCATCCAGAGGTCGGAGTTCGGCGGAAACCTCATGTCCGGTCCCATCACGCCGACGACGGTCGGCAGGAGGCCGTTGACGCGAATCGTCCGCCCGAGAATGGCGTGGTCGCCGCCGTAGCGCGCCTGCCACAGGCCGTATCCGAGAATCACCACCGGCGCGGCCCCGGGCCGATCGTCCTCGGGGCTGAAGTCGCGGCCAAGAAACGGCCGCTGCCCGATCACCTTGAACAGATTGGCGGTGGTGAACGGGCCAAAGAACTGCTCGGGCAGGCGGTTCTCGTCGCTGACGCTGAAGGCGACCTGGAGCATGAGCGTCATGCCGGAGAAGCTGCGCGACCCCCGCTGCCAGTCGTCGAAGTCGGGGTAACTCATGGCGAGCTGCTGGTTCCGGGGATCACGCATCGTGATCGCCACCAGACGATCCGCATCGGCGAGCGGAAGGCCACGCAGCAGGACGGAGTTGACCACCGTGATCAGGCTGGTCGTGGCCGCGATGCCGAGGGCGAGCGCCAGCGCGGCGACCAGCGTGAAGAGGCGGTCACGCGTCAGCAACGCGACGGCGTATCGCAGGTCCTGCCACAAAACGCGCCTACGCTACCAGAGAACGACGTGACGCATCCCTGACGTTTGGCTGAACTCTTCGTCAGCCCGCCGGGGGCTTTGTGATACCGTACCAACAGCTGTTCTGAGCCTCCCGCAATACGGCGGGGTCCTCACCATGGCCTGCCCCGAGGAACCCAATGGTGAGCCGCCCCGTTGAAATCAGTGCGTACGAATTCGTGGTGCTGTCCGCGCTCCGCGCCAAGCAGCTGCTCGCCGGCTGCGTGCCGCGCGTCGAAGGCGAGCACAGCCGGTCGACGATGGCGCAGATGGAAGTGGCCGGCGGGCACGTGAAGCGCGCCGAACTCGTCGTCCCGGCGCCGCCGCTCGAGAGCTAGCGAGGCGCCTCGCGCGGTGCGCGCTCGACGAGTTCGAGCAGCATGTTGTTGGGGTCTCTGACAATCGCGATCTTGAGGCCCTGCCCCACCTGCACCGGCTCGCCGCCGGTGCTCACAATCCCCACCTTTGCGGCCCGGAGCCTGGCCGTCAGCGCGGCCACGTCGCGCACGATCAGCTGCAGCACGGTCGTGCCGGGATCCTGCGTGCGCCCTGACAGCTCCTTCCGCTCGATGTTCTTGAACTCGATCAGCGTGAACGGCACCGTCGTGCCCGGCACGCGCGCGCGGCTCTGACGGAAGCTGGCGCCGGGCGCGCCCGCCGTCGAGGCCATCTGCTGGTTGTCGTTGAACGCGGCGCCGAGCGCGAAATCGAATCCGAGCAGCTGGTTGTAGAAGCGGACGGTCTCTTCGCTGTTGCGCACCGTCGCTTCGAACCCGCCGCCGGCGAGGACCGGGCCCGCCCCGGCGTCGGCCGGCGCGTTTGCCGCGTCGGCCAGTTCGACGACGAAGCCGTCGGGGTCCTGGACGAACATCGCGTGCATCGTCGCGTTGGGCAGCGTGATCGTCGCGGGCTTCCCGCCCGCGGTCAGGACCGTGACGCCCGGGTAGCTCGCGATCTTTGGAAACAGCGCGTCGAGGTTGCGCACGCGGAGCGAGATGTTCGCGGCCCCAGGGTCGTGGAAGCGGGGCGCCTGGGTCTTGCGTTCGATGTCCTTGTACTCGATGAGCTCGATGCCCATCGCCAGCCCCGGCACCTTCAGGACGGCCACGCGCGACTGACCGCCCTCGGTGTGACCGAATCGGGCAACGGCGTCGTTGGGCGCGAACGGAATCGTGCCCGAGACGCTGAGTCCGAGCACGTCGCGGTAGAACCCGATCGAGCGGTCGAGATCGGACACGATGTGCGCGAAGTTGCCGACGCCCACGACGTCGCCCGCCGGGGCGGGCTGCGCCGGCTGCTGCGCCTGCAGACCCACGCTCGTCGCCATGGCCACGGCGATCACCCAGGCGGCCAACCTCCCGCAGGACATCTCGCTACATTCCTCGCACCCCGACAGTTCGGCATCATCATACGTGCGGTCGACTCATCAACCAGTTTAGAATCGGCCTGCCTCCGGCTGACTCGTCAACGTGAGAGGAACTGACGCATGGCTCCCAGACTGAACCTTTCGATCGCGGCTGTGGCAGGTATCGTCGCGATGTTCGCCGGGATCGCGGGCGGCCGCATCGGGATCGACGCACAAGCGAAGCAGGCGCCGATGTTCGAGGTCGATCCGTGGTGGCCCAGCCCGTTGCCGAACCACTGGGTCACCGGTTCGACGATCGGCCTGTCCGTGGACGCGCAGGACAACGTGTGGACGATCCACCGGCCCAACACGGTGGAGGACAACTTCAAGGCCGCCGACCTGATGGTCGGCGACGCGAGAGGGCGCGACGACGAGGCGCGGCCCGGGGCGGCGGCCGCCGGTCCGGCGACTCCGGCGCCGATCGGCAAATGCTGCAAAGTGGCGCCGCCGGTGCTCGTCTACGACCAGGTGGGAAAGCTGGTCAAGTTCTGGGGCGGCCCCGGCAAGGGCTACGACTGGCCCGACAGCAATCACGGCATCACCGTCGACCATCAGGGCAACGTGTGGCTGGCGGGCAACGGCGCCAAGGACACCCAGATCCTGAAGTTCGACGGTGCCGGAAAGTTCCTGCTGCAGATCGGCACGCACGGCGTGCACAACGGCAGCAACGACGTGCAGAACTTCTGGCAGCCCACGAAGATCTGGGAAGACGTCGCGGCCAACGAGATGTACATCGGGGACGGCTACGGCAACCGTCGCGTGATTGTGCTCGACGTGGCGACCGGCAAGTACAAGCGGCACTGGGGCGCCTACGGCAACAA
>Ga0070675_100004707_pt1 | contig 10415 bp, 7 predicted proteins | sample KBSM43metaG_FD_65343 | JGI IMG/M metagenome (GOLD analysis project Ga0070675, IMG submission 65343) | Miscanthus rhizosphere microbial communities from Kellogg Biological Station, Michigan, USA - KBS M4-3 metaG | ecosystem: Host-associated > Plants > Roots > Rhizosphere > Soil ...
GGCTGATGATGACAGTGCCGCGTATGACTATCCCAAGTACAAGGAGCTTTGCGGAATGCCATCAGCGTTTCCGATGCGGATGTACGGTGACGACAACGGCGACGTGACGAACCTCAAGCCGCACGCGTGGGACGTGACCGGGAGCTCCAAGAACTTTCAGACCAGCTGCAACACGCCGTACTGGCACGAGGCCCACCACATTGTGCCACACGGCGAGCTACGGGACTCTATCGCCGGGGTCGGCCCTGGGCCGCTTGGGGCGGTGTACACGAACCTGATTCGCGGCGGTCTTCTCAAGGAGGAATACAACCTGAATCACAAGGGAAACATGATAATCTTGCCGCTCGACGACACTGTGGCGAAAGCTCTGGGGCTTCCGCGTCATCGTCAAACCCCTGGGCATCGTTCACACAAGGCGTATAGTGCCCACGTGAGAGGACGGCTCGACGAGGTATTCGGCGCTATTCGCGAGCAGGAAGATGAGCACGCCAAGTTGCCCGCCTACAAGGCGTGCAGGCAACAAATTGAAAATATTTCGCGAACAATGCGGAGCGACATCAAGAAGGCGGGCGGCGAAAAGTCCCTGGACGAGGCATTTGCGAACAAATGAGCGCGTTCTATCGTCTCAATACGGAGGGCGACCTGAACGACGACAAGCTCGCCCTGATCGAAGACTACGTGTCCGGCCTCGAGATGAAGGACTGGAAGACGAAATTTGGAAAGTCCGCCGCCAAAGACTGGCCGAACGACGCGACCATTAAACTGCGCAAGACGAGTGGTCGCAAGCTGACCGATCTGTTCAGCAACATCAAAAACAACCTCATCGTATCGAAACGGCTTCATGACCTGCTCGCCGACCAGTGCAAGAGCGCCGAGGTCGAATACTTGCCGGTGCGTATCCACGATCATCGCGAGCGTCTGCTGAGCGACGAGTATGTGATCGTCAATCCGATCGGGACGTTCGACTGCCTGGATCTCGAGGCGAGCGACGTACTGCGGGACAAGGACGACGCAGCGAAGATCCTCGCCGTCAACGAGATCGTACTGTCCGCGAAGAAAGTGCAGCACGCTCCGCCAATCTTTCGAATTAGGGAGAAACCAGCCTCGTATATTGTCTCGCGTATCGTGGCGACGGCGATCTCCGACGGCGGTTTCTCCAACGTCCGGTGGCAGGCCCTCGAGCCCAAGTGAGCCCGCTCGGCGCTCTCGCCGTCACCGCGTTAGGCGCTGCCACCGCTGTTGGCCGCGGCGCCGTCGCCTCCGCGGCCGCGATCCGCGCCGGTATCGTCCGGCCACGCGGGCTCATCGAGCCCGAGGTCCTCGACGAAGAGACGCACGAACCTGTCGCCGTGATTGGACATCCGGTTCGCGGCGTAACCGATGGTTTCGCCATGCTTGGCCGGTGGTTGCGACTGGCGAACGCCGCCGTCGGCGATCTGCTCCGGTCCACGCCGGGCGCAAGTCTAACGCGGGATGCATGGCGGCGAACGGCACTCATCCTCGCCACACCAGTCGCGAACCCCGACGTCTTCCTCGCCGAACCCGAGCAAGTCTTTGCCGCTATCCACAGCGAGGTTGGACTGGCACTGCTCGAGGAGTTGGAGCTGGCAATCCCCGCAGCGAAGACCGAGATCGCACCGTACGGCCACGTGGCGTTCGCGGCCGCTGTAGAGCGAGCCAAGCTCAGGATAGGCGTGGATTGCGATCGCGTGCTCCTAGTTGCCGTCGACTCGCTCATCGACCCGCTGGTGCTCGAGTGCCTCATCAATGAGGACCGACTCAAGCACGGGGGTAACCCGGTGGGTCTTGCGCCGGGTGAGGCGGCAGTCGCTGTCCTCCTCGAACCCGCACTGTCCACCTCAAGCCGCGCTCCGCTCGCCCTCGTCCTTGGCTCGGCGATCGATCGATCCGAGCGCAACGTTCACGCGGAGGTCGATCGGGCGGTAGCCAACGTGTGCGACGCCGCGCTCGCGGACGCGGGGATGCAGGCAATCGTTGGCGAGATTTACCTTGATCTTACGGGCGAGGTCTGGCGCGCCCGTCAGTGGGGTAACGCCCTTCCGACGCTGCAGGGGAGACTCGAAGGCGAGTTCGTGTTCCCGGCCGCGTGCGTTGGTGACGTGGGAGCGGCAAGTGGCGCACTCGCCGCGTGCCTCGCAACGCGCGCATTCGAACGCGGGTACGGGACGAGTGGGCGAGCCGTGGTCGTGTCGATGGCGGACAACGGGAGTTTATCATGCGTCGTCCTCGCCCGACCCGGCATGGTCGGATCATGAAGGGCGCGCTCTTTCTCCCAGTGTACGAGAAGGGCTTCCTAAACGACAACCAGGAGCTCCTCCCTGCCCTGCTGGAACGCCGCCACGGCGCACGACTGGCGCTCGCCGTGTGCACGAACTGGCGGCGAGCGGCAATCGCGGTACTCCTACAGAGTGGCCGAGCGAATCAGTTCCACCGTCGTCTGCAACGAAGCGGCAGCGCGTTCCTCCACTTCATTCGCGGCACGCCACCAAGCTCGACGCGGCTCACCGACTCGGCACCATTCCTGGATGCCATCGCCGCGGGTGATTTCGCGACCGCCGACGATATCGCGCGGCATTCCAATCACCGATGGATCGAGGACGAGGAATATGAGGAGGATTTCCTCTTCTACGAATTCTTGATGACCCACGCTCTCCCGGGCGCGCCCGCGGATCCGGCGAACGCGATCCTCGATCGGTGGGACGCATGCCTAGCCGGCACGGACGATCAGCGGCTTCCGGTTTGCCACGCGATGGTGGGCAAGGACGCTGCCGCGTTCGACGCGGCGTTGATCGACTACCTCGACGCCCGCGAAAAGGATCAGCGCGAGCAACTTCCAATGATGGAGCCGGAAGCCGCAGCAACGGAAGCCAGCGTATCGATCGAGGGCTTGGCACTTCGGCAGCTCGCCGCTCGGCGCGGCCTGGCGACAGCGGCCGAGCACCCCCAGATCCCGGTTCCGCTGGTACCGCAGTCCGTCGACTGGCCATTCGAGTCCTTCCGATCGATCGACTAGGCTCATGGCCGCCCACTGTCGCGCGTTCGTGAGAACTGCGTAGCGCGCACCGCCGCTGCTCAGATCTCCATCAGGATCAGCACGATGATGAGCACACCCCGGCGGCAATCCCCGCTCGGCGATACGCCAGCGCTGTGGTGTCGGCAGCGGCGGCGCCATTGACCGCGCCCACGTTACGCTGCGGGGCGGTGGCCCGAGCCATAGGCGTGCGCTTAATGACCGTAACGGCGCCAGCTGCGGCGCGCGTCGGCTGCGCGCCGCAGGCTCCGAGATCCACGGCCTTGAGCGTCCGTGTCACGTCGGCGCAGCCTCAGACAGGCTGACCCGCGCGAGGCATTGACCGTGAACACAGACGAGTCGGTGCTCGTCGCAACGCCGGACGTCAGAGATGCCCTATGTGATCGGTTCCACATCGGGAGGGCCCGTCCCACTCGCGCCTAACGATATTGTTCTCTGCTTTCCGCCGATTTCACCGAAACTAAAGCGGCGTCGTCCTTGGACGAATCGGGCCGACCCACCCGGAGCAACGGCGGCCGGAGCGTGCCACTTCTCAGGCGCAAGCAGCTGACGAACGCCCTGAACCTATGACTCGCGTGGCGCATGGGCGCGACGTCACGTCGGCCATCGCTCCAGACGCCTTCGGCTGGCTCGACATGCAGGCGCGCTACGAATGGTGGATGCGCGCCCGCTTCCGTGGCACGTGGGCCGGGTCGCCCATGCAGCTCGAGGTGTTTCCGCAGCGCTGACGAGCCATGGCGCTCGGTCGCTCGCACGACGTTAGGCGGCGCGCTACCGGAGCCGCAGCAGGAACAGGATCAGCGCCACGGCGACCGCAACCGCTGCCGCGATCTCGGCCGGCCGTATGGGCCGCCTTGGGGCCCGCCTCGCCGCGGGTGTGTCGTTAGGCGCCGCCGGCCCTGACCGGCGCGTCGGAGTCGGCGCGGTCGCACCACCGACCGCTCGCTGGATGATCGTGACCGCCGGGCGCGCCGCCCCGGCTCCGCGCGCGGGCGTGGCGCCTTCCAGCTCGACCGCCTTCAACGTCCGCGTGACGCCAACCTCGAACTTTTTGTTCAGGTCCTTCTGCAGCCGGAGCGCCACGATCTTGCCGTCCGCGAGATCGCGCGCGAAGTAGACGAGTCCACCGCCCTCCGACCGAGGGATGTCGCCGAGAAACTCGTACTGGCCCTCTGTCGCGGCGCGCACCTTATCCCGCAGCGCCGCGCGCGACGCGTGTTCGCCGGATGACGGCGCCTCGCCCGACACATCGAGCCCGCATTGCGTGCAGAAGCGCGCCCACTGGCGGAGCTTACCGCGACAGCGCGGGCACCTGAGCTCTATGTCCGGCACAGAGGCATCGAGCTCGCGGCCGACGTCGAGGAAATACTGCGATCCGCCGGGGCCGTCATCGCCCGGCTCGAGCTTGAGCACCACGAGCGCCTGCCCCGCAATCTCACGGGCGAGATAGACCACCCCCCCGTTCGGACTGGCCCCAATCTCCCCGAGCACGTCGAACGTGCCCGCGGCAGCTTCGCGAACAGCGACGTAGAGGCCTGGGTTCGACATGACTAGAGGTTGAGGGGGCGGCGCAACTGCCGTCGCCGGCTCGACATGGCGGGCGACCGTGATCGAGACCAAGCTGGAGCGTCCTTCTGTTGCGACTCTGACGCGGATCAACAATAAATGTGACTGCGGGCCGGGTCGAGCTGTAACGGAGAATCGAGGACGAGGCCCCGACTTGCTTCGACGTCGCGCGGGTCGCACTTTGCCGCACCCCCAGGATGACGCCAACCTCCACTTCCACGTGTCCGACCTGCGGCGGGGCCGTACTTCCAGGCGACCGGTTCTGCGGTAGCTGCGGTAGTCCCGTCGCGGTTAGCGCGTCCGCGCCAGCTTCGTCCAACCAGGTCCCGCCAGCACTCGACACGGTCGACCTGCCCGTCGGGGACACGTCGCCATGGGGCGCCGTGGCAGCTCGGCTCCAGTCGGCAACGCTCGGGGAATTCGAGATCCTGACGGAGCTCGGCCGCGGAGGGATGGCTGCGGTCTACCTCGCACGCGACCTGGCGCTCAATCGGCGCGTCGCGATCAAGGTCATGGCGCCCGGTCTGATGCTCGGCCAAGGTATGGTCGAGCGGTTCCGGCAGGAAGCAATCACCGTCGCGAACCTACAGCACGCGCACATCGTCTCGATTTACGCGGTTCGCGCGCTCGACGATCTGCACTTCTTCGTCATGCAGTTCGTCCCCGGCCGCACGCTCGAAGGCGTGCTCCGGGAAGGCAGCCCGCTGCCGATCCCCGTCATCCGCGCCTGGCTGTATCAGATGGGCGCTGCCCTCGGGTACGCGCATCGCCGCGGCGTGATCCATCGAGACGTCAAGCCGGGCAACATCCTGCTCAACGCCGACGGCGAGGCGATCGTCACCGACTTCGGCATCGCGAAGGTGGCCGAGACACCCAGTCACACGCAAACAGGTACGGTCGTCGGCACTCCGGTCTACATGAGTCCCGAGCAGTGCTTCGCCAAAGAGCTCACCGGCGCGAGTGACCAGTATTCGCTCGGGATCGTGGCGTACGAAATGCTCGCTGGACGCCCGCCGTTCTCCGGATCGAGCTTCGCCCTCATGCGCGCGCATACGGATGACCCCCCGCCGTCCCTGCGCGCCGTACGCCCAGACGTCCCGCCGTCGATGGAGGCGGCCGTCGAACGCATGCTGGCGAAGAAGCCGCAGGATCGGTTCGGGACACTCGCCGAAGCGCTCGTCTCGTTAGGCGCCGGTCCGGTCTCACCGGATGACCCGTTGCACCTGACGCTGCAGCAGCTCGCCGCAGCGAGTGAGCGGCTAGAACAGCTCGGCGGGCTGATTCGAACGCCAGCCAGCCCAATCCCGAAGACGCGCGAGCGTCCGAAGCCGCCGGCCCCGATTACGCCGCAGACGCCGGTCCCGTCGACGCCGTCGCTCGTCGTCGCGATGGAACCGCCGCCATCGGACCTCGAGCCGGGCGCCACGACAACCCTGCGCGCCGCGGTGAAGGACGCCACCAGCGGGGAGCCGGTCCCCAGCGCCGAAGTCCACTGGACGAGCAGCGCCGTTGCCGTTGTCGAGGTCGATGCCGGAACCGGACTCCTCCGAGCAGTCGCGCCAGGGAGCGCCGTCATCACCGCGACAATCGGCGTTGCGCGAGACGCCGTAGACGTTGTCGTCGCGGAGCCGAAGCCGGCACGCATCGAAATCTCGATCCCGCCGGGTGCGTGGCACGTCGGCGATGACGTTGTCGTAACGGCGGTCGTGACGAGCCGCTTCGGTATTCGTGTCGCCCGTCCGATCGAATGGTCCGTCGAAGACGCGTCCGTTGTCGTCATCGGGGGGAGCGCTTCGAGCGCGGTGGGTGCATCCGTGATTCTTCACGGGCGAGCGGGCGGGACAACGGGCATCGTCGCAACGTGTGGTGGTGCTGTTGCCCGCGTGAGCGTGCGCGTCGTTCCAGCAATCGTCACGGAGACGCCGATCGCCCCGACCGCAGGTGAAAACCAGGCGCGATCGAGGCCGCCCGCTCCGAGCGCCACTGTCGTACTGCCGCCGATGCCCGTAGCGATTCCGGCGTCGACGCCGATCGCACCCGAACCGCCGTCACGGCTGTCATTGCCACCCGAGGCGCGCCGTGAGAAGCTGGTACACACGCCGGTGGACACGCGGGCAAATAAGGCGGCGGTATCAGCGGGCGACGTCGCAGGCAACGCGGAGCCATCCCGCGCGGGAACATGGCGCTGGGTCGCGGCGGCAGTCGCGGTCGTTGGAGCGATCGGCTACCTCGCGTCGCGGCCGTCCACATCCACGCCGTTGAAGGCCGATTCGGCGGTGACGCAAGCACCCGATTCGCTGACGGCTCCATCCATCGACACGACAGCGCGCGTCGCGACCAACCCACCCGCGTCGGGGGCGAGCACTTCGGCCACGAGCCCCGAGTCCACAACTACGCCCGCAGCGACGGAATCGTCGTCAGTCCGCACACCGGTGGCGCCCACGCCGCGTCGCATCGACGTTCGACCGTCGATCCCCAAGCCCATCACGCCTGGGCAAACACTGACGCTGGCGGCGAGCGTTCGCGGCGCGGCAGGTGAGCCGATGCCGCGCGCGCGCGTTACGTGGTCCAGCAGCGATTCACGCATCGCGGTAGTCGATCCCACGCGCGGGATCGTACGAGGGGTAAGCGCCGGGGCAGCGCGCATCACGGCGCACGTCGGCGACGTCGTGTCGACAATCACCGTCGCAGTCAGTGCTCCCGCAGTGGACGCCACGGCCGTTGCTGGCGTCGATGTCTCCGATATGCCCCCGATGACGGTCGGCGAAACGACGCGATTGACGGCCACCGTACGCAACGCGCTGGGCGCCGCGGTGAGCGGTACCGACATCCAGTGGAGCTCGTCGAATGCCGATATCGCGGCCGTTGCGCCTAACGGCTTGGTGACGGCGCGCGCACCGGGCGTCGCGACAATCCGTGCGTCCGCCGGAGGTCGCACTGGCGATCGTGCTGTGACCGTCCGTGCAAAAGAGGTGGTGGTCCGTCCAGACACACCATCAACGCCTCCACCAAACCCGAGTGCGCCCGCCCCCGCGAAGAGCGAGGCGGAGCTGCGCGCCGAGGTCCAGACCGTACTCACGACGTTCGTGCGAGCGATCGAAGCGAAGGATACGACACTCATCCGTCGTGTATTCCCGACGGCGAGCAGCGTGGTGATGACGCGATGGCAAACCACGTTCAACGACGCTCGTGGTCCTATCCGCCTCACCGGCGACGCGGCGCAGATCACCGACACCCCGCGCGACGCGGCTGGCGCGCAGGTGCACGCGCGCGCGAACTACTCAGCCCGTTTTTCTTCGCGATCGGGACGTGCAGACGTGACCTTTCCCGTTCCCATCATCGCGGTCCTCCAGCGCGACGGCGGGACGTGGCGCATCGTGAGCATGCAGTAGCGAGGGCTGTTGCGGTAGCGCGCGCCGCCTGTAGATTCGCCTGCTCCCGGGTACGTGGCACCATGGCGCCGGGACCATCCCGCTTACCGAGGTGGCGGCGGATCATGCCGCCTGACGATCCATGCGCCTAACGACCAGCACGATCGGCCTCGCCCTGCTCGCGACCGTGGTGGCGTCGTGCGGCGGAGACGGCGGAAGCGGACCCGTTGCCGCAACGATCCGTGTGTTGCCGGACGCGCCGTCGGTCCAGGTTGGCGAAGCCGTGACTCTCACGGCAACGCCTGTGGACGCCAAGGGCAATGTCGTTGGCGTGGACGGGACACTCGCGTGGACGACGAGTGCCGCCGCGGTCGCGACCGTCGACAACAAGGGCCTGGTCACGGGCGTCGGCGCCGGAACGGCAAACATCACCGCTACGATCGGGCAGGTAACGGGCAGCACGACCGTCACGGTCCTTCGCGTCCCGGTTGCACGCGTCGAGGTCTCTCCCACCCCCGTGTCGTTCAATCGGTCCCAAACGCGTCAACTCACGGCCAGCGTGTTCGCCGCCGACAACTCCGCGTTGGGAGGTCGAACGATCAGCTGGACTACCAGCGACGCTGCGGTCGTCACGCTCACGGGTACGACTGGCGCCACCACCACGCTAACCGCTGTCGCTCCCGGAGCAGCGACCGTGACCGCCACGAGTGAAGGGATCAAGCGCGACGTGCCAGTGACCGTGCAGCCCGATCCCGTCATCGCGTTCACGCCCACCGCGGCCTCGTTCGGCTCGACGGCTGGTGGTCCGAACCCGGCACTGCAAACGATCACGGTATCCAACGCTGGTGCCGGAACGTTGAACGGCCTCACCGCCGGGACAATAACGTATGGAGCCGGTCAACCCGCCGGCTGGCTCACGGCCGCCTTCAGCGGGAGCACGGCGGATCCGGCTCCGCTCACGCTCCGCGCAACCACGGGGTCGCTCACGGTCGGTACGTACACCGCGTCAGTCCCAGTGGCATCCAGCGTCCCCGGAGTCGCCGCGAAGAATCTCGCGGTGACGTTCAACATCGGTTCAGCGATCATGCTGGGCGCGACACCTGCCAGCGTGTCCTTCAACGCACCTGCAGTAACGGGCAATCCCGCAGCTCAGACGGTGAACATATTCAGCGTGAACGGTAGCCCGATCACCGGCCTTGCTGTGTCCGCCATTGAGTATGGCGCTAGCCAGCCTACCGGTTGGTTGGCGGCCTCACTGTCCGGCACTGGGACGGCGGCCACGCTGACACTGCAGGCGACCGTAGGATCGTTGCCGAGCGGGACCTACACCGCGAACGTACCTGTCACGGCGGCCGCGGCCACGAACAGCCCGCTCAAGGTGCCCGTGACGTTCGTCGTTCCGGCACCACTCATTGCGCTGTCGGCAACGTCCGGCAGCTTCGTCGCGCCGCAGGGCGTTGGCACGGCGCCGTCTCAGGCGATCACGATTTCCAACGGTGGTCGCGGCTCCCTGAGTGGGCTGCAGGTTAGCGTCACGTACGGCGCCGGCGCGACAAACTGGCTCGGCGCATCGCTCAGTACCACGACGGCACCCGCCACCCTCACGTTGACACCGACGACCAACACGATTGCCCGCGGCAACTACTCCGCGAGCGTGCAGGTGTCCGCGGCGGGTGTCGGGAACAGCCCGCAGAACGTCACGGTGTCGTACGCACTGGTCTTCACCTTCGACCAGCACATTGCCGGCACGCTCGCGAGTACCACAGCCGGCACCGGGTGCTCGAACAGCTCGTGTCATCGGATCGGCGGCCAGACGCCGGTGCTCGCCGCGGGCTCCGGCGACGTGTATGCGCGCTTGTTAGGCGGCTACGTCGCGCCGGGAAATCTCGCGGCGAGCTTGCTGTATCAGCGCGTCAACGGCTCGCCGAGCGCGATGCCGCCCTCCGGTGTGATCCCGTCCGTTCGCGACGCGATCGCCGCGTGGATACTCGACGGCGCGAGGCGGAACTGATTTCCCCCGAGGCGCCGACGCCGGGTCCGCGCCTCACTCCGTCGCAACGGCCTAACGTTCGACCGCGCTTGGGGGATGGCTCAGGGCGATCCCATTAGAACCCGTACTCCAGCCCTCCCGTCCAGAGCGTGCTCGTTCGGAGCCCGCCGCGGTTGAGCGGAAGGAGCGCGTTCACGATGAACGTGAGCCCGCCCTTCGTTGCGAACTTGCCTCCAAGCGACACGTTGAACAGATCGTCGCGCCGATCCGGAATGTTGCTGGGGACGATGGTACGCTGGAACGGAATCTCGATTGTGACCGGCTCCGGAAGGGCGAGCTTCGTGTCGCCCATCTGCCATTCCGAGATGACATCCAGCGCGAACGTGGCCCAGGGTGCCAGCAAGCGATCGAACCCCGCCGTCGCCAGAAGCGCGTT
>Ga0070675_100004708_pt1 | contig 10414 bp, 9 predicted proteins | sample KBSM43metaG_FD_65343 | JGI IMG/M metagenome (GOLD analysis project Ga0070675, IMG submission 65343) | Miscanthus rhizosphere microbial communities from Kellogg Biological Station, Michigan, USA - KBS M4-3 metaG | ecosystem: Host-associated > Plants > Roots > Rhizosphere > Soil ...
CGCAGGCGAGCAACAGGAAGGTGCGCGGATGCAGGATCGACACGCATGCATGGTGGCATTGAACCCTGGCGCTGTCATCCGTGCGGCCGTGCACGGGGGCGCGCCGATGCCGTAGAGTTCCTGCGTCATGGGCGCGCCACGCTTCCTCAAGGACCTGGCAACCGCGATCCGGCTCGGCCACCCGGCCGATTCTTTCTCGTCTGCCCGGCCGTCGGCGTTCGCCCCGATCGTGCTTGGAGGCTGCGGTCGCTCAGGCACGACGCTGCTGCGCATGATGCTCGACTCGCACCGGCGCATCTGCTGCGGTCCGGAGTCGAGTCTTTTCCGGCGCAGGGCGCTCGATCCCGAGGCCCTTGCGGACCGCTTCGGCTTCCCGCGCGACGCGGTGCGCGCGATCTACGCCGCGTCGCGCTCGCGCCCGGCGTTCATTGAGGGGTTCGCCGCGCTCTGCATGCGGGAGGCCGGCAAGCAGCGCTGGGCCGAGAAGACGCCGCGCAACATCAGCCGCATCGGCGAGATTTTCCGTTGCTTCCCGGAATCGCGCTTCATTCACGTGCTGCGCGACGGTCGCGACGTCGCCTGTTCGCTCCGGACGCATCCGCGACATAAGGTCGTGGACGGCAAGCTCGTGCCGCTCAAGACCTGGAAGCCGATCGCCGGGTGTGCGCAGCGCTGGCGCGAGGACATCGAGGGCTCGCGGCGCTGGTGGGGAGATCCGCGTTTCCAGACGGTCCGCTACGAGGATCTCGTGCTGAATGCGCGGCCCGCGCTGGAGCGGCTGATGGCGTTTCTCGGCGAGGACTGGGATGAGGCGATGCTCGCGCACGCTGCATCCGACTCACCGTTTCGGGACGCGACGCGCTTTGCCCAGAATCCCGAGGCGCTTGGGGCCGTGAACACGGCCTCATTGAGCCGCTGGCAGCGCGACCTCGACGAAAGCGACAAGCAAACGTTCAAGCGCATCGCCGGGCCGCTCCTCATCGAACTCGGCTATGCGAAGGACGACGGCTGGTAACGCCAGGCCTTCAGTAAGCGCTCTTGTCATGCAGCACGAGGCGTGCGGTCTTAAGGAGGATGCGCACGTCAAGGCCGAGCGACCAGTGCTTGAGGTATTCGAGATCGAAGGCGACGCGCTGGCGCATGCGCTCGATGTCCACCGTCTCGCCGCGCAGCCCGTTGACTTGGGCGAGCCCGGTGATGCCGGGGCGGACCTTGTGCCTCAGCATGTAGCCGCTCACGAGCTTGCGGTAATGCTCATTGTGCGCGACGGCGTGGGGCCGCGGGCCGACCAGGCTCATGCTGCCCTCGAGGACGTTGAGGAGCTGGGGCAGCTCGTCGAGCGACGTGCGCCGCAGGAACGCGCCCACGCGCGTGACGCGCAGGTCGAAGCGCGTCGCCTGCATCAGTGGGTCGTCCTCGCACACGGTCATGGTGCGGAACTTGTAGACCAGAAACTCGCGGCCATCGAGGCCATACCGGCGCTGCTTGAAAAAGACCGGCCCGGGCGAGGATCGCTTCACGCCGATCGCAATTGCGGCGAGCAGGGGCACGACCAGCAGTGACGCGACCGAAGCGAACAGGATGTCGCTGCCGCGCTTCAGCGCGCCGGCCATGCCGCGGAACGGCGATTCGCGCACGGCGACGAGCGGCATGCCGCGGATCTGGCCGAAGCGTGCCTGCATCAGGTCGAACGCCGACAGGTCGGGCACGAAGTAGATCGAAGCCGTGGTGTCGCCAAGCACGTCGAGCAAGGCCCGGATCCGCGGATGGCCCGACATCGGCAGGCAGACGTAGATGACGTGAACGCCATGCTGCCTCGCGTACTCCGGCAAATCCGCGAACTTGCCGAGCAACTGCGGCCGCGTTGCCGGGGGCAGGCGTTCCAGTCGGCGGTCGTCGAAAAAACCGGCCACTGTGCCAAGCCAGGGCGTGTCGGAGATCCTCGTTGCAAGTTCGGCGCCGACCCGGTTTGCGCCTACGATGACCAGCCGGCGCTGTGCGCCGCTGCGCCCCAATACGCGCGCGCTGAGGAGCCGCGCCGCGCCCAGCGCAGCCGCGAGCGCGAATGGTGTCGCGACCAGCCAGGTTGCCAATACCCGGCCTGGAAACAGCCGGGTGGCCCGAAGGCAGTAGCCGGACAGCAGCAGGATGGCGGCGACGCAGGCCCATTCGATCGTGCGGTGCCGGAAAATGCGGCCCCACTCGGCTCCGCGTCCGACGTGTTCGAGTCGCGGCTGCGTCATCACCTTGAGCGACACGGCGTAGGCACATCCTGCGAGTGCCAGGTAGGAGCCGTCGATGCGCTGTCCATGGAGCGCCGCGGCGAGCAGCAGCGTACCGGCGACGACGGTCGAGTTGAGGTGTTCCTTGACGAAGGCGATCGGCAGCGGTTCACCAGCTCCGGGGCCCGCCCAGGCGACGGCCGAGCCCAGGGCGCGGAAACTCCCCGTTTCGTCGTGGCGCTTCGGCGCGCGCATTGCTTCGGCTATGGACATCCTGTTCCTCGACGCGCATGCGCTCCGCGCGCGCAATGCATCCTGCAATTGCAGTCATGAAAACTAATCTGAAAACGCGCCGTGCACGCGGACTATTGACATAAGGGCGCTCAAAAAAACGCGTCCGTCGGACAGCCTTGAATGCATGCCGATTGTCGCGCGCAGCCGACATCGTCGCGGTCGTCCTTTACGCGGATGGACCGGCGCCGGTGGGCCGGGTCCCGGCAGTCATGATCTCCCGAATCATGCGGTGCCAATCCCGGAACGGCGCGGCCAGGTTCTGCCGGAAGCTGCGGCAGTCCACCTGTTGATCCGGACGCAGCCCCCAGGGGGTGTATTCATCGGGTTCCGGAATATAGAGCGTCCCGAACATGCGATCCCAGATGCTGGTGAGCACGGCCATGTTCGTGTCCCAGTGCTGGGGCAGATAGCTGTGGTGGGTATGGTGCATCGCCGGGCTCTGCAGCCACTTTTCGAGCCAGCGCGGATAGCGGAACTGCACGTGATAGTGCCGGAATGCCCCGTTGAACCCGAACAGCAAGGTGAAGATGCCGACGTCCAGGGCCGTGACTGCCTTAAGGCTGCCTGCGAACAGCCAGGCAAAGATCGCAGTGGGCACCGCGTAGCCGATCGCGGCGGTGGCGGAGTACAGCGGACCCTCCAGCACGTGCTCGCGATAGCGCGTCAGCGGGGTCAGCACCTCGGCGGAGTGATGGACCTTGTGTATGGCCCACAATGCCGGGATCTTGTGCTCGGCGTAATGGAGCACGAAGAACGTGAAATCGTAGCTGAGCAGCAGCACCGCGCTAAACAAGAAAAACCAAGCCAGGTTGGGTTCGATCGCGGGGCCCGCCCCAAACCCCGCCGTCATGGCGCCGATGACGGATCGCTCGACGTAGGGCCCCAGGGAGCCGAGAAGCAGCAGGGCCCAGACCGGTTTCAGGGCCCGCTCGAAGACGCACAGCCACACGTCCACGCGAGCAGATACGTGCATATAGATGTCCCGCGGAAGCAGGTACTCGGCGAGCCCGCAGGGGCGCTCGCGTCCGTCCGCGCCTTTCGCGCCGCGACCTTTGCGCAGCAGGAAAATCATCAGCGCGAGAGCCAGCATCAGCAGAAGATAGTTCCAGCGCAGGTCGCGCGGCACGTTGGCCGAGAGCGTATCCAGAACCGCGGGGCCGTATTGCTGCGCCAGCTCGGTGAACGGACCGACTTTATCCGTGGCGGATTCCATTGCGGGCTAGTCGTCGTCCTTGTTCGGCGAGATCGAAAGACCCGCCGAGAATACGGGCTCGAAGCCGAACACCCAGGGCTTGGCCACATCCACGCTCACGCGAACGGCTTTCATGTCCGGCCAGCCGTAGACCTGCAGGCGCGTGAGGTTCGGGTGCGAGGTGCCGGGACGGTCGAAATCGAGCTGAGTCAGCGGGCGATCGATCGTGAACTCGTGGTAATGGCCGTGCACGACAAGGACCTGTCCGTCGAAAGCACCCGCCTCACTGGCAATCGCTCCGACGATGGACTCTAAGGGCCCGCCTTCGTAGCGAAGCGCCTTGTCAAACGGGTTCGAATGGAACGCCAGCACGACGGCACGGTGTTCCGCATGGCGGGCCGCCGCGAAGCTCGCCTTCACCCAGGCGACGTTCGCCTGTTCGCGGCGAACGAATTCGCGCCAGTACTTTTCGACCCGCAGGTCCTGGTTGTTGTGCGTGCCAGCCAGGTTCAAGGTCGCAAACGTCACGCCCCCGTAGGTCCAGCGCGCATTCTCGGAGAACTCGGCAAACTCCGGCAATTCGTCGGACTCGCGCACGAGGGGAAGGCGCTCGCGGCCGAGGCTCTCGGGCTTTGACCAGAACACTTCGCGCATCAAAGCGAGGATCTCGGTCGGGTCCGCCGACCCGCGGTTCTCCTTCCAGCAGTCCGCCCATTCATTGTTGCCTGGCGTGTAGAACACCGGGCGCGCGAAGCGGCTGAAGAAGCCAAGCTGGCTTTCCTGGAAGGGCCGGCCGCAGTCCCCGTACCCCTTGGTGTCGCCGACATGGATCGAGAATGCCGGCTGCGCCGCATTGATCGAGTCGATCAGCCCGGCGTAAAGCGGATTGTCATCGGGAATCGAGTAAGTCGTATCGCCGAGCGCCACGAAGCTGAATGGCTCGGCCGCCGCGGGCGATGCAAAGAGAGCCACGAGCAGAAGGCGCGCCAGCATGCTCGAACTCTAGCAGACGCCCGGCGTCGGCGGATGCGGGCAGTGAATGGCGCTCACCGTGATACGATTCCGCTGCCCCGCTGTCGCGCGCGAGAATATGCCGAACGCAAGCCTGCTCGTCTGGCTCACGCCGACTCTTGCCGCCACCTTCTTCTGGGGCATCGCGCAGGGCCTGGTCAAGAAATACATCGGCGAAGTGCCGCCCGCGCGTTTCTGCCTTTATTTCGCCGTGGCCAACGCGATCGTGAATGTCCTCTTCTGGGCCAGCCAGGATGCGCCGCCAATCCTGGCTCCCGAAGGCCGGATGTTCCTGATGCTCGGCCTGCTCGCTTATGTGCTGGATGGCATCGCGTGGATTTTCTACTACCAGTCCATCGTCTACGGTCCGATCTCCATCGTCGGGACATTGTCGGCCGCTTATCCCGCGTTGACGGTGATTCTGGCCAACCGTTTCCTGGGCGAGAGCCTGTCGCCGTACCAGGTCGCCGGCGTCATCTGCGTGATTGCCGGCTGCCTTGGGCTCGCGTATTCGCCGCCTGATCCCAGCAAGAAGAAGACGCAGGCTCGCTGGATGCCGCTCGCCGGTATCGCACTCCTCATATGGGGCGTGAACGGCACGATCATCCGGTACGCTTACGCCTACTACGGTGAAAACGAATCGAACATCGCGAATGAGGCCAACCTCGCGCTCATGATCGCGGTCGGCGGCCTGCTCACCCTCGGGGTTTACGGTTTCCTGTTTGGCCGCAAGGGTGCGATGTCAGGCAAGGAATGGACGCGATCGTTCCTCCCGATGGCGACCATGGCCCTCGGCGGGCTGATGGCCGCCATCGCCTACAAGAAGGGACCGGCGTCGATTGTCTCCCCTCTATCCGGGGCTTATCCGATCGTTACACTCGGTTTTGCCTGGGCCGTCCTGAAGGAACGGCCGACGATCCTGCACTGGTTCGCCATCGCGGCGATCCTGGCGGGTTTCGTACTCACGACGATAGGGGCGGGCTAGACCCCATCCGCTTCGAGGCGGACACGCCGGTCCCCGCGGGCCGTGATGAATTTGTCGACCGGCTGTTTCGCCGGTTCGGCAAGTCGCATACATTGCGGCGATCCCTGGGCTGGCTGGCGGCTATGGAAGTGCCTCGAGTGCGAGCGAAAATGTTCATTGCGACCGCCTGTGGCTCGGTGCTGACTGGCGCCGTCGTCTTCGCCTTGTTTCTGGTCGCAAGCATTTCGGCGCTCGACCGCGACGTACCGCGCGCGAAGGCGCAAGTCGCCGCGGCCTTCCGCTCCGGTCAACTGGTCGAAAATCCGTACCAGGAGGGTTCGACGACGATCGGCAGCCATCAGTGGAACGACTGCCTGATCACCGCCATGGCAGTTGACCAGCGGGGTGATCGCACCCGGCTTGCCCTGTCACCCATCATTGCAGGGTTCCCCGGGCTCGCTGCCGATGCCGACCCCTGTGCGATGCTCAAGACGATGATCTCCGGTTCGCCCCCCGACGCCACGCTCTATTACTACGATCGCTATGTTCACGGAGCGACGGTGCTGCTGCGCTACCTGCTCCCGCATTTCAGGATCGCGCAGATTCGGGCGCTCTATCGCGCGGCGCTGACCTGCATCCTGGTCGGCGGGCTGGCGCTGACGCTGATCGGTATCGCCCGCAACAGGCGAGTTGTTGAATTCGCCGTGCTGGCCGTCACCTTTCTGGCTCTGCTGCGATTCTTCGGATTGGAATCGTTTTCCCAGTCGCTGGGGCATGGACCCGCCGACTTCATGGCCGCGGCTTACGTGCTGGCCATCGCAGTCATGCTATTCGCCCGCGTCGGAACCGTCGTCGTGATCCTTGCGGCGGCCCTGTTCGGGTCTCTCACCATTGTGTTCGAGCTCTTCACGGGAGGCTTTCCGCTGGGGCTCGCCATGGTGATCGGACTCGCATCTCTCGGTGTCCGGTCCGGCAATCAGCCGCGCGAGTTTGCTCTCACGGCCTGCGCAGCAGGGGCGTACTGCGGGGCGGCTGCCGTGACCTACCTCTTCAAGATCGCTGCCACGAGCTATGTCGCCGGTCCTGCAGTCATCGCGGACATCGCCGGGCAGCTGCTCCACTATTCACCGGGGTCGGAATTGGGGCCCAACTTCCCTGCGGCTGCGGTCGCGATCGCCAGGTCCATCGGTGTACTGACAGGCGGCATGACGCTGCTCGCGTCGGCTCTCGTGCTCAGCGCCGTCGTTGCGGGTGGCTATGGCCTGCGATGGATACTGATTCATGTCTCGAGTACGGCGATACGGCAGCGTGCGATCCTCCTCGCCGTATCGGTCCTTCCGGTTCCGGCGTGGTTCCTGGCCTTTCCAAACCAGGTCGCGATACACGCCTGGTTCATGGACCGCATCATTGTCTGGGTGATTGCCGCCGGGTTCTCGGTCTTTCTCCTGGCCATCGCGGCAAGGTATCGTCCGGGTTCCCCTGCCGACGGATCGGGACTCCCGGGCGGTGCAGGCTGATGCGAACCGATCGGGCTTGCTGCGCCTAGATGTTCACCATTTCGGCCGCCCCGGACGAAACCACGCTGTTCCTGCTCGCGCACCAGGATGACGAAATTGCCTTTGCGCCTCTTCTTTCCCGGCTGAAGGCATCGCGGCAACCGGTTTGTGTGGTCTACCTGACCGATGGGGGCATCGGACGCGTGACGTCCGAACGCCGGAATGCGGAAAGCACGCGTGCGCTGGCGTCGCTCGGGGTTGCAGCCGGCGAATTCTCATACCTCGGGCACGCGCTGTCCGTGCCGAACGGATTGCTGTTCCGGCGCATGTCTCAGGTCTACAGTGCGCTCGAAACGCATTGCAGCAGGATTGGCGCACTGGGCGGGATCTACGCGCTGGGCTGGGAGGGTGGAAACATGGACCATGACGCCGCCCACGTGATTGCCATGGCGCTGGCCATTGCGCGGGACCGCGTTCGCCGGGCGTGGCAAGTGCCGTTCTACCGCGCAAGCGATCGCGGCCCACCCTTCTTTTCACTTTTCGCGCCGTTGCCGGCCAATGGCCCGGTGTCGCGGCTGGAGCTCACGCGGCGGGAGTCGCGGCTCCGGGCGAGCCTCATTCGTTTCTTTCCATCGCAGTGGCGTACTTTCGCCGGTCTCGGCCCGGCGGTCCTCTGGCATTCACTGGTAACGCCCGTCCTGAAGTTGCAGCCGATGCTGCTCAGCCGGCTGTGGGAACGTCCGACCGCGGGCCCCCTGCTCTATGAACAGCGTTACTCGGTGAGCTTCGTCGACTTCTCCGCTTGCGCGACCGCATTCCTGAGCGAACGGGGCATCACTCCAGAGATGGCGCGCGCATGAAGTTGGCCGCGGTCATTCCCTGTTTCCGTGTGCGGCGACACATAGTCGCGGTCGTCGAAGGCGTGCTGCAGCACGTTGACCACGTCTTTATTATCGATGACTGTTGCCCGGAACTGACGGGCGACCTCGTTCTGGCGACGTTTCCCGCCGATCAAGTCACCGTATTGCGACATCGGGAGAACCAGGGCGTCGGCGCAGCGACCGTAACTGGCTACAGCGCCGCATTTGCCGCGGGCTACGAAGTCGCGATCAAGCTGGACGGCGACGGGCAAATGGACCCGGGATATATCCCGGACCTGGTGCAACCGCTACTGGCCAGGGAAGCCGACTACACGAAGGGAAACCGGTTCTATCAGCGTGAGCACCTGACGAAGATGCCGACCGTGCGCATGTTCGGCAACTCGGTTCTGTCGCTCATGACGAAGTTCTCGTCAGGTTACTGGAACATCATCGATCCCACGAATGGCTTTACCGCGCTTCATGCCGTGGCCGCACAGGAGGTCGACCTCGTAAAGGTGGACCACCGGTATTTCTTCGAGTCGGACATGCTCTTTCGCCTCAATATCGCAAGAGCCGTGGTCAAGGATGTGCCGATGCCGGCCATTTACGGGCTGGAGCACAGCAACCTGTCGATCGGCCACGTGCTCCTGGAATTTCCGGTCAAGCACCTGCGGAATCTGCTCAAGCGTTTTGCCTACAACTACCTGGTTCGCGACTTCAGCGTCGGAACGATCCAGGCAGTGGCAGGTCTCGCGCTCACGGTGTTCGGGATCACGTTCGGGGCGGTCAGCTGGATCCGGAACGCAGAAGCCGACCGGGACACGCCCGTCGGGACCGTGATTCTGGCGACGCTGCCAATCATTCTGGGTTTTCAGCTGCTGCTTGCCGCGCTGAGCTTTGACATCGCGAACGTACCGACGCGGCCGATTCAGAAGATCTTGCGGCCGAGGCCGTGGGCGCGTCTGCCGCCCGTGGAATCCGCCGGCGGCGATCGTGCGTCTGCAGCCGGAAGCCTGACGAAAGACGAAGAATAGAAAGTCAAGGGGAAAGCCATGATTCGCATGTTTATCGTGTTCGTACTGGCGTTTTGCGCTTCCAGTGATCCGGCACTGTCCGCCGAGCAAGTCACGGCCGGCCCCGGTCACTACCTGTTTGTCTGGACCGGCGACCGGGCGCACAAGGGGAATGACTTCCTCGCGGTGATCGACGCAGACCCCGCCTCGGCGTCGTACGGGCGCCTGATGACGTCGCTCGTTACGGACCAGCAGACCGTGCGGGTGCATCACACGGAATACACGATGCCGGCGAGCGGCATGCTCTTCGCCAACGATCATGACATCGACAAGACTTTCATCTTCGACGTGCGCGACGCGCTGCACCCGAAGATCGTGACGTCGTTTACCGACATGGCCGGCTTCATGCATCCGCATTCCTACGTCAGGCTGCCGAACGGCAACGTGCTGGTGACGTTTCAGCACGCGCATCACCACGAGGGCAATGACGGTCACATGGGCAAGTCCGGGGGACTCGTCGAGATCGACGACGGCGGGAAGGTGATCCGCTCCGCCAGCAACGCGGATCCGGCGTTCAGCGATGCGCTGCTGATGCCTTACAGCCTCGTCGTGCTGCCGGAGATCGACCGTGTCCTGTCCACCAACTCTTCCATGCACGACGACGACGTCTTCAGCGGCGTGACCTACCAGGTGTGGCGCCTCTCCGACCTCAAGTTGCTGAAGACTTCGTACCTCGATGCGGGCGACAACCACTATGGTCATGTCGCGCCGGAGGAGCCGCGCCTTGGGCCAGACGGATCAGTTTTCGTGCAGACGCTGGCTTGCGGCATCGAGCGGATCACCGGAGTGGGGACCGACGATCCGAAGTCGAAGCTCGTCCACAACTTCCCCGGGAACTGGTGCGGCGTGCCGACGATCGTGGGGCACTACCTGGTCCAGAGCGTTCCCGCCGTGCACGGATTCATCGTGCTCGACATCGCCGATGCCGGAAACCCGGTGGAAGTCTCGCGGCTCACGCTGAGCGAAACCTACAGCCCGCACTGGACCGCCTGGGATCCGAAGACCGGGCGACTCGTGGCGACTTCGGGCGAAACGCCCGGGGACCGGACTTACCTGCTGAAGCTGGACCAGGCCACGGGCGCGCTGACCGTCGATGCCGCCTTTCGCGACACGGACGGAAAGCCCGGGTTCAGTTTCGCCGAGCGCACGTGGCCGCACGGCTGGAAAGGCGTCGGCTCTCCGCACGGAGCCGTCTTTACGCGCTGAGCCAGGCCCCCGCGGGCCCGGGGCCTCATGGCATGGATCCCGCGGCAACGCCGCCGGATCGATGATCCTGGTGAGCGCCCGTGTCGTATAGTTGGC